>BNJU01000599.1_pt1 | contig 323634 bp, 492 predicted proteins | sample 8539281 | NCBI WGS metagenome assembly BNJU01 (sample SAMD00202456, study PRJDB9452) | human saliva metagenome | isolation source: human saliva | place: Japan
AACAAGATTGCCAACGTAGCCAAAAGGCCAGCGAACACCGACGCCGTCAACGTTGCCCAGTTGAGCGAACAATAACCGCCACCGAAAAAACCTACCGTCGTCGCCGGTAAGAACGTGACCGTCAGCGAAAAAGTGGACGGCAACAGCACCGGTACACCGTCAATGCCGACAAGACCACCCCTCAATGACGGCTAACGGTGCGGTTAAAAGTCCGCGGCGAAAGATTGCGAAAAGGCGCCGACGGTGTTACCGGTACACCTCGACGATAAAGCCGTGAAAGCCGACGCATCGCCAAAATGCGGCGAAAAGACGCGGTGGTTAACAAAGGTCGGCCTTTGCCGCCGACGGCGACCGGTGCAGAAGAAACTGGGTGACAGCCACAGGCGTCAAAGGCGACGGCAGCATCCTGACGCGCCGACGAAAACGACGTCAGCTTCTCGCTGACCGACAAGATTACCGTCGGCAAAGCCGGCAACGGCAACAAATAACTCATGTCGACAGCGGTACCGCCAGTCTGATTTCCGGTCTGAGCAACACCACCTGGGCGGTGCGGACTTTGCCACTAAAATAGCCGCAAGCGAAAAACAGTTGAACGCAGCTATTGACTAGCGAACCTGCTCGGCGGTAACGCAGCCAACGACAAGGCAACGTCGCCACTACCGACATCAGCGGCACAGCAGGCAAAGACAACGTCCACGACGCGCAGTCAAAGAAACTGCCGACAAAGGCTGGAGCCTGAACGCCAACGACGAAACCTCGTCTGAAAAATCGGCTCAGCGACTTTGTAACAGCTTCAAAAGAAGGCAAAACGTCAAAGTCAGCCGCAACGGTAAACACATCGCCGTAGCGACTTAGACGACGTCTCAGCCGACAAAGTAACCATTGGCAGCAGCGTCTGACCGACAACGGACTGACTGTAGGCAACAGCAAGGCGGAGCAAACCTGTCAACCTGACCAAAGACAGTCTGAACAACAATTGGTAACAAAGTGACCGACATCGCCGCAGGCGAGAGAAGCCGACACCGACGCAGTGGAAGCGTTGCACAGCTTAAAGCAGCCGCAGCGAAGCCACATCCAGTGGATATTAGCGGCAACGACAACATCGTCATGCGCCCCCGAGCAAAATGCCGACGGCAGCACCCTTACAAAGTGGCGGCCGCACCCAACCTCAAAGCCGACGGCTACCGCAGGCGATGCCGTTGTGAACAACGACGATTGGCCAAGTCGGCGACAAAGTGGTTCTGGTAAGATGGTCTGAAAGCAGGCGATGTCTTTATGCGCGCCGACAGCGCGGCATCCTTGCAGGCAACAAAAGCCATCAGTAATGTTGCCGCCGGTGTGAAAGAACGCCGATAAATCAACGTTGCCCCAGTTGAACGAACAACTCGCCCCGCCGCGAAAGCCACCACGTCGTCGCCATTGAACGTGACCGTCGGCGAAAAGTGGACGGCAACAACACCGGAAATACGTCAGTATGAAACAAAGACCACCCCTCAGCCAAGCGGCTAACGGTGCGCAGTTAAAGTCAACGAAGGTGCGAAAGACGCCGACGGTGTTACCGGTCCCGCCCTCGACTTGACCGACGAAGCCAGCCGACATCGCCAAGGCGTCGCGGCGAAGAACGCGGTGGACAACAAGGTCTGACCTTTGCCGCCGACAACGGCGACCATTTTACGAAGAAACTGGGTGACAGCCTGAGCGTCAAAGGCGACAGCAACGCATCTGACCCGCGCCGACGAAAACAGCACATCAACTACTCGCTGGCCAAACAGATTACCGTCAGCAAAGCCGGCAGCGACAACCGCTCGTAATCGACGGTACCGCCAGTCTGATTTCCGGTCTGAGAGCAACACCACCTGGGCGATTGCGGACTTTACCACTAAAGGCCAAGCCTGTAAGCGAAAACAGTTAGACACAGCACAAGCCAGCCTGGCGAACCTGCTCGGCAGTAACGCAGCCAACGACAAAGGCAGCGTCGCCCACTACCGACATCGGCGGCACAGGCGAACAACGTCACGACGCCATTACCGCGATCCAAAACTGCCGACAGGTTGAACCTGAACCAACGACGAAACCTCGTCTGAAAATCGGCGCCAGCGACACCGCAACCGTCAAAGAAGGCAAAAACGTCAAAAGTCGCCGTCAAATCGGTAAACTATCGCGCATAGCGACTTCAGACGACGTCTCCTTCGACAGCAAAACGTGACTGCATTGGCGGCGGCGTCGACCGACAACGGACTGACTGTGGTGGGCAACGGGCAAGCGCAGGCAAACCCGTCAGCCTGACCAAAGACGGTCTGAACAACGGTGGTAACAAGTGACCGACATCGCCGCAGGCGGCCGACACCGACGCAGTAAAACGTTGCACAGCACAGCAGCCGCAGCGAAAAGTACATCCAAAGTGGATAGCGCAACGACAACATCGTCGTACCCCCGAGCAAAATGCCGACGGCAGCACACTTGCCAAAGCGGCGACCGCACGCAAACCTCAAAGCCGACAGCTTTACCGCAGGCGATACCGTTGTGAACAACGACGAGCGTCAAAGTCGGCGACAGCGGCTCTGGGCAAAGAAGGTCTGAAAGCAGGCGATGTGAACATCACTGCCGAGGGTATCAAACGCAGGCGGTAAGAAAGTGACCGGCGTCGCCGCAGCACCGTCGCCGCAGGTAGCACCGATGCCGTCAACGGCTGCCAGTTGTATCAAGCTAATCAGGCGATTGAGCCAGAGCATGACCAACCTTGGCAATTACGTGGTAAACATGACGCCAAATCAACCAACGTATCGACAATGTGCGCGACTCCAAAGCCGGTACCGCAGCAGCTATGGCGGTGGCAGGTCGCCGCAAGCCTACCTGCCGGGTAGAGCATGATGGCGGCTGCGGCGGCGTTTACCACGCGAAGCGGTTACGCAGTCGTGCTCCAGCATTTCCGACGGCGGCAACTGATCATCAAAAGGTACCGCTACCGAAAACTCACGCGGCCACTACGGCGCGACCGCAGGTGTCGGCTACCAATGGTAATCCTGACCTAAAGCCTGTTTGAAGGCAAAGCAAAGGTCGTCTGAAAACCGAAACAGGGTTTGAACTGCACCCCTCAAAAAGTTGGACATCCCTCCAACTCACAGGTGCAGTTTTTATGAGCAAACATACATTACACTTCAAATACCAAGTCGTACTCCACTACCTGCATATACGCAGCCAACAACGTACCGCAGACCACTACGGCATTTCCCCGAACCCACCTGAGACGATGGATACGCGCCCTATCAAGAAGGTGGTATCAGCACTCGAACATCCCTCAATCCAAAACCATGCTAACACCGCAAAAACCCTTCATCGCAGATAAACCCGACCAAGAAAAACACAGGCAGAGCTTATCGAAGAGTTGTGCTATATGCGCGCAGAGGTCGCCCTACTTAAAGGAGTTAAAGCCCTCAGCCAAAAACAGACCGAAAAGGACAAAGCCAAACCGTCCAAACACTGAGGCGCAACCCCTGCTCAAATACCTGCTGCACATCGCAAACCTGCCCAAAAGCAGCTTTACTACCATCACTAAGACCGACCCGATCCCGACGCAGCCGACAAAGCCTCCTTGTCGAAACTCACCGGCGGCATAAAGGACGCTACGGACAAAGGCGCATTGCCGCAGCATTGGGTTGGAACCGCAAAAAGTGGCGCGGTTGATGAAGCAGATGGAACTGAAAGCCCTCATACGGGCGAAAAAAGCCTACCGCCATCCCGCCATGGGCGAAATATCGGAAAACCTCCTCAAACGCCTATTCAAAGCCGAAAAGCCCAACGAAAAATGGCTGACCGACGTTACCGAACTCAAAGGGAAGGACGGCAAACTGTACCTCTCGCCAATCTTGGACTTGTTCAACCGCGAGATCGCTGCCTACGCCATGAGCCGCAGAGCCGACAGCGAAATGGTGAAGGAAATGCTCGAAAAAGCCGCCCCCGTCTGACTGATAAAGGAACGATGCTTCATTCGGATCAAGGTGTGCTGTACCGTACGGCGGGGTATAGGGAATTGCTTGCGGAGCATTCCATGGTTCAAAGCATGTCGCGTAAGGCGAATTGTTGGGACAATGCGCCGATGGAAACTTCTTTGCGGTGTTGAAGACGGAGTGTTTCTATAACGCAGGTGAATTGACGGTAGATGAATTGATGAAGCAGATAGATGACATATGGATTACTACAACCGGGAGCGTTGCAGTTTGAAATTGAAAAAGCTGAGTCCTGTCGCACACAGAACCCAGCTTGCACAGAGCGCCTGAATAGGCTTTTTATGAGTGTCCAAGATTTGAGCTAGTTCAGCATTTCAGACGACCTTTTTGCTAATAAGGCTTTTTCCGTTTTTGCAAAGGCATTCCATGAGCAAATCCGCCGTTTCCCCGATGATGCAGCAGTATCTCGCCATCAAATCGCGACACGCCGACAAGCTGGTGTTTTACCGTATGGGCGATTTTACGAGCTGTTTTTGGATGATGCGGTGGAGGCGGCAGCTGCTGGACGTCACCCCTGACCACGCGCGGGCAGATGGACGGCGTGCCGATTAGATGGCGGGCGTGCCGTTTCACGCGGCGGAGCAGTATCTGGCGCGGCTGGTGAAGATGGGCAAAAGCGTGGCGGTGTGCGAGCAGGTGGGCGAAGTCGGCGCGGGCAAAGGCCGGTGGAGCGCAAAGTCGTGCGCATCGTTACGCCCGGCACACTGACCGACGCGGCGTTTTTGGAAGACAGAAACCAACCGCATCGCGGCGGTGAACGCGGATAAAAACACATCGCCATCGCGTGGGCATCTTTGCAGCAGCGAATTCAAAAACCAAGCTGACGACGGCGGACAAACTCGCCGACGAGCTGCGCGTTTGCAGGCGGCGGAAATCCTGTTGCCCGAAGCGAAAAGCCTGCCTAATGGTTTTCAGACGACCTCTGCCAACATCACGCGCCTGAACTCATGGCAGTTTGCCGCCGACGCGGCGCAGAGTATTGACCGAATACTTCGGCTGCCAAAGACCTGCACGGCTTCGGTTTGGACGGCAAAGAACACGAAGCCGCCGTCGGCGCAGCGGGCGCGCCGTTGAACTACATCCGCCTGACGCAAAACCTGATGCCGCAACACGCTGACGGCATTTCGCCTCGAAAACCGACAGCCAATATATCGGCATGGACGCCGCCACACGCCGCAATCTCGAAATCCGCAAACCCTCTCCGGTAAAAATCGCCGACCCTGTTTTCCATACTCGACGGTTGCGCCACCCACTGGGCAGCCGCCTCTTGGCACTCTGGCTGCACCACCCCTACGCAGCCGCGCCACATCCGCGCCCGCCAAGAAGCCGTTGCCGCGCTGGGTTCGCAATACGAAAAACCCTGCAAGGCCGTCTGAAAAACATTGCGGACATCGAACGCATCGCCGCCCGCATCGCCGTCGGCAACGCCCGCCCGCGCGACCTCGCCGCCCTGCGCGACAACCTGTTTGCCCTGTTCGAAATCGAGATTGTCCGCCGAGGGCAGTAGTCTCTTAGAAACCCTCAAGCCGTTTTTCCCGAAACCCTGCCCGTCGCCGAAACCCCTCAAAGCCGCCGTGATGCCCGAACCCGCCGTCTGGCTCAAAGACGGCGGCGTCATCAACTCAGGCTATTCGGCAGAACTCGACGAGTTGCGCCTATCCAAAAACCACGGCGACGAATTCCTGCTCGATCTCGAAGCGCGCGAACGCGAACGCACCGGCCTTTCCACTCTCAAAGTCGAGTTCAACCGCGTCCACGGCTTCACATCGAGCTATCCAAAGTCCAGGCCGAACAAGCCCCGCCGACTACCAACGCCGCCAGACCCTGAAAACGCCGAACGTATCACCCCCTGAACTCAAAACCTTCGAAGACAAAGTCCTGACCGCGCAAGAGCAGGCATTGGCATTGGAAAAACGCCTGTTTGAAGCCCTCCTCAAAGACATTCAGACGACCCTGCCCCAGCTTCAAAAAGCCGCCAAAGCCGCCGCCGCCCTCGACGTACTCTCCACCTTCGCCGCCACCGCCGCCGAACGCGGCTTCGTCTGCCCGAGTTCGCCGACTACCCCGTCATCCATATCGAAAAACGGCCGCCATCCTGTCGTCGAGCAACAAGTGCGCCGCCACCGCCAACCACACCGCCTCGACCACAAACACCGCCTCATGCTCCTGACCGTCCCAACATGGGCGGCAAATCCACCCACATGCGCCAGTCGCCCACATCGTCCTCATAGCGCACACCGGCAGCTTCGTCCCCGCCGACGCCGCCCAAATCAGACCCATCGACCAAATCTTTCACCCGCATCGGCGCATCCGACGACCTCGCCTCCAACCGCTCCACCTTCATGGTCGAAATGAGCGAAACCGCCTACATCCTCCACCACGCCACCGACCAATCCCTCGTCCTCATGGACGAAGTCGGACGCGGCACCTCCACCTTCGACGGCCTCGCCCTCGCGCACGCCATCGCCGAACACCTGCTGCAAAAAAACAAATCCTTCAGCCTCTTCGCCACCCACTATTTCGAGCTGACCAAACTGCCCGAAGCCCACGCAGCGGCGGTCAACATGCACCTTTCCGCGCTTGAACAAGGACAAGACATCGTCTTCTCCACCACATCGAACCCGGCCCCCGCCAGCAAAGCTACGGCATCGCCGTCGCCAAACCTCGCCATGCCCAACCGCGCCCTCAAAGCCGCCCAAAAACATCTGGACGAACTCGAAGCCCAAGCCGCCGCCGTCCGCCCGCAGTTGGATATCTTCAGCACCCTGCCGTCTGAAAACGAATACAGCGGGTTTAGCCCAAACGAGACGGCGGACATCGCCCCCAAACCGCCGCAAGCCAAGAAACCAACCCTCGCCCACCACGCACTCGCCGAAGCCCTAAACCAAATCCGCCCTGACGACCTCACCCACGTGAAGCCCTAGACGCACTGTACCGCCTCAAACAGATTGTTGAAGGTGTTGAAGGCGGAGAATAAACGCGTTGGTTTATAGAAAACAAGGTCGTCTGAAAAATTCAGACGACCTTAATTTGCACCCTCAACCTGCCCCTCTCCCGTAGCGTGGGCTTTGCCCACGAGATGAAAGCAAATTTGATAGAAATGAAAAGACAACCACCTAATTCAGATAGTTAAACAGTAGATTTTCGTGGGCAAAGCCCACGCTACTCGGTTATCCCAAACCTGTTTTGATTGAATAAACGAGGTCGTCTGAAAAATGAGCATGAACAAGTTTTCTAAAACTCAAATCTCAAAGTTTTCAGACGATCTCTTACCTGCACACGCCCCTCTCCCGTCCGGCGGGAGAGCTGGGAGAGGGTGGCTCTATCGGCTACACAAATTGATTTTGCCAAATCCCACAAAGCCACCCCTTATCCTAACCTTCCCCCGCCAGCTGGGGAAGGGACAAGCGGTCTGACAGCCATCCGTAGCGTGGGCTTTGCCCACGATATAAATAACAGGTACAGCTAACGGATTTAGATTGGCAAACGGCAAATTCACAGGCAAAGCCCACGTTACTTGAGTTTTCCTAAGCCAACTTTCATTGCAGAAATGATCGTCTGAAAACCCTGATTCAGGTTCTCAGACGACCTCAAAAAGGCTACAAAAAGTACGGGGATTGGTTATATCAAGGAGGCTGTTAGCAAATATAGCCCTGGTGTTGTCATTTCCAATGTTCCAAGTACACCTGCTCCGCTAAGAGGAAGAAAGTTTGAAGGAAAACTTATTTTAGAAGTTCCTGCTCAGGTCAATCCAATTCCACAATCTGTATTAAAAGCGGCACGATAAGAAAATGTTATTATTAGGGATACAACAGGAAGGATTTACAAATGAAGAAAGATATTTTTATTGTGAGCAGTGGTCTTATGGTTATAAGGAAACTTCATAGCCTTTTTCTGAGAAACAAGCTGAGGAAAAACATCTTAAAGGGGAGTTATATACTGCTGTAATAGGTTCGATGACACAACCTGAATATGTAATTACCTTTGCGAGAGAAGTAGGTTTTTCGGTACATTTTTCGATAAATTTGGAAGGGATTATTTAACCCATCAATTTCAAAAATATTCTAATTCAAATTATTATTTTCTTTCTACGGCTGTATGGAGAGATTATATAACTTTGGAATCTCATGACTTAGCAGAAGGATATACTTATTTCTTCAATGAAAATACGGATGATTGCTATGTTTTGAAACAAGATTTTTATTAATAATGAGCGATATGAGAAAACAGAATTATATCCCCAAAAAGATAAGGTAATCTATTTCCAAAGTTTGAGTGAATATGATTTGGTGCTGAATCCGGACATTATTTAATTGAGTTTTAGGCTCCTGGATTCGGATTTCAAGTGCAACACTAGGGTACCAGTGGTTGAACAGATTTAAGAATAAAACACTGGCGTTTCGTAGCCAAGTGTTTTCTTGGCCGGTGGTCTCAACTCATCTTGAACCCTGCGTATCTCCCGATCGCTGATGTTTCGGAAATCGAGTTTGTTTTGGGGAAATATTGCCGGATGAGTCCGTTGGTGTTCTCATTCAGCCCTTTTTCCCACGAATGGTAAGGGCGGCAAAATAGGTTTTCGCCTTCAATGCTTTGGCTATTTTTGTGTGTTGGTAGAACTCTTTGCCGTTATCCATGGCGATGGTGTGGACTCTGGCTTTATATGCCTTTAATACCCTAATGGCCGCCCGGGCAGTGTCTTCGGCCTTAAGTTATCCAATTTGCGATAAAAGCAAATTCGATTGTTGTCTGACGGATGGCTAGTAACAGATTTCGCGGGCAAAAGCCCACGCTACGGGTTCAGTTATCCAAACCTGTTTTGATTGAATAAACGAGGTCGTCTGAAAACGAGCATGAACAAGTTTTCTAAAACTAAAAATCTCAAAATTTTCAGACGACCAATTTTAACCTGTAACCTGCCCCTCCCGTCTGGCGGAGCGGGCTGGGGAAGGGTGGATCTTACGCTACACAAATCCGATTTTCGCCTAAACCCACAAAACCACCCCATCCTAACCTTCCCCCGCCGGCGGGGAAGGGATGAAGTTACCGTTGCAGCAACCCGTGGCGTGGGTTTTACCCACGAGATAAATAACAGACACGGTTTCCGGATTCGGGTTGTCAGATAGTGGATTTCGAGGCCAAAGCCCACGCTACAAATTTGAGTTATCCCAAACCTGCGTTGATTTGAATAAAAGGTCGTCTGAAAACGAACGTGAACGGGTTTCTCCAAAACCCTGATCTCAAAGTTTTCAGACGACCTATTTCAACAGGTTTTAAAGCCAGCGCACGCCTTCGCCGACTTCCGTGCCTTTTGGAATGCCTTTTGATGGCGGCTTTTCGCTTTCGCGTTCGTGAACCCAACGCAATCAGGGTGTTGACGATGTCGTCCGTTTCATCGGCAGCAGGCGCGGTGCAGAAAAGCCCGTCGGCAGCGGTATGGGAAACCAGTTTGCCGCGCAGTTCCAAAACCATGCGTTCGGCGGTCTTTTGCCGATGCCTGGGGCGGAGGACAGGCGTTTGATGTCTTCGTCGGCAACCGCGCGGGCAAGCTCGTCGGCGGACATGGCGGAGAGTATGCCCAGCGCGGTTTTCGCACCGATGCTGCGACTTTGACCAACTGGCGGAACGTTGCCCGCTCGTCGGCAGTCGCGAAGCCGAATAACAAATGCGCGTCTTCACGGACGACGAGCTGGGTGTAAAGCTGCACGGTTTTCGCCCAAGGCGGGCAGGTTGTAGAAAGTCTGCATGGATACGTCGGCTTTCGTAGCCGACGCCGTTGACGTCGATGACGATTTGCGGCGGGTTTTTCTCGATGAGCCTGCCGGTCAGTCTGTTGATCACGGGGGTTCCGTTAGGGAGTTGGGTAAAAGGTCGTCTGAAACCCTAGATGCCGACGGCAACAGGGCTTCAGATGACCGTGATTGTAGCAGTTTCTCAAGGGCGTATCGGCCAAACTGCTTTTGCGGCAAAGGTCGTCTGAAACCCTGAATCTTGGTTTTTCGAGACTTGCATGAACGCGGTTTGCCGTTCTTGCGCTGGGAACCGTCAAACCAAATGTTCCGCCAAAAATTCAAGGGCGAAGGCGACGGCCTGATTTCTGACGGTCTCTCGGTCGCCGCTGAAGATTTTCATTTGCTCCAGCGATTCGGTCGGCGGGATAACCCGAACCACACCGTGCCGACGGGTTTTGCCACAGCCGCCGCCAGCCTGCGATGCCGGAAATACTCAGGGCGTAGTCGGCTTTGTGCGACGGCTTTCGCACCGCGCGCCATTTCGTAACACGGTTTCACGGCTGACCGCGCCGTGTTGCAGAAGCGTATCGCGCATAACGCCGAGGCGTTCTTCTTTGGCTTGCTGTTGTAAGTCACGAAGCTTTGATGAAACCATTGCGAGCTGCCCGCGATGCTGCGCATCGTGCCTGCAAGCAGGCCGCCCGTGCAGGATTCGGCGCAGGTAACGGTTTGTCGGTGTCGGCGAGGTGTTCGGCGATGGTTTGCAGCGCGGTCATGGGACTTTCTTTCTTCAATGGCGGCGGATTCGTCGGGGCGGACGGGAAATAGATTATAGGTCGATTGCCAATGGTGGCGGAAGGTCGTCTCCAACCGCTTTTTCAGACGATCTGAAGGACATTCTATTCCGCACCCGCTTCTTCCCGTCTCCTTCACCAGCACAATCACCATTCGCTGTCGTCGGTTATTTTGATGGCAACGTATTCGCTACCATCCGCCTTCAGGACGCTGCCCTGCCGCAATTCCTGCCTTTTTCCGCTGTCAAACAAAATACCGAGCGGCCTTTGCTTTGGGTAACCAGCAGGGTGTGGCCGGGGTGGTTGTGGCGGGGATTTCTTGCCTTTGGGCAGGGTTTCACGGATGACGGTGTAGTTTTCGCTTCAAAGACTTTGCCCGTGCCTTTGGGCGGTTTCAGCGGCAGTGCGCTGCGGCGGAGAGGCCGATAGAGACGGCGAAAAGTTGGGTTTTGATGTTTTTCATGATGGTTTTCCTTTTGGTTGCAGACAAAGATTTATGGCGAACTCAAAAATCACAATGATACGAGCGTTGCCAACGCCCTTTATGCTGTACTCTAGCTGTACACAGCGGGCGTTGCTGTCTTGTCTCATTTTTCGTTTTAATCCACTATCTGTTTCGGTCGGTTTGGGTCGTCTGAAAGCGGAATATGGCCGCGTTATTTGTTTTCGTAACCGGTTTGATTGACCCGTATGGCGGTTTTCGTTTCGTTCTGAATGCAAAGCCTGCGGTTTACTGCCCTCTTCTAACCCTCTCCCACGGGAGAGGGATTGGTGCAGGCTGCTTTTAGGGTTCAGGTAATTTGTTTAACCTGTTGAAGCTGCACTTTAGCTTCGCAGAAACTCGATTTCCTTCGGAAACCCGTTTCAGACGGCCTATTTAAACCGATAGGTAAACGCCGCGTTCACTGTCCGCAGTGCGCCGTAGCTGTGGCGGTCGGGCTGGGTACGGTAGTGTTTGTTGAACAGGTTGTCCACGTTCAGCGACAGTTCGGCGCGCGGATTGAAGCGGGTAACGCGCCATGATGTCGGCGACGGCGTAGGCTTTCTGGCGGCTGTTGGCGGCGGCGCGGGCTGGCGGCGGGATTGAGATGCGAGCGTGGCAGGGTCGGTGTGGGTTTCGCTCTGCCAGCGCACGCCTGCGCTGATGGTCCAGCCGCTGGGGCGCTTCGGGCGAAGTGGTAGGCGGTGAAGAGTTTGAAGCTGCGTTCGGGCACGCTGTCGGGGTTCAGGCGGCTGCCGTCTTGGTCGCGGGTTTTGCTTTGGCTGTAGCCTGCCTGTATCGCCATTCGGGCGTGATGCGGCCGCCGACTTCGATTTCAGCCGTGGGTTTGGCTTGCTGGCGGCGCGGTAGGTGTTGCCGCTCGGGTCGCGGCCCTGCTGCGGTGGCGAGGTTGTTTTTACGGGCGCGGTACACGGCGGCGGATGCGTTCAGACGGCCTTCAAGCCATTCGCCTTTGATGCCGGCTTCCAGATTGTTGCCGGTTACGGGTTTCAGGTAGCTGCCATGTTCGTCTTTTTTTGCGATTGCGGGACGAACAGGCTGCTGTACGAGCCGTAAAGCGACAGGTTGTCGGTCAGGTCGAATACGATGCCTGTGTAGGGAGTGAAACGGTTGGCGCGGATGGTGGGCGTGCCGCCGGTGTGGCTGTCGTAGCTGCCGCCGGTGCGGTAACGGGTGTATCGTCCGCCCAAAATCAGCGAAAGCTTTGTCGGCGGCGCGGAAACGGGTGGCGAGATAGCCGCCGATTTGCCGCCTGGTGCCGTATTGCGGGATGGTTTGGGCAAACGATGATGGCTGCGGGTAGGCGCCCGTGCGGGAAAATTCGTAGGCGTTGGGAATGGCGTTGAGGGATGATGCTGCGTTCGCCGTATTTGTTGCTGGCGTATTTGTAGCCGTTGATACCCGCGATTAAATCGTGTTCGCGGCCGAACAGGCGGTATTTGCCGGTCAATGACACGCTGGCGCTGTGGGTGCGCGGGTCGGCGTGCCAATAACCGGGAATCAGGTCGGTGGCGGCGGTGCTGTGGTCGATGGAAAGCACGCCTGCTACGCCGTAGGGCTGGCGGAAAAGCGGCTGCGGGTGTAGTCGTATTCGGCTTTGAGTTTCCAGTCTTGGTTGAAGCGGTGTTCGATGCCGGCGAGCAGGTTGAGCGCACGGTGGCGGCTGTTCGACCCAATTTGTGGCGGGTTGTCTTTCGACCGAAGGCGGTGGCATAACCTTGGCTGTCGTACACGGCGTAGCTGAGCGGCGCATCGGCGGTTTCTTTTCGCCTGCTGGTAGTCCCATGCCTGCGTGGACGCGGGTTTGCGGTGCGATGTCGTATTCCAAAAATGCCGTAGAGTTCGGCATCGCGGCTGCGTTCGCGCTGCCGCCACGAGTCGCCGCGTCGAAGGTGGAAACCAGGCGGCGCGCAGCGTGCCTTCGGTGTTCAGGCTGCCCGATACGTCCGCACCCAACCCGAAATGTTTGCGGTTGCCCGCTTCGGCGCGGACTTCAAACAAGGGATTGCGGGTCGGGCGTTTGCGTACCAGATTGACGGTGGCGGAAGGCTCGCCCGTGCCGTCCAGCAGCCCTGCCACGCCGCGCACGACTTCCACGCGCTCATAGGCGGCGGTGTTGGCATTGCCCGTATCGGCCAGCGCGTCAGCAACGGGGATGCCGTTGATTTGGTGGTTGGCGATGCTGCCGCGCGCGAACAGGTAGTTGTAGCCCGCGCGGTCGGAGCCGTAAATCTGGCGGCTGGTGCCGGTCGCCCTGCAACAGGGCGCGGTCGAGCGTTTTGATGTTTTGGTCGCGCATTTGTTGCGATGTGATGACGCTGACGCTCTGCGGGATTTCGCGCAGGGTCATGGGCAGCCTGAGCGGGGTGTGCGTGCCGGAAACGGTGTAGCTGTCGTTGGAACTTGCGGTGCGGTCGGCGGTAACGGTGATGGTCGGCAACTCGGTACTTTCCTGCGGTTTGGGGTCGTCTGAAACAGAAACATCGGCCTGCGCGTACACGGGCAGCAGGGCGGCAAACAGCAGGGAGTATTTGAAGCGTGTCACGGGATTTCCTTTGTGTTGGTGTGCGGTGGGGTTGTGCTGGCATATTGAAGGTGCAGGCTGCTTTTAGCTTCGCAGAAACTCGACTTCCTTCGGAAACTTCGTTTTAGCTTCGCAGAAACTCAGCTTCCTTCGGAAACTTCGTTTTCAGACGGCCTCGGACGGGTCGGGCAGCTCAATCAGCACCACCGAGCAGCCGCTTTTCCGAACGCGGGCGGTGCGACACCGACTTTGGCACGACCGCCATCTCGCCTTCGCGTATCGTCATGCTGCCGCCGTCGGCAAAGTCCACCGCCATGTCGCCCTCCACGGCAAACAGCACTTTGTCGCTGTATCCGTGCGTGTGCCAGCCGTAATCGCCCAAAAGTTTGACCAGGCGGAATTGGAACCCGTGGCGATTGATGATTTTCGGGCTGCCAGTATTCTTTGATGGCGGCAAGGTGCTGTTTCAGGTTGATGGTTTCGTTTTGCATGAGGGTTCTCCTATGGGTTGGGTGGTTTTACGATGTGGTTTGTCGTTTTGGTTTCGCTGCAGGCTGCTTTCAGTGGGCGGGGTTGTAACGGAAGCGTTATCGGCTTTGATGCAAGCCTGCGGCTTTACTGCCCTCTTCCTAACCCTCTCCCACAGGGAGAGGGACAGTGCCGTAACCTTGCTGTTTGCCGCATAAACTCGGGTGCGGTCTGCCATCGGTCTGAATCTTTGACTCAGCCGCTCAATGCGTGTGCCTGTGGTGTTCCAAAAAGGTCGTCTGAAAACGAGGTTTCCGAAGAAAGCGGAGTTTCTGCGAAGCCTAAAGTACAGCTTCAACAAGAGTTAAAAATTTGCCTGAACCTTAAAAGCAGCCTGCACCCCATCCCCTCTCCCCGCGGGAGAGGGCTAGAGAGAGCGGCAAACCGTAGGTTTGCTTGAGCGGTATTTTTCAACGTCAGGCTGCTTTTTGCTTCTTTTGCAGCTTCGGTTTTTCGCAGAAACCCCGCTTTCTTCGGAAACTCCGTTTTCAGACGACCCCTATTCTTTCCCCGCCGAAACGGGTTCGGCCTTTTCAAACGCCGCCTTCAACTGTTCTGCCGCCTGTATCAACTGCCGCGCGCCGCCCGCAACAATGTAGTTCGCAGCAGGGCATGACGATGATTTGCTTGCGCTTCCAAGCGTTCGTGCCGCGTACCAGCGCGTTATCCAACACTTCGACGGCCGCCGGCCCTTCCCTGCCCGATGGCGGCGGTGCGGTCGATGATGAAAATCCAATCGGGTTTTTCTCTTTGATGTATTCGAAGGAAACGGGCTGCCCGTGCCCCTCGTTGCGTAAAGATTCGTCCACGGGCGGCAGGCCGATGTCGCCGTGTATCCAGCTTGCCAACCGCGACTGCGTGCCAAAGGCGGACACCTTGTTGCCCGTAACCGACAGCACCAGTCCGCGCCCTTTGCCTTTGGCGGTTTCGCGCGTTTGGGCGAACAGCGCGTCAATCTGTGCCTTCAATTCCGTCGCACGCGCTTCTTGCCGAAAATCCGCGCTAGGGTCTCCATCTGCTTCGCCGCTAGTGCGGATATTGCCGTTGTCCACCGTCAGGTCTATGGTGGTCGCGTTTTTCGCCAACTGTTCATACGCCTCCGCGCCCGTACCCGCCGGTAATGACAAGCTGCGGATTGTAGCGGTGCAGGGCTTCGTAATCGGGTTCGAACAGCGTCCCCACTGTTACCGCCTTGTCAAATGCAGGCTGCAAATAGTCCACGCGCACCGGCGCGGTGGTTGCGCCCACATTCACGCCCAGCTCGGTCAGCGCATCCAACGCCGCCCAGTCGTACACGGCGATGCGTTCGGGATTCTTCGGCACAACGGCATCGCCCCGCGCGGTCGGCACGGTCAGCGTGGCGGCAGATGCGGCTTGGGATGCGGCGGATACAGTTTTTCGGCGACAGGTTCAGGGCGAACAGGCGGCCAGCAGGATGGCGCAGGCTGCGCAGCAAAAACTCGGTTTCACGGTGTGCGGTTCCTTTGCATACGAATGAGAATATTTATTATTAAAAATAATCTGCAAAAACCACGCCGCAAAACGCAAAATTCTGATACGGCAAAACAAATTCCCGAATAGGGAAAGGTCGTCTGAAACATCCTTTCAGACGACCTTTTCCTATAAACAACATAATCAATTAAATAAATTACTCTTCCGATGATGTTAAATTTTTCCTCCAATATCTCTTCTACTTCATCTGCAATTTGTTCATTTGTAGGTAAGTCGGCAAAGTAAAATTCGTGGCCTTGATTTCGCTATTTCTACAATAAGGGGTTCAATCAGATTTTGTGCAAAATAAATTTCGGCTATTGGATTGGAACATATCTCTCAGTATATCTGCAGAAAGTATTTCTTTTTAATTTATCGACGACATTTTTCAGCTTCTTTTGCTGACAGCATATAATCTTTCAGCCAATTTAGAAAAACACTACCTAAAATTTCCTGCATTTTTTTCCATATCATCTGTAATCATTGCATTCATAGCCATAGAAGACACTTTTCCAGCGGCAGCACCTCCACCAAGGGAGACCCAAAATTCCTCCGATGATTCCGCCCTATGCAGTTCCACAATAGGGACGGCACTGCCTATTGATGCGCCAATAGCAGCACCTCCCATCCATCCGGCAGTACCACCGGCAACTCCTGCCGCAGTATTGGTTGCATTTTTCGAATACCTGCGCCCCAGAAACCCTTCCTTGAAACATACGGTAAAAATCTACAGATGATAGTACGGCTACAGTTACTGCGCCCGTTACCACATTTCCCCGTAGTAATTTACTTTACTATTGGCCGCCGCAGCTCCATAAATCGGTTTACTCCCTATGCGGACAGTATTTGCGATAGCTGCTGCCGTTCTATTGCCCATTTGTCCGATTATCCAATCTGTAGCTGGTCTTAAAGCTTGAACTGTGGCGGTGCGTCCCAATTGGGCGGTTGCAATACTGCCAATCCATGCGACTCCACCCACTTTAATTCCTGAATAACAAGCATTTTAATGCAAGATTGAAATCTTCTCCAGCCCACACCGACTGTGCAAAAAGAAAAGTACAAAACTGATACCTGCACTTGTACCCTGCCAATTTTATTCCGTTTGCAGCATCATAAGTAAGGCTTTCGATTGTCCCAGAATTTTGCGATATTTCTCGCCTGTGCATAGGTAAACGGGCTTTCTTTTAATGGTTTTTTATCGGCTAGATTCTCAGCAGTTTTCTTAATTTCTTCAGAGACATATTTGAAATATCGATTACCTGCCTTTTTAACACGCTCGATGAAGGCATCTTTGGCTGCATGTGAAAAATCTTTCGGTACTTCAATTTGCATGGGATTTCCATCTTTTGTCCAATAGCGGAATTTCCCATTTTTCAAAACATTCACTGATACATTTTGAGCCGCTGTTGCAAAATTTGGTTTGGATTTCAACTCCATTGACTAGCCGATCTGCACCATTTTTTTGCATTATCACTGCCGATAATTTGTGCATCTTCCCCATGAAATAAGTCATCATAAATGATTTGCTTTTTCTGCGGCAAATCCATGACCACGTTCAGCATTTAATACGACATTGTCAGCAAAATTTTTCGGCAGATTGAAGATTTCCGAGAATTGTGCCTGCTATTTGATCGGTTTTTAAGTTTTTCGTTTTCCCAAGTTATCCCTCAAAATAAATTGTTTGAATTACTAAATTCATACTATTGTATGAAGACGAAAGCATAACACACTCAGTAAAATTCCTACAATTGTAGGAGATTTACTTGGAACAGATAGCAATCATTTTTGGTAATGTCTTGAGAATGAAACGGAAAGAGATAGGTTTGACGCAAGAGCAACCTGCATTTGAATCTGATCTTCAACGGGTATACATCAGCATCTTAGAATTAGGGCAGCAACAGCCATCGTTAAGTACGATTTTAAACTAGCTAAAGGATTAAATTGTCCAGCTGCCGAACTGATTGAAGCAGAAGATAAAATTAATCAATATTAAAGGCCGTCTGAAACATATTTTTCAGACGGCCTTTCCGTTTCAACCAATCCCGCGCTTGATTATTGGTAATAATTCCTATTTAATCCACTTATCAGACAAACCCATTCCCATCCAAGCATGAACACCGCCGCCATCTACCGCCAGTACCAAACCCTATGTCCGCTCCGATAAATCCGGCTGGGCGTTGGACGGCTGTTGCCGACAGCGCGCTCATGGCGCAGGCAAAAACAGCCCGGTTTGCATCTGGAAATGTGCATCAACCGCTTCGACTCGGGCATCGCCTGTCGCGGATGCGCGGCGGCGGAACGGTGCGTTTCCCACCGAAATCCACAATTTCAGCCACAACTGCGCCTTGTTCGTCATGGTGTCGGGGCAGAACCGGTTACAAATGGGCGGCAGGGAATACCGCCCGTCTGCCGGCGAAATCTGGCTGGTGCGCGGCGAACTGGCGGACGTGTCCGAAACCCTGCTGCCCGACAACAGCGGCATGTGCGCGCTGCATTTGGATTTTTCGCTGGAAAAACTGCGCCGCTGGCACGACGAAGGCTTGCTGGACGAACGCCTGTTTTCGCCGCAAACGATAGGCCGATTCGCCCCGCAACGGCTGGCGCAAAACGCGGCGGCACTGACGGCGGCGGCGCGCCCCTGCTGCAACGCCCGTTCGAATCGGACGGCTTCGGCCTGCTCGCCGACGAAGCCGCCGCGCTGGAACTCTCCGCCCGATTATTGCGCTTCACCTTCCGCCGCCACGACAACGGCTACCGCCGCCGGCGCATAGACGAAGCCGCCGATATTTTAAACAGCGAGTTCGCCCGCCCGCTGACCATCGCCGAAATCGCCCGCCGCGTCGGGCTGAACGAATGCTACCTGAAACGCTGTATTCAAAGCGCAAACCGGCGAAACCGTCGCCGGACGCCTGCGCCGCCTGCGGCTGAACAGCGCTCGCCCTCATCGAATCCGCAGCACCGTCCAAGCCGCGATGAACTTTTGCGGCTACCGCCACGCGGGACGGTTCAACGAAGCATTCAGGCGGCATTACGGATTTTGCCTTCGGATGCGAAGAAGTGCTGATGGGTGCTGGCGGCATGGATATTTTGATTTGAAACAACCATTAAAAAGGTCGTCTGAAAAAGCAATTTCAGACGACCTTTTTTCATTCGCGACAGCAGTGTCGCTACCGCCCTTACCCCAAAACTCTTTCAAAAACAGCAACACGCAGGCAGAGCTCGTCGGCGGATTCGCGTTGCGTACCGTTGCCGGTATGGCCGCCGCCGTCCGGAGCGTAAAGCCACGATTGTGCGGAGGTTTCGCGCAATTTGGCGTAGAACTTGAGCGCGTGGGCGGGATGGACGCGGTCGTCGCTGAGGCTGGTGGTGATGAGGTGCGGGCGGGTGGCACGTCGTCTGAAAGATTGTGATACGGCGACAATTCGCCCAGCCAGCGTTTGCAGACTTCGTATTTCTGCGGGTTGCCGTATTCGTCCGTCCAGCTTGCGCCGGCGGAGAGCAGCGGATAGCGGATCATGTCGGTCAGCGGCACTCGCACCAGCGCGCCTATGCTTTGCGGTTCGCGCACGAAGGCGGCGGCGGTAATCAGGCCGCCGTTGCTGCCGCCCTGCAAACCGATGTGTTTGGGCGAACTCATGCCGCGTTCGGACAAATCGCGCACGACGGCCAGCAAATCATCGACGCTTTTGTGTTTGCTGATTCCCTGCGCCGCCTGATGCCAGCGCAGCCGAACTCGCCGCCGCCGCGTATGTTCGCCAACACGAAGGCGTTGCCCTCTTCCAGCCAGTATTTGCCGATGCTGCCCAGATAATGCGGCAACTCGGGTACGCCGAAACCGCCGTAGGCATAAACCAGCGTCGGCGTGTCGGGCGCAGCGTTTTTGCCGACGTGGAAATAAAGGGATGCGCTCGCCGTCGGACGACACCGCCCAAAACTGCCGCACTTCGATGTCGTCTGAAACAAACTGCTGCGGCTGGCGGCGCATGACGGTCAGTTCCATCACGTTCAAATCCAGCGCAAACAGCGTCAGCGGCGTGGCGAAATTGCTGGCGGCAAGGTAAACCACGTCGCCGCCCCAAGGCTGGTCGGTCATTTCCAGCGCGCCCGAAGGCAGGCGCGGCAACTCGGCTTCCTGCCATTTGCCGTCGGCAAACCGCCATGCTTTCAGACGGCCTGTACGTTTTCCAGCAGGCTCGCCACCACAAAAACGCTTGGTCGTTTCCACGCTTTCCAATGCCTGCGTTTCATCGGGCGCAAACAAAAAGCTGCGCCGCCCCGAGTTCGCCCCTGATTCAGCTTCACCGCCACCAGCGCGCCGCTCGGATAGCTTTGGTCTGCGCGGTTCCAGTCCTGCGCAGCGTCAGCAAAGATGCCCGCCAGATAGCCGACCACGTCGCAATCGGCGGGCAGGTTCAACAGTTTCGCCTCGCCTTCAGACGACACCTGCAAATACGTCTTGGTGTAAAAACCGTCCGACGCTTCAATCAAATCAATCGGCGAACCCTGCGGATCAAGATAACGCCACGCATTTACCATCATCGCGCCTTTATCAATTTGATACACCGGCAGGCTTTCCTCAAAAACTCTTGCTGCGCTCCACCAGCCACACCTCGCGCGGATAGCCCGATTCGGTCAACTGCCCGCTCGTCCCAGGCCGGACACACCCACACGCTGTTTTCATCGCGCCACGACACATGGTTTTTCCCCGCCGGAAAATGAAAGCCGCCCTCGACCAGCCCGCCCGCTTCCAAATCCACTTCCAGCGTATAAGCCGTATCGCCGCCCGACTTGCTCTAAGGTCAACAGCGCGGTTGGGCTGCTCCACCGAGCGCGACACCCCGCCCAAATACACATCGTCGCCGAGCAGCTCGTCGAAATCCGCCACCGAAAAACAGGATTTTTCCACTCAGGATAGCCCGAACGGTAGGTCGCCGCCGTGCACGCGGTACACGCCCTTCGGATACTCCGCGTCCTGATGGAAATGGTACATCCGCGCGCGGTGTTCCTGACAAAACGGAATCTGCCGCGTGTCACTGCATCTGCGCCAAAATCCCGTCCGACAGCGCGCGCTTTATCGTTTTCCAAAAACGAGCGCGCGTTTCGGCATGCGCTTCAGCAGCAAAATTTTTGCGTTTCGGGGGCGTCGAGGTTTTTCGAAATGGAGATAGGAATCGGGATAGGATTTCATAGAAGAGAGGCCGTCTGAAAATAGCGAAAGCAGGAATTATAGCGGAAAGCCTTGCAGACAGATGAAAAGGTCGTCTGAAAACGAATGTGGCGGGTTTCTTCGCTACCGCTCCCCGATATACTGCCCTGTCATTCCGCCCCTCGCGTAGGCGGGGCGGAATGACGATTGACAATAAATACCCGTATCAGAAATTAAGCAAACCCATCTACTTATTCGGCGGATTAATCGGCAGCGTCGAGCGGGAGACTTTGACGTCAGGGGCATTTTTAGCTTCATATGATAGCGGAACACTTCCGCCTTGCGTTGACTGCCGGTTTTCGTAATTCGTACCCAAAATCGCCTCGTCCGCCAGATTCCGTATATCGGCATAAGGGATATAGACGGATTTGGGTCGTCTCACTAATGTTCGATTTCTTCCGAATCGATTGGTTTGATGACCAACAGGCGGAACTCTTCTTCGTCGCGAAAGCAAAGTCTTTAAACAGATAGCGGATGTATTCAAGGCTTCTTTTATCGTCGTCGCTGACGGTGGATGTATTGAAAAACCTGATAAGCTCTTCCAGTGCTTCTTTTAATTTTCCCAAGCGGAACTGATGCCAGTCTTCATTGCCGACGGGTTTCAGGCGGATACCGAATCGACTGATATTTGCATCTAATATAAATCGAATGGATGAGCCCAACTCTCTTGTGCTAAATTTTTGATGAAGGTTGAAAGCCTTATTGGGTAGAAAGCCATATCCCGCATTTCTTTTCCGCAATATATTCATCTTTGTAAGCGACATAAGCGACTTGATAAAAGTGGCAGTTTTTCATATTCATTAACTTTTGGCAGGTCGTCTGAATTCTGCCCAGACATTTCGGATAGACTGCGAAATGGGACAGAGCATCCGCTTCCCCTCAGCCAATCCCCTGTTTTATTGAACACCAGGCAGCAGCCCGAAGCCTCCACGCCGTCTTCTTTTCCATACAGGCGAAACTGGTTCAAATCGTTGACGCGGCTGGAGAAACAGGTAAAAAGGCATTGTGGGACGCGCCATCCGCTTTGTTTTCCAACTCCAAATCCTGCTGGTTCAGCAAGTCCAACAATGCCTTGCCTTCGGATGGGTCGTTCATATAAGTAGAACTGCCGAGCCGCATCGGACTGGAGGTTTCGTTGCCGCCGATGCCGAATAATATATGGCATACATGGGGCGAGGGTGTAATGCGCCATCGGGGTAAAGCCCAACTCTATCGGCGTGATATGGAGAACCGCCAACACGGTTGCAACTGGCGTCTTGCGGTTGTGAAGTTTTACCTCTGAAAAGCGATTCTTGTATTTCTTGTTTTTCTTTTCGAAATAGGAATGCCAATCTTTATTGAGGGTAGTCAATAGCTCTTAACCCTGGACGGATTATTTTTCCATTCTTTTTGTTCTGTGCCATCACTTAATTGTGATAATTGTCCGTGAGCCGCTAAAAGATGTTTACCGGCCTGTTTCTTGAAAAAGTGCTCTCGCTTTATCCGTATTTTTAATTCTCTTAACCCGCTCTATATAACAAAGGCCGAGCCCAAATCGAGCAAATATTTGTTGCTGAATGCGGATTTGTTCATCTTCCAGTTGTCTAGTAAACCGTAAATGTTGTTTGGAGAATGCAGCCGCTTGCTTGAGCAGTTTGGCTGCTTCGTTCATATCCTTAGTTTTTAGCGCTTGCTCAAATAACAACCGCAAAACCAAGATAGGGGCCTTGATTTGTTCCTGAATACTGTCGTCCAGTTTATCTTCCAGTTGTTCGGCAAGTTGTAATTTTTCTTCGTTGTGTGTAATGGCCCTGTTTGAATAGGTCGTTTTGCTGTGCCTGTATTCTTGGTTCTTTTTGCCTGTGTGAAAATAACAACGGACAAGCCAAGATAGGGGCTTTAATTTGTTCCTCAATACGGTTTTTGTTCATTTGATAGTTGTTCGGTCAGTTGCAACCATTCCTTATAGCAGTTAACGGACTTTTCAAATAGTTCAACAGCCTTATCTGTATCCTTTGATTTTTATGGCCTGCTCCAAATAACAACCGCCAAGCCAATATTGGACTTTTAATTTGTTTCTGAATGCTGTTTTTGTTCATCAGTCAGTTGCTTGACAAGTTCCAACCTTTCTTGATTGTGTTTAATGGCTTGTTCAAACAATTCACCTGCTTTTTCTATTCTTGGTTCTCCGAGCCTGTTCAAGATAACAATCACCAAACCAAGATTGAATCTCAATTTGCTCAGTAATCTGAGTACTTTTATCTGTAATCTCATCCCAAGCCTGATGTAGTTTTTAAGTGTTTCAGCGTATTTTTTCCTTCACTAAATAATAGGAAGGTTTCAAAAATCAAATCATTCACATCCATCATCTATCCCTCTATCAAACCAATCCATTAAAAACTAATCAAACGAAAAATTGTACACCATATATACTAAAGCTCCCCTTTCCTGCCCCCAAAGCAGAAAACCGATTCAGTATCCATCCATAGTTTATAGAAAGGTCGTCTGAAACCCGAAAATCCGGTTTTCAGACGACCTTTCGACCATCGGCTCTTACCTCGTCCGTTCTGACCCGCACAAACGTTGCAAATTTCGGCGTGCCTTTTGCGTGAAGCCGCGGTAGCGGTATGTGATGACCGCGCCGATTTTGGGCGGTTGTCGCGGTCTTTGTCTTTGAGCCGCTGCCGATGCGGAATTCGCCGTGTCGGTTTTTGCAGCCGACCGCGCCCAGCCGTCCGGCGTTGCGCCCTTTGCCTTCATAATGCCGCGTTACCGTGCATTCGTCGTCGTACTGGCTTTTTCAGCTTCAATAATTGGCTGCTTCTGCCGCCGCTGTACCGCGATTCGGGTTTGGCAGCATCACGCCTTCGCCGCCCCTGCGCTTCGATTTGTTTTAAAAAATCCATCGCGTGCTGCCGGTCGCGGACTTTGGTTTGCGGAATGATGGTGATGGGCGCGTTCGGATGCGTTTTCAGCCATTGCGTTGCGACGGCGAGGCGTTGGTAGAGGTTGCCCTGCGCTTTGGGTACGTCGAAAACATGAAGGCGGATGCCGCGCCAATCGCCGGAAGACGAGGCGCACGGCGGCGGAAATCTGTTCAAACTGTCCGCGTCCGCTATACAGCTCGCCGTCGAGCGGATAGGGCGGAACTGCGCGGTAAAACCTTTTGGGCGGCGTGAACGCGTAGCCCCGCCTGCTGACCAGTTGCCGCCCGTCCCAATACGCGCGCACGCCGTCGAGCTTCTCGCTCATCGCCCAGCCTGTAATGTCTTGATCTTTGTATTCCTGCGCCAGCATCAAATCCGCGCCGAGCGCCGTTTGGATGAAAAAAGCGGCAAAAATCGGTATCATGCCCTGCATTGAAGTTCTCATAACCGTTCCTGTAATGTGAGTGATTATTTCAAATATAATAATGATACCGCATAAGCAGACCGAAGGTCGTCTGAAAATATAGTGGATTAACTTTAAACCAGTACGGCGTTGCCCTCGCCTTGCTGTACTATCTGTACCGTCTGCGGCTTCGTCGCCTTGTCCTGATTTCATTTAATCCACGATATCCACCCCGTCCAACCACTCCACTGCAGGAATCCCGCCTCATGGCACTTCAAGCCGAAATCATTGCCGTTACCCCTTCCGCCAAAACTGTACCCTCTTGTGGGATGACGAAACCCGTGAAGCTGTCCTGACTGATGTCGGCGGCGACGTTCCCTACTGCTGCAAGAGCTGGACGCGAAAAACCTCACCCTGACCGCCATTTGGCTGACCCACGGACACCTCGACCATGCCGGCGGCGTGGTGGAATTGCGGGAACACCGCCCCGTCCCCGTCATCGGCCCTCATGCAGACGACGGTTTCCTGCTGCAAGCCCTGCCCGAAACGACCGCCCAATACGGCTTTCCCGTTTCCCCCACATTCGAGCCGACCCGCTGGCTGACCGAAGGCGAAACGCCTCAGGTCGGCAGCCACGCCTTCCAAGTCCTGCACATCCCCGGCCACACGCCCGGCCACGTCGTTTTCTACTGCGCCGAAGCAGGGCTGCTCATCGCGGGCGACGTGCTGTTTTACGAAACCATAGGCAGAACCGACTTCCCGCGCGGCAACCACGCCGACCTCATCCATAATATCCGCACCAAACTGTTCGTCCTGCCCGAAGACACGCGCGTCATCGCGGGACACGGCAGAATGACCGATATTGGGCATGAAAAACGGCACAATCCGTTTTTAAAATCTGAAAGCGAAAGGTCGTCTGAAACACGGATAAGCGTTTCAGACGACCTTTTAAAAATTGGCATAAAACTTGCATGGAATCTGAACAAGAAATTAACATTTCGCCTTAAATTTGATTAAACATCAAAAATAAACAACCAGTAACGCGATTTTACCCGACCCGGACACACGCTTGCCTGAAGCCGATGTACCATCATTTCCAATTATATCCGTATGAAATTGTTACAAAGTGACAATAAACGGCATCAGCACAAAGGGCAGCGTGCGGGTAAATCGTATTTTTCCATGCGGCAGAGGCATAACCGAAGCCGCCAACATGAAAAAGGATTAACCATGAAAACGTCCCGCATCGCCAAAACCGCCCCTTTACCTCGCTGCCGCAGCCGTATTGTCCGCCTGCGCGGCAAAAAGCCACGTTAAAGCCGACGGAACGACGGACAACCCCGTCTTTCCGAAACCCTACTCCGTAACCTTTAACAAAAACCAAGGCACATTCCCTACCGCCGATGAACTCGAACAGATGAAACCGGGTCTGAGCAAAGACGACATTTACAAAATCCTCGGCCGTCCGCACTACGATGAAGGTATGTTCGGCGTGCGCGAATGGAATTACTCTTCCACTTCCGCACTCGGCGTTCCCGCCAATCCCGACATCGGCTCCGGCGTAGAAGGCATTACCACCCTGCCAATACAAAGTCTTGTTTGACAAACACAAATACGCCCGCAGCTTCCATTGAAAGCCGTCTTCCCGGAAGACGCCGTCTGCCCGCCCGTACAAGAAGTTGCCCCACAACCCGCGCCTGAACCTCAAATCATCATCCGCGAGGTTGCGCCCGAAACCCACCACCGCATCCGCAAATAACAGGAAAACATGTTTAAAAGAATCATCCTCGGCGTATCACTGCTGACAGGGCTGAACAGCTTTGCGGCAGCCGATGCCGCCAAAGAATACATGCAACGCAAAAAGTCATCGTCAACACCGCTAAAGCCGAGCTGTGTTTCACCGACGATGCCCAGTGTTACCCCGTGCTCATCGGCAAAAACCACGCCGAAAGGCACATTTGATATGCAGTTGATGAAGACTTCCAAACCCGGCTACGGCGGCGAAATCATCGGCTTCAAGCAGGAAAAAGACTTCTCTTCGCCCTGCACCGCGTCTGGACGCTCAAAACCCTCCGAGCGCCGTATGCAGCGCATCGCTTCCAACGTCGTCTCCGACCGCATCATCACCAACGGCTGCATCAACGTAACCGACAAAGTGTACGACAAATTGCGCCAATATTTTGTTTTTGGAAGTGATTTGACGGGTTTCACCATAATATAGCAGGCATGAAAAGGTCGTCTGAAACTGAAATTCAGGTTTCAGACGACCTTTATTGACTCGATACATACTTTGGAGCAACCGAACCCGTAGCGTGGGCTTCGTCCGCGAAATCTGCCGTTTAATAATCTGAATCAGTTAGCTGTGTCCGTAGATGTCATCTCGTGGGCAAAGCCCACGCTACTCGTTGCTGCAACGGCAACTTGTCCCTTCCCCAGTCGGGCGGGGGAAGGTTAGGATGGGGGTGGTTCTATGGCTCTGGGTAAAATCAAATTCGTTTGCCCTGTAGAGCCACCCTCTCCCCAGCCCCTCTCCCACTGGATAAAAGAGCAAGAAGTTACAGATGAAATAAGGTCGTCTGAAAACCTGAATCCCTAAGTTTTCAGACGACCTCTTTATTTTCAAACCCAGCTTACTTAATGCGCCCTGCTTTCAACACGCGTTGTGCGAAGAACACCATGCCTGTGATGAAGAACGCCAGTCCCAGCCAGGACGCGGTGGTTTCCAGTTTTCCAGACCCAGCGCGAGCGGGGCATCCGAGCCGCCGTTGGTCACGGAGAAGGCGATGATGAATGCCATCACTACGCCGACCAGGCTTTCGCCGACAATCAAACCGGCGGAGAACAAGGTTCCGATACGTTCGGCGTTTTTCAGACGACCTTCACGGTTTTTCCGCTTTTTGCCGATGATGTGTTTCAACACCGTCGCCAACACTGCGCCGATCACGATGGGCATAGTGACGGACGGGGGCAGGTAGATGCCCATACCGACGGCGAGGACGGGCAGTGCGCGTTTGCCGCCGGACGATTTTTCAACACCAAATCGACGACGATCAACACCGCGCCGATCGCGATGCCGGCGAAGATGTACGCCCATTCGAGGTTGTGGGGCGAAAATGCCCGAGGCGATGGTCGTCATCAAAGTCGCTTGCGGAGCCGCCAAAGCCTGCGCCGCGTCCATGCCTTCGCGCGGCATTGCGCCGGTAAAGCCGTAGGCTTCAGAGCAGTTCCAACACGGGCGAGATAACGAATGCGCCGACGATACAGCCGATAATCAACGCAATCTGTTGTCTCCAAGGCGTTGCTTTGAGCAGGTAGCCGGTTTTTCAAGTCTTGCAGGTTGTCGTTGGAAATCGAAGCCACGCAAATCACTGCCGAACCGCAGAACAAGGTCAGCGCCAGCAGGAATTTGCGGTTGGCTTTCATCCGCCATCAAGCCGCCGGATTCGCCCACGACCAACAACACCAGCGAAATGATGACGATGGAAACGATGCCCACGCCCGAAATCGGGCTGGAAGACGAGCCGACCAAACCTGCCATATAACCGCAGGCGGCGGCGACCAAAAAGCCGATGACGGAAGCCAAAAAGCGTGCAAACGACCACCAAAAGCCAGCTCATGCCGCCAGTAATATGCGAATCGCCGATAAAGTGATAAAACGATACGCCCAGAACCAACATCATGGACAATACCCAGAAAAATCATGGTCTTAGGCGACAAATCCTGTTCTGTACGTTCCGCCGCAGGCTGCCGCCGCCGAAACTCTTGAACGACATTTTCAGACCTTCCAGCATCGGTTTGAGCAACATCAAAAGCGTCCAAACCGCCGCGATACCGATGGTACCCGCGCCAATAAAGCGTACTTTTTCCTTCCACAGCTTCATCGCAAACGCCGCCATTTCCATATCGGCAGGCTGCGGAATGTGCGATGAAAAAAATACGGCACGGCAATACCCCAAGCAATCGAAATGCCCAACAGGATGGCAATACCGCCCGTCAGTCCGACCAGATAACCCGCGCCCAACAATGCCAGCGAAAAACCCATCGGCAGTTGGAAAAATTGCCGTGCCGCTTTTTAAACCAATAACTCGCGCTGTCGGCAATCACGCGCAAACCGTTGGAACAAAAAGCTCATAAAGCCCGCCAGCGCGCCGCCTGCCGCCAGCTCTTTAATGCCGCTACCGCCCTGACGGCCTTCCTCCTCGTGGCTGCCGACTTTCAAAATCTCCGCCGCTGCCACGCCTTCGGGATAAGGCAACTCGCTTTTCACCACCATCGCGTAACGCAGCGGAATGCTAAATCACCCCCAAAAATCCCGCCGGCAATACATAAAAGCGTCGTCTGCCAAAACGGGAAACTCGCTCCAATAGCCCGCCATCAGCAAACCGGGCAGGACGAAGATGATGGTCGAAAGCGTACCCGCCGCCGAAGCCTGCGTCTGCACCATATTGTTTTCCAAAAATATTGCTGCCTTTGAAAAATTTCAAAACCGCCATCGAAATCACCGCAGCCGGAATCGACGAAGCAAAGGTCAGACCGACCTTCAAACCGAGATAAACGTTCGACGCGGTAAAGATAACGGTAATCAGCGCACCGAGTATCATGCCCCGAAGCGTCAGCTCGCGGTAGTCCGCATAAGGATCGTGAGGGATTGTGTCATCGTAGATAGCCTTTCTGTTAAGAAAAACGTACGGCAGGCTCGAACCGGCTGCCGAATCTGCCTTTATGGTGTTGCGACAGCAAGGATGTCAGGTTAGACAAAGAATATGCAAAGAAAGCGGAAAGGGCAAAAGGTCGTCTGAAACCTTTAAATCTCCCTTTTTCAGACGACCTTTTGTCCTTCTGAAATATTATTTATTCTTAATGTAAGCATGATATTATCCCATGCAGACGTTGGAAAAGCGGTGAAAATCTCGATACCGCAGCCTACCTGACAGGGTGTCCGAGAGCGTGTGCAAGTGATTTCGAGCCTTGCCCGGCGTCTCGTTCCACACTTCTTTCCAGAAGTTCGACAATTTTTTCTTTTATCGATTCGGTACGGTAGCAACAAACCTCGCCTGCCTCTTGTTTTTCAGACGACCTTTATCATTGTGAAATCACTATATATACTGCTCATCAAATTCCCTGATACGAGCCAGCCATGTCCGCATCCCAACCCACCATCGCCGCCATCGCCACCGCCCCCGGACGCGGCGGCGTCGGCGTTATCCGCCTTTCCGGCAAAAACCTGCTGCCTTTGGCACAAACACTCAGCGGCGGCAAAACGCCCAAACCGCGCACCGCGCTTTACACCGACTTTCTCGGCGGCGACGGGCAGCCGATAGACAACGGCATCCTGCTTTACTTTCGCCGCGCCCCGCCAGCTTTACCGGCGAAGACGTGATTGAATTGCAGGACACGGCGGCTCCGTCGTGATGGACATGCTGCTTTCGCGCTGCCTCGAACTGGGCGCGCGTATGGCGGAGCCGGGCGAATTTACCAAACGCGCCTTCCTCAACAACAAACTCGACCTTGCCCAAGCCGAAAGCGTCGCCGACCTCATCGACGCCTCCAGCAAGTCCGCCGCACGCATGGCGTTGCGTTCGTTAAAAGGCGCGTTTTCCCGACACATACACGAGCTGGTGGACGACCTTATCACCCTTGCGGATGCTGGTCGAAGCCACGCTGGACTTCCCCGAAGAAGACATCGATTTTCTCGAAGCCGCCGACGCGCGCGGCAAGCTCCAAGCCCCTGCAAGGTCGTCTGAAAACCGTCCTGCCAGCGCGGAACAAGGCGCGATTTTGCGCGAAGGCATGAACGTCGTCCTCGTCGGCGCGCCCAACGTCGGCAAATCCAGCCTGCTCAACGCCTTGGCGGCGACGACATCGCCATCGTAACCGACATCGCCGGCACCACCCGCGACACCGTGCGCGAACAAATCACCCTCGACGGCGTGCCCGTCCACATCATCGACACCGCCGGCCTGCGCGAAACCGACGACGTGGTCGAACAAATCGGCATCGAGCGCAGCCGCAAAGCCGTCTCCGAAGCCGATGTCGCCCTGATTCTGATTGACCCGCGCGAAGGCGTGAACGCCAAAACCCAAGCCATTTTGAACAGCCTGCCCGAAGGTTTGAAAAATCGAACCACAACAAAGCCGACCTGACCGGCGAACCCGTCGCCGTCCGTTCAGACGGCCTCGCGCAAACCGGCGCGGACACCGTCATCAGCCTGTCCGCCAAAAACCGGCGCGGGTCTCGATTTGCTCAAACACGCACTGTTGCAGGAAATCGGCTGGCAGGGCGAAAGCGAAAAGCCTGTTCCTCGCCCGCAGCCGCCACCTCAACGCCCTGCACGAAGCCGAAACCGAGCTGGAAAACGCCGCCCTCTGCGACAATAACCAAATCGAGCTTTTCGCCGAACACCTGCGCCTCGCCCAAAACGCGTGCAGCGAAATCACCGGCGAATTTATCGCCGACGATCGGTTAGGCGTGATTTTCTCGCGCTTCTGCATCGGCAAATAAGATTAAACCTTATCCATACGCGAAAGGTCGTCTGAGAAAACCAAGATTCAGGTTTCAGACGACCTTTTGTATGTCTTACTCAGAGCGGTTTTTAATCCGCGCCTTTGAGCATTTTTATTCAAAACGGGGAACAAGCAATAACAATACCACACCGGTTATCACGCCTATGCCGCAAAGCATCCAGTAGAAAATCCAGCGGTGCTTTATCGTTGAATCCTTCTTTAAACAGCACGCCGCCCAAAGTGAAGCCCAATGAGAGCCCTAAGAAATTGAGCGCGACCATTTGGGTTTTGAACATGGGTGGGGCGATTTTGGTGGAAACGGAAAGCGAAATCGAGAGATCATGAGTTCGCCTATGGCGATGGCAAGCAGGATCAGCGCGAAAACGATGATCGGCATGGGCGTGCCGGATGAGATATACGGTACAAACCCAAGATAGGATACGCCGACGACAATCATCGCCAATGTAAATTTCAATGGGGTTTTCGGCTGGTGTTTGCCCATTTTCGTCCAAATCGCCGCCATCACGCCGGAAAAGAGGACGACCCACATGCTTTGGATGGAATCTTTCCAGGCAACGGGGACAGTCCAGCCGCCTATGGTTCGGTCAACCGTTTCGTCAAAGTACACCGTTGCCACAGTATAAACTTGGAACCAGACAGCCCAAAAACAGGCAGATGGTCAGAAACAGCGGAATATAGGTGCGATGCGTAGCGTTTGTTTTCAGACGACACATGGTTGCTGCCGAGCAGTCGCGCGAAATAGGCAATGACGGTAGGGATGACCGTGCTGAGCAGGAATTTGGAGAAGTTGTCCAAATTGAGCGTGTCTGACGCAATCAGGCTGCCGACAATTAAGACAATCAACACACCTATTGCCGCAGCGGTTTTCACTTTTTCAGGACGCAAAGGATTGGGCGCAGGCGTGTGCGGCAGCAGTTTGCGCCCGACGGAGTAACGCCACAGCCCCAAAGCCATACCGACTGCCGCCGCGCCGAAACCATAGTGAAACCCATCTCGGTTTGCAGCAAGTCGGTCAGGAGCGGTCAAGAAGCCGCCGATGTTGATGGAGATATAGAAAATCGAAAAACCCGCATCGCGCAGGGGCTTCATATCGTCCGCCCCATAAAGCGAGCCGACCATCGAGCTGCTGACGATTTCACGCCGCCGCTGCCCAATGCGATAAGTACCAAGCCGCACAGCAGACCGTAGAGACCCGGTGCGATTGCCAAAACGATGTGTCCGAGCATGACCACGATGCCGGAAATAAACAGCGTTTTTCCGCGCCCCAAATCCGGTCGGCAAGCCATGCGCCGAGGATGGTGGACAAACAAACGCTGCCGCTGTACGCGCCGACAATGCCGCCGGCGAGCGACTTGTCTATACCCAAACCGCCTTTATCGGCAGTGTAATACAAATAAATCAATAAAGATACCCTGCATACCGTAAAACGAGAAACGTTCCCACAATTCGATATGGAACAGGGTGGAAAGCTGATGGGATGCCCGAAGAAAGTTTTTCCTTGCGGGCGGAGTAGTTGTCAGACATAAAAAGTTCTCCAAAGGCGTTGAAGCTGCCTTTTATTTTCAGTTGCGCACATTTTGCACCGTCCATTTTTTTCAGCCATATATGGCATAACCTTTTTAACGTAATATTAAAAACTGTCAAACTGATAGATTGCCCGGATACGAAGGTCGTCTGAAAAACAGATTTCTATTTTTCAGACGACCTTTTTCAATAATCGGGACATACAGGCCGGACGGTAAGCCGGGTTCTGTCTCGGACAGTCATTCTCTAGGCACACCATTACTGATGCACTCCAGCAACCTACCCGGAACGCTCGGCGAGCAGCGTCAATGCGTTCTGTTTGGTCTTGCTCCGGATGGGGTTTAGCCTGCTGCGCCTTGTTACAGGCGCACGGTGCGCTCTTACCGCACCTTTTTTCACCCTTACCCGTGCCGCCCGAAGGTGGCGTCGGCGGTATTGCTTTCTGTTCCACTTCTTCCGTCGCGTTTCGCGCCCGGCCGTTAGCCGGCATCCTGTCTGCGGAGCCCGGACTTTCCTCCCCGTATGCCTTACGCGATACGCGGCGACTGTCTGTCCGACCTGTATGAAGTGCGGATTATAACACAATAAAAACATACCGTTTGAGTATAAAAACGACCATTTATCACGCTTTTTGCATATTTTACACTAAAAAATGCAAATAAAATAAAACCGTTTAACTAAAAAAATGATACCTTTTCGTCGCAAAAATCAGATGACATAAAAATGAAACACGCATAGAATGATTTTCACATAACTACTTTTAAATTGAGAACATTACGATGAAAAACGCCTTACCCTCATATCTTATCTTGTATTGCCGTTTCAATATTAACAGCCTGTGGAGGAGGTGGCGGAGGCGGTACACCGTCTGTCGCTCCAACCCCGACTTACCCGATTGTCCAGCCGGGCAATATTCCGAATCCATCCGGACAAACGGAAAGAACGGCAACCCTCCTGCCGGTAATCAAGCTGATGCAAATAATGCTTTAGAAGCATCTGAAGAAAATATCCATAAAGAAGTCGAAGATTCCGTAAATTCAACACAAACGTCGTCTGAAAACCAGAATCAAGACGTAAAAGCGGATAGCAACGACAAAGCCGAAGCGGAACGAAAAGCTGCGGAAGAAGCCGCCAAAGCTAAAGCCGAAGCCGAACGTAAAGCTGCTGAGGAAGCTGCAAAAGTTAAAGCTGAAGAAGAACGCAAGGCCGCTGAAGAGGCTGCCAAAGCTAAAAGCAGAAGCCGAGCGCAAAACTGCGGAAGAAGCTGCCAAAGCTAAAGCTAAGGCTGAAGCGGAACGTAAAGGGCAGAAGAGGCTGAAAAAGCTGCAAAAAGCCAAAGCTGAAGCTGAACGCAAAGCGGCTGAGGAAGCTGCAAAAGCCAAAAGCTGAAGCCGAGCGCAAAGCTGCCGAAGAAGCTGCCAAAGCTAAAGCTGAAGCCGAACGTAAAGCTGCTGAGGAAGCTGCAAAAGTTAAAGCTGAAGAAGAACGCAAGGCGGCTGAGGAAGCTGCCAAAGCCAAAGCTGAAGCCGAACGTAAAGTTGCTGAGGAAGCTGCAAAAGTTAAAGCTGAAGAAGAACGCAAGGCGGCTGAGGAAGCTGCCAAAGCCAAAAGCTGAAGCCGAACGTAAAGCTGCGGAAGAAGCCGCTAAAGCTAAAGCAGAAGCCGAACGTAAAGCTGCGGAAGAAGCGCTAAAGCTAAAGCTGAAGCCGAACGTAAAGCTGCTGAGGAAGCTGCAAAAGTTAAAGCTGAAGAAGAACGTAAAGCTGCTGAGGAAGCTGCAAAAGTTAAAGCTGAAGAAGAACGCAGGCCGATGAAGAAGCCGCCAGCTAAAGCAGAAGCCGAGCGCAAAACTGCGGAAGAAGCTGCCAAAGCTAAAGCCGAAGCTGAACGTAAAGCTGCTGAAGAAGCTGCAAAAAGTTAAAGCTGAAGAAGAACGCAAGGCCGCTGAAGAAGCTGCTAAAGCTAAAGCTGAAGAAGAACGCAAAGCCGCTGAAGAAGTTACCCCAAAAGCGGAGGTTGCTCCGGCTATGCAATCAATCGGCGGTTTTTACACCATGTTGTCGGTTGACGGTGCCGATAACAAAGTGATTAACAGAGTGGGTAATCCTGATGTCCTCGAAGTCAACGGACAAAAATCAACCTGCTGCCACAAACATTTGACGCGGCAAACGGTATGCTGTCCTTATCGGATAACAAATTATCCGCGCCATCGGTACGCATCTGCAATACGGCCATTACGGTTTTTACGGAAGCAAAAAGGACAACGGCGAGCTCAATTCATCCCTGGTGTTCTACCAAGGTCTGATGACGCCTGTCGAAGCCATGCCGCAAAATGGTTCGGCTATCTACCAAGGCAATGCGTTCTACAATGACGCATCCAACATCAACACTGTCGGCTCATCCTTGTTCAATGTTGATTTTTGAGTGAAAAATCGCTGACCGGCGGTGTTTATTCGGCAGAAGGACGTTTTAACCCCGTAATGCTCCAGGCCAATATCGCCGGTAACCGTTTTGTTTATGTGGACGGGACAACTAAAAAACAGTATGTCGGGCATTTTTCCTAGCTCGCAGGCGGAAGAAATGGCCGGCCGCTTCGACCATCCGAGCGAAGGCAAGAGCGGTACGTCTCGGCGCCGCCATGCTGAAAGACTGATTTTTACCGTATCATCAGCTCAAAAGGTCGTCTGAAAACTTGGAAATCAGGTTTTCAGACGACCTTTTTCCGTTCCCGGCCAAGAAGCAGCCCATAAAATGCTACAATACCGCTTTGATTTTTTTGCCCGCATCATCATGAAAAAAGCCCCCAAATCCTTTGAAGAAGCCCTCGCCCGCCTCGAAACCCTGACCCAGTCCATGCAAAGCAGCGAAATGCCGCTGGAAGACGCTCTGGCAGCCTATCAGGAAGGCAACGAGCTGGTCAGATACTGCCAAACCAAGCTGGCGGAAGTCGAACAAAAGCTGCAAGTATTGGACGCGGGCGAACTGAAGGAGCTGAACCTTGAACCCGGCGAATGAATTGAAAGCATGGCAGCAAAAAGCCCAAGCGCAGACCGAATTGCTGCTGGAGCGTTTCTACCGTCTGAAAACCGAGTGCCGCACACGCTGCACGAAGCCATGCGTTACGTTACCCTCGGCGGGGCAAACGGCTGCGCCCGCTCTTGGTGCTCGCTGCGTCCGAATTGGGCGATGCCGACCAAAACGCCGTCGAACAAGCCATGGCGGCAATCGAAATGGTGCACGTCTATTCCTTGGTTCACGACGATATGCCCGCAATGGACAACGACAGCCTGCGGCGCGGCAAACCGACCTGCCATGTGAAATACGACGAAGCCACCGCCCTCTTGGTCGGCGACGCGCTGCAAAACCCAAGCCTTTCGACGTATTGAGCCGTCCGACCGGACTGCCCGCCGAACGCCAAATCGCCATGTTGTCCACGCTCGCCCAAAGCATCCGGCAGCCTCGGCATGGCGGGCGGACAAGCCATCGACCTTGCCAACGTCGGCAAAGCCATGAATCAGGCGCAGTTGGAACAGATGCACAGCCTCAAAACCGGCGCCCTCATCCGCGCCGCCGTCGCATTAGGGCGCACTTTGCCTGCCCTGATTTTGACTCAGACGACGTCCGCACCTTAGACAACTACGCCGCCAAACTCGGGCCTGGCGTTCCAAGTTATCGACGACGTGTTGGACTGCGAAGCCGACACCGCCACCCTAGGGCAAAACCGCCGGCAAAGACAGCGACAACGACAAACCGACCTACGTCAAACTGATGGGCCTGCAGGCCGCCCGCGCTTACGCCGAAACCCTGACCGCCGAAGCCGCTGCCCTGCTCGAACCCTTCGGCGCAAAAAGCCCCTGCATTTGCGGCTCTTGGCGGAATTTGTTACTGCGCGGAAAAATTAGGCTCCGGCAAACAACCTGACCGAAAAAATTACTGTCACGAACGATTTCGAACGCATTTACAACGACTGGCACTGAGTTTGCCAAAAACCGCGACACCACCCGACTGATCGGCCTGTATGATGACAACGCCGTTTTCGAAAGCCCGCTCGTTCCCCTTATCATGCAGCAGCAAAGCGGCATTTTGCGCGGCAAAGCTGACATCCTTGCTTTTTTAGAAGAAGCGAACGCGCCGCCGACCGGAATGAATTGGTACGCTGGTATCGCAACGGCACGCATTTCACGACGGGGACACGCTGGTTTGGGAATACCCGCGCGAAACGCCCAGCGGCGATCAAGTGGATATTTTGGAACTCATGCAGATTGCCGGCGGAAAAATCGTCCATTACCGCATTTACTGGGGCTGGTTCGGCACGCAGATGCTGATTCGTTCGGCACTGAACCGTGCGGCGGAATAATCCGCGAAAAGAAGAAGAGGTCGTCTGAAACCCCAAAATAGGTTTGAACTGCACCCAAAAGTTGGACATCCCTCCAACTCACAAGGTGCAGTTTTTTATGAGCAAATATACATTACACTTCAAATACCAAGCCGTACTCCACTACCTGCATATACGCAGCCAACAGCGTACCGCAGACCACTACGGCATTTCCCGAACCCACCTGAGACGATGGATACGCGCCTATCAAGAAGGCGGTATCGGCGCACTCGAACATCCCCAATCCAAAACCATGCCCCAACATCGCAAAAACCCCTTCATCGCAGATAAACCCGACCAAGAAAAAACACAGGCAGAGCTTATCGAAGAGTTGTGCTATATGCGCGCAAAGGTTGCCTACCTAAAGGAGTTGAAAGCCCTCAGCCAAAAACAGACCGAAAAGGACAAAGCCAAACCGTCCAAACACTGAGGGCGCAACACCCGCTCAAATACCTGCTGCACATCACAAACCTGCCCAAAAGCAGCTTTTACTACCATTACCAAGACCGGCCCGACCCCGATGTAGCCGACAAAGCCCTTATCGCCGAAATCTACGAACGGCATAAAGGACGCTACGGGCAAAGGCGCATTGCCGCAGCATTGGATTGGAATCGCAAAAAAGTGGCGCGGTTGATGAAGTAGCTAGGACTGAAAGCCCTCATACGGGCGAAAAAAGCCTACCGCCATCCCGCCATGGGCGAAATATCGGAAAACCTCCTCAAACGCCTATTCAAAGCTGAAAAGCCCAACGAAAAATGGCTGACCGACGTTACCGAACTCAAAGGGAAGGACGGCAACCGTACCTCTCGCCGATATTGGACCTGTTCAACCGGGAAATCGTCGCCTACGCCATGAGCCGCAGAGCCGAAAGCGAAATGGTGAAGGAAATGCTCGAAAAAGCCGCCCCCCGTCTGACTGATAAAGGAACGATGCTTCATTCCGACCAAGGTGTGCTGTACCGTACGGCGGGGTATAGGGAATTGCTTGCGGAGCATTCCATGGTTCAAAGCATGTCGCGAAAGGCGAACTGTTGGGACAATGCGCCGATGGAAAAGCTTCTTTGCGGTGTTGAAGACGGAGTGTTTTATAACGCAGGTGGAATTGACGGTAGATGAATTGATGACAGATAGATGACTATATGGATTACTACAACCGGGAGCGTTGCAGTTTGAAATTGAAAAAGCTGAGTCCTGTCGCATACAGAACCCAGCTTGCACAGAGCGCCTGAATAGGCTTTTATGAGTGTCCAAGATTTGAGCCAGTTCAGTTTTTCAGACGACCTTTTTCTATATCGGATTGAATGGGACGGGGTTTTGCTTTCCGAACATGCTCGGTTTCGCAAACACTTGATTAAAAACAAAACGCTAAGGTTTTTCAGACGACCCGTAGCGTGGTCTCTGCCACGAAATGAAGATAAAGACAACCGCCCGATTCAGATTGTCGGACAGCAGGTTCGTGGGCAAAGCCCACGCTACTTGGGTTATCCAAAGCCTGTATTGATTGATAAACGAGGTCGTCTGAAAACGGGGATGAACGAGTTTCTAAAAACTCGAATCTCAAAAGTTTTCAGACGACCTCGTTTTCGACTGGTAATCTGCCCCTCTCCCGTCCGGCGGGAGAGGGCCGGGGAGAGGGTGGTTCTATGGGTTGTACGAATTTGATTTGACCTAAGTCGCAAAGCCACCCCTCATCTCTAACCTTCCCCGCCGGACGGGGGAAGGACAGATGCTGTTGCTGCAACGAGTTGCGCAGGGCGGTTTACTGCTTTATTTCTTATTCCCTTTTTCAGGACGCACCCAGCCTTCGATCACGGTTTGACGGGCGCGGGCGAGGGCAAGTTTGTTGTCTTCGACGTTTTTGGTAATCGTGCTGCCTGCGCCTGTCGTGACTTTGTTGCCGAGGGTGACAGGGGGCGACTAATACGCAGTTGGAGCCGATGCGGACTTCGTCGCCGATGACGGTTTTGTATTTGTTCACGCCGTCGTAGTTGGCGATGATTGTGCCTGCGCCGAAGTTGGTTTTGTTGCCGACTTCGGCGTCGCCGATGTAGGTGAGGTGGTTGGCTTTTGGTGCCTTTGCCGATGGCGGCGTTTTTTTGATTTCGACTGAAGTTGCCGACGTGTACGTCGTCTGACAGGCGGGCTTGCGGACGCAGGCGGGCGTAAGTGCCGATTTGGTTGTTTTTGTCCGACTTCGCAGTCTTCGAGGTGGGAGAAGGGGCGATTTGCTGTTTGCGCCGATTTTGGCGTTTTTTTGATGACGCAGTTTGCGCCGATTTCGACGTTGTCGCCGATTTCGATGTCGCCTTCGAGGACGACGTTGACGTCAATCACGACGTCTTGTCCCGTGTTTCAGACGACCCCTTAAGTCGAAGCGGGCGGGGTCGCGCAGGGTAACGCCTGCTTTTGAGCAGGGCTTGCGCCTGTTCGGTTTGGAAGATGCGTTCGAGTTCGGCGAGCTGGAGTTTGTTGTTCACGCCGGCGGCGAGGTGGGAGGCGCGCACTTGGACGGGATGGACTTTGATGCCGTCGGCAACGGCTTTGGCGATGAGGTCGGTCAGGGTAGTATTCGCATGGGCGTTGTTACTGGAGAGGCTGTCCAGCCAGTTTTTGAGTTTGGCGTTGGGCAGGACGAGGATGCCTGTGTTGATTTCGCGGACGGCTTTTTGGGCGGTGTCGGCGTCTTTTTCTTCGACGATGGCGGTTACGCTGCCTTGGCTGTCGCGGATGATGCGGCCCAAGCCTGTCGGGTCGGCGGGAACGTCGGTCAACAGGCCGACTTCGCTGCCGGCGGCTTCGAGCAGGGTTTCGAGGGTGGCGGTGTCAATCAGGGGACGTCGCCGTACAGCACCAGCGTGCGGCCTTCGGCGGCAGGTGCGGCAGGGCGGTTTTGACGGCGTGGCCGGTGCCGAGTTGTTCGGTTTGTTCGACCCAGACGACGTCGCGTTTGACGGTGTTCAAGACTTGGTCTTTGCCGTGTCCGATGACGACGCAGATGTTTTGGGGATTCAGGGCGGCGGCGGTGTCGATAACGCGCTCGACCATGGGCTTGCCGCCGACGCGGTGCAGCACTGGGCATTTTGGAATACATGCGCGTGCCTTTGCCGGCGGCGAGGATGACGATGTTGAGGGGTGTGGCGGACATGATGGGCTTTCTCGAATGCAATGTTGATGAAAGGGGTATTTAGGGGTCGTCTGAACGGGATTTTGGGGGTTTCAGACGACCTTTTTATTTGGGTTTGGTGTGCGGACGTGGGGATTATGGTTTATTGGGTTTGGGGTTCCAGCGGTACGAGTCGGCATGGCTGCCGTGTTCCAAAGCGGTCGAGTGTGGTCGGCTTCAGGGGCGTACGCGCGGATGTGTCGGCAGGACGGCTGTCGAAGTCGTAGCGGTCTGTCGGTGCAGCCGCTCAGGATGGCGGCGGTAACGAAAAATCAGGGCGAGGGGGCGCATGGTTTTCTCCTTTTTGAAAAGACGGCAGATATGGAACGAACAGGATGAGTGAGTTATGTTTGAGGTCGTCTGAAACGGAAAAACGGTTTCAGACGACCTCTGCGGGCGGATTATTCTTCGGTTTGCGTTTCGGGCGCGGCGTGTCCGGCGCCTTGGGTTTGTTCCATGTCGTGCCGCGTACGTTTTCTTGGTCGCCGTGCAGCGGTTTGAGGGTGCGGCGTTCGGGGCGGTGATTGGTTGTAACGCATATCGCGGGAGTAGGTGCCGTCTTCGTAATAGATGCGCGTGCCTTTTTCGTATTTGGGGCGCAGGGAGGTGTGGCCGGATTCGTTTTGGTAGGTTTCCCAAGTACAGCCGGTCAGGGCGGCTGCGGCGGCGAGGATGAGGGCGGTGTATCGCATGATGGTTGTCCTTAGTGGTCGGGCGGATTGTGCCGTTGTTCAAACCCGATATTGTAAAGGTTTTCAGACGAGTGCTGACGGTTTTTCGGCACATTCGGCGAGCGCCTGCATATCTTTTGCAACGGCGTCGGTAAAGGGCAGGGGATGGGCTTTGCTGCCGAACCATATGGTTTTCATGCCCAGCTCTTTGGCTTGGTGCAGGTTGTCCGCGCTGTCGTCGATCATGATGCACTGTTCGGGCGCAGCGTCGAGCAGGCGGCAGACGGTCAGGTAGGCTTGCGGGTCGAGCATGGCGCAGTCCGAAGTCGTCCGTGCCGAAGAGTGCGTCAAAACGGTTTGCCAAACCCAATGCCCCGATGATAGCGCGGACGTAAAACGAAGGCCGTTGGAAAAACGGCTTTGCGTCCTTTCAGACGACCCTAAAAACGCTTTCGGTTCCTCCATGCCCCTGCAATTTTGCCAAGATTTGCGCGATGGGATGGCTTTCGCGCAGAAATTCGCGGATGTCGATTTCGGGGTGGTGGATTTGCAGGCCGGCAAGCGTTGCGCCGTATCGGTGCCAATAGTCCTGACGCAGGTCGGATGCCGCTTCTTCAGAGAGTTTGAGGCGTTGCGCCATGTAGTCGGTCATGGCGCGGTTGATGATGTGAAGATGCCTGCATCGGCGTTGTGCAGCGTGTTGTCGAGGTCAAAAGAGCCAAACGGGGAAAGGTTCATGTCGTGTGTTGGTGCGGATTTTGTTATGATGTTTCGTATTTTACCCGTACAAAGGTTAGAGAATGAAACTGAAATTATCCGCCTCGCCCTCTTGCTGGCTTTCGCAAACTTATCCGCCCAGACCGAAGTGCGCCTTTGCCGTGCACAAATCCTTCCAGCCCTGCCCCAATCCGTCCTCGCGCAGTTTGAAAAAGCCAACGACGCCAAAGTCTCCGTCATCAAGGCGGGCAGCGGCAACGAATGCTCAACAAGCTGATTCTCAGCAAGGCCAACCCGATTGCCGACGCGGTTTACGGTTTGGACAACGCCAACATCGGCAAAGCGCGCGAAGCAGGCATACTGGCGGCGGCGCAGCCCAAATCCGCGCCTGTTTCAGCAGGAATGCCCGTCATCGCGGCAGTCAATTACGGCTACGTTACCCTCAACTACGACAAAAAAATGGTTTGAACAGAAAAACTGCCGCTGCCCAAAACCTTGCAGGACTTGACCCGCCCCGAATATAAAAACCTGCTGGCGACGCCCTCGTCCCGCCACCTCCTCGCCCGGACTTGCCTTCCTGATGGCGAACATCGGCGGCATGGGCGAAGAGGGTGCGTTCAAATGGTGGGCGCAGATGCGTCAAAACGGCGTGAAAGTCGCCAAAGGCTGGAGTGAAGCCTATTACACCGACTTTACCCAAAACGGCGGCGCGTATCCGCTCGTCGTCAGCTACGCCGCCAGCCCCGCCGCCGAAGTCCACTACCCAAAGGCAAATACAGCGTGCCGCCGACCGGCAACCTCTTCCTCAAAGGCGGCGTGTTCCGCCAAGTCGAAGGCGCGGCAGTCTTGAAAGGCGCGAAACAGCCCGAGCTGGCGGCGAAACTCGTACAGTGGCTGCAAAGCAGCGAAGTGCAAAAAGCCCTGCCGACCGAAATGTGGGTCTATCCCGCCGTGAAAAACACGCCGCTGCCCAAAGTGTTCGAGTTCGCCCAAGCACCGAAACAAACCGACTCGCCCAGCCGCAACGACATCGACACCAAACAGAAACAATGGGTCAGCCGCTGGACGAAGACCGTGTTAAGTAAGCGGGACGGTCGGCGGATTCGCATTTGAAGTGCAACTTTCCATAACAGAAAAAGGCCAGTATGCGGTAGCATACGGCCTTTCCTGCAAGAAAGATTGCCATGAGCTACACACAACTGACCCAAGACGAACGATACCATATCCAATACCTGTCCCGCTACTGCACCATCGCCGAAATCGCCAAACAACTTAACCGCCACAAAAGCACCATCAGCCGAGAAATCAAGCGGCACTGCATCCAAGGACAGCAATACAGCGCCGAAAAGCCCAGCGGCAAAGCCGGACTATCAAACAGCGTAAGCGAAAACCCTATAAACTCGATTCGCAGCTGATTCAACACATCGACACCCCTTATCCGCCGCAAACTCAGTCCCGAACAAGTATGCGCCTACCTGCACAAACACCACGGGATCACGCTCCATCACAGCACCGTTTACCGCTACCTCCGCCAAGACAAAAGCAACGGCGGCACTTTGTGGCAACATCTCAGAATATGCAGCAAACCCTACCGCAAACGCTACGGCAGCACATGGACCAGAGGCAAAGTGCCCGACCGCGTCGGCATAGAAAACCGACCTGCTATCGTCGACCGGAAAACCCGCATCGGCGATTGGGAGGCCGACACCATCGTCGGCAAAAATCAGAAAAGCGCGTTATTGACCTTGGTCGAACGCACTACCCGCTACACCATCATCTGCAAATTGAAGAACTTAAAAGCCGAAGACACTGCCCGGGCGGCCATTAGGGTATTAAAGGCATATAAAGCCAGAGTCCACACCATCGCCCATGGATAACGGCAAAGAGTTCTACCAACACACCAAAATAGCCAAAGCATTGAAGGCGAAAACCTATTTTTGCCGCCCTTACCATTCTTGGGAGAAAGGGCTGAATGAGAACACCAATGGACTCATCCGGCAATATTTCCCCAAACAAACCGATTTCCGAAACATCAGCAATCGGGAGATACGCAGGGTTCAAGATGAGTTGAACCACCGGCCGAGAAAAACACTTGGCTACGAAACGCCAAGTGTTTTATTCTGAATCTGTTCCAACCACTGGTACCCTAGTGTTGCACTTGAAATCCGAATCCAGGTCGTCTGAAAATCCGCCGCTCCATCCTGTCGGCCGGATATAGTCAAATGACTTTATTTTCGATATGAAACTTACCGGTTGCCGTCATTCCCGCCCCGCCTGCGCGAGGACAGGCTACAGCGGGAATGACGGATGATGATATGCCGTATTTAAAGTTAAGGATGTTGGCGATAAAAAGGGTCGTCTGAAAACCCCAAAACGGTTTTCAAACTGATCGAAACCACGTTTCAGACGACCCCTTACCGTTTCGTTTTGAATGAAGGAATTCCATGAAGAAGCCCCTACTTTACGCCTTCACGCTGACCGCACTTGGCGGCTGTTTCTACACCGAAACCCCATACGGGCGCACCGCCGTCCTCGACCTTCCCGTCCATTCCCAAACCACCATCAACAAAACCGTTACCGTCAACGCCCCGCCGGGAACGACCGTCATCTATCAGGACAGCGAGCCGGTACACCGCTACGGCTATCCCTACCCACCTTACCCGCGCCCGTATCCCGCGCGTCGGATTTACCGGTATTGAAAAATGTCTGTGAAAACAATAGGGCGGTGGCTATCCTGCTCCCAAAGGTGCACGTGATATATACAGCTATGATGTAAAAGGTATCGCGCAAAACATCAGCCTGAACATAACGGACAATCGTAGTACACAACAGCGGCTAACTGATCGTTTTGACAATGCAGGCAGAATGCTGATGCAAGGCATAGGCGATGGCTACCGCAGGGCAACCGAATACAATCCCGCATTGAACAAATTAGGCAATGCCGCCGAAGCTATTAATGGTTCGGCAGACATCATTAAAAATGTCATCGGTGCAGCAGGCGAGATTATCGGAGCAGGCGATGCTGTACAAGGTATAGGCGCAGGCATAGAGCATTGCCACCATGCACGGTTTAGATCTGCTTTCCACCGAAAACAAAATTAAAGCTGTCAGCAATTTGGGTGGTTTGTCGCAATTCCAGAACAATGCCACAGAAACCGTCCGTGATTGGGCGGTCAGAAACCCGAATGCGGCACAAGGAGCAGAAGCACTTGGTAATATCGCCAAAGCGATTGTCCCTGTTACCAAAGGGGTGGAATATGCTCGAACCCGATACGACTGGGGTGGTATATAGTGCAAGCACCGTCAAACAGTCGCAGATGGGCGCAGTTGCATTGCCGAAAGGGAAAGCACTTGTCGGGGAAAAATTCTTCCCAAGCCCAACAAGGACGGTACAGTTATGATTCACCGTACCACTCCCGCACTGTCAGAACGGAATTGGAACAGCGTTACGGCAAACAAAATGTCAAATCCTCGACTGTACCGCCGTCAAACGGCAAAAATGTCAAACTGGCAAACCAAAAGCCACCCGAAGACCGGGGTGCCGTTTGACAGCAAAGGATTTCGAATTTTGAAAAAGACGTAAAATACGATACAAGAATTAATACCAAGGAGTTCAGATCGAAGGGTTCAACAGGGCAAATGAGGCTGGCGACCAAGGATCTAGCGGAAGCCATTCAAAAAGGACAGGTTCGCAAGTCAAGCTTTTAACACAGAACAATTAAGGGCAATCGAAAAAGGAGAATCTAAAATACCGGATTATACTTGGCATCATCATCAGGATACCGGACGTATGCAGTTAATTCGTGAGGATATACATAGGCGTACAGGACATATAGGTGGTAAGCAATGAATAAAGGTAAATGATTATGTGGAAAAATTAGTAAAGAAAATTGTGAAGATTTAGGATTTGCAATAATCTGCATGTTCTATGATGCTATTAATCTTTCTGAATTTAAATTATGGTTAGATATAGTTGTTAGAGATACTCCTATTGATAAAATTCCATTGTATATTTTTGATTTGATTGATTTTTGATAAGAGTATAGGGAAATTTATGATTTAATTGGAGTCGTTAATTATGGTTACATTTCAAATGATCAAAAAAATGCATTAACGGGCATTGCCTTCTTAAGGGATATAGATGTCTATGATTCTCCCGTCTCAAAAGAAAAAGCATTAAAAGCCTTAAAGAAACATCCTGAAATTTATCAGAGGTTTCAGCATTTCTTTCCATTTGTAGAACTGCCCCTGCTTTTAAACAGTCAAAATGCCGTCTGAAACGATATTTGCTTTTTCAGACGGCATTTTTGATACTAAAGCAGGTAACTAAAAAGAGCGTTTGACGACAAAGGAAAATCTAAAATACCAAATTACACTTGGCATCATTATCAAGATACAGGAAGGATGCAATTGATTGGTGAAGACTTGCATCATGATACCGGTCATATCGGCTGGGAAGCGATGAATAAAGGAAGATAATTATGTGGAAAAATTACGAAGAGTAAGGTCAAGATTTAAGTTTTTGCAACATATTGCTTATTATCGGCAGCAATTAATTTGGTAAGAATTTAAATTATGGTTGGAGAAGGTTGTCTTAGATATGCCTATTGATAATATACCTTTTTATATTTTTGATTTAATTGATCTTTAAAGGAGGAGTAGGAGATATTTATAATATTTTGGATTTTTGTTCCGAATTCAGACTTATCTAAAAGACCAAGATGACGCATTAACAGGCATTGCCTTCTTAAGGGGGATAGATGTCTATGACCCTCCCTGTTTCAAAAAGAAAAAAAGCGTTAAAAGCCTTAGAAAAACATCCTGAAATTTATCAGAGGTTTCAGCATTTCTTTCCATTTGTAGAACTGCCCCGCTTTAAACAGTCAAAATGCCGTCTGAAACGATATTTGCTTTTCAGACGGCATTTTTGATACAAAGCGGTAACTAAAAGAGCGTTTGACGACAAAGGAGAATCTAAAATACCAAATTACACTTGGCATCATCATCAAGATACAGGAAGGATGCAATTGATTCGTGAAGGCTTGCATCATGATACCGGCCATATTGGTTGGGAAGCGATGAACAAAGGAAGGTAACTATGTGGAAAATTATAAAAGATGATAGTGATGATTTAGAATTTGCAATTAAATGCTTATTCTCTCAATCTATTGATTTAAATGAATTCAAGTTATGGATTGAACAAGTAATACGAGATATGCCCATCGAGGACATCCCTTTTATATTTTTTGATTTGGCGGATTTTGATGGGGTAATTGCCGATATTGACAATATTGTAGGTTTTGTTTCGAGTTACAGCCTATCAAAATCGAAAAATGCCTTGACAGGCATTGCCTTCTTAAGGGGGATAGATGTCTATGACCCTCCTGTTTCAAAAAGAAAAAGCATTAAAAGCCTTAGAGAAATATCCTGAAATTTATCAGAAGTTTCAGCATTTCTTTCCGTTTGTAGAACTGCCTCCGCTTTAGAAAGGGTAAAAAGGTCGTCTGAAAAACCAACTTTGGTTTTTCAGACGACCTTGAAACAGGCTAAAAAGCATGGACTACAACCAAACTGTTTTATCTCACTTGCAAAGATTTTTGGAAACATCATGATATTAAAAGATTTACTTGGGCTTTAGGAAGAATTGTTGAAGAACTTCCCGATTTCCAAGTTTTCCAAGTGATTCCTAACCATGCAGATGAGCCTTGGGTTTATGTCAGCTCTGGGATAGGTCCATTTTTAGGACAGGAGTTTTTTATCGTCAGCCCGTTTGAAAACGCCTGAACATATTGAGACCTTGGCACGCTGGCATCTGCAAGTATGCATTATCCTGATCAATTTCAATTAGGGAAAACCGTCAATATCGGCAGACCGTGGGTTGAGCAATCATCCTTCCAGCATTTTCTGATTTCTCTGCCTTATCCTTATGGGCAAGAGTTGGAATATATGGATAATGTCCGATGGTTATTGCCGATTACTCATCAAGAGAGGCTTTTTTTAGATACTCATTCGGTAGAAGAATTGGAAACAAGATTTGATGAGCTAGGTATTGATTATTTAGATATAAATCGTGCAAGTACTATATAGCAGGGTAGATTAAAACTCATCAATCAAAAGGTCGTCTGAAAAACCTTGTTTCTGGTTTTTCAGACGACCTTTCGTTTATCTGCCGATTAATATTACGCGACCTGCGGGATGGCTTCAATGTCGTGCAGGCTGCGGTAGCAGGGATCGAGCTGTTTGGCGATGAGGGTAAGCTGCCGGTGGAGGATATGGCTTTGGCGCGCGTCGCCGGCTTCTGTTTGTAAGGCTTCCAAGTCGGTTCGGATTTGGGAGAGGGTCGTCTGAAAATCTTGTTCGCCGGTTTGCGGGAGGCGTTCGAGCAGGTCGGCGATGCGGTAGCCGCTTTGGTAGAACTTGCGGACGAAGTCGGGCTGCACGCGCCGTCCATTTTCTGCTGCGGTATGCGCCGAGCGCGGAGATGTAGCCGGTCAGGGCGTAGCTGGTTTTGAGGAGGGTGAAGCCGCTTTGCAGGTTGTTGCCGTATTTTTTGGGTTCGCTGCTCATGTCGGAAAGGGTGCTGCTGAGGGTGGCGGTGCGCTCGTGGGCTTGGCGGCGGACGGTGCGGTATTCGACGTCGTCGGCGATGCCGTATTGGAGCTGGTCGAGGATTTTTCTGAGGTAGGCGCCGTTGCCGCCGACGGCTTTGGGCGACGGTTTTTTTCGAGGCGCAGGTAACGCCAATCCGGCCAGAGGTAGCGACGGCTGCCCACGCGAGGACGGAGCCGACGATGGTGTCGATGATGCGGACGGGCATGGCGGCATAGACGTCCAGCCCGGCGAGGGAGAAGCTGGTGAGGGCTTGAATGGCGATGAAGAAGGTGGAGAAGCTGTATTTGTAGCTTCGGGTCATGAAAAACAGGGTGGTGCTGGCGATGACGATCCAGAGTTTGGTTTCGACGGACGGGGTGAAATAAGGCACGAGGGAGCCGACGATGACGCCGAGTATGGTGCCGGCAATGCGTTGGTACACGCGGCTTTTTGGTGGCGGTGTAGTTGGGTTGGCAGACGAAGACTGCGGTCAGGAGTATCCAGTAGCCGAGGTTGAGATGGAGGATTTCGACGATGATGCAGGAGGCGGCAACGAGGATGGAGAGGCGCGTGGCGTGGCGGAAACACGCCCTGACTCGAAGTTAAGCTGGCTGCGGACGGTCTGCCAGACGTTTTTCAGGCTGCTGTTTTCGAGGGCGGCGATGCGGGTGTCGCTGCTGTTGTCGTTTTCGGCGGGGAGTCGCTGTGTTGGAGTTGGCGCAGTTGGTGGTCGACGCTGCCGAGGTTGTCGAGCAGGCGGCGGATGTGGTGGATGTTGCGGCTTTCGGGGTGGTCGTCGGTGTAGTGCGAGTGATTGGCGGCAGCCTTCCATCGCGCGTCCGAGGCGTTTGCTGTATGTGTAGTCTTTGCCGTTCCTCAGGGCGGCGGCAACGTTGCGGCACGCCTGCCCCTGCATTTCGAGCAGGCGGCGGATGCGGAAGATGAGGTCGGTGTTTTTGAGGGTGTCGGTCAGCTCGGTATAGTCGGCGTGGGCGGAGCTGACGCGTTCGTGTATGTCTTGGGCGGTGAAGTAGTAGCGCAGCATTTTGGCGGTGCGCGGGTGGCGGTGTTTGCCGCGCAGGCGGTAAAACAGGGCGGCGCGGCATTGGTTGAAGGCGCTGATGACGCCGGTGTTGCTCATGGCGAGGTCGATTTGGCGGTTGCCGAGCCAGGCAGCTTCGTCGGGATCGAAAAAGTCGGCTTTGGCGTCAAAATACCCGCCGAGCGCTTCGTAGGCGTTGGCGACGCTTTCTTGGACGGGGCGGTGCGGGAGGATGATTTGGAAAATGAGGTGCAGGTGCTGTATAACACGGTCCCGAGCAGAATCATGACGGGATTGGTCAGCCAGAAGGTTTCGGGGGTGTAGGTGAGCGTGGTGTAGGTGGCGACGGCAAGTGCGCCGAACGCGAAGGTGCGGTATTTCAGCCCGACCGCGCCCAAAATGGTAAAGCCGAACGTCATCAGGGTCATGGCGAGGATGAAGGGCAGGCCGGTGCCGAGCGTGCTTTGGGCGACGAGCGATGAAATGGTAAACAGGGCGACGGTGATGATGATGTTTTTCAGACGACCTGTCAGTCGGTTGTCCAAATCGACGAGGCCGCCCGCGATGATGCCGAGTACGAAAGGCATGGCGAGCTTGGGCGTGCCAAACCGCCAGACAAGGGTCGCGGCGATAAAGACGCTGGCGAAGACGGGCAGCGAGGTAATGATGAGGGGTTTGAGCGGCGGGAGTTTCATCGTATTGGGCGCAGCTTTAAATGGGAATGGTTTGATTATAGTGGCTTAACTTTAAACCAGTACGGCGTTGCCTCGCCTTGCCGTACTATCTGTACCGTCTGCGGCTTCGTCGCCTTGTCCTGATTTAAATTTAATCCACTATATCACTCATATTATGAATGAAATGAAACGGTATTCTAACAGGATTTTTGGGAGCGGGACGGGGGCTGCGGGGTCGTCTGAAAGCGCAACCGTCGCCATTTTCAGACGACCCCTTTTCACTAAAAATCCGAAACCTGCCCCCGTCAAATATGCGATAATACCGCCACCTCAAACCGATTTCAGACGACCCATGCGCCTTAACGCCCGCCCCGCCTCATTTTGCCCGTACCGCACGCCGCGGCGCGTCCGTCGTTGTTCGTAAAAACCCCGCCTTAGCGGGGTTTTTGCCGAATTGAAGAAAGGAAGCCGAATGCCCAACCCGCTTTACCGACAACACGTCATCTCCATTTCCGACCTGACGACCGAACAGCTCGAGCTGCTCCTGCAAACCGCCCTCAAGCTCAAAGCCGACCCGCGCGACGACCTGCTCGAAGGCAAACTCATCGGCTCATGCTTTTTCGAACCCTCCACCCGCACGCGCCTGTCGTTTGAAACCGCCGTACAACGCTTGGGCGGCAAAGTCATCGGCTTTTCCGACGGCGCCAACACCAGCGCGAAAAAAGGCGAAACCCTCGCCGACACCGCCCGCATCATCTCCAGCTACACCGACGCCATCATCCAACGCCACCCCAAAGACGGCGCGGCGCGCGTGTCCGCCGAGTTTTCCAAAGTCCCCGTCATCAACGCCGGCGACGGCACCAACCAACACCCCAGCCAAACCCTGCTCGACCTCGTGACTATCTACGAAACCCAAGGCCGTCTGAACAAGCTCAAAATCGCCATGGCGGGCGACCTCAAATACGGCCGCACCGTCCATTCCCTCTGCCAAGCCCCTCAAACGCTGGGACTGCGAATTCGCCTTCGTCTCCCCGCCCAGCCTCGCCATGCCCGAATACATCACCGAAGAACTCGAAGCCGCAGGCTGCCGCTACCAAATCCTGCCCGACCTCGAAGCCGCCGTCGAATGGGCGGACATCCTGTACATGACCCGCGTCCAACGCGAACGTTTCGACGAACAAGAGTTCGCCAAAAATCCAAAAGGCAAATTCAACCTCAACGCCGCCATGCTCGCCAACGCCCGCCCCAACCTGCGCGTGCTGCACCCCCTGCCGCGCGTTGACGAAATCCACCCCGACGTCGATGCCACGCCGCACGCCTACTATTTCGAGCAGGCGACCAACGGCGTTTACGCCCGCATGGCGATTTTATCGCTGGTGTTGAACGAAGAAGTATAGGAGCAAATATGGAAACCCCCAAACTCAGCGTCGAAGCCATCGAAAAAGGCACCGTCATCGACCACATCCCCGCCGGCAAAGGCCTGATTATCCTGCGCCAATTCAAACTGCTGCACTACGGCAGCGCCGTAACCGTCGGCTCAACCTGCCCAGCAAAACCCAAGGCAGCAAAGACATCATCAAAATCACCGGCGTCTGGCTGGACGACAACGCCGCCAACCGCCTCGCCCTCTTCGCCCCCGAAGCCGTCGTCAATACCATCGAACACTTCAAAGTCATCAACAAACGCCGGCTCACCCTGCCCGAAGAAATCGCCGAAGTGTTCCGTTGCCCGAACACCAACTGCGCCAGCCACGGCGAGCCGGTGAAAAAGCCGCTTCTACGTTCGCAAACAAAGCGGTCAGACCAAACTCAAATGCCACTACTGCGAAAAACCTTCAGCCGCGATTCTGTGACGGAGGCTTAGTTTTAGTTATAAAGCTGAACCGGCATGAAATGCGAAAGGTCGTCTGAAAACTTGAAAATCAGGTTTTCAGACGACCTTTTACATTTGGGAAAGTGTTGTCGGTTTCACAACAAACGATAATTCAAAGGCATGAAAGAGAAATGACTTCCCTGCAACAATCGAATAGGGTTAAAACCGTGCAAAAGAATCGAAAAGATTAGGCAAAAACGGTAAGGTGGTATAGAATCGAGTACCTATACTAATCGGATAGAGGCGTTTGTTTCAGACGACCTCTTTATTATTTGCACGCAGGTATAAGAAAATGACGAACTCACCCTATTAAACAAACCGTAATCTTACTCAGCGCAGTCTTCTTCTCCGGCGCAGTCCACGCTTCGGGCTACCACTTCGGTACGCAGTCAGTCAATGCGCAAGGCACCGCCAACTCTTCCGGCGCGGAAGCCGCCGACGCATCGACCATCTTCTACAACCCTGCCGGTCTGTCCAAACCCTGACAGCAGCCAAGTTTCCGTCAACGCCAACATCGTCCTGCCCAGCATCCGCTACGAAGCCGATTCCGCACAATACTATCAAGGCGGCGATGTTTCCGGCTCGAAAAGCGGCAAAATCGCCAAAACCACCGTCGTTCCGCACCTCTACGGCGCATACAAAGTCAATGACGACGTAACTTTGGGCTTAGGCGTTTACGTCCCTTTCGGCTCTGTCGCGAATACGAAAAAGATTCCGTGCTGCGCCACAACATCAACAAACTCGGCCTTACCAGCATCGACATCGAGCCGGTCGTCGCTTGAAAGCCAATGAAAATCATGCTTTCGGTGCCGGCCTGATCGCCCAATATTCCAAAAGCCGAATGTGCAAATATTCCGACTGGGATGCCTCCGGCGCTATTAGCCAACTCGCCAGCGGCCTTGCTTCACGCGCCGCCGGCCGCCCTGTATCCGTCAGCGCGCAAGGCAAATCTGACGGACACGCCGAAGTTAAAGGCCACGACTGGGGCTTCGGCTATCAACTTGCCTGGATGTGGGACATCAATGACCGAGCACGGGTCGGCGTGAACTACCGCTCCAAAGTATCACACACCCTCAAAGGCTCGGCAGAATGGGGAAGCCGACGGCGCATACGCCCGCCGCGCTTGGGATTTGGGCGCGTTGCCGCCCGCGGTTACGTTCCGCATGAAAAAGCAAGTGTTAAAATCGTAACCCCCGAATCGCTGTCCGTTCACGGCATGTACAAAGCCACCGACAAATTCAACCTGTTCAGCGATGTAACTTGGACGCGCCACAGCCGCTTCAACAAAGCGGAACTGGTTTTTGAAAACACCAAAAACGTCGTCAACGGCAAATCCGACCGCACCGTCATCACGCCCAACTGGCGCAACACTCACAAAGTCGCGCTCGGCGGTTCTTACCAAGTGACCGACCCGCTGCAACTGCGCGCAGGTATCGCCTTTGACCGCTCGCCCGTCAAAAACGCCGGCTACCGCACTGAACAGCCTGCCCGACGGCAACCGCATCTGGTTCTCGCTCGGTGCGAAATACCATATCGGCAAAAACCACGTCCTCGATGCCGCTTACAGCCACATCCACATCAACGACACCCTGCTACCACACCGCCCGCACCACCGGCAGCGATGTGGACAGCAAAGGCGCATCCAGCGCGCACTTAAAAACCACGCCGATATCATCGGCCTGCAATACACTTACAAATTCAAGTAAGCCGTTTGGCGCCGACATCAAGGTCGTCTGAAAACCGATATCCAGGTTTTCAGACGACCTTTTTAATATAAGGATTCAAAGAAATGCTTGGTCAACGGCGGACATAGTGGACAAAGGCGTATCCGATACCTTTCGCGCTTATGTGTGTTTCACGCAACTGCTCTTTCCATTCATCCGATGAAAATTCAGGGAAAAAGCGTCTCCGGATACATCGAGCGACACCTCGGTCAGGCGCAAATCGGTTGCATACGGTAGGGCTTTGGGCGTAAATCTGCGCACCGCCCATGATGATGATTTCTTCGGCATCCGCACACAATGCCAATGCTTCTTCCAGTCCAGGGACGGTTTCCGCCCCTTCGGCAAGATAATCCGACTGACGGGTAATAACGATATTGCGGCGGCCAGGCAATGGTTTCTAGGCAGGGATTCCCATGTTTTACGCCCCATGACGACCGGTTTGCCCGTGGTATAGGTTTTGAAGAAGGCAAAGTCTTCGGGCAGATGCCAAGGCATGGTATTGTTGATGCCGATACAACGGTGGGCGGCATAAGCGGCAATCAGAGTGATTTTTGCATGAGCATCCTTGTTTGAGGCTAAAAGCCAGTATTGTAAACGATATGGCGTATGGAGCGGTTTTTCTTCCTGGCATCCTAAAATATGACTTGAGGTAATAATCATATAGACAATAATAAACATACCGTTTATCATTTAAAAATACCGTTTGTCTTAACGGTTAAATCATATTAAGGGATAGATTTTCATTGTCGGATATTCGAGGGAGAAAGTATGCCGGGTTCTTATGCATTGTACCGCTGTGCGGTTTTATCGACATCCAGCGGTTCAGTTGACAGTATGGCCGGACGCGACAGCACCATACATATTCTGCATTTAAACATTTCGTTTAATCATCAATGGCATGCAGACGGTTCAGATGTGAACAACAAAGAATATTGCGAATGGCGCACCAATCATCTGGATGACCCGATCAGCACGCTGCCACCTTGCGAAGACGAATTGTTCAAAACATTCAATTATCTGGTGGAGCAGGGCTATCACGAAGTCATCGTTACGACGTTGAGTCACAAATTGAGCGACTCGGCGGATGTTATCCGCAAAATGGCGGCGCAGTTTCCACAATTGAAAATCCATGTTATCGACACAGGTACCTGCTGTATGCCGGAAGGCTTTTTCGCCATGGAGGCGGAACGGCTGCTTCGGGCAGGCCTGCCTCCCCAAACGGTCGTCGCACACTTGGAAAGCCTCAAGCCTTATTGCCACATCGTATTCGGACTTTCTTCGCTCAAGTCCCTTTCTTTGGGCGGCACGCTTTCCCGCGTCGGCGCGTCTTTCGGCGATTGGCTCGGATTGCGTAACGTCCTGCACTTTTCGCAAGACAATTTGGAACGCTTTGAAACCGTTACCGACGATGTCAAAATGTTTGATTCCATTATTGCCAATACCGTCAGCCTGATGAACGACAAGCCGAAAGACCAATTTATCCTCGGCGGCCTATATACCGGCGACGAAGAACGCTACCGGCTTTTTGCCGAACGTTTTTTTGAAAAAACCGGAAGGCGGCTCGGGCAGGGCGTACCCGTATCCCCCGTTGTCGCTGCGCACGTCGGTATCTGCGGAGTCGGCGTGGGAATGGTGGAACGCATTGCAGCCCCTGTCTGAAAATTTCAAAGCAAAGCCATATCTTAAAGACTATGGGCATTGCTTGTTTGAATTGACGGCCTGATGATTAAATATAGTGGATTAAATTTAAATCAGGACAAGGCGACGAAGCCGCAGACGGTACAAATAGTACGGCAAGGCGAGGCAACGCCGTACTGGTTTAAAAGTTAATCCACTATAGATGTCGGTTGGAGATGATCTGAATATTCAGTGTGAAGCTTTTGCCGAAGGCCCTGCCATGCCGACAAGAATTGGGTTTTTATACGCATTTATTTCGCAGGGAAACCCCATGTGTTGCGGTCGGTTATGCCATGACTTTGTGTCGGGGCTAATTTGACGGATAGAAACAAAAGGTCGTCTGAAAACTGAAATCTCTGGTTTTCAGACGACCTTTTTATCTTTTGAGGTTTTACACGCCTTGTTTCAGGCTGGCTTCGATGAAGCCGTCCAAATCGCCGTCCAATACGGCTTTGGTGTTGCCGACTTCGTAGCCTGTGCGCAAGTCTTTGATGCGCGAGGAGTCCAAGACGTATGAGCGGATTTGGCTGCCCCAACCCACATCGGACTTGCCTTCTTCCAACGCCTGTTTTTCTTCGTTGCGCTTTGCGCATTTCCAATTCATACAGTTTGATTTCAACATTTCCATCGCAGCGGCTTTGTTGGCGTGTTGCGAACGGTCGTTTTGACATTGCACCACAATTCCCGTCGGCTCGTGGGTAATACGCACGGCGGAATCGGTTTTGTTGATGTGCTGACCGCCCGCGCCTGATGCACGGTAGGTGTCGATACGCAAATCGGCGGGGTTGATTTCGATTTCGATGGAATCGTCGATTTCGGGGTACACGAACACGGATGAGAACGATGTATGGCGTTTGTTGTTCGAGTCAAACGGCGAGTAGCGCACCAGGCGGTGAACGCCGGTTTCCGTGCGCAGCAACCGTAGGCGTATTCGCCTTCCACGCGGATGGTGGCGCGGTTGATGCCCGCGATTTCGCCGTCGTCTTCTTCGAGGATTTCGATTTTGAAGCCTTTGCGCTCGGCGTAGCGGCTGTACATGCGGAACAGCATGCCCGCCCAGTCTTCTGCTTCCGTACCGCCCGCGCCTGCGGTGATGTCGATAAAACAGTTGTTCGGGTCGGCGGGCTGGTTGAACATCCGTTTGAACTCCAAATCCGCCATCTGTTTTTCCAGTCCCGCCACGTCTTCCTGCACGGCGGCGAAACCTTCTTCGTCGTTTTCTTCAACAGCCATTTCAATCAGCATTCGGTTGTCTTCGATGCCCGACGCGATGTTGTCGAGCGTCAACACGATGCCTTCGAGGATTTTGCGCTCTTTGCCGATTTCTTGGGCGCGTTTCGGGTCGTTCCACAGCTCAGGGTCTTCGGAAAGGCCGATGACTTCTTCCAATCGGTCTTTCTTGCCCTGATAGTCCATATAGACGCGGATGTCTTCGCTGCGCTTTTCCAAATCATTCAGGGTGTTGTTGAGCTGGTTGATTACTTCGGCTTCCATGATTCTTGTGTGCTTTCAAAATTTTAGGGGCGTATTGTAAAGGGATTTGCGGGCTTTTTTTCTATGATAAAGGTCGTCTGAAAACCTGAATTTCAAGTTTTCAGACGACCTTTTAATTTCCTTGCCGATTGTTAATTTAAGCAACACTTATCCCGCGCGATTGGGATTGTGCCAATTGCCTTTGTTGCGTTTCATATTCAAACTGTTGTTCCGTTTGCTTACTTTGAGCCACGCTGTCGGCTACCGGGGTTTGTGCCGCTTTGTGTGGATCCACGATGGCAACATCTAATTTCAGTGTATCATGGATAATGTGAAGTTTGCCGTCCATCCTACCGATAACGTCGGCATCGGTCATTTTCGCTTTTGCATGGCGACGGTAATGAAGGCGGCGGTGTTGGCGAATTCCGTAGGGGATTGGTGACATTTTCCCTTTGGTTGAGTTCGGTAAAGCAGGATTTTGGCTTTTTCGTGCAGGGGTTGCACGTCGGGGAAAAAGCCACCTGCCGCCTGCGCGTATTGATACGGCTCATCCCTTTCGTTCCAAGACATCATATTCGGATCTTTTTGATAAGGTCACGGGTTTTTGGTACATTTCGTTGGCATTCTGCTCAATGTCTGCAAACGCCCCAGCAGGCTTTTTATCATATAAGGCTGCGTGATTTTTCAGCTTATTAAATAACCCTCCTCCTTGACGAAGCAGAAGAATACCTGTTTCTTCCATCAGAGTATCTGGTTTTTCTTGGTTCGATTTCTCCGATTGGAGTCTTTTGAAGTCCTTATCCGTAATATTGACAAACGGCAGCTTGTCGGTATCGGTATAGATAAGGGCACAGCCCTGCCTATACCTTTCGGATCAATAACTTTCTTGAACCCGGCGTTTGCCGTATCTACCATCATTTTTAGCATCCTGCCCGAAGCGTCTTGGGAAGATGAACCGCCGATAAAATCGAAGTTGTCGTTTTTAGGCGTGATTCTGAGGTTGCGGATTTCGCGGCTGCCGTCGGGTCGGACGAAGAATTGGAGTTTGGCAATATCCGTTTGGGTAACGGTTACTAGGGTTGAGCCGAAAAATAAAAAGCGCGTTCGACGTAATCGGAGGATGAGGTATCTATGCCGTATTGGGAAACTGAAACAGTAAAACCGTTTCCTTTAGGACCAAACATAACTCTTTGTCGTTCTGTAAAATCTATATAAAGTTTATTTCCAATCTCATCAAAAGAATAAGGTTTTTCTCTAGCAGGTAAATTCCCAGCCTTAAAAATTTTTCAAACATTTTGAAATCTGCTACCGAAGCATATCGTCCTGCCCCATTTTTTTCATATAATCCACAGCATTAATTCTGATGGGAAAAACGCTTCTCATGAGTTACCGATAATTCCATATCTTCTCGTTTAGGGTGGTGTAAGACTATTCCATAAGTATCGTGATAAAACGTTATCAATAGTTACCTCGGAAACTGATAGAGATTTTGAATGCTTAAATTTGGCATTTCCTACATCCTTTTTATAATCAATACAAAGATAAAATGATAATATGGTTTCCACAGAACATCACTACAATTGTTCATTAAGAGAAGTTCCGAATAATCTGCCTGATGAGAAACTTTTCCTCCTTATTTGAATAGGACAAACTTGGAATTACTTCCTAGAATTGAAATAAAAATTTCCTATTCCATAATTTTCGATCTCAATACTGCTTGGGATATATTTCTCAGGAAAATTTCTGCAAAAGTAATTAAATGTCTGTTTTTAATTATAGGTTCTACGTCCTTTCTACTTAAAAACCTTACAGCAGTCCGAACCATAAACTGATTCCCCCTTCTGCACCTGTGGACACCAAGGTAAATCCCTTATTACCGTATTGTATAAAATACTTATCTAAATCAACAGATTGTTTAATTTGTTTTTAGGTATTCCTCTAATAAAAACATAATCTGTGGATTTTTGCCGATAAAAAAATAAGTTATCCCACTGTCTGTTAGTATAATTTTTTCGGAATAAGCCAAACACTGCAAGAGTTTACGTTTTTGGCAATCAACATAAGAATTTCCTGCTAAAGTAGTAATAGAACTATTCTGTAGAATAATTGCTACTCCTAGCATTCTTTCTGCAAAACTGACCATTGCTTTCTTGTGCAATTCTCAGGGTGTAAAACTTCCTGTCCCGCCAGCAATAGCCCGCCCTGAGTTTTTTCCCTGTATTCCTGTTCCGAAACCCCGTCAGGCTTCGGGTCTTTGGCAATCAATTCTTTCCAGTATTGGTATTTGTCGGGCGCGGTATATTGATATATACCGAAGCCTGCTGCTACCAAAGCAGCAATTGCCAGTAGGTATTTGTTTGTTTTCTTCATAAACTACTCCTTTCTATAGATAGATCGTCTGAAAACCAATCCTAACCCGTTTTCAGACGACCTTACTTACTGTGCTGCCCGCCTTTCAGTGAAGCCACTTTACTGCTCCCCTCAGCCGCTTGGTAAACATTCCATCCTGATAGTAGCGAGATCTTGTTCACCTTCGCCGGATGTGCGCATGCCTTCGTAAAGAGGATGATTTCGCTGTCCTGACCCATTCCTTTCAATTCCTGCGGCAGCATCAGCGCGCGGCGCTCTTCGCTTTCCGAAACGCTGCGTTCGCGTCCGCGGCTGACGTTCCTCCTTTTCACCGTGGTATAGCCCAGCATCTCGGAGTATTCGTTCGCATCCTGCTGCTCCCCGCGAAGTATAGATGATTTGTAGACATGGTTGGTGACGATCGTGCGGGCGTATTCTTTGCCGTAAACGGCATCCAGTTGGGCGACGGATTGGATAATCGGAAACAGGCGGATGTTGTAGCCCGCCATGTAGCTGACGGAATGGGCGATGATTTCTACTTTGCCAATGCTGGTAAATTCGTCCATCAGCAGCAGGCACTGGTGTTGCAAATCAGGATTATCCTGCGGTAACTCTTTTGGTGTTTTTGGTTGATCAGTTGGGAGAAGAACAGGTTGACGATGATCCTTGATTCGGCAAGTTTATTGGGCAGGATGCCGATATAGACGGTCATTTTCTTTTTACGCACGTCGGTCAGCAAGAAATCGTCGGCGGAAGTTGCGGCGTCAATGACGGGGTTGATCCACGGGTTGGGGGTTCTTTAAACGTACCCATGATGGAGCCGAAAGGTTTCCTTTTCACAGTATTCCTTGTCTTGTATTCTGAAAAGGCCGTCTGAAAACTGTTTTTCAGACGGCGCTTTCGATTCGTATCAACATCTTCGCTTACGAAATCATCATGCCGCGCGATTGGGATTGCGCCAACTGCCTTTGTTGCGTTTCATATTCAAACTGCTGCGCCGTCTGCTGGATTTGATTCAGGCTTTCTGCTGTCGGGGTAACGGCTGCCTTATCCATATTGACCACCGCCTCATTCAGGTCAGGAGATTCGTGGGCGATACTGATTTCCTGGTGCGTTCGTCAACATCAATAAGCGACACACCGCGCAGCCCTTGTGCGTAACCTGCCGCCGCCATCGACATGCCAATCCTGTCCAAATCTTCCTCACGATAGTGGATGTTTTTCATGTCGACAAAAAAATCAACGAAACATTCTTTGCCCTGATGGTAGATGTTTTGGGCGTATTGCGGCATATCTTCGATATTGGGATATGATTTTGCGGAATCCATTTGTTGATGCAGATGTGCGTATTGCGGATGCTCCTGTTGTTCATGTGGATTTGAATACTGCTGCTGATTCTCTGCAATAAAATTTGTCGGCAAGATTGATAGATCTTTCAAATTTATCAGGATTGCAGACCTCTTCTTTTTACATAATTGTTAAACCGCTCAATCATTGCCATATTGTCTTCAGCCAGTTTACGCGCAGGAGAATTTGGAGATAAGACGGACAACCCATGTTCGGGCGTAAAATTACTGACGGCATGGGAGTATACACATCTGATGCGCTGCCCAAATTATCCCAACTTGAAGGGCATTCTGAAACCTGCATTGGCAAAAACTTGTCATCTTCGGTCGAATGCGTGCCGAAACCACCCTTACGCAGATTGGACACTTCAAGTGAAGTGGTATAAAAAAATACTTCAGCCCAAAATGGTTGCTGGCAGATGAAACATAATCGCCACCCATGCGGTGGTTGACAATCAGTCTGTCTGACAAAGGGTTGATTGGAAGGGCTTCTTTCAAACCTGCTGCGCCGAAGGCATTAAAAAGTTTCGGTACGCTGGTTGTATCGGCTACCGCACTAGTTGGGCAAAGAGCCCCACCTAGGGAGTGGCCGGTTTGATAGATTGAGGCATTCCTATATTTTTCCGTTTTTAGTTTTTCGGCTTCTTGTGTCAAAATGTTTGCATCGTTATATTGGGGATTAGTATGATCTTTGACCATACGCATATCGGCTTCTCGGTCTTGACGTGTTTCAAATTCCGTACCACGGTGGACGACTACCAATTCGTTAGTATCTTTTCGGCGATATATGGCGCCAAAGTAGCCGTTTTGCGTATTTTTCCTAATACGTTCAACTTTATAAGTAATGCCGTTTAGGGTAACTTCCTTTTTTTGATCATTGTTATTGTCATAAACTAACGCTATGCCGTTTTTACCTTTTTGACCATAAACATGATCGGAAAGCAGAGCAAAATCCTGACTGTTTAATGCTCTCATTTTTCAACCTTTCTCAATGTCAATGCAACGGAAAATTTATCTTCTGGGGCTACAACCAGCCCACTTTTTGAGAACTACCGTCATCAGCCCAGCCATCTTCAAAATTCAAATCTTTTGCTATTGGAAAATTACTTTTCTGATATTCGTACTTAACGACTAATTCAGGATTTGTCGGAGTTAGCTTTTCCAGCATTTCAGGCGTAATATCAACAATAAGTGCAGTTTCCCTTTTGTCCTTGCCTGTCGGTTTGCATTACAAAGCCTCGCTGACAAACCGCCATTTGCACACGCCTCACTGTAATAATCCTCATCCAAAGGCGTATCGGTATAAAAATCGGCAACATAAGTCGTATCGTCCACCTTGATAACGTCCAATTTCTTGCTATATTGTGGCCATGTTGTCGCACCAACCCAGCGAGTTGGTTACATATTTGCAGTTTTTCCGACTGATAAGTTCATTACCCCTCACAATCTGAAAAGTCAGAGGCGCATCTTTGATTTTAACCACCGCCTGATAATGCTCCTTACGGTTTGGGTTGATTTTGACATGCTTGGGCAGGGGCATCTCCTTTTGGCAGTTTGTGGATGGGAAATCCGATTCTTTAAATCCGTATTCTTCGTACACGTTTTTTTCTCCTTGTTGCAGGCAGTTAATGATAAAGCGGCGCAGAGACCGAACAGCAAAATAAAAGGTTTCATAAGGGAGCTCCTTCTACAACGAAGTATTTTAATCTTGAATAGAAATGGAATAATATTTGTCGTTACTTTATTATTCCTTTAAATTTTTCTTTAAAAATTTGAAAAACATTTTGTTTCAATAATTCCGCAATAGTTGTCAATAAGAATGCGGTAAACCATAAATACAACCCCTAATCCATAAGTTGGTTCTGCATGTCCTCCCCTTCATTCCACAATTACTTCATTTTAATGTAAATGTAAGCAGTGCCACAACCCATAACAATCCATGAAAAGTGAAAATAACTTTTTGGATCGGTGCCTGATAAGAGATGTGAATATCAATAGGAACCAAATATAATTTGCATAAACGGCAAAATATCCGATATGCTCCCAATCCTGGATCCAAAATATTGTTCCCAAAATCAAGACAAAATAACCCTCATATTGCCCTCCTTGCCCAAAAAGTAAAGACATTTTTGGGGTAAGGCACAAATCAAAATTAAAAACAGCAACAAAGAAACATAATTTATGGGCATGGCGGTTTATCTGATTTTTGTTATGTATAATGATTTTTTCATAATAAATCTCTTGTTAATATTAGCTTAATACTGATTATGACTGAAAAAGTCAACTTTGCTTCTTATATTATTCCTACTTTATCTCAGAATAACAGCAGGCAGACTGTCTGAAAACCAAGCCCATGATTTTGGCAAAATCCACTATGCTTGTTTTTCAGAAGGCCTTACATTACTATTGCTGTCCTCCTTTCAACGAAGCCACCTTTACGCCCCTTCAGCCGCTTGGTAAACATTCCATCCTGATAGTAGCGAATCTTGTTCACCTTCGCCGGATGTCCATACCTTCGTAAATGATGATTTCGCTGTCCTGACCCATTCCTTTCAATTCCTGCGGCAGCATCGGTGCGCGGCGCTCTTCGCTTTCCGAAACGCTGCGTTTCGCGTCCGCGGCTGACGTTTTTGCGTTTTTACTGTGGTATAGCCCAACATTTTCGGAGTATTCGTTCGCATCCTGCTGCTCCCTCAGGGTATAGATGATTTGTAGAGCGTGGTTGGCGATGATCGTGCGGGCGTATTCTTTGCCGTAAACGGCATCCAGTTGGGCGACGGATTGGATAATCGGAAACAGGCGGATGTTGTAGCCCGCCATATAGCTGACCGAATGGGCGATGATTTCTACTTTGCCAATGCTGGTAAATTCGTCCATCAGCAGCAGGCACTGGTGTTGCAAATCAGGATTATCCTGCGGTAACTCTTTTGGTGTTTTGGTTGATCAGTTGAGAGAAGAACAGGTTGACGATGATCCTCGATTCGGCAAGTTTATTGGGCAGGGATGCCGATATAGACGGTCATTTTTCTTTTTACGCACGTCGGTCAGCAAGAAATCATCGGCAGAGGTGGCCGCGTCAATGACAGGGGTTGATCCACGGGTTTTAGGGGTTCTTTAAACGTACCCATGATGGAGCCGAAGGTTTCTTTTTTTCTTGGGAGATTAAACCGGAAAAAGCAGTTTTGGCAGCTTCACTCAGGAAAGGTTTTTGAGACAGGGAGGTAAAGTATGCTTTGAGTTCGGTACCGTTGCCTGATGAAAGGCGGTAGATTTTTCCTAAGGTGCAGGGAGGTTCTTTAACGGTTTCCTGCCAGTCCAAACGCTTCGCATATTTTGTATTTTTGTATACCGATGAATCAAAACAATAAAGCGAAAACGCCAAAAACGCATTCCTTGCCTGTGCCACCCAGAACTTGTCCCGGCTGTCTCCGTCCGGATACAGCATCGCCGCTATCGACATCAAATCCGATACCCGCTGGTCGGGATCGGAAGAAACATAGGTAAACGGATTCCAGCGGTGCGTCCTACCGTCCTCGGCAAAGGGTTGAACAGATAGACTTCCTGACCCAATACCTCTTTGCGGTAGCCGCTGGTCAGGGTTGAAGTTTTCCTGTTTGATATCCAAAACTACGACCGAACTTTTTGTAACTCAACAGGTTCGGTATCACGATACCGACACCTTTACCCGAGCGGGTCGGTGCCGCCAGCAGTGCAAACTGCTGGCCGCTGTAATGCAACAGCTTGCCGTTGTATTTGCCGACGACTAACGATGTATCGGATTGTTTGAAAAAGCCTGCCTTTACCAGGGTCCGACATCCCTGAAAAACCTTGCCTCTCCGTGCAGGCTGGGGAAGCTGTCCTCCATATGGGAACGAGGCTGAACAGGTAGGCCAGCAGTGGCAGGCCGAGCCGGCTATACCTGATGTCTTAATTTTAGTAAAATACGCTGCAACCCGAGGAAGATGCAGCGTATTGAAATATTTGAACCATGTCGTCAGTACCAGCGGGGTTTTATCCAGTCCCAGCCATTGCAGAGGATAAAGCCTGAAAGGTAGCTGCCGGCAACTCAGGAAAGCAGCATAAAATTGCCGTAATGATGAATTTGTTGCGTAGGGTCATTTTTATATGCCTCTTAACTTTAGATGATTAAATCGGTTTTAGAAATCAATAAGTAGTCTTTAGTAAAGGTCGTCTGAAAAAGCTTTCAGACGACCTTTTTCTATAAGGGTCTTTAACCGCGTACCCGCTCGATTTTCGCGCCGACTTTGCCGAGTTTTTTCTCGATGTGTTCGTAGCCGCGGTCGAGGTGGTAGATGCGTTCGACGATGGTTTCGCCGCCGGCGACCAAGCCCTGCCATGACGAGGGCTGGCGGAGGCGCGCAGGTCGGTCGCCATCACGACGGCGCCGGAGAGTTTTTTCCACGCCTTTGACGAAGGCGGTGTTGCCTTCGGTGGCGATGTTCGCGCCCATGCGGTTGAGTTCGGGAACGTGCATGAAGCGGTTTTCAAAGATGGTTTCGACGACGCGGCTGTCGCCTTCGGCAACGGCGTTCATCGCCATAAACTGCGCCTGCATGTCGGTCGGGAAGCCGGGGTGGACGACGGTGCGGATGTCCACGGCTTTGGGGGCGTTGCTGCATGTCGATGGAAACCAGTCGTCGCCCGCTTCGATGATGGCGCCTGCTTCAACGAGTTTGTCCATCACGGCTTCCATGGTTTTGGGAGCGGCGTTGCGCAGGACGACTTTTGCCGCCGGTCATGGCGACGGCGCAGAGGAAGGTGCCGGCTTCGATGCGGTCGGGTACGACGCTGTGTTCGCAGCCGTGCAGCTCTTTTACGCCTTCGACGGTCATGGTTGATGTGCCGATGCCGCTGATTTTTCGCGCCCATTTTGACGAGGCATTCCGCCAAATCGACGACTTCGGGCTCCGATGGCGCAGTTTTCGAGGATGGTCGTGCCCTTCGGCGAGGGTTGCCGCCATCAGCAGGTTTTTCCGTACCGCCGACGGTAACGACGTCCATGACGACGCGCGTGCCTTTCAGACGGCCTTTTGGCTTTGACGTAGCCGTGTTCGATGGTGATTTCCGCACCCATGGTTTCGAGGCCTTTGAGGTGCTGGTCGACGGGGCGCGAACCGATGGCGCAGCCGCCGGGCAGGCTGACTTGGGCTTCACCGAAACGTGCCAGCGTCAGGTCGAGCACGAGGATGGAGGCGCGCAGTTTTCACCAGTTCGTAGGGGGCGCAGGTGTTATTGACGGTGCCGCCGTTGATTTCGAATTCGTGAATGTTGTCGGTCAAAACGCGCGCGCCCATGCCTTGCAGCAGTTTTTGGGTGGTTTTGACGTCGGCGAGCATGGGTACGTTTTTTTCAGGCGCAGGGTGCCGGAAGTCAAGAGTCCGGCACACATCAGCGGCAGGGCGGCGTTTTTTGCGCCGGATACGGTGATTTCGCCGTTGAGCGGGCCGTTGGCGGTGATTTTGAGTTTGTCCACAGTGTTTCTTTCGTTGTTAAGACAAGTCCCGACGGCGCTGCCGGCAGGACGGGATTCGTTTAGGTTCGGAATTATAAGGGATTTTGACGGTTTTTGCGGGCAGGGCGGGGAGAATTCTTCCGAAGGGCGTTTACGGGGTACGAAATGGTCGGAAGGGTCGTCTGAACATATCGGGCGCAACTCTTGCAATGTCTGTTTCTACGTTTTCAGACGACCTGTAAATCCAGTTTCATCACGGAGACGGTTTTCGCCGTTGTGCCATTGCGTCGCAATTTCCCGCCAGCCGTATTTGGCATAAACCGCCTGTACGTCGGGCGTATAGAGGTAAAGGGGCGGGCAGGCGTAAGAGCGGGCGGTTTTTAGACAATGGGCGATGAGCGCGTGTCCGATGCCTTTGCCTCGATATTCGGGCAGGACGAATACGTCGCCCGAGCCAGTATTCGTATTGCGGAAATTCTTCCATGTCGAAGCGTTTGAGCGCGGCGGAACCGAGCAGCTGTCCGTCTTCCGAAACTGCGGCAAAGGCGAGTGGCAAAACCATCCCCGTCCAGACATTTTTCGGTAATAGACACGAATTTTTCAAGCGACGACCACGGGCGAAGTCGTGCCATTCTTGGTAGAGCGCACGGGTAAGCGGCTCGATGTGGCAGGCTTTGCAATGAAGTGATGTTCATGACGCGTTATCGTGTAGAAAGGTCGTCTGAAAGATTATGCCGAAATTTATAAACCACGGGATAGCGAACGGATGGGGCTGGTTTTTCTGCCGGAGCCAATTGTTTGATGATTATTTCTAAATCAATGTCTTGTGACGAATTGAGCTCAAGCGGATATTTTTAAACGCATATAATTAATAATACTGTTGAATGAAAGTCCTGCTTTATTTAAAGTCTTTATTTCTCAATAATATGTAAAGGTAGCTGATGCATCATTTTTCTCCTTTGGATTTTATCTATTGGGCAAATTCTTAGTTTAGACTGTTTTTAAGCAAACCGTCGTAAAATGAAGGCGGTAAAAACCAGATACAAGCAATTATCCCAATTCATATTTTTATTTTTACATATGTAGGAATAATCAAATTTGAATTTCTTGTTATTGTACCCTCCAAATGCAGAAAGGGTCGTCTGAAAACCAATATTCAAAGTTTTCAGACGACCCCGTCCGTCCCTATCTGCCATCCTTCTGACGGATGAAGGCATCGGCTTTGGCGCGGCGTTCGGTTTCTTCGGCAACGGTTTGACGCAGCAATTCATCAACGGGGATACCTCGGCGCGGCGCTTCTTCTTCCGCATACTGTTTTTATCTTACTGTCCATGCACGCCTCTACTTGGCGGCGCAAACGGTCACGTTCTTCACGGCTTTCCGCGCACAGGCGCTTCAACTCCTTATCTTCGAGATGGTAAAAGCTTTGTTTTTGAATTCTTCTCCAGTCTCGAATATTGTCGGCACTGATCGACTTTCGGATGGCTAAACAACAAAGCCATAGACAAAAAAAGTTGAAATATTCGGCGGCCTCTTTATTGTCCCGATAACAAAGCGAACCGTTCGCCAAAGTATTGGTGTCTTTAAACAATTGCTGACACTCGGCGGCAAGCTTTTTATTTGCCGCAGCATCGGATGGCGCACCGGTTTGGTTTTTGCCCGGTGGCAGAAGCGGACAAGCCGGCGAACAGCAAAAGAAAAATATAAAGGCTTTTTCATCAGTTTTTCCTTGGTTTAAAGATAAAAAAGCTGTCCGAACATCTTGCATGATGGTTTCAGACAGCTTTTTCAGCGTTTTAGCCCACTTTATCCCCGGGCTGCGCGCCGGCATCGACATCGAGGAGCTTCAGTTTGCCCTCGGCGGTGGCGGCGGAGGATCATGCCTTTCGGATACGCCGAATTTTGCCATTTTGCGCGGGGCGAAGTTGGCGACGGCGATGACCATGCGGCCGTTCAATTCGGCGGGGTTGGGATAAGACGCGGCGATGCCGGAGAAGATGATGCGTTTTTTTCAAAACCGAAATCGAGGTCGAATTTTAAGAGTTTGGTGCTGCCTTCGACGGCTTCGCAGTTCAATACTTTGGCGACGCGCATGTCGATTTTCATGAAGTCGTCGAAGCTCGCCTGTTCGGCGACTTTTTCGTATTTGCTGTCTTCAACAGGCGCGGCTGCGGCGGCAATGCTTTGTTTGTTGGCTTCGATTAAATCGTCCACTTGTTTTTGCTCCACTCGTTGCATTAAATGTTCGTATTTGTTGATGGCGTGTCCGCCCAGGGTTTCGCGCGTGTTTGCCCAGGTAATCGCGCGTCCAGATTGAGGAAACGCGCGGCGTTGGCGGCGGTTTGCGGCAATACGGGGCGAGGTAGGCGGTCAGCATGGTGAAAGCGTTGATGAGTTCGCTGCATACTTCGTGTAGCAAATCATCTAATACCTTAACATTGATCCATAAGTCAGCAATATTAGTCGCCAAATCTTCAGATTGAATTTCTAAGCTCAGGGGGGTATGGGCTGCAGGTTAGGGGCGTTATTATAATTCTCAAGAATTTTTCTTCCTTCCTTTTGTGAATACCCTAGAATTGATTCTTTAACTTTTATAGTTTTCCAATGAGAAAGTTTCTTTTTCTTTTTGAAAATATCTTTTTATCTTTAGAAGTGAATTAATAAATTTATTTAAATCAGCTAAATCATTTTTAATAATGACTGGTTTGGTAAAAAGTTCATCATTCAAGTCAGAATTCAAGTCAGATAAGTCGTCTGCTAATTTACCATTAACTTTCTTAGTAAATCTCCATTTGCATTTCGAGATTCCAGAAATTTGTTCAGCTCCCACGGCTTATTGGCATCGACGTATTCGTTCACGGCATCCGCCAATGCCATGATAGTCGCGCAGGGCGCGGGCGTATCCGCGGTTTTCGTATTGCTCGGCGATGGTGTCGCTTTCGGCGGCGAGTTTTTGCCAGCAATGCGCTGTCGGCAACGTCTTTCGACGACCTTCAAAGCGTTTGGCGATGAAACCTGATGCGCGGGCGGCGATGTTGACGTATTTGCCGACGAGGTCGCTGTTTACGCGGCTGATAAAGTCTTGCAGGTTCAAATCGATGTCTTCGATTTTGCTGTTGAGTTTGCGGCGATGTAGTAGCGCATCCACTCGGGGTTCAGGCCTTGTTCCAGATAGGGATTTGGCGGTAATGAAAGGTGCCGCGCGATTTGGACATTTTTGTCCGTCTACGGTCAAAAAGCCGTGTGCGTACACGCCGGTCAGGGCGCGGTGGCCGGAGAAACAGCATGGCGGGCCAGAACAGGGCGTGGAAATAGAGGATGTCTTTGCCGATGAAGTGGGTACATCCTGGTTTGGCTGTCGGCTTTGAAATATTCGTCGAAAATCGACGCCGATGCGGTCGCCAGGGTTTTTAAACGACGCCATGTAGCCGACGGGCGCGTCCAGCCAGACGTAGAAGTATTTGCCCGGCGCGTCGGGGATTTCGAAACCGAAATACGGCGCGTCGCGGGAAATGTCCCAGTCGGACAGGGTGGTTTCTTCGCCTTCGCCCAGCCATTCTTTCATTTTGTTGAGGGCTTCAGTCGTAGATGGGCTTGCCGTCGCGGGTTGTTGCCGGAAGTCCATGCTTTCAAGAAGTCGGCGCATTCACCCAGTTTGAAGAAGAAGTGTTCGGATTCGCGCACCCGGGTTTGGCACCGGAAACGGCGGAATACGGGTTGATCAGTTCGGTCGGGGAATAGGTCGTGCCGCAGACTTCGCAGTTGTCGCCGTATTGGTCTTGGGCGTGGCATTTGGGGCATTCGCCTTTGACGAAGCGGTCGGCAGGAACATTTGTTTTTCGGGGTCGAAAAAGCTGCTCGATGACGCGGTCTCAATCTGCCGCTGGCTTTCAGCGCGCGGTAAATGTCTTGGGAAAACTGTTTGTTTTCAGGGAATGGGTGCTGAATAATTGTCGTAGCCGATGAAAAAGCCGGCGAGTCGGCGAGGTGTTCTTCGCGACTTGGCAATCATGTCTTCAGGCGCGATGCCTTGTTTTTTTGCGCAGCCAGCATCACGGGCGTGCCGTGGTGTCGTCGGCGCAGCAGTAGTGCACTCGTGGCCGCGCAATTTTTGAAAGCGCACCCAAACGTCGGTTTGGATGTGTTCGACCATGTGGCTGAGGTGGATGCTGCCGTTGGCATAGGGCAGCGCGGAGGTAACGAGGATTTTGCGTGCATGGTTTATGCTTAGGAAAACAATGGATAAAGATGGGGAATTATACCGTAAATCGTGCGGGCGAAACAGGGGGAAAGGTCGTCTGAAAAAGGGATTTAAGGTTTCAGACGACTTTTATATCGACGCTGCCGCTGACGCAAATCAAGCGCAGGCAAATCCCGCCTCTACCGATGCGCCCCGTTCGCGGATAATTGAGAACATTCCCATTTCCGTTTCCAACCTTCACAGAGGATACATCATGGCATTTCTGAAACTGACCGAACAAAACGTCAGGGCAAAACCGTCCTCATCCGCGCCGATATGAACGTGCCGTTCAAAGACGGCAAAATCAGCGACGACACCCGTATCCGCGCCTCGCTCGCGTCCATCAACATACTGCCTGGACAACGGCGCGTCCGTTATCGTGATGACCCACGGGCCGACCGACCGAAGGCGAGTTCCACCTCGAAGACGACGTCGCGCCCGTTGCCGCGCACTTGGGCGGCCTGTTGGGCAAAGACGTGAAAGTATTGAACGACTGGCGGAAAACAAACCTGCCCTGAACGCGGGCGATGTCGTCATGTTGCAAAACGTGCGCATCAACAAAGGCGAGAAGAAAAACGATTTGGAACTGGGCAAAGCCTATGCAGCCTTTGTGCGACGTGTTCGTCAACGATGCGTTCGGCACCGCCCACCGTGCCCAAGCCTCGACCGAAGCCGTCGCCCTGCCGCGCCCTGTTGCCTGCGCCGGCGTATTGATGGCGGGCGAACTCGACGCTTTGGGCAAAGCCTTGAAACAGCCTGCGCGCCCGATGGTGGCGATTGTTGCCGGCAGCAAAGTGTCCACCAAACTGACCATCCTCGAATCGCTGGCGGACAAAGTCGACCAACTCATCGTCGGCGGCGGTCATCGCCAACACCTTCCCTGTTGGCGGAAGGCAAAAGCCATCGGCAAATCTTTGGCGGAACATGATTTGGTGGAAGAATCCAAAAAAATTATGGCGAAAAATGGCGGCCAAAGGCGGCTCCGTACCGCTGCCGACCGATGTCGTCGTTGCCAAAGCCTTTTGCCGCCGATGCTGAAGCAGTCGTGAAAGACATTGCCGACGTTGCCGAAGACGATATGATTTTGGACATCTACTCGAAATGCCGCCGCACTGCTGAACTGCTCAAAGCCGCAGGTACTATCGTATGGAACTCATCCGGTCGGCGTGTTCGAGTTTGACCAGTTCGCGGGCGGCACGAAAGCCCTCTGCCGAAGCCATCGCCCAAAGCAAAGCGTTCTCGATTGCGGGCGGCGGCGACACGCTGGCGGCGATTGCCAAATTCGGCGTTACCGACCAAATCGGCTACATCTCCACCGGCGGCGGCGCGTTCTCGAATTCTTGGAAGGCAAAAGAGTTGCCCTGCCGTAGCCGCTTTTGGAAAAACGCGGCGCGTAAGCGGTTTGACGTAAAAAGAGGTTGTCTGAAAACTGAACCTACCTCAAATCTTGGACACTCATAAAAGCCTATTCAGGCGCTCTGCAAGCTGGGTTCTGTATGCGACAGGACTCAGCTTTTTCAATTTCAAACTGCAACGCTCCCTGGTTGTAGTAATCCATATAGTCATCTATCTCGTTTTCATCAATTCATCTACCGTCAATTCACCTGCGTTATAGAAACACCCGTCTTCAACACCGCAAAGAAGCTTTCCATCGGCGCATTGTCCCAACAGTTCGCCTTTCGCGACATGCTTTTGAACCATGGAATGCTCCGCAAGCAATTCCCTATACCCCGCCGTACGGTACAGCACACCTTGGTCGGAATGAAGCATCGTTCCCTTTATCAGTCAGACGGGGGCGGCTTTTTCGAGCATTTCTTCACCATTTCGCTTTTCGGCTCTGCGGCTCATGGCGTAGGCGACGATTTCCGGGTTGAACAGCATCCAATATCGGCGAGAGGTACAGTTTGCCGTCCTTCCCTTTGAGTTCGGTAACGTCGGTCAGCCATTTTTTTCGTTGGGCTTTTTCAGCTTTGAACAGGCGTTTGAGGAGGTTTTCCGATATTTCGCCCATGGCGGGATGGCGGTAGGGCTTTTTCGCCCGTATGAGGGCTTTTCAGTCCCAGCTGCTTCATCAACCGCGCCACTTTTTTTGCGATTCCAACCAATGCTGCGGCAATGCGCCTTTGCCCGTAGCGTCCTTTTTATGCCGTTCGTAGATTTCGGCGATAAGGGCTTTGTCGGCTACATCGGGGCTCAGCCGGTCTTGGTAATGGTAGTAAAGCTGCTTGGGCAGGTTTGTGATGTGCAGCAGGTATTTGAGCGGGTGTTGCGCCCTCAGTGTTTGGACGGTTTGGCTTTTGTCCTTTCGGTCTGTTTTTGGCTGAGGGCTTTCAACTCCTTTAGGGTAGGCAACCTTTGCGCGCATATAGCACAACTCTTCGATAAGCTCTGCCTGTGTTTTTCTTGGTCGGGTTTTATCTGCGATGAAGGGGTTTTTCGATGTTGGGGCATGGTTTTGGATTGGGGATGTTCGAGTGCGCCGATACCGCCTTCTTGATAGGCGCGTATCCATCGTCTCAGGAGACCTTTTGCAAATTTCAAAATCCCCTAAATTCCCACCAAGACATTTAGGGATTTCCATGAGCACCTTCTTCCAGCAAAACCGCACGCCATGATTGCCAAACACATCGACCGCTTCCCACTATTGAAGTTGGATCAGGCGATTGATTGGCAACCGATCGAACAATACCCTGAACCGTCAAAGAACCCGTTACCTAGAGACCACCGCGGCCGTCCCGCCTATCCCCTGTTGTCCATGATTCAAAGCCGTCCTGCTCGGACAATGGCACAGCCTCTCCGATCCCGAACTCGAACACAGCCTCATCACCCGCATCGATTTCAACCTGTTTTGCCGTTTTGACGAACTGAGCATCCCCGATTACAGCACTTTATGCCGCTACCGTAACTGGCTGGCGCAAGACGACACCCTGTCCGAATTGCTGGAACTGATTAACCGACAACCGGCCGAAAAACCCTAGCAGAGAAGGCATCCGCCGCCGTCGTTGACGCCACCATTATTCAGACTGCCGGCAGCAAACAGCGTCAGGCCATAGAAGTCGACGAGGAAGGACAAGTCAGCGGCCAAACCACACCGAGTAAGGACAAAGATGCCCGCTGGACAAAGAAAAACGGCCTCTACAAACTCGGTTACAAAACAACATACCCGTACCGATGAGGAAGGCTATATCGAGAAACTGCACATCACTCCTGCCAATACCCATGAGTGCAACCATCTGTCCCCTTTGTTGGAAGGCATTGCCGAAGGTACGACCGTCTATGCCGACAAAGGCTACGGCAGTAAGGAAAACCGACAACATCTGGAAGAGCATCGGCTGCAGGACGGCATTATGCGCAAAGTCCACCGCAACCGTCCGCTGACGGAAGCGCAAACCAAACGCAACCGATATTTATCGAAGACCCGTTAGTGGTCGAACAAAGCTTCGGTACGCTGCACCGTAAATTCCGCTACGCCCTGGGCAGCCTATTTTGGTCTGCTCAAAGTGAGTGCGCAAAGCCATCTGAAGGCGATGTGTTTAAACCTGTTGAAAGCGGCTAACAGGCTAAGTGTGCCTGTTGCCGCCTAAAAGGCGGCTCGGATGCCTGATTATGGGGTATCCGGGGAGGATTATAGGGGCATTTGGGTAAAAATCAGGAGCAATTAGGGGCGTGAAATAGACGAAAACCTGTGTTTTGGGTTTCGGCTGTTGGGGAAAAGGCTTTTTGCAAAGGTCTCCCTCAGGTGGGTTCGGGAAATGCCGTAGTGGTCTCGCGGTACGCTGTTGGCTGCATATGCAGGTAGTGGAGTACGGCTTGGTATTTGAAGTGTAATGTATATTTGCTCATAAAAAACTGCACCTTGTGAGTTGGAGGATGTCCAACTTTTGGGGTGCAGGTCAAACCTAAAACAAGGTTTCAGACGACCTTCTTACTTTCGTTGCATCAGGACAAAACCATCCCGCGCGACTGGGATTGAGCCAACTGCCTTTTGTTGCGTTTCATATTCAAACTGTTGTTCCGTTTGCTGGATTTGATTCAGGCTTTTTGCTGTCGGGGTAACGGCTGCCTTATCCATATTGACCACCGCCTCATTTAGGTTGGGAGATTCGTGGGCGATACTGATTTTCCTGGTGCGTTCGTCAACATCAATCAGCGACACACCGCGCAGCCCTTGTGCGTAACCTGCCGCCGCCATCGACATGCCAATCCTGTCCAAATCTTTCCTCACGATAGTGGATGTTTTCATGTCGACAAAAATCAACGAAACATTCTTTTTCCCTGATGGTAGATGTTTTTGCGGTATTGCGGCATATCTTCGATATGGCAGTCGGTTTGGCAATATCTGTCTGTGCGTATTGATACGGCTGTTCGCGTTGATTTTCGCTCATAAAAATGACTTAATAATGGAAATGTTGCGTACCCATTTTTGTGCCAACTGTTTATCGATTTCACTAACTTGATGCTTGGTATTTATCGCAAAAATTGGAAGTTTGATACTCATGGTCAGAAATTACGCTACCACCTCGGTTTTTATAGTAATAGCCGTCAGAATAGTCCGATACTTTCGTTGATAAATCGTTACTAACCGCCAAAGCGTCCACATAATCACCTTGCGTTTTCATAATACGCTGCCAAGCTGCTTCTTGAGCTTGTTTACCTCCTTCGTAATTTCCAATCAACCGCATAGGTACTTCTAGAGTCCAGTTGTTTAAGCTCAAACTATGTTTTTTAAATACCTCTCGTGAAATTTCCGGCTTGCTCAAAAACTAATATCTGAACGATTCTCTCCTTTTAATATTTTTGTTCTAAAGCGTCCAAATAACCTTTAGCCATATCAACACGTATGCATTCAGCTCTTTCCTTACTAAACTGTTTACCCGAAGTATTCTTCATAAACAAAATAGCAGCTCTTTCCTGTAACTGTATCGGCGGCAGCAACACCTTTTGCCCAGCCTGCGTAATCGTATCCCTTATCCAATAGTTCGGTATAGACTTTGACCACACCGGTAATACCATTCTGATTAATTTGTTTCCTATATCGGTCAATATCTTGTGAAGAAAGAACTGCACGCATGATTATTTACTCCTATTGCTTGATGATTGAATGTTAACTGGATCATTTTCTGCCGTGTGTAAATCCAGCGATTATGTCTGCTGACTGTTTTTCCAGTTTTTGCCAGTCATATAACCTTGACGGCTGTAAAGTAAATCCCATTAAACTTGGATACCGTTCATCAATTTGAAGCGATGGCGACATGGGGATTAGGTACATCTTTGTTAGAGCACTTGATATAGCTTCGGACATGACCGCTTTTATCTCTTGCGATAAACAAATCATCAGATTCAAAGTTTTCAAAACGGTACGGTTTACCGGTTTTTGGATCGGTACCAGGAACGATATACTGTTGCAATCCATATAGGGTTTCTGAAATTTTGACATAATGGTAAGACGGCAGCTCAGGTTTCTTCCAAATCCCTATTTAAAAACGTATCTAAAAATCAGGACGATTCATAATCTCATTGTTACTCTCTATTCCAACTAACACCTCAAAAGGTGAAGCAGGCTGATTTTTCTTCTTCGTAGAAATCTCCGTCATTACGGGTATCCCTAATCCTTCCCTGTATTATGGTTCATATAAAACCCCATAGATGTAATTTTAGAATCGTAGGTGCGCGGGGGGCTTTGGTAGTCTATCCATTCTTTGGCAAACGGTGATGGGGTATCTGCATACATCACATCCTGCACTGTATAATCCACCATGCTGACACGTGCACCACCCAAAGTGCCGATAATATCAGGAGCATCATAAACCGGTGGTAATGCACCTCTAACTTTGTAATTGGGAGGTAGAGGATTGATTTTACTTTTTCTTTCGGATATTTGGATGGCTGCGGGCAAGCAGACAGTGAAATAACGGAAAACAAAAAGAAGAAGCTGGAAAAATTAAGCGGTTCATCTGGATAAGGGTCAGTTTGTTTCCCTTATAGATAGAGGGTAAATAAAAAGCCGTCTGAGAAATAGTCATAAACAGCTTTTTGTCCTTTCAAAGCTTACCTAAGAATGCTAAAAAGATCATTCAAAAAATAGGATATTTTTCTTCAAAGCACAACAGAGTTTGAATTTTACTGATGCCAACCGCGCCCTAATCAAGTTAACAGCACATCATAATAATTGAGTAGCTGTCCTTTGCTGCATATTATTTCTTACACGATAAATGGTAGCCATCAAAGGTCGTCTGAAACCTTGTTTTAGAGTTTCAGACGACCTTTGCCTTTACTCAATCCAATGATTTTATTTCTTGGCTCTAAAGCCCAACAAATGTTGCGTGGTGGCAGCCATGCGCCGAAGACGCCTAGGGCGATGACGAAGCCGAACACCAGCGAAACTTCGCTGAAATGGAAGAAACGCCAGCCGATGTTGAGCCCGTAGGGCTTGAAGATGGCATCTACCAACGGGCGCACGGCGGAGAGCAGCCAGCCGCACAGTCCCAAGCTGACGGCGGCGGAGAAGATGCTTTCGCCACATGGCTTTCGATAGAGGAAAGGGCGGCGGATAAACGATGCGGGTGCGCCGAGCAGCTTGGGCGATTTCGATTTCTTCTTTGCGGCTGAGGATTTGCAGACGGATGGTGTTATGCGCGATGCAAGGACGAACGCCATGCCCAGCGTCAGTGAAAGAAACCATAAAATTTTGCGGATGAATTCGTTGATTTGATACAGCGTTTGCATCCATTCGGTGTCCATGGTGGCGGATTCGACCATGGGTAGCTTGATCATATCCTGATAAATCGCCCGCATTTGTGCGGGCGGTGTAGCGATCGGGCGTTACGATAAATGCGTCGGGCAAGGGGTTGCCGTCGAGCATGGAAACGAGGTTTTGATCGAGGTTGATTGCAGCTCTTCCAAGCCTTCCTGCTTACTGATGAAACGGATTTTGTTGAGGCGGGCATCACGTTCCAACAGGTTGCGGACGGCATCGCTGTCGGCTTTGGACGCATCGGTTTCCATTAGAGGGTGATTTGCGGCGACTCGTTGAGCTTGCTTTAAACGCTTTGTCCCGCTTTGGATGCCCAAATACATGAAAAGCGGCAGGGTCATGGCGACGGCGGCATCAGTAGGGTGAGCAGCGTGCCGACGGGTTGGCGCAGGAGCTGTTTGAGCGCAGTGCGCGCAGATTCAACGTGCAGCGAGACGTAGTGAATGATGCTCATGCGAGTCGTCCTTTCGAGAGGCGCAGGATGCGGTGGCCGTAGTCTGCCATGAGGGTTTCGTCATGGGCGGCGACGATGACGGTGGTTCCTGCTTCGTGGAAGGTTTTGAACAATTCCATGATGTCGAGCGCGTAGGCGCGGTCGAGGTTGGCGGAGGGTTCGTCGGCAATCAGGAGGCTGGGTTGGTGGACGACGGCGCGGGCGATACACAAGCGTTGCTGTTCGCCGCCCGAGAGGGTCACGGGATCGTCCACTCGCGGCCTTTCAAGCCGACTTTTTCAATGGCGATGCGGGCGCGTTCTTCGGCTTTGCGCGGCTGATAACCGATAATCCGCAGCGGCAGGATGACGTTTTGCAGGACGTTGCGGTCATAGAGGATTTTGTGGTCTTGGGAACACGATGCCGATATGTTGGCGCATAAAGCCGATTTGGTTGTCGCTCAATTCGCCCAAGTCTTGGTTGTTGAACCACACTTTTGCCTTTGCTGGGTTTGGTAATACCGGAAATCAGCTTGAGGATGGTGGACTTGCCGGAGCCGGAATGGCCGGCGATAAATATCATTTCGCCTTTTTGATTTGGAAGCTGACGTTTTCAGGGCTTCAAAACCGCCGGGATAGGTTTTGGAAAACTTGTTCGAAACGGATCATAAGGTATTCCTGGAAAGGGTCAGAACAAACTTATCCACAGCTAATCCACTAAAAGGATGTGCTATCGGAGATAGGTCGTCTGAAAAAAATAGGATATGTGCCGAATTATAAAGATTTCGGCGTTGATAGTTTGCTCAGATATGGACGGCGGTAGGCAAAGCGTCGGACTGACGGCTTCTGACACAATATTACAAGTGTGATTGTCGCGTTTGCAAAAATGCTGAAATACTTATCCACATGTCGAAAAAGTCGTCTGAAAAAGGATTTCGAGTTTCAATCAAACCCGCCGTATCCGTTTTCAGACGACCTTCCACATCGGTTTCAGCCCGACTTATTTACATTTCTCTTTAGCCGCATTGACGGCGGCGGTCAGGCTTTTTCGTTGACTTCGCCGGTGATGGTTTGTTTGTAGCCGCATTTCGGCGCTTCGACGACGGTGAACGGCAATACGCCGACGTTGTTGCCGTAAGACTTCATGAAATTGCGGCTGTCCGCGCCGGTATAGCGCCAAACATGATAGCTGACGGGGGTTTGTTTCAGGAATTTGCCGATGTTGTCGGAAGTATCCAACGCGATACCGACCATATCGACGCTGCCTTTTTTCTGCGCTTTGTACCATGTGGACATGGCGGGCATTTCCTTACGGCACGGACCGCACCAGGTCGCCCACAGGTTCACCACGCGCACGGGGGCTTTTGAGCGATTGCAGGCTTTGCGGTTTGTTGTCGTTCCAGCCTGCCAGCGGGTCGGCGGCAAACGCAGGGGCAGACAGGGCGGCAGTCATCAAAACAGAGGCAAGCAATAATTTTTTCATAAGTTCCATCCTTTGCATCAATCAGATGATGGCATTGTAACCCCTTTCAGCGTGCTGTCTATGGAGAAAATGAAGATGTTGGATTTTAGCGGTAAAAAAATGACGATTATTGGAGTGATAAGTTGAGAAATCGCCAATGCAGCCGATAATAAAGCCCATCAGCAAAATCTATACATCGGAGAACCCTATGTCGTCTGAATTCACGCTCTACCACAATCCCCGTTGCAGCAAATCACGTGCCGCTTTCGACCTGCTCGAAGCGCGCGGCATCAAAGCCGAAGTCGTCAAATACCTCGACACCCCGCCGGATTTGGCGACACTGAAAGACATCTTTTGCCAAGCTGGGCTTGGAATCCGTGCGCGGCATGATGCGCGTCAAAGACGACTTGTACAAAGAACTCGGTTTGGACAATCCCGACCTCGACAACCAAGCCTTGCTCGAAGCCATCGCCGCCCACCCCGCCCTGCTCGAACGCCCCATCCTGACCACACAGGACAAAAGCCGCCATCGGCAGACCGCTCGAAAACATCGAAACCCTGTTGGACTGAAGCGCGGGAAGGCCGTCCCTACATGATTTCACTGTTCCGCAGCCGCAACGGCTTGCGCTACTACCTCTTTCGCGGCATAGGCCTGAGTATCCTGCTGGTACTCGGCATATTCGGCGAGGGCGCATGGCAGGTGTACCACACCGGCTCGCAGCCCCTGCCGCGTCATGTCCGCGCCGATGCCGCTCTCGTGCTCGGTGCCGCCGCATGGGACAAACGACCCTCGCCCGTTTTCCGCGAACGCATCAACCACGCCATCACCCTACCAAAGCCACCGCGTTGAAAAATCGTCTTTCACCGGCGGAACACCCAAAAAGGCTACATGACCGAAGCCGAAGTCGGTCGGCGCTATGCCCTCAAACAAGGCATACCCGCACACAACATCCTCTTTGAAAACACCTCGCGCAACACCTACGAAAACATCCGCAACATCCGCCCGATATTGCGCGCCGAGGGCATCGGAAGCATCATCATCGTCAGCGACCCCTACCACCTCGCCTGCGCCCTCGAAATCGCCTCCGACCTCGACATCGAAGCCTACATCTCCGCCACGCCGACCACGCGGTTCGACCAAAGCAAAAGAAAAACAAATTCCTGCTCCAGAAAGCTACGCCCTCTTCCTCTACCGCATCGGCAAATGGAGCGAAAAACTTTTGGGACTGGCTGACGATGAGTAAAAACAGAAGACGAATAAAGGAAAAAGATCGTCTGAAAACCGTTGAAATTCAGATTTCAGACGACCTCAAGAAGACTACAATCAGTGTTACTCATAAAGGTTAACCATCATGAAACACATATTTCAAAACTATCCTGACCGCCGCCTTAATCCCTTTTCTTGCCTCATGCGGCTTCTCAACAGGCAAACACCGTCCGACGGCCAAAACCCACGCTTCTGCCCGAAAAGTCCAGCTCGTCCGCATCAGCAATATCGATCACACCCAAGGTTCGCAAGAGCTGATGTTGCACAGCATAGCCTTTATCGGTACGCCGTACAAATGGGGCGGCAGCACTACTTCTACCGGTTTTGATTGCAGCGGCATGATTCAATTTGTCTATAAAAACGCCCTCGGTGTCAGCCTGCCGCGCACCGCCCGCGATATGGCGGCGGCCAGCCGTAAAATCCCCGACAGCCGCCTTAAGGCAGGCGATCTCGTTTTCTTCAACACAGGCGGCGCGAACAAATATTCGCATCGTCGGCCATGCATCGGCAACGGCGATCCATCCATGCGCCAAGCAGCGGCAAAACCATTAAAACCGAGAAACTTTCCAGCCCGTTTTACGCGAAGAATTATCTAGGCGCGCATACCTTCTTTACCGACTGAAAACAGCAAATCAGCAATCGGTATAAAGATCCGTTTGGTTTTTGATACGGTATCTATTGTCATCATTTCTGCGCACGAATGATGAACTGAGAGTCGGCTAGATAGTCAATCTAAATCGGAAATGCTGATAAAAAGGTCGTCTGAAACCCAAATTTCGGTTTCAGACGACCTTTGTCTGTTTAAAAAGATTATTTGAAGCGGTAGCCGACAGTAGCCATGTAGCTGTTGTTGTGGACTTTCAAATTGTCTTTTTTATAACAGGGTTTGTTCCCATTCGGCGCCGACTTCGACATTCGGCGCAACGGCGTATTTCGCGCCTACACCGTAGCCGAGGCCGTTCATATTGTTGCGTTTCGCGCCCAGATTGTCGAAGCGGCCGTAGTGGTAGCCGACCTTACCGTAAGCCAGCGCATTGTCGGTCAGGCGGTAGCCTTGGACGTAGGAAACGTTGGCATCGACTTTTTGTCTCGCATTGCCCGCGATTTTTGCGGTGCAGCGGTTTAACGCCGGCTTCAACGCCGCCAATCCAGTTGCTTTGTCCGAATTGTGTGTTGTAGCTGCCGCGTACGGCAACGTCGCCTTTGGTTTTTCGTTCAGATTAACGTTTGCGCACATCACTTTTGGTTGCGCCCGCGCCGACTTCCAAGCCTGCGCCGGTAAAAGAACCGTCAGCGAAAGTGATGGCGGAAGCGGTAGCCAATAAAACAGTCAGTAAGGTTTTTTTCATGATAATGCTCCTTCACGGATAAACAGGAAGCGTGTTTCTGCTTCCGACGAATCCAGTATCGGATGCTTGCGGATGAGCCGCAACCGCCTTTTGCCGAGGCGTTACCCATCTTCTCAGTGCTTAACGTTTGTAATTCATTGAAACGGCTGAATTTGTATCTTCCCGAAATGTTGAGGTGCGCGATTTATAATTTGCGTAAAGTGTGATGAAAAGTATGAAGATTTATGAACCTTGCTGTGTGGAGAGGGGTGCGTTTGGCAGCGGAGGCGAGTGCGGAGAAAATGATAAAGGCTTAAATGGCGAGTTTACATTGGTTGGTGTGGCTTTATTGCCATAAGCGTGACAAAGGTCGTCTGAAAACTCGGGTTTTTGGGGTTTTCAGACGACCTTTGTTTGCCTGACATCGGGTGTTTACGAAATCAGGTTCAAATCGCTGATGCGGTCGTAGAGGCGGTCGGGGTCGTTGCCTTCTTCGTGCATTTGGATACGCAGGCGCAGGTCGTTGAGTGGAAACGGCTTGACGCAGGGGCTTCGTCGTATTCGATTTGACCTTTGATGTAGAGTTCGAACAGATGTTGGTCGAAGGTCTGCATGCCGTCTGTGCCGGAGCGCGTCATGAGTTCGCGGATTTCCATGAGTTCGCCTTTTGAAAAATCAGATCCCGCATGGCGGGCGTGTTGAGCAGCAGGTCGACGACGGCGGTACGCTGGCTGCGGTTTTTCTTGATGGCGAGGCGTTGGCCGATGATGCCGGTCAGGTTGAGCGCCAAATCCATGAGGACTTGTTTGCGTCGGTCTTCTTGGTAGAAGTTGATGATACGCTCGATGGTTTGGGCGGCGGTGTTGGCGTGGATGGTGAAGACGCACAAGTGGCCGGTTTGGGCGAAGCTGAGGGCGTATTCCATACTGGCTTCGCTGCGCACCTCGCCGATACAGACGACGTCGGGCGCTTGACGCATTGCGCTGTTTGGACGGCGATTTTCCAGTCGTTGGTGTCGATACCGACTTCGCGCTGGGTGAAGATGCTGCGGCGGGGTTTGTAGATGAATTCGATCGGGTCTTCGATGGTGACGATGTGGCCGGGCATTTTGTGGTTGCGGTAGTCGAGCATGGATGCCATGGTGGTCGATTTACCGGAACCGGTCGGGCAGGCGAGGATCAGCAGGCCGCGCGGGGAAAGGGAGAGGTCTTTGAGTTTGGCGGGCAGGCCGAGGGCTCTCCATTTCGGGGATTTCTTGGTTGATGCGGCGCAAGACCATGCCGACGCGGCCTTGTTCGTGGTAGGCGTTGACACGGTAACGGGTGTTGCTGCAGGGATTGGACGGGTAGTTGAGTTCCCATTCGCGGTTGAAGGTCTCAGCTGCTCAGGGGTTCATGGTGGATTCGACGATGGCGGCTGTGTCTTCGCTGGTCAGGGCTTTGTGCGGGACGGGGGTTAGGGTGCCGCTGACTTTGACGGCAGGGCGGAAGCCTGCACTGATGAAGATGTCGGATGCGCCGCGTTTTTCTGCTTCAACGCACATGCGGTCGAGCAGGGGATGGAGGTGTGCCGATTTCGGCGGGGGTGGGGATGTGCGGCGGTTGGTTTTTGCGAGTAGGCATGCACCATTTCGCTGGAGTAAGTCGTGTAAAGGAGTTGTTTCGCTCATTTTGTGTACTCTTTATCAGTAAGTGAATATTGAGACCGGCGGGCGGTTTGTTTGTTATTGAGTGTTGCCTGTCTTTGCGGAGGTCGTCTGAAAAACGGGAAACGGGTTTTCCTCGTTGTGTAAACTGCGTTTTCAGACGACCTGGTCTGTTCCCGATAATGGAATGTGTTTATCAGACGATGGTCATGCTGTCGCTGTTTTGCGCTTTGCTGCGGGCTACGTCGGGGCTGATGGTACCCTTTGGCGGACGAGGGTTTGCAGCGCTTGGTCGAGGGTTTGCATGCCGTGTGATTGACCGGTTTGCAGCGCGGAGTTGATTTGGGCGATTTTTGTTTTTCGCGGATCAGGTTGCGCACTGCGAGGGTGGAAATGAGGATTTCGTGTGCGGCGACACGGCCGTTGCCGTCGCGGGTTTTTCAGCAGGGTTTGCGAAATGACCGCGCGCAGGGACTCGGATAACATCGAACGCACCATCTCTTTTTCGCCGGCAGGGAATACGTCGACGATACGGTCCCACGGTTTTGCGGCGCCGGTGGTGTCAGCGTACCGAATACCAAGTGGCCGGTTTCGGCGGCAGTCAGCGCGAGGCCGATGGTTTCGGGTCGCGCATCTCGCCTACGAGGATTACGTCGGGGTCTTCACGCAATGCGGAACGCAGGGCGTTGGCGAAGCTGTGGGTGTGTTGGTGCAGCTCGCGCTGGTTGACGAGGGCTTTTTACTTTGGTGGACGAACTCGATCGGGTCTTCGATGGCGAGGATGTGCGGGTTGGGTTTCGTTGATGTAGTTGATCATCGCCGCCAGCGTGGTGGATTTACCGGAACCGGTCGGGTCGGTTACCAATACCAAGCCGCGCGGGTTGTCGGCGATTTTTGGAAAAATACGCGGGGCGCGCAGGTCTTCCAGTGTCAATACGTCGCTCGGAATGGTACGGAAGACGGCGGCAGAATGCGGTTGGAGGTAAATGCGTTGACACGGAAACGGGCGACGTTGGGCAGCTCGAAGGAGAGTCCACTTCCAAATCTTGTTGGAACAGCTTTGCGCTGATGGTCGTTCATGACCGAAGTGACCATGTTGCCGACTTCTTCGGCGGACATTTCGGGACAGGTTGATGCGGCGGATGTCGCCGTGAACGCGGATCATGGGGGACATTCCGGCGCTTAAGTGAAGGTCGGAAGCTTTGTTTTTTGACGCCGAAAGCGAGTAAGTCGTTAATCTGCATAATGTGGCCTTGTTTTTAGTTTAGAATAATGAGGCGGAACCCGATTTAAAATGCGGACGCGGAATGCCGGGCATTTCCCTGTTCAGGTTCCGATAAATTGTATTATTTTAAATACATAAACCGTTCAGACCAAGTAAAAATTTTCAAAAATCGCTGTAATTGATGTAATAAAGGAAGAAATCATGTCGGTATTGCAACAAAAATTATGCGGAGGTGTGCCGCCGCATTGCCGAAGCTGAGCAAAAGGCGGGCGAGCAGGCGGGTGAAGTGGGTCTGATTGCCGTCAGCAAAACCTTCCCTTCAGACGACATCCGCGAGGTATATGCCGCAGGGCAGCGTGATTTCAGTGAGAATTATATTCAGGAGTGGTACGAGAAAACGGAAACGCTCGCGGATTTGCCCGACATCGTTTGGCACGTCATCGGCGATGTGCAGTCGAACAAAACCAAATTTGTCGCCGAACGCGCGCATTGGGTGCATACGATAGGTCGTCTGAAAACCGCCCGCCGCTTGAGCGAACAGCGTCCGCCCGAAATGCCGCCTTTTGCAGGGTGTGCATCGAAGTCAATATCGCGGGCGAGGAGGCGAAACACGGCGTTGCGCCCGATGAGGCGAGTCGCGCTGGCGGTGGAAGTGGCGAGAGTTGCCGAATGTGGTTGTACGCGGGTTGATGTGTGTCGCCAAAGCCGACAGCGATGATGAAGCGTTGCGCGTTCAGTTCCAAACCATGCAGAAACCGCTTGCCGACCTGAACACGGCGGGTGTCCGCGCGGATGTATTGTCTATGGGCATGTCCGGCGATATGCCTGTGGCGGTCGCGTGCGGCGCAACACATGTGCGCATAGGCAGCGCGATTTTTCGGCAGGCGGGAGCAAAAAGGGAAAAGATGGTCAATGAAAACAGATTATCTCGGTCTTTTGCTTGGTTTGACCTTAACGGGTTGTCGGTTGATGGGCTGGTATCAATGTGAGTCCTTATCGGGCTGGTGTAAGCCCAAAAAGCCGGCAGCAATAGATTTTTGGGAAATTAAAGGCGAGCCGCCGCCTTCTATCGAGGATTTCCGCGGAACACGTTTGGCAGACGGGAGTTATTCTGTTGACGATAATGCTTACCGTACCGCAGCTAATGATTATTTCATGAGGAAAATCAAAAAGTTTGAAGCTTGCGGACTGGATTGGCACACCCGCGATAAACGCCCTTTGGCGGAAACTTTCAAACAAGAAGGATTGGATTGTTTGGAAAAACAGGGTTTATACCGAACATCGTTGCCCGAAAGCGTCCGTTGGTAAAAAGGTCGTCTGAAATTTTTCCGGTTGGGTGGAAACGGCATTTCAGACGACCTAGCAAATGTATCTCATTTAAAAATTAAGGAAATTTATGAACATCTACTTTTTAGGCGGCGGCAATATGGCAGCTGCCATTGCGGGCGGATTGGTCAAAGCAGGGCGGATACCGCATCCACATCGCCAATCGCGGCGCGGAAAAACGCGAGCGTTTGGCAAAAAGAATTGAATGTCGAAGTTTCCGAGTCGCTGCCCGAACTGCTTTCTCAGACGACGTACTAATCCTTGCCGTCAAACCGCAGGACATGGAAGCCGCGTGCCGCAACGTTCCGTGCCAACGGCGCATTGGTGCTCTCCGTGCCGCCGGTTTGTCTATTGATACCCTCAGCCGCTACCTTGGCGGAACACGCCGCATCGTCCGCACCATGCCCAATACGCCGGGAAAAATCGGTTTGGGCGTATCCGGCATGTTTGCCGGAGCGGAAGTATCCGAAGCTGACCGCGCCGCCGCCGACCGGATTATGCGCTCCGTCGGTTTGACCGTTTTGCAGCGGAGAAGACAAGTTGCACAACATTACCGGCATCAGCGGTAGCGTCGCGCCTATGTCTTTTACCTGCTCGGCGCGCTGCAAGCCGCCGCTCAGGCGCGAGGGTTCAGCGAAGAAGATGCCCGCGCCCTCAGTCTCGCCACGTTTAAAGGTGCAGTCGCCTTGGCAGAGCAAAGCGGCGAGGACTTCGCGCAATTGCAGCAAAACGTTACTTCCAAAGGCGGAACCACCTACGAAGCCATCGAAACGTTCAAATCATGCCGCGTCGCCGAAGCCATTGCCCAAGGCGTTGAAGCCTGCGTCAAGCGCTCGCAGGAAATGGCACAACAATATAAGGTCGTCTGAAAATGCGCGGAGATTTATTGATATTGCTTGCCGACGGCATCGTTATCTTGTGTTTGGCACGTCTCTTCCTGCAAGCGGCGGGATTGAGTGAAAAATCATGCGCTCTTGGCGTTCAGCAAGCGATCAACCGATTGGCTGGTCAACCCGCTGCATAAAATTCTGCCGGTTAAAAAATACGACCCCGCCTGCCTGTTGTCAGGACTATTGTTATATTACATCGCATTCACCTTCATCACTTTAGTAGCGCAGCCTACCGCATTCAGCGCAAAAATCATCATCGCCAATTTTATACTGGCAGTATTGAATACAATTAAATCAGCGGCTTATGTGTTGTTGATAGGGTTGTTTATCCGAATGGCGCTCAGTATTAAAGATCCCTATTCCCAGCTTTCCGTCGCGCTGGAACGGATATATCGCCCCATACTTTCTCCCTGTACAGTTTTTAAAGTACGGACGCTACGATTTTTCAGGTAGTATATTGGCATTATTACTGTGGATCTGGTTAAGCAGTCTATCGCCCCAAATTACCCGCCAAATCAATTTGTGGCTACTGCAATAGACAGCGAGTTCATTAAGAATTTGCAGTATGACGTAAGCAAAATGCAAAAAGTGAAAATCGAAAACACGATCGTGAAAACATGGTATCATGCCGCCATTTCCAAACGGGCTTGAGAAAAGAAGTCCTAAGAAATCAATAAAATAAACCACTTGAGTAGCATTTCGTTTTCCGCAATAGATTGAAAGAAAAATTATGGCAAAAGCTGACAGAACAAGACATTTTGAATTGGGACTGACCCGGAAGAAGACTACATGAATAGTGACCAGTTGGCATTCTTCCGCGAACTGCTGGTAAAAATGCAAGACGAACTGATTGAAAACGCATCTGCCACCACCGGCCACCTGCAAGAACACGAATCGGCTCCCGATCCTGCCGACCGCGCCACTCAAGAAGAAAGAGTATGCGCTGGAGCTGCGCACCCGCGACCGTGAGCGCAAACTTCTAGGTAAAGTACAAGCAACCATCCGTAGCATCGATGAAGGCGATTATGGTTTCTGCGCGGATACCGGCGAGCCCATCGGCCTCAAACGCCTCCTTGCCCGCCCGACTGCGACACTTTCCGTGGAAGCACAAGAACGCCGCGAACGCATGAAAAAACAGTTTGCCGACTAAGTATAACGAAATCGGCTAATTGAATTAGACAGTGAAAAGATCGAAAAGGTCGTCTGAAAGGGTTTCAGACGACCTTTGCTGTTTTTGATTTGAAATAAAAAGTCTTTGTATTTTCAGGTTGTTGTTAGGTTTTGTGAATTTTTTTGCGGTTTTTGGGGTTGACGGTTTTTGAGGGAAGGGTATAGTTCGGTTCTTCGCTGCTTCGGCGCTGACTGAACGAACAGGTAAGTATATCACAGTTGGTCTGATTTTTCGAGGTTTCGAGAAAAGTTTTGATTGACAATGAGATGAAATGCTTTATAATTCGTTTTCGCTCTTTAACAAAACAGATTACCGATAAGTGTGAGTGCGATAGCCTCACACTGTTTGAAAAAGACAGACAAGATGATGTTTTTTAGACATTGTCCTGTTGGTTTCTTTGAAGCAGACCAGAAGTTAAAAAGTTAGAGATTGAACATAAGAGTTTGATCCTGGCTCAGATTGAACGCTGGCGGCATGCTTTACACATGCAAGTCGGACGGCAGCACAGAGAAGCTTGCTTCTGGGTGGCGAGTGGCGAACGGTGAGTAACATATCGGAACGTACCGAGCAGTGGGGGATAACTAATCGAAAGATTAGCTAATACCGCATATATTCTGAGGAAGAGCAGAGAAATCATTTGGCCTTGCGCTGTTTGAGCGGCCGATATCTCGATTAGCTAGTTGGTGGGGTAAAGGCCTCACCAAGGCGACGATCAGTAGCGGGTCTGAGAGGATGATCCGCCACACTGGGACTGAGACAGCTACCAGACTCCTACGGGAGGCAGCAGGGGGAAATTTTGGACAATGGGCGCAAGCCTGATCCAGCCATGCCGCGTGTCTGAAGAAGGCCTTCGGGTTGTAAAGGACTTTTGTCAGGGAAGAAAAGGATAGGGTTAATACCCCTGTCTGATGACGGTACCTGAAGAATAAGCACCGGCTAACTACGTGCCAGCAGCCGCGGTAATACGTAGGGTGCGAGCGTTAATCGGAATTACTGGGCGTAAAGCGGGCGCAGACGGTTACTTACAGGATGTGAAATCCCCTGGCTCAACCCTGGGAACTGCGTTCTGAACTGAGTGACTAGAGTGTGTCAGAGGGAGGTAGAATTCCACGTGTAGCAGTGAAATGCGTAGAGATGTGGAGGAATACCGATGGCGAAGGCAGCCTCCTGGGATAACACTGACGTTCATGCTCGAAAGCGTGGGTAGCAAACAGGATTAGATACCCTGGTAGTCCACGCCCTAAACGATGTCAATTAGCTGTTGGGCAACTTGATTGCTTAGTAGCGTAGCTAACGCGTGAAATTGACCGCCTGGGGAGTACGGTCGCAAGATTAAAACTCAAAGGAATTGACGGGTACCCTGCACAAGCGGTGGATGATGTGGATTAATTCGATGCAACGCGAAGAACCTTACCTGGTCTTGACATGTACGGAACCCTCCAGAGACGGAGGGTGCCTTCGGAGCCGTAACACAGGTGCTGCATGGCTGTCGTCAGCTCGTGTCGTGAGATGTTGGGTTAAGTCCCGCAACGAGCGCAACCCTTGTCATTAGTTGCCATCATTAAGTTGGGCACTCTAATGAGACTGCCGGTGACAAGCCGGAGGAAGGTGGGGATGACGTCAAGTCCTCATGGACCTTATGACCAGGGCTTCACACGTCATACAATGGTCGGTACAGAGGGTAGCTAAGCCGCGAGGTGGAGCCAATCTCACAAAAACCGATCGTAGGTCCGGATTGCACTCTGCAACTCGAGTGCATGAAGTCGGAATCGCTAGTAATCGCAGGTCAGCATACTGCGCTGAATACGTTCCCGGGTCTTGTACACACCGCCCGTCACACCATGGGAGTGGGGGATACCAGAAGTAGGTAGGGTAACTGCAAGGAGCCCGCTTACCACGGTATGCTTCATGACTGAGGGGTGAAGTCAATAAGGTAGCCGTAGGGGAACCTGCGGCTGGATCACCTCCTTTCTAGAGAAAGAAGAGGTTGTCGCATTCTACCTTATCGGTAAACTGTAGAAGATGCGGAAAAATGCTTGAGTGAAGACAAGGTTCGCTTAAGAAGAGAATCCGGGTTTGTAGCTCAGCTGGTTAGAGCACACGCTTGATAAGCGTGGGGTCGGAGGTTCAAGTCCTCCCAGACCCACCAAGAACGGGGGCATAGCTCAGTTGGTAGAGCACCTGCTTTGCAAGCAGGGGTCATCGGTTCGATCCCGTTTCGCCTCCACCAATACTTTCCAAATCAAAGCGAGTTAAAAAGGCAGTGTAACTGCTTTCTCAAAGAGAAGTCTGCTGACGAATCAGTTTGACGGAAAAAAAGAAAGGCTGCTATAATAATGAGCTCATTTTGATTTGCGAAGTAAATAGCAATATTGAACGCATCGATCTTTTAACAAATTGAAAGCCGAAATCAACAAACAAAGACAATGTGTCTGTTTTTGATGATTGACCGATTGCAAACGGTCAGTTGTCTCCTGAACAGGAAAAAGAAAAACAGGTACAGTATTTGAAGCGATGATTGTATCGACTTAATCCCTGAAAGACAAAAGGCGGGATTAAGACACAACAAGCAGTAAGCTTTTATCAGAGTAGGAAATTCAAGTTTGATGTTCTAGTCAACGGAATGTCAGGCAAAGTCAGAGAAGTTCTTGAAATGATAGAGTCAAGTGAATAAGTGCATCAGGTGGATGCTCTTGGCGATGATAGGCGACGAAGGACGTGTAAGCCTGCGAAAAGCGTGGGGAGCTGGCACAAAGCTATGATCCCGCGATGTCCGAATGGGGAAACCCACTGCATTCTGTGCAGTATCCTAAGTTGAATACATAGACTTAGAGAAGCGAACCCGAGAACTGAACCATCTAAGTACCCGGAGGAAAAAGAAATCAACCGAGATTCCGCAAGTAGTGGCGAGCGAACGCGGAGGAGCCTGTACAGTCATAACTGTCGAGATAGAAGAACAAGCTGGGAAGCTTTGACCATAGTGGGCGATAGTCCCGTATTCGAAATCTCAACTGTGGTACTAAGCGTACGAAAAGTAGGGCGGGACGTGAAATCCTGTCTGAATATGGAGAAATCATCCTCCAGGCTAAATACTCATCATCGACCGATAGTGAACCAGTACCGTGAGGGAAAGGCGAAAAGAACCCCGGGAGGGAGTGAAATAGAACCTGAAACCTGATGCATACAAACAGTGGGAGCACCCTTGTGGTGTGACTGCGTACCTTTTGTATAATGGGTCAACGACTTACATTCAGTAGCGAGCTTAACCGAATAGGGAGGCGTAGGAAACCGAGTCTTAATAGGGCGAAGAGTTGCTGGGTGTAGACCCTGAAACCGAGTGATCTATCCATGGCCAGGTTGAAGGTGCCGTAACAGGTACTGGAGGACTCGAACCCACGCATGTTGCAAAATGCGGGGATGAGCTGTGATAGGGGCGAAAGGCTAAACAAACTCGGAGATAGCTGGTTCTCCCCGAAAACTATTTAGGTAGTGCCTCGAGCAAGACACTGATGGGGGTAAAGCACTGTTATGGCTAGGGGTTATTGCAACTTACCAACCCATGGCAAACTAAGAATACCATCAGTGGTTCCTCGGGAGACAGACAGCGGGTGCTAACGTCCGTTGTCAAGAGGGAAACAACCCAGACCGCCAGCCATAGGGTCCCAAATGATAGATTAAGTGGTAAACGAAGTGGGAATACCAGACAGCCAGGATGTTGGCTTAGAAGCAGCCATCATTTAAAGAAAGCGTAATAGCTCACTGGTCGAGTCGTCCTGCGCGGAAGATGTAACGGGGCTCAAATCTATAACCGAAGCTGCGGATGCCAGTTTACTGGCATGGTAGGGGAGCGTTCTGTAGGCCGATGAAGGTGCATTGTAAAGTGTGCTGGAGGTATCGAAGTGCGAATGCTGACATGAGTAGCGATAAAGCGGGCGAAAAGCCCGCTCGCCGAAAAGCTCGGTTTCCTACGCAACGTTCATCGGCGAAAGTGAGCCTACCCCCTAAGGCGAGGCAGAAATGCGTAGTCGATGGGAAACAGGTTAATATTCCTGTACTTGATTCAAATGCGATGTGGGGACGGAGAAGGTTAGGTTAGCAAGCTGTTGAATAGCTTTGTTTAAGCCGGTAGGTGGAAGACTTAGGCAAATCCGGCCTTCTTAACACCGAGAAGTGACGACGAGTGTCTACGGACATGAAGTAACCGATACCACGCTTCCAGGAAAAAGCCACTAAGCTTCAGTTTGAATCGAACCGTACCGCAAACCGACACAGGTGGGCAGGATGAGAATTCTAAGGCGCTTGAGAGAACTCGGGAGAAGGAACTCGGCAAATTGATACCGTAACTCGGGGAGAAGGTATGCCCTCTAAGGTTAAGGACTTGCTCCGTAAGCCCTCGGAGGGTCGCAGAGAATAGGTGGCTGCGACTGTTTATTAAAAACACAGCACTCTGCTAACACGAAAGTGGACGTATAGGTGTGACGCCCTGCCCGGTGCTGGAAGGTTAATTGAAGATGTGAGAGCATCGGATCGAAGCCCCAGTAAACGGCGGCCGTAACTATAACTCATCCTAAGGTAGCGAAAATTCCTTGTCGGGTAAGTTCCGACCCGCACGAATGGCGTAACGATGGCCACACTGTCTCCTCCTGAGACTCAGCGAAGTTGAAGTGGTTGTGAAGATGCAATCTACCCGCTGCTAGACGGAAAGACCCCGTGAACCTTTACTGTAGCTTTGCATTGACTTTGAAGTCACTTAGTGAGGATAGGTGGGAGGTTTAGAAGCAGAGACGCCAGTCTCTGTGGAGCCGTCCTGAAATACCACCCTGGTGTCTTTGAGGTTCTAACCCAGACCCGTAATCCGGGTCGGTACCGTGCATGGTAGGCAGTTTGACTGGGGCGGTCTCCTCCCAAAGAGTAACGGAGGAGTTCGAAGGTTACCTAGGTCCGGTCGGAAATCGGACTGATAGTGCAATGGCAAAAGGTAGCTTAACTGCGAGACCGACAAGTCGAGCAGGTGCGAAAGCAGGACATAGTGATCCGGTGGTTCTGTATGGAAGGGCCATCGCTCAACGGATAAAAGGTACTCCGGGGATAACAGGCTGATTCCGCCCAAGAGTTCATATCGACGGCGGAGTTTGGCACCTCGATGTCGGCTCATCACATCCTGGGGCTGTAGTCGGTCCCAAGGGTATGGCTGTTCGCCATTTAAAGTGGTACGTGAGCTGGGTTTAAAACGTCGTGAGACAGTTTGGTCCCTATCTGCAGTGGGCGTTGGAAGTTTGACGGGGGCTGCTCCTAGTACGAGAGGACCGGAGTGGACGAACCTCTGGTGTACCGGTTGTAACGCCAGTTGCATAGCCGGGTAGCTAAGTTCGGAAGAGATAAGCGCTGAAAGCATCTAAGCGCGAAACTCGCCTGAAGATGAGACTTCCCTTGCGGTTTAACCGCACTAAAGAGTCGTTCGAGACCAGGACGTTGATAGGTGGGGTGTGGAAGCGCGGTAACGCGTGAAGCTAACCCATACTAATTGCTCGTGAGGCTTGACTCTATCATTTGAAGAACTTCAAATAAAAAGCTTACTGACTGATTCAGTCATCACCGAATATATTGATTAAGGCTTTGCCGATTTGTACAGTTTAAGTTTGGCGGCCATAGCGAGTTGGTCCCACGCCTTCCCATCCCGAACAGGACCGTGAAACGACTCAGCGCCGATGATAGTGTGGTTCTTCCATGCGAAAGTAGGTCACTGCCAAACATCTATTCTAAGCCCCCGACAGATGTCGGGGGCTTTTTACTTTGTATTGTTTCGGTTTGGCGAACATCATTACCCTGTATGGCGGCGGTGGGTGGAGGGGTAATATTCCGGATGATCCGGTTGCAGAAGGATGGGCTTTATTGATGGGAGGAGGCCGCCCGGAATTAAAAGTAGTTGGGAATGTTGCAGAATAAATACATTTCGGATAGTGAAGTTGGAAATATTTAAAATTGTTTTGAATTAAAAATGATGAAAAGCATATGATAATAAAATATTTAGTGGTAACGCCTCCACGGCGGTGCCGTCCATATTAACGAAATGATAGGAAAACGCCCTTATGAAAAAATTCCTCTTTGCCGCACTCTCCGTTCTGACCGCCTCGCTGTCGCTGGCCGCCGTCAACATCAATACCGCTTCCCCGTCCGAATTGGAAGCCCTGCCCGGCATCGGTCCGGCCAAAGCGAAAGCCATTGCGGACTACCGCCAGCAGCACGGTGTCTTCAAATCGGTCGAGGAGCTCAAAAACGTCAAAGGCATCGGCGAGGGTATCTTCTCCAAACTGAAGACCGAAGCAACCGTCGCTCCCGCACCTGCAAACACAAAAGCTAAAAACGCCGTCCCATCACCTAAAAAATAGCCTTATTTGCGTATTCATGGAATTGAAGGTGAATACGATGGCCAAACTAAAAAAACGTCCAATTCCGGAAGAGAGTGGGCGTTTTTGTTCGTTGAACTGATCTTGTTACTGTGGAACAGGGTAGGAAAGACAATGTATAGTCTTCGCCTTAAAAACAAACAGGCAGAGATCTTTGCAAAATTCCTTTTTCCCCGACAGCCAGAAATTCAAACACAGGTTTTTTCGGCTGTTTCCTCCCCGATCACTCCTGATTTTTACCCAATATCCCCTAATCCTCCCCTGAATACCCGATAATCAGGCATACGAGCCGTCTTTTTAGCAGCAACAGGCACACAGCAGCCTATTGGCCGCTTTTCAACAGGTTCAAACACATCGCCTTCAGATGGCTTTGCGCACTCACTTTGAGCAGACCAAAATAGGCTGCCCGGACGTAGCGGAATTTACGGTGCAGCGTATCGAACTGAACTGCACCCCAAAAAGTTGGACATCCCTCCAACTCACAAGGTGCAGTTTTTTTATGAGCAAATATACATTACACTTCAAATACCAGCCGCACTCCACTACCTGCATATACGCAGCCAACAGCGTACCGCAGACCACTACGGCATTTCCCGAACCCACCTGCGACGATGGATACGCGCCTATCAAGAAGGCGGTATCGGCGCACTCGAACATCCCCAATCCAAAACCATGCCCCAACACCGCAAAAACCCTTCATCGCAGAATAAACCCGACCAAGAAAAACACAGGCAGAGCTTATTGAAGAGTTAGTGCTATATGCGCGCAGAGGTCGCCTACCTAAAGGAGTTAAAAAGCCCTCAGCCAAAAACAGACCGAAAAAGGACAAAGCCAAACCGTCCAAACACTGAGGGCGCAACACCCGCTCAAATACCTGTTGCACATCACAAACCTGCCCAAAAGCAGCTTTTACTACCATCACCAAGACCTACCTGACCCCGATGTAGCCGACAAAGCCCTTTATCGCCGAAATCTACGAACGGCATAGAAGGACGCTACAGGGCAAAGGCGCATTGCCGCAGCATTGGATTGGAATCGCAAAAAGTGGCGCGGTTGATGAAGCAGCTAGGACTGAAAGCCCTCATACGGGCGAAAAAGCCTACACGCCATCCCGCCATGGGCGAAATATCGGAACACCTCCTCAAACGCCGGTTCAAAGCCCGAAAGCCCAACGAAAAATGGCTGACCGACGTTACCGAACTCAAAGGGAAGGACGGCAAACCGTACCTCCGCCAATCTTGGACTTGTTCAACCGCGAGATCGTCGCCTACGCCATGAGCCGCAGAGCCGACAGCGAAAATGCGAAGGAAATGCTCGAAAAGCCGCCCTCGGCTGACTGATAAAGGAACGATGCTTCATTCCGACCAAGGTGTGCTGTACCGTACGGCGGGTATAGAATTGCTTGCGGAGCATTCCATGGTTCAAAGCATGTCGCGTAAAGGAAATCATCATGGATAACGGCAAAGAGTTCTACCAACACACCAAAATAGCCAAAGCATTAAAGACGGAAACCTATTTTTGCCGCCCTTACCATTCGTGGATAAAGAGCTGAATGAAAAACACCAACGGACTCATCCGACAATATTTCCCAAACAGACCGATTTCGAAATATCAGTAATCGGGAGATACGCAGGATTCAAAGATGAGTTGAACCACTGGTCGAGAAAAACACTTGGCTACGAAACGCCAAGTGTTTTATTTTTGAATCTGTTCAACCACCGGTACCCTGATGTTGACGTGAAATCCGAATCCAAGTTCTCCTGAAAATACTGCAAACAACGCTATTGTACATGTCAGGATTGCAGGCTTGCCCTGGAAAATTCATCGTCAGGGTGTGGATGAATAGCTTTTTCCAAAAACCCCGCCCGATCCAATTCTTCCAACAGAGCAGGCCGGCGCGGTTTTTCGCCATATCGTTCCCTGATTTCGTCGGCAAAGTCTTCCATCGCCCGCCGTTGTGCGGAATATTGGCGGCGGAGGGTCTTTAATTGGTTCAAAGAGCTGGCGGTATTGCCACGGTTGCTTGCTTCGTCGATTTCAACCGCAAAGATTTTTCAGGTAGCAAGCTACGATTTGATCGTGATACGGCTCGGGGAAAAGACGGGGCAAAACGTTCCATCATGTACAACGAAAGGTGTTGCTGCAATAGGGCGAGCAGCCGGTCGAATTCCTGTTCATGCTCCAATATTTCAGCTCGCAGCGAATATTGACCCGACAAGCGCGCAAGCAGGCGGTTGAATTCATCCGGCCATTCGGCAGCGGAAAACGTGGCTTTCCATGCTTCATAATGCGGCAATGAAAGGCTGGTGGAAAAACGCCAAATCCGCTGCGATTTCGCGTACATTTTTAGCCGGTTTCCTTTCAATACATCAAACAGTTGTAGCTTCCATTTGTGCGCTGTACCGAGGGTTCCCTCAGCTTTGGCAATCTTGATTCCTTCACGCAAGAGGCGTTCCGCTTCCGCCCAATCTTGCTGCCCGACAGCTTGTTCTACCGCGATTTGTCTGAATTTCGGCAGGCGCAGATGTCGTCTGAAATAATCCTGCACGGCAGCAGTATCGCCTTTCGCCTGCAAGACCTGCCAACCCTCAAATGCCCAAAAGTTCATATCCCAACTCCGACTTTGGTAGCAGCCAAACGTTTAGCCACATAATCTTGCCACGCCTGCCATTCGCCGCGCTGCCGCCAGATTCGGGCGCGGATATGGTAGATTTTATTGCCCGCCTCGGAGAAATCAAAATAGCGGCTGTCGTCCAAACATTTGTCCAAAAATTAATCAAACGCTTTGGGACATGTTTTTCCATGACCGCCTCTTCCAGCAGGTCGATTGCCATATACATAGCATCGCCCAACATACCGTCCGAATCGTCCGCCTTTTTCAAAAGCATCCTGCAAACGCGGTATCAACAGAGGCAAAGCCTGTTGCAACGCCGCCGTCCCCTCCTGCGCCACATCTTCCAACCAGTTTTGCAGCCTGAAGCCCAAATCAGCGGCTTCGTAGTAATCATAATATCGGGTTCGGGAAAAAGATTCTGGAGAGCTGCTGGCGATACGGATTGCCGCCCTTTTTAGGCTGCTGCGCATCAGATTCGTCAGGCTGCCCGTCCGGCGTTTGAGCGCGCACCGCATACCACAACGCCGCCATATGCTTGCACGCCCCGCCATAAGGGCAATCGCAGCCCCCGTCCTTAATGTACAAATCACTATCCAGCTTCAGCCATACCGAATAGTTTTTCCGAACCGCACACCTCCGCCCGATAACGCCCGGAGGAAGTTTTTATGGACGTTGCGAACCTTGCCCCTGCTGAAAATACAGCAGTCCGCGTTCGGCGATGTGGGGCGGAAAATAGGCGGGGTAGGTAGATACCGGACATGGTTTGCTTTCAAGAAGTTGTTGAAACATGGGGAGTTTACTGGTTCGGGCGACGTTTGGGGAGAGGGTAGGGGAATTTTGTTTGGGATAGTGGAAAAGGTCGTCTGAAAATGGGTTTCAGACGACCTTTTGGGTGGTTGAAAAGAGAGTAGTTCAGAAAGACTGCGTACTTGCGTACCGCACACACACACACACACGAATTCCAAGTTTGCGTGATTGGCAGGTAAGATGTGTACCTGAAGGCACGCATGTGGTTGGATGCAGGCTACAACTTTCTAATTATTGCAATAATTATGAGACTTTTGGTAAAATCAGTAATCAATTTTTGCAGAAAATTGCCAAGATCTTCACGTTTGGCTTTTGAGTGTATCTAATAGGTATCCGTTTGATAAATCGAAAGAATCTAACAATGTATACCAATTTTTTACATAACACTTGAACCTATCATCATCTGTTACTAAACCTTGTTCTAATTTATCTTTTAATGAATTTATACGGCCACGAATATCTGTATCTGCTTGAGATATTTTTCTACCAATTAGAATCAATTCAAAACGTAAATTTTCGCTACTAAATTCCGGATGATTTTGTAATATCCTTTTATAATCATCTAATTGTCTTAAATGTTTATAATTTAAGGAGATTGCAGGCGTTTAATTTCTATGATTATGCATCTAAAGAATTTCTCTCCAGTCGGTGATATAAAAGGAACTTTACGAGCTAAAAATAAATCAACTTGTCTTTTTACACCTTCTAATTTATCTGGGGGAAGTTGTCATCCATATCAGATTGATTAATTATCAATATCAGGAATCATCTTTCTTAGAGCCAATGCAGTTTTTGTAAACTATCCTCTTCTGCTCCAATGGTTTCATAAGAATTACCAAATAGCCAAGTATTATTTTCAATAATGCCCTGAAGATCGAGGGGTTTCTAAAACTTTCTGGTAGTGATAGTTTCATAATTTCTCTTAATTTATAAGCTACACTTTCCTACGTTGTAGAATTTCAATTGTACTAATAATATGTTCTAATTTTGATTTTTGAAATTTGTTGTGCTAGTCTTTTTGTGTTTTCTTCATTTAGATTTAAAACACTTTCAATAATTTCAATTAAACCATCATTCTCATTTGATATAGATAACTTATCAAGCAGACATATAATAATGTTGCTTGATATTTAAGTTATTAAAAATTTTAGGATCTGCTAAATACAGCTCACGAACTAATTGTTTAGTATTTTCTTTTTCTCCATTCTTTTTGTTCTTGATTTGAAATATCTACATAATTTGGGAATACTCCATTTTTCAAATTGATCTATTTTTCCTCAACCATTGATCTTAGAAAATCATGATAGATTTTTCTTGTAAATTCAGTGCATTCTAATTCTACTCTTTTTCCATGTCTCTGATGAGGGATTATAAATTGGTTGTTCATTTATTAAATCAGGTTCTTGTAAGTCGAAAAAGTTATCAGCCCATTTTGAAATTATATATATGCTGATATAAAAGTCCGTTTTTGGTTAAAGCTACTTAATTTCTTAAAGACAACTTTATTATGGTTGTTCAATAGATAAATATAAGATTTTCTGATGTTGGTTTCTTATTCCATAAAAATAATTTAATCTCAAAGTTGTAATCATCAAGATAAATATTGTGTTTGAATAATTTATGTTTTTGAGGTGTAATTTTTGTTGAATTTAATTTTATACTATGTGTATCATGCAGAGCAAGAAACCAACCGAATTCAATCGATAACTTTTGTACTAATTTAGCTTCGTCTATAGAAATTTGAGGGAAAAATTTCGTTTAATTCAACACATGTTCCAGAGTTTTTCCTTTTAATGAAAGATGTTGTTTGAAATCATTTTATATTTTCCCAAGGGCATTTAGTAAGATCTGAGCTATTAATAGTAATTTTAGCTTGATTACCATGTATATTCTTTGTATACCATGCAGCTTTTGTTTGCTAACTATGAAAAAGCTAACTGTCCCCTGCCACGTGGAACCATGCTGTTCAACATTATCCTTTTTGAAGAATCATTAAATTTGCCAAAATTGTCTTGAATATTATTTATATCAATCCCCTAAACCATCATCCAGTACAGTTACTGCTTGTAAAGTATCTAGTTCATTCTTAAAGAAAGTAATATCAACATTTTTGGTCTTAGCATCAAAACCATTCCAAGCTAACTCGATGATAGCTTGTCTGGCTCAGTATTCTTAAAATGGCTTTGTATCCCAGAATGGGTAATTTTAGTTTCAAGATTGTTCATCTGCCGCCCCAGAAAAATTTTAAAATTGCTAGATTTTACCTTAAAAAGTGTTAGACGGTTATATCAATCCATCACCTTTCAACAACCGCTTCACTGACACAGGATACGGCGTCTTCAATTCCCTGTGCAAACAGCGATACTCTCAATTCTTCAATCATCCATTTAAACGCGGCGAGGTCGTCTGAAACGGGCAAGCCTTGTTTCACTCAAGCCGTCGGTTTTTTTCCTGCCACATTTGTTCCAGCTCTTGAATGTCGGCCTCGCGGGCTGCGTCGCGGGCGGGGTTGCTGCTGTATTTTTTCGAGGCGCAGGGTCATGGCTTTGAGGTAGATGGGGAGGCGCGGCCATTGTGCCCACGGGGTGCGGGTGGCGAAGCCGGCGGCGAGCAGGGTTTGCAGGCGTTGGCGCAGGAGGTGGGTAAGCGGGTGTTTGCCGAGTTTGCTGTTCAGTTCGGCGTAGGCAGCGGCGGTTTCCGCAGGTAGCGGCTGAGGGCTTCTTTGACGGCGGGCAGGCGGCTGCGGGCGCGTTTGATTTGTTCTTTGAAGGCTTTTTTCGTTGCGCGGCAGCTCGTCTTCGCCGATAAAGGCGCGGTCGCAGACGGCTTGGGAGCAGGGTCGTCGCGCAGGGTGTCGGCGTTGATGTGTTTTGAGCAGCATGGCGGCTTTGGAGCGGCTTGGATGCCTTTTGTTCAGGTCTTTAACTTGTTCTTTTAGTTGCAGTTTCATGAGTTCGATCACGCCTAATCGGTGGGCTTGCTCGGCGGCGGCGGACGTGTCGAACAGGCGCAGGGCGATGCGGCCGTCTTTTTCTTTTTGCAGGCCGAGGTAGCCGGTAAGCTGTTGTTTGCCGCGTGCGAATTTGATGGATTCGGGCAGGGTGCCGATGTCCCACGTGGTAACGTTGTCGCGCTCGAATTCTTGGGTGTTGTCGCGGAAGGTGGTGGCGGCGGCTTTGCCAAGCTGTTGTTGGATTTGGATTAAATCGCGCCCCATGGCTAATTCTTGTCCCGCCGTCGTCGATGATGCGGAGGTTGAAATAGCAGTGTTCGGGCAGCCTGAACGCGCCCATTCGTCTTGGTTGATTTGCTCCAGTATGCGGATGTCGCCTGCGGTTTTGGCGATGGCTTGGGCGAGCTGGGGCAGGATGGGGCGTTGCGGTCGGGGTTTTGGCTTAAAAATTGGGTGATGAATTCGGGCACGGGCACGCAGATGCGGCGGATTTGTTTGGGCAGTGCTTTGATTTGTAGCTGGATTTTCTCGCGTATCATGCCGGGCACGAGCCATTCGAGGGCGGCGGGACTGATGCGGTTGAGCACGGCGAGCGGCAGGGCGAGGGTAACGCCGTCGAGCGGGTGGTGCGGCTCGAAGCGGTAGCTGAGTTTGAATTTGCCGTCTGCGGTTTGCCAGTGTTTGGGGAATTGTTCTTCGGTGATGTGCGCGGCGGCGTGCTGCATGAGGTCGTCGCGGCTGAGGAACAGCAGGCGCGGGTTGTCGCGCTCGGCGGTTTTGAGCCAGGCTTGGAAGGTGCGGATGTCGGCGAGGGGGAAGGGTTTCAGACGGCCTTTTGGGGGTGCAGGCTGCTTTTTGGGTTTGGGGTCGTCTGAAACGTTTTTGTAGGGTGTGTGAACTCGGTTCACGCACGCGGTTGCCCGTAGCTTTGAAATCCGCGTGCGTGGCTTGCGCCACACATTCTACGTTGTGCAGGCTGCCTGAAACTGTTGAAGCTGCGGCACTTTGTTCTCTCTCCTGTGGGAGAGGGGTAGGGAGAGGGTTTGCTGCGGCTGCGGAAAAGTTGGTTTGTGCGGGAACTGTTTTTGCCCTTTCTCCCAGCCCTCCCCACGGGGAGAGGGCGGTTTGCTGCGGATTTGCAGGATACAGGTCGTCTGAAAATGGTGGGTACGTGTTTTCAGGTAGCCTTTGGGAGTGCAGGCTGCTTTTCGGTTTTAGTTTTAGCTTCGCAGAAACTCAGCCTTGCTTTGCAAGACATCGTTTTCAGGCTGCCTGAAACCGTTGAGGCTGCGGCACTCTGTTCTCTCTCCTGTGGAGAGGGAGAGCTTGCTGAGGCTGCGGAAAAAGTTGGTTTGCGCGGCAACTGTTTTCGCCCTTCTCCCCGACCTCTCCCACGGGGAGGGGGCGGTTTGTCGAGGGTTTGTAGGATGCGGGTCGTCTGAAAATGGTGGGTACGTAGTTTTCAGGTAGCCTTTGGGAGTGCAGACTGCTTTTCGGTTTTTAGTTTTAGCTTCGCAAGACATCGTTTTGCAGGCTGCCTGAAACCGTTGAAACTGTGGCATCCTGTTCCCTCTCCTGCGGGAGAGGGTTAGGAGAGGCTTGCTGCGTTGCGAAAAGTTGGTTTGTGCGGCAACTGTTTTGCCCTTCTCGACCCTCTCACGGGGAGGGGGTGGTTTGCTGCGGATTTTCGCAGCTCGGGATGCAGGCTGCTGTGCTGCGAAACCGCGTCCGCCGTATAAAAATCGGGCAGCTGTTCGTTATAAAACGCAAACAGCGCTTCGTCGTCGACCAGTACGTCTTGCTTGCGCGATTTGTGTTCGAGTTCGCTAATTTCTAATCAGCTTTTTGTTGTGGACAAAAAGTCCGCTTTCAAATCGCATTCTGCGCCACCAGCGCGCTGCGGATAAAGATTTCGCGCGCTTCTTCGGGGGCGATTCTGCCGTAGGACACGAGGCGGCGCGGCAAGACGGTCAGGCCGTAGAGCGTTACCCGTTCGCTGGCGACGACTTCGCCGCGTTTTTGTTCCCAGTGCGGCTCGAAATAGTGGTAGCGGACGAGGTGCGGCGCTTCCTGTTCGATCCATTCGGGTTGGATGGCGGCCACGTCGCGCGCATAAAGTTTCGTTGTTTCAACGAGTTCTGCCGCCATCACCCATTTGGGTTTGGCTTTGAACAGGGCGGAGGCGGGGAAAAGGTGGAAGCGGCTGCCGCGCGCGCCGGTGTAGTCGTTGCCGTCGGGCGATTTCATGCCGACGTTGGCGATAAGGCCGGTGAGCAGGGCGCGGTGGATTTGTTCGTAGCCCGCCTCTTTGGCGGCGCGGATTTGGGCGCGGTGTTGTTTCTTATCCAGTTGTTTTTGTTTGAGTTTGGCGGATAGGTCTTGGTCGCCTCGGATTTTTCAGACGACGTGAGCTGCTTGACTTCGGGAGGTCGTCTGAAAGCGGCTTCCTTGGTGGTCAAACCCATTTCAATCGCGGTTTGGGCAAGCTGGTGGTGCAGCTCGCGCCACTCGCGCATCCGCAGGTGCGACAGGAAATATTGGCGGCACCATTGCACCAACTGCTTGTTGGACAATCTTTGTCGCGCTCGCGCTGGAAAGCTGTCCCAAATGTTCAGATAGGCAAGGAAATCAGACTGCTTGTCGGTAAAACGCTCGTGCGCCTTGGCGGCGGCATCGCGCGCTTCCAGCGGCCGCTCGCGCGGGTCTTGAATCGACAGCGCGGACGCAATCACCAATATTTCCGCCATGCAGTCGTGCAGCTTCGCCGCCAACAAAATGCGCGCGATTTTAGGGTCGATGGGCAGGCGCGCCATTTGTTCGCCGAGTTTGGTCAGGCGGTAGCGGGAGGGGCGGAGGTGGTAGTTTTCAGGCTGTCTCGAAAATGGGTGGGTTTCTTTCATGATTCTGTTTTAAATGCGATTATACACATCGCAGGCTGCCCTGAAAAGTGCAGGCTGCTTTTTGTGTTTTCAGGCAACCTTCAGGTAGCCCGTGCTATTCGTTTGAAAACGGTTTGATTAAAAAGGCAGGCTGAAGCCCGCCTGCCTGAAAATTCGTCGGTTTATGCGGCTTTCTGCTTGATAAGTTTTGTTTCAACATCGTTCAACAGGCGAACTAATGCGCGTCCGATAGCATAGCCAGGTTGATGGGGACGGCGTTGCCGATTTTGTTTGTATTGCGCACCGCGAACCTTCAAACTGCCAGTCATCAGGGAAGGTTTGGATGCGGGCGTATTCGCGCACAGTCAACGGGCGGGTTTCTTCGGGTGGCAGCGTTCGGTCTGTTTTTTTGTGCAGGGGCGCAGGTCAATGTCAGGCTGGGTTCGTCCCATGCCAGCCGCCGCGCCATGCCGGTTTTGCCGCCGCCGAGAAAATAGCTTTTTCTGCATGTATTCGCGCTGCAATGCGTCGGGCAGGTCTTTCAATAACCGCCTGCGGGCACTTTGTGTCATGATTTCCGCCTTGCGCTGAGGGTATTTTTGCCCTGGCGATTGCGGTACGTCGTCTTTGTAAAGTTCGCCCGCTTTCAGTGCATCTTGCAGGGTCAGGATGCGGTGGTAGGGCGATGGCCAGTGGAACTCGACTTTATCTGCCAAATCTTTACGGATACCGATTAAAAACAGTCTTTCACGTTTTTTGTGGTACTTTATAAAACACGGCTTTAAGTACGCGGGGCGGCACGAGCTCATAGCCGAGTTCGCCGATAATATCGGTATCGGCTGTCAGCGTGCGCCCTTCGTCATGCGCCAGCAGTCCGCGCACGTTTTCGGCTACAAACACTTTGGGATTAGTTTTTTCACGGCACGGGCAAACTCGAAAAATAATGCCGCGCGTGTCTTCAAAGCCCTAATTTTTACCCTGCATAGGAAAACGCCCTGACACGGAAAGCCACCCGATAGAATGTCGATTTGGTCGCGGTAGGGGTAAAGTCCAGTTTGGCAATATCGCCTTCTACAACATTCCAATTTGGACGGTTTTTCGCAGGGTTTTGCAGGCTGCCGCGTCGATTTCGTTGAGTAATACGGACTCGAAACCCGCCTGTTCCATGCCGATTGCCGAAACTCGCCCGCGCCCGCAAACAATTCCAACAGTTTGTACGGGCGGTTCGGTCGGATGGCGGCTTCTTCCTGCCAGCGGCTGTCAAACAACAGGCGTGCTTCCTCAAATACTTCGAGCTGTTCGCGGCTATACAGGCGGTAGTTGTTGTCAGCTTGGCGTTGCGGGACAAGTGTGCCGTTTTTGTCCCAACGGCGCAGGGTTTCTTTGGAAACACTTAATATATCTGCAACTTGAGCGATGGTGTAGTGTTCGGGACTTTGCATAATTTGTCTAAAACCTTAGTTATGGTTATTAATCGCAGCATAATCTAACCTGAAATGCTAGAGTCGTCAAACATTATTCATGGTTACTTAAATTTTTGCACGGTTTCGCTGGGCAAGTGTTTTTGATAATGCGGTCGAAATCTTTGCTGAAATCGGCCTCCACCGCAACCGAACCGATGGCGTTGATGAGTTCGTGATAAAAACCTTCATCGCCCGTCAGCCTGTGCCACAAATCTTTGCCGATGACAACATCGTAGTCGTATTGCTCGGTAATGCGGCGGTAATGGCTGCTCAAAATCTTCCGGTTCGTCGTAAAGTACGCCGACAATCATGTCGTCGTTAGGGATTTTCAGATGGTTGGTACGCGACAGATTGCGTACCGATTTAAAAATGTCCGGCAATGGTTTCCACATCATCGGCATTGATGGTATTTGGCCCCGCTTTAAGTTGGCAGTATTTTTTGCGTCCGTCGGTTTGGTCTGTAAATTCGATGTCCATACCGCTGGCGGTGCTGCTGACGGCATTTTTGAATGGCGGAAATAAAAACTCTGCATATTCTGCCCGAACGACGTATTGATGGATGTACCCAAAACGCGTGGGAACAGTAGTGCTTTAGCAATACTTTCTGGGCTGGAATGTGCCCGTCAGGAAATTGGCAAGATAAACCGTTAAAAAGGGTTGATGTTGAACTGTTTCAGGGTCAGTCAGTTTTTCGGTATTTTTGATGTGGTTTTTTGCGCGATACGGTCGCGAAACCATTGTTTGGCGGCATCCAGTATTTTTGTTTTTGTGCTGTGTTCAAAGACATGGGTATTTCCTTTATCAAGTTGAAAAATGATAGCCTGTGCAGGTTGCTTTTTATTTTCAGGTAGCCTGTTTTCAGACGACCTCCACCGCCCCCAATTCCAACAACACCTGAAAACCGTCATTGATATACCGCGAATCGGGCATTTCTAAAAATGGGAATGCCGCCACATCGCCCAGTTTCAACGCTGCCATGCGCAGGATGACGGCGGCGAGGTTGCTGCGGACGATTTCGGATCAGTGAACTCGGTGCGGCTGTTGAAATCTTCTTCTGAAAAACAATCGGATCACACGCCTGCGGAGACGCGTCCGCAGCGGCCGGAGCGTTGGCGGGCGGCGGCTTGGGAGATTTTTCTACATGAAGCTGCTCTCACTTTTGCCCGTGCGGAATAGCGTTTGACGCGCGCGAGGCCGGTGTCGATGACGTATTTGATGCCCGGCACGGCGAGCGAGGTTTCGGCTACGTTGGTTGCCAGCACGATGCGGCGTTTCGCGCCTGTGGGGTGGAAGATTTTGTGCCGTTCGGCGTGCGACAGGGCGTGCGAACAGGGGCAGGATTTCGCCGTTGCGGCGCAGTGTGGATTTGCGCAGGGCTTCGGCGGCTTCGCGGATTTCGCGTTCGCCCGGCAGGAACACCAAAATATCGCCTTCGCCGTGTCTCCGCCAATTCGTCCGCCGCATCGACAATCGCGTCGGTCAGCTCCACTTCCGCGTCGTCTTCGTCTTTGCTGGTCAGCGGGCGGTAGAGGATTTTCGACGGGATAGGTGCGCCCGCTCACTTCCAGCACGGACGCGCCGTTGAAGTGTTGAGAAAAGCGTTCTGCGTCTATGGTTGCCGAGGTGATGATGACTTTCAAGTCGGGGCGGCGCGGCAGGAGTTGTTTCAGGTAGCCCAAGAGGAAGTCGATGTTCAGGCTGCGTTCGTGTGCTTCGTCGATGATAATCGGTCGTAGCGGCGAGATAACGGTCGGTCTGCGTTTCCGCCAGTAGGATGCCGTCGGTCATCAGCTTGACGCAGGCATCGCGCGAGGTGTGGTCGGTAAAGCGTACTCTTATAGCCCACCGCACTGCCGATTTCGATTTCAGCTCTTCGGCAATCCGCTCCGCCACCGATCGCGCGGCCAAACGGCGCGGCTGGGTATGCCCTGATCAGTCCCGCCGCCCCGCGTCCGAGTTCCAAACAAATCTTGGGCAACTGCGTGGTTTTGCCCGAACCGGTTTCGCCGCAAATAATCGTTACCTGATTTTTCGGCAATAGCTTTTTGATTTCTTCGAGCTTCTCGTGAACGGGCAGGGTGTTGTCGAATTCGGGTTTGGGCAAGGCGGCCAAACGTTTCAAAAAGATTTCGATGCGATTTTTGGTATTTTTCTTCGACTTTAGACAAGCCGCCGTATTTGTTGGGATTTTTGAAGGCGGAACGTAGGAAGTGGCGGTCTTTGAGAGGGTTTGGGAGAAATCGAAAGGGTAGCATGGCGTTGGAAAAATTTCAAATAAAACAAAGGGAGTGATTATAGCAAAGGTCGTCTGAAAATTTTCAGACGACCTGCCGTTTCGGAAAATATGAGATGATCTGCAAACTATAAGCCCAGAGGCTTGAAATCTTGGCAATCTTCAAATATTTCTAAAAAGCGGAGGTCTGGATTCCTGCCTGTGCAGAATGACGAAAAATGCGAGGTTCGGATTCGATATAAAAGGCTGGCCAGAGGTGGGAGTTGAGAGTCCCGGAATTCCAGCAATCTTTAAACATTCCTGAAAAAGCTAAGTCTGGATTCTTTGCTGCGTAGGCATGATTGGGAGTCTCCGATTCGGTTTTCGATAAAGGTCGTCTGAAAACCGAATTTGGTTTTCAGACGACCTTTTTGGTTTATAGAGAACCCTGTTTACGCCTGCGCTATCGGGCTCGTCTTCTTCGTGTTCCGCGCTGTTGAGCAATTTCAGCAGCTTTTCGGTTTTTTCCGAGTCTTCGCTGCGTAGGATTTTGGCGGTTTCGGTTTCGAGCAGGGCGGTGTTGCTGTGCAGGATGATGTTTTTGACGGGGAGCAGGTTGTTGGGGTTCATGGAGAAACGGCGCAGCCCCATGCCCAGCAGCATCCGCGTGTAGGCGGTATCGCCTGCCATTTCGCCGCATATGGAGACGCTTTTTTTCCATACGGTTGGCGGTGCGGATGATGTGTTGCAGCATTTTGAGGACGGCGGGGTGGCCGGGCTGGTAGAGGTGGCTGACGCTGTCGTCGCCACGATCGACCGATAAGATGTATTGAATCAGGTCGTTGGTGCCGATGGAGATGAAATCGACGAGTTTGAGGATGCTGCCGACGGTCATGGCGGCGGACGGGATTTCAATCATGCAGCCGACGCTGACCGTGCCGAAGGTTTCGCCGCGTTCGGCGAGCTGGCGTTGGGCGGTGTCGAGGTGGATGAGGCACTGGCGCACTTCAGACAAGGAGGTAATCATCGGCCACATCATGCGCACGCCGTGGGCGGCGGCGCGGAGGATGGCGCGCATTTGGGTGCGGAACATGACGGGTTCGGCGAGGCATAAGCGGATGCCGGTGAGACCGAGCGCGGGGTTGAGGCTGCCGTTGGGGGTGGAATTTTGACCGAACCAGCGGGGATTTTTGTCCACGCCCAAATCGACGGTGCGGATGGTGATGCTTTTGCCTTTCATCTTTTTCACAATCGCGCTGTACACTTCGTACTGCTCGTCTTCAGACGGCATGGTGTCGCGGTTGAGATAGAGGAATTCGCTGCGGAAGAGTCCGACGCCGTCTGCGCCGAAGTTGTGCAGGGCTTTGATGTCTTCGGCGGATTCGATGTTGGCGAGCAACTCGATGTTGATGCCGTCGGCGGTGGTGGCGGCGGTTTTTTTGAGCTTGTTGAGTTCGCGCTTGTGGAGGCGGTATTCGCGGGCGAGGCGGCGGTATTCGTTGAGGACGACTTCGTCCGGATCGATGATAAGGACGCCGTTGATGCCGTCGACGATGACGGTTTCGTTTTTCGGTAATGAGCCTGCGGGCGTTGTGCAGCCCGATGACGGAAGGGATGTCGAGGCTGCGGCCTAAGATGGCGGTGTGGCTTGTTGGGCCGCCGACGTCGGTAACGAAAGCGGTGATGCGCTGCTCTTTGAAGAGGACGGTGTCGGCGGGCGAGAGGTCGTGGGCAATCAGGATGGTGTCTTCAAACAAGCCTTCGTTGAGGTTTAAGTCGTTGCTTTGTCCGACGAGGTTGTTGTGGATGCGGCGGACGACTTGCAGCATGTCTTGTTTGCGTTCGCGCAGGTAGTCGTCTTCGATGCTGTCGAACTGGGCAGCGAGCTTGTCGCTTTGCTGTTTCAACGCCCATTCGGCATTGATTTTCTGTTCTTTTAAAATATCGACGGGTTCGCGCGAGAGGGTTACGTCGGTCAGCAGCATAAGGTGTAGCGAAATAAACGCGCCCAACTCGGTCGGCGCGTTTTCTGGAATCGCGCTGCGCAACTGTTTCCAACTCTTTGCGCGTGGCTTTGATGGCGGCATCGAAACGGGCGGCTTCGGCGTCGATGAGGTCGTCTGAAACGTCGTATTGTGGCACTTCAGCCGTGCCGCGCGTAATCAGGTGGGCTTGTCCGATGGCGATGCCTTTGCCCGCCGCCACGCCGTGCAGCACGATACTCATTATTCGCCCTCGCCGAAGTAGTCGTTGATTAAATCAGTCAATGCCTTCATGGCGGCGACTTCGTCCAAGCCGTCGGTTTCCAGCTCGATGACCGTGCCTTTGGCGGCGGCGAGCATCATTAAGCCCATGATGCTTTTTGCCATTGACGCGGCTTCCGTTTTTCGTTACCCAGACTTCGCTTTGAAACCGAGACGCGGTTTGGGCTAATTTGCTGGAAGCGCGGGCGTGGAGTCCGAGTTTGTTGATGATTTCGATTTGTTGTTTTGCATGTTCGGCTTTCGGGTGTCGGGGTCGTCTGAAAACGTGTCGGTCGGGTTAGACGGCTTCGGCGTGCTGTTTGCACACCAAATCTTCCGGTTCGGCGGTGATGGCGAAAATGCCTTTGACGGCGGCTTCCCTGACCGTTTCAGTAAAGGCGGCAAGATCTTCCGCCATAGGCGAGTATTGGGTCGCTTTAATCATCATCGGCGCGTTCAGTCCGGTCAGAATGGCGGACTTGCCCGCGCGCACCAGCCTGCGGGCGGCATTGCACGGCGTCGCGCCGAAGATGTCGGTCATAATCAATACGCCGTGGTTTTCAGGAAACTCTTGTAGCGCGGCGATGGCATTGTTGATGATGTCGGTTTGGTCTTCGTCGGGCTCTACGCCGAGGATGCGGATGTTTTCCGGCATTCCCGTCGGAAAGAAATGATGGGTCAGGCTGCGGTAGGCTTCGCCTACTGCCTCGTGGGTAATGATTAAAAGGTTGATCATAATGTGTTCTCTGATGATATTTTATTCGGCCGGTGTGGGCGAAAGTATCGTCCGTTCACTCGCCACATAGCGCGATATGGTGGCACAAAGGTCGTCTGAAAAGGTTTTCAGACGACCTTTAACTCGGCATCAGCCTTGGTTGAGTGCGTAAATCCGCCCAAATTGCGCCAGCAGCCCGCCGCGTCCATACCGTAGCCGAAGACGTAGCGGTTGGGAACATCCAGTCCGACATAATCCGCCTTGGTCGGTTTTTCCTTGTCGATCAACTTGTTGGCAAACACAGCCGCACGGCAGCTCGTCGCCCCCATTTCCGAAGAGCTTGGACTGAATCGCCGACATCGTGTGTCCCTCGTCCAAAATATCGTCCAACACAACCACGATGGCGGCTCCGAATCTGCTCCGGATCGGGCATCCGTTTCCAGTTGAACGCCCCGCCCGCCAGCTTGTCGCCGTAACGGGAAACATGAACATAATCAAAGTCCAACGGAAAGCGCAACAGCGGCAGCAACTGCCCCGTAAACACCACCGCCCCACCCATCACAGGCAGCAGGAGCGGATATTTGTCCCCCAAGTCGCGCGTAATCTCGTCCGCCACTTTTTGCAGCGCGGCACGGCATTGGTCTTGGTCGAACAAAAAGCTCGGCATTATCAAGCATGGCTTGCTCTAAGGCGTTTGGTTTCTAAATCGATCATGGTAAACAGGGGAAATCAGTTGGAAAAAGGAAATTATAAAACCCCAAAACGGGCTGAGGTTGTCTGAAAGCAGGCTTTAAAGTTGTAGAAGAATAGTTTGTTTTTCCAGAATCTGTATAAGCCTGCCAAATTTAGCCTAAGTCATAAAATCCTGTAATTTTCCACCAATCATTTAACTTTGAGAGTAAAATCCCAAAATATTAATTTGCATCATGATTTACGGCTTAAATGTCTCGACGTAAGTTTTAGATTTACAGTTTCAGACGACGTTGGGATGTCATTTTGTAATTTTCAACAAAGCTGTATGCCATTTATCAACGGATTGACCGAAAGGACGCTTCACATGAGTAATGCAAAACGCGATGTAACCCGCATCAGCCACAACACCAAAATCGTCGCTACGTTGGGGCCGGGCAGCAACAATGTCCAGTTGTTGGAAGACATGATCCGTGTAGGCGGTCTGAATGTCGTCCGTTTCAACTTCAGCCACGGCACGCCTGAATTCCATCAGGAAAACGCCCGCATCGTGCGTGAAGCGGCAAAACGCGCGGGACAGGAAATCGCCATCCTCGCCGACTTGCAAGGTCCGAAAATCCGTGTCGGCAAAATCGCCGGCGGCAGCATCAGAATTGAACAAAGGCGAAACGCTGGTTCTTGATGCCGCACTCGAAGGCGAAGGCACGCGTGACGCAGTCGGTTTGGACTACCGCGACCCTGCCTAATGATGTCGTCGCGGGCGATGTTTTTGTGGTTGGACGACGGTCTGCTGACTTTGACCGTGGAATCCGTTGAAGGCAGTAAGATTGTTACTAAAGTTGAAAACAGCCATGTGTTGAAAAGCAACAAAGGCATCAATAAACGCGGCGGCGGTTTTGTCCGCAGGCGCGTTGACCGAAAAAGACTTCCGCGACCTGAAAACCGCGATTGCCATCGGTTGCGACTACCTCGCCATCAGCTTTGTGAAATCCGCCGAAGATTTACACATCGCCCGCGCCAAAAGTAGAAGAAGAAATGAAAGGCAGCACTGCCGTTCGCCCCGGTTTGCGTTCTAAAATCGAACGCGTGGAAGCGATTGAAAACTTGGACGAAATCATCCTCGCCAGCGACGGCATCATGGTGGCACGCGGGGACTTGGCGGTCGAAGTCGGACACGCAGCCGTCCCCGCCCTGCTAAAAACGCATGATCCGCCGTGCACGCGAGTTGCGCCGCTTCAGCATTACCGCAACCCAAATGATGGAATCCATGATTACCAACCCCGTACCGACCCGCGCGGAAGTCAGCGACGTGGCAAACGCGGTATTGGACGGCACTGATGCGGTGATGTGTTCCGCCGAAACCGCCGTCGGCGCGTATCCTTTGAAACTGTCAGCCAAATGGCGATTATTTGCGCGGCAGCCGAAAAAGAGCAGGACTCACTCAACGGCGTTGCCGGAACAGGTCGAGTATCTCGAAGCCGTCAGCACCAACTTGGCGATTGCCGGCGGCGCGGTCGGCGTAGCGCGTGCGGTTCACGCCAAAGCGATTGTCGCCCTGACCGAAAGCGGCTCAACCGCCTTCGAAATCAGCCGCCACAACATCACTTTTGCCGATTTTTCGCACTGACCCCGAGCATTTCCGCCCAACGCCGCATGGCAATGTATCGCGGCGTGCGCCCGATGATTCTGGCGACCAGCACCGACCACGATACGGCGCTGAACGAAGTGGAAGCTATGTTGGTCGAACATAAAATCTTAAGCTCCGGCGACCAATACATCATTACCAGCGGTTCGCAAATGCGCGAATCCGGTTCGACCAATACTCTGGAAGTGTTGCGCGTTAAATAATCGACACGCAAACGACAGATAATCATGAGGTCGTCTGAAAACTGGAAACAGGTTTTCAGACGACCTTTTCGCAATATGCCGCGTCGTCATGTGAAATGCGGAGCGGATGGCTTGCCGGAGCGGGTTATTGCCTGGTGTTCAATACAGCAGTTTTTTGCGGGGTATTTCGATTGTACCGACCTGTTTCAGCAGGCTGATGTCCAAATCCGTCTGCGAGGTACAGGCATCGCCGAAAACGTTTTCACAGTCGGCATCCACGCGGACGATTCCGCCGAATTCTCCTGATTTGGCAAGGTGTGGATGTCGGCGAAAATACCTGCGTAAATTTCGTCTGCCGCCAGCATGTCCGCTCCTTCGGCAAATACCGGCAGCCGTGCCAGCGCGGCGGCGACAGCCGAAGCGGAAGGGTGGTCAGAAATAGCGGTGGCTTTCAGGCGGATGTTTTTCGCCATGCCTTTGCCGTGATTGCGGATAACGAAGGCAATCATGCCGGGTTTGTCTTCTACCGGGCGGATGGCGGCATGCAGGACGGGGTGGACGCTTTCACGCTGCATCAGTTTTTCCCGATGCTGCATTTCGCTTTTTGCCTTGATTCTGACCGAGGCGACAGCCCACGCAAGCCAAACCAGCGCGATGGCGCAAAATGCCGTGATGACAGAGGTAAGGTCGGCGAGATAGTCTTGGGGGTTAAACCAGACGCAGGCGGTTAGAAAACCGGCAAAAAACATCAAAATGTATAAAGCCGGTGCAAAACGGCTGAGGACGGATGCGTGCATAAAGATTCCTGTCGGTGGCAGAATAAGGTCGTCTGAAAGCGCTGTGCGGTATTGTCTTAAGACAATATAATTGTAACGTAAACCATATGGTTTAACACGCCCGAATAACGAACGGCATAATCGGAAGAGGGACGGCGACGCTATTGCCTCCCGCCGCCCGCTGCTTTACCATAAGCCGCTTTCGGTAAAAATGCCGCCACCACTTCCCATCACACAACTGCCATGAAAAAACTGATCGCCTCGTTGCCTATTTTTCATTGTTTTGGCCGACATGGTTTTACGGCTTTGTCCTCAATATCTCGCAAAGGGCTTAATTTGCAGCAAAGCACGCCTTCTGACGGCGGACTTGCCGTTACTCCCGACATTGCATTCAACAGCCTGCAAATTATTGCCAACGGCGGCATGATGGTTATTATCGGCTTCGGACTGCTGACTCTGCTCCAACTTAACGGTACGGTTTTAAAACGCCGTATCCTACCCATCGGCATTTTCCGCACGTTGGGGCTGCTGGCGGTATTGGCATTCAGCGTGCCGTCGCTGTGGGAATGGGGCAATGCGCTGATTTCCGCTGCGGCACGGGCATCCCGTGTTCAATTTCGGCAACCCGCGCTATTTGGTCAGCGCATTTTGCATGCCGCTGCTTGCCTTATTGTGTCTGAAGCGGCTGTACGATTGGTACAGGCTGCACCGGTTGCCGCAGGCGGATACAGCCGTGCCCTGCCGCATCACAGGAACTGGATAGAAAGGTCGTCTGAAAACTTTTTCGGTTTTTCAGACGACCGGTTTTACTAGGTTTAGGGAGATAAAGAATATCGGAAAATAGCAAGGGAAAGATACTTAAACCTAATGATATATAACGTGAATTTGTGAGATGAGCCCTCTTTTCCTGATGGCGGGTCGTGCATCGAGGCTAATCGCGAAATGCAGCGAAACGTTGCCCTGCAAAAATGTTCCAACCTATTGTCCGATTCAAGATTAGATTGATGTGTCTTCAGGCAAGGCCGATGCTGCGGTTTGACTGATTTCAAAGGCGCATTACTTTTAAAAAGGTCGTCTGAAAACCCTTGTTTCAGGTTTTTAGACGACCTTTTATCTGTTTCAAACCGCTTTCAATCAGTCTTTTGAACCGTTTGAACACCAGTGTGCCGTTGGTACCGCCGAAGCCGAAGGAATTGGAGATGGCAACGTCGATTTTTCGCGTCGCGCGCTTCGTTGGCGCAGTAATCCAAATCGCAGCCCGCTTCGATGTCTTGTTCGAAGATGTTGATGGTCGGCGGGATTTTTGCTCGTGTACCGCCAACACGCTGTACAGCGCTTCCACGCCGCCCGCCGCGCCGAGCAAGTGGCCGGTCATGGATTTGGTGGAGTTGACGATGACTTTGCGGGCATGGTCGCCCAGCGCGCGCTTGAGCGCTTTGGTTTCGTTGGCATCGCCCAGCGGAGTGGACGTACCGTGTGCGTTGACGTAATCGACGTCTTCGGGATTCAGTCCGGCATCTTTCAACGCGCGGGTAACCGCCAACGCAGGGCCTTCTTCGTTCGGGCGGTGATGTGGTAAGCATCGGAACTCATGCCGAAGCCGACGATTTCGGCGTAAATTTTCGCGCCGCGTTTTTTGGCGTGTTCCAATTCTTCCAACACCAGCACGCCCGCGCCTTCGCCGATAACGAAGCCGTCGCGGCCTTTGTCCCACGGACGGGAAGCGGTGGCGGGTCGTCGTTGCGGGTGGAAAGTGCTTTCATGGCAGCAAAAGCCGCCCACGCCCAAAGTGCTGATCGCGCCTTCGGCACCGCCTGCAATCATTACGTCCGCGTCGCCGTATTTAATCAGGCGGGCGGAGTCGCCGATGGAGTGCGCGCCGGTGGTACAGGCGGAAACCATGCCGTAGCTGGGGCCGCGGTAGCCTTTGAGGATGGTTACGTGCCCGCAAATCAGGTTAATCAGCGAACCGGGAATAAAGAAAGGGATTGATTTTACGCGCGCCGCCTTCGAGTAACGGCTTTTACCCGGTGGCTTCGATGCTGGGCAGGCCGCCGATGCCGGAGCCGATGTTCACGCCGACGCGGTCTTTATCGAGGCTTTCCAATTCGTCCAAACCGGCATCGCTGATGGCTTGCAGCGCGGCGGCGATGCCGTAGTGGATGAACACGTCCATGCGGCGGGCTTCTTTGGCGCTGATGTATTGGCCGATGTCGAAATCGCGCACTTCGCCGGCGATTTGGCTGTTGATGTCGGATGCGTCAAAGCGGGTAATCCGGCCGATGCCGCTTTTGCCTGCGAGCAGGTTGCTCCATGCGGTGGCGACGTCGTTGCCGACCGGTGATACTTGGCCGAGGCCTGTGATGACTACTCTTCTCTGACTCGCGATAATCTCGCTGTTGTTTTTCGGTGGGATGCGGCAAGATGCCGTCTGAAAATGATAATAGCGGTTCGGAATCGGATTCCGGGCGGCTATTATAACGGATTTTGCCCCACATATATAAGGTAACAGCCTCTATTGCGCTAACGCAGCAGAGGCTGGGGATGTTTGGTGCGGCCGATTAGCCGTTGTGGGCGTTGATGTAGTCGATAGCCAGTTGTACGGTAGTGATTTTTTTCGGCTTCTTCATCGGGGATTTCGCAACCGAAAGCTTCTTCCAAAGCCATAACCAATTCTACGGTGTCCAAAGAATCTGCACCCAGGTCGTCTTGGAAGGAAGATTCGTTTTTGACTTCGGCTTCGTTTACGCCCAGTTGTTCAGCAACAATTTTCTTAACTTGTTGTTCGATGTTTGACATATCAGTCGTTCCTTTTGCCTTGCGGCGGGTTGTTTAAGAGAAATAAATTTGTCGGTATTGTACCGAGTTCGGATAGAGTTTTCCATCTAAGTCTGCATTCTAACACAGATTATTCTGGGAAAACCTGTTGCTGTGCATATTAGCATAGCCTGATTTTAACCTACAAGCGGGAATTTGTTTTTCTTTGGTATCAATAAGTTAATAGCGGAAGGTCGTCTGAAAACTGATTTCCCCGTTTTCAGACGACCTTTTTATGAGATTAATGGGGGCTTGGAAGTTAATGAGTAGCGTGAGCCTCGTCCGCGAGCCTGTTGTCCACAATTTGAATTTAGAGCGGTTATTCTTGGATTTATATCGTGGGTAGAACCCACGCTACTCGTTGTTGCAACGGAACTTGTCCCTTCCCCCGTCCGGCGGGGGAAGGTTGGGATTGGGGCAGGTTGCAGGCAAAAATAAGGTCGTCTGAAAACTTTGGGATTGGGGTGTTAGGAAACCCGTTCGCGTTCATTTTCAGACGACCTTTTATTCAATCAAGGCAGATTTGGGATAACTCAAGTAGCGTGGGCTTTGCCCACGAAATCCACCATCCAACAACTAAATCCGACAACAGTCACATAGACTTTCATTTTGGCATTCATCTCGTGGGTAAAGCCCACGTTACGGCTTGCTGTAACGGCAACTTTGCCCTTCCTTCATCTAACGGAGGAAGTTTGCGGACGTATGCTAATATATTGTATATTGCGGGAAGTGTGCTAGTCAGATTTAGCTGTAATGGCAAGGCATTATTTCATTACTCAAAAATTCTTTATGAATTAGATGTTTAAATAAACTATTAAAACTTTAGGATACGCACATGCGAGATCAGGAAGAAAGTAAAAATCAGGAAATACAAGAAAAAGCAGGAACAAGAAGACAATGGTGCCATGACCAAGTTGCAAGATGTGTTCAATCTTGCGCATGACCAAGCTCATCCCGATAAGATCGATGCCACCATCCGCGCCAATACTCAGCGACCGGAACCAATATGTGGGTATTGATGTTTGCCATATTGCCGTGCGAGTATCGGTCTGAATGTAAACAGCACGGCGGTAGTGATCGGCGCGATGTTGATTTCGCCGTTGATGGGGCTGATTGTAGGTATGGGTTAGCGTTTGGCGGTAGGGATACTGCGCTGATCCGTCAAGCGGTGCGCAATATATATATTCGTCGTCATCAGCTTGATTACCGCCACGTTGTATTTCCTGTTAACCCTGCTCAAAGGGGCGCAAAGCGAGCTTTTGGCGCGTACTCAGCCGACCCTTTGGGATGTGTTGATTGCCTTCTTCGGCGGTAGTGCGGGTATTGTGGCGCTGACCCGAAAAAGAGGAGGCAATGCCATACCGGGAGTGGCGATTGCGACTGCATTGATGCCGCCCTGTGTACTGCGGGCTACGGACTGGCACACATGGCAACTGGCACTACTTTCTCGGTGCTTCATATCTTTTTGCCATCAACTGCGTGTTCATCGCTTTTTCGACCTTGTTGTTTTCCAAGCTGCTCTAGCTGCCGCGCAGGGGTTGGTAAGAATCCAAACGCCGGTTGCAAAGCATCATTATTACTGCCGTCGTGTTGGCTGTGATGATTCCAAGCGGCTATATGGCATCAGGACTGGTGCGTCAGGAAATCTTCAACACCAGAGCCAATGCCGCCATTGCCACTGCGCAGCAACAGGAAGGTTTTTCGTGCTGCGTAAGATGTTGAACCATAGAGAAAATAAAGTCGATCTGATTGTCAATGGAACGGGCAATGCCGAGAAAATTTCCGCCTTGCTGGTAAAAAGCCTTGAAGCGTCAGGGTGTGAAAGCGCCGAAGGTAAACGTGGTTTATGCGGGAGGAACGATGCCAAAATCGAAGAATTGCTGGCAAGCCAAAACAACTCGGTACGAGTTGCAAAACGAGCTGAAGAGCAGCAAAGCCTACATCGATACCGTGCTTGCGGGCAAAACTGCCGATACCGCCGGTGCTGACGATGCTGCGGTACTCAAGGAAAATAAAAGCTCAATATCCCGAAGCGGAAAAATCGTTGTCGGACGCGGCTTGGTTTGGGAGAAAGCGCAAACAGAGCCTGTTTCGAGCAGCCTGAAAGCAGCAAAAATACTAAATCGAAACAGGCGAACATGACGATATTGTCGTTGTCTCGCTCGAATTTAAAGGGAGCCTTGCTGCCAAAAGATCGCGAACGCTTACAGGCGTGGTTGAACCAGCGTTATGAGGGTAAGGCCGTGCGCATGTTTGTGAACACTCAAAGCTTCAGACATATAACCCGTTTCACGAATACTCCGCCTGTCGGCTTTATCCGTTTTCAGGAAATCATTTATTGTCCTAATAAACCAAATCCGCCTCAAACACGCCCCTCAAGGCGTTGGAGAGCGGAGTTTTTCTGCGCAGCTCGAGCATGTCGCGGGTGATGTGGGTTTCGATGACTGCGTCCGCGCCCAAAGTAGGTTTGCGGCTGCTGCAATACGGCTTGGCGCATGACGCCGTTGAGGATGTCCAAATCCAGAGACGAAGTGAGCCATTGCCCTTGGTATTTGACGAACACGTTGCTTCTGCCGCCTTCGAGCAGGAGGCCGTCTGAATTGAAAAACAGGCTGTCGAACGCGCCTTGTGTTTCGGCGGTTTGCCATGCTTGGTCGTACAGGGTGCGGCGGGTGGTTTTGAAGCGGCGCAGGTAGTCGCGGCGCGGGAGGGGTTGCAGGGGCGGGGATGACGCGCTGCGGGCGGACAGCTCGGCGGTGGCGGCATGGCTGAGAATGAGGCCGTCTGAAACGAGTTCGGCTTTTCAGGCGGAAGAGGCCGTCGGGCAAGTCGGCGATGTATTGCCGGATTCGGGTTTCGCCATCGTCGGGCAGGGGGCAGGTTGAGGGCTTGGGCGGAGGTTTTCAGACGACCCAAATGCAGGTCAAGCAGGCGGCATTGCCTGTTTTTCCACGCGCATGGTTTCGAAGATGCCGAAGGCGGGGCGCAATTCGTTGAGGAAACGGGCTTTCCAGCCGCATTCCCGATATTCGGCGGTGGGGTCGCTGTCGATGACGATGCCGGAACCGACACCGTACACGCCTTTGATAGAGTGGATTAACTTTAAACCAGTACGGCGTTGCCTCGTCTTGCCGTACTATCTTCTGTACTGTCTGCGGCTTCGTCGTCTTGTCCTGATTTAAATTTAATCCACTATCTAGGGTCGTCTGAAATCGGGTCTGAAACGGGTTTGAGCGATAAGGTGCGGATGACGACGTTGAATATGCCTTCAAACCCCAGCCCGCCTGCGCAGGGTTTCAGGTAGCCGATGCTGCCGGTATAGAGACCGCGCGGTTCGGCTTCGAGCGATTCGATAATCTGCATACTCATGCGTTTTGGGTGCGCCGGTGATGCTGCCGCAGGGAAGGCGGCGCGGAGGATGTCGGCGGCGGTGATGTGCGACAGGGCTTTGGGCTTGGATGGTGCTGGTCATCTGCCAGACGCTGCCGAAACGCGATACTTTAAACGGCTCGGGCACGCTCACTTTGCCGGTTTGGGCGATTTTGCCGAGGTCGTTGCGCAGCAAATCGACAATCATCACGTTTTCGGCGCGGTTTTTCGGGTCGGTTTGCAACTCGGCGGCGCGGCGTTCGTCTTGCCCGTCGCCCAAAATCGGCGCGGTGCCTTTCATCGGCTCGGTGCTGATGGTGCCGTCCGCACCGATTTTGAGGAAGAGTTCGGGCGAGAAACACAGCGTCCACGCGGATTTTCCTGCCGCATCGGGCAAATGGGACAAGACGGCATAGGGGACGGGTTGGCGCAGGCGGCGGTAGAGGCTGACGGGATTGCCGTAGGCTTGCAGGTGCAGGCGGGTGGTGTAGTTGATTTGATAGGTGTCGCCGCGCCGGATGGCTTCGTGGATTTGGCGGATATGTTCGAGGTAATCGGCTTCGGATACGGAGGATTGCGGCGTGGAGATGCCGGCGGGGAGGTCGTCTGAATTTTTGGGCAAGCCAGCTTTCGGCATTGATATCGGCGCAGTCAGCAAAACCAGTGCAGGGCAAGATTGCCGCCGCGTTCGGACGCTATCCCCATCAGCGGCAAACCGAATTCGTAGTCTGCAAACAACACAGCATGCAGCCCTTTTTGCCAGCCCTTTTGCAGCGCATCGTTTAGCGAATCCAGTTCGTTATGATGGAAAAGGCGGCTTTCCACATGATTTTGATAGAGTTTTGCGCGGCCGCTCACGGCATCGTCAAACAGGGCGAAATAGGGCATGGCTGTGGTGCAAAATAGCCTGATTATACGCCGTTTTTACACAAATTAGCAGACCGCGCCGAAAAAAATGGCGCAGTGTAATTTTATGTAGTCCGCAGCAGCACAAAAGGAGTAAAATCAAGTCATCCCACACCATATCATTTCAAACTTAAGCAATAAGGAGACCCTATGGCAGATCATCAGTTAGAACCCTTCGAAAACGTTGAATTGGGCGAAAAGCAAGACCAGTTGCAAGTTTTCGAAAAAGCCGTTTTGGAACACGAAGGACGCGGTACGGACGAAGATTCCGGCAGCGCACCGCTTCCCGCCAATTACCCCTACAAACAACGTATGCGCCGCGCCGCATACGAAAAAGAAAAACAAAAGCTGCAAATCGAATTGCTGAAAGTGCAAAGCTGGGTCAAAGACTCTGGCCAACGCATCGTCAGCCTGTTTGAAGGCCGCGACGCCGCAGGCAAGGGCGGTACCATCAAACGCTTTATGGAACATTTGAATCCGCGCGGCGCGCGCGTTGTCGCTTTGGAAAAACCGACCACTACCGAACGTGGCCAATGGTATTTCCAACGCTACATCCAAAAACCCGCCGACCGCGGGCGAAATGGTCTTCTTCGACCGCTCATGGTACAACCGCGCCGGCGTAGAGCGCGTGATGGGTTTCTGCGAACCCAACGAATACCTGCTCTTCATGCGCCAAACCCCTGAATTGGAACGTATGCTCGTCGCCAGCGGCATCCACCCTCTTCAAATTCTGGTTCTCCGTATCCCGCGAAGAACAACTGCGCCGCTTCATCTCCCGTCGCGACGACCCCCTGAAACACTGGAAACTTTCCCCGTGGACATCCAGTCGCTCGACCGTTGGGACGACTACACCGAAGCCAAAAACGCCATGTTCTTCCACACCCACACCGGCGACGCGCCTTGGGTCATCATCCGTTCCGACGACAAAAACGCGCCCGCCTCAACTGTATCCGCTATTTCCTGCATCAGTTGGACTACCCGGGCAAAGACGTGAAAGCTATCGGCAAAGTGGACGATCGTCCTCGTCCCCGATACGCGCTACAAAGAGAAAAACCGTCGATATCGGTCATGACTGATTGAGCGGTCAGCCGTTTGAGTAGTAAAAGGTCGTCTGAAAACCCTGAAATAGGGTTTTCAGACGACCTTTGTCATGGTAAAGGTCTTGGATACGGGTTGTCCTAAAAGACAGGCTGACCACCGAAACCGACCAAGCCTATCTCAACGCCAATCCCGACGGCACGGCAACCCGCTTCAACGATTCCGCGCTCACGCCCAGCCTGCGCCTGAGTGTTCCGATGGGCGAGCAGTTACACCGGTTTTTGCCACTTATTCACAGAGGCTTCCGCACGCCGCCGTTTGACAGCGCGACCATGGCGTTTGCCAGCGACCTACGGCTATGCCGTCATCCCGAATGCCAACCTCAAATCCGAACGCTCCAACAGCTTCGAATTGGGCATGAAGTTCAAAAACGAACGCGCCCGCGCGCAAGTTACCGCGTTCTACAACCGTTACCGAAACTTCATTGACCGCACCGAAGTCGGCACCGCCTCCATAGGCGGCCGCCCGATTATCCAGTACCAATATCAAAACCCTCAGATAGGGTCAAAACCTACGGCGCGGAAGCCTCTGCCGCCTACAAATTCCTGCCGGGCTGGCAGGTTTCCGGCAGCATCGCTTGGATGCGCGGCAAGCAGCAAGACGGCACACCGCTGGATTCCGCCTACCCGCTAAACGGCGTTTTTGGGATTAGACTACGCGCAAGAAAAATGGGCGTTGATACCAAACTGCGCTGGTCGAAAAAACACAGCCGCGTCAGCAGCGACAGCGTTTTCAAGCGCCGGGCTACGGCGTATGGGATGTCGGCGCGTGGTACAAGCCGTCTAAAAACGTCGAAATCGGCGCGAACATTTACAACATCGGCAACAAAAATATTGGCAACACGCAGACGTCGCCGGCATGAGCCGCTCAAGCGTGATGGACTTGTACACCGAAACCGGCCGCACTTCGCCGCCCGCGTGCAGCTTAAGTTTTAACATGAACCCAGAGGTCGTCTGAAAACAAGCCATGAGTTGAATGCCTCATCACTAAGGCTAAAGATTTTTCAGACGACCTCAAGCCATCCCGCACATACCGAACTCAAAATTTATAGTGGATTAACTTTCAACCAGTACGGCGTTGCCTCGCCTTGCCGTACTATCTGTACTGTCTGCGGCTTCGTCGCCTTGTCCTGATTTAAATTTAATCCACTATAGTCAGTTACCGATACTTTTCATTTTCTGTTTCCCCTCACTATCGTCCCTTGACACTACCGATTGCTAGTGATTTAATTTTCAAATCTGATTAATAATCATTTTTAATCAATTATGGAACAGCAGCTTGTTTGGACACCACGCCAATCCGCGCCTAAAGCCTTTCCTGAACGACAGGCGTTGATGCCGATATGGGGCGGCATACCGATTCCCCGTCCGCAATGGCAGAACATCTGGCGGCAGAAGCTCCCCATGCCGCAGATTCCGACGCGCTCGCCTATCTGCACATCCCCTTCTGCGCCAACCACTGCGTGTTCTGCGGCTTCTACCGCAACGCGTGGAAAGAGAGTTACAGCAGCGTTTACACCGACAAAATCATCGAAGAAATGGCAGCGGAAGCCGAAAATCCGTCAGGCAACGGCAAAATCGCGCCGTCTATTTCGGCGGCGGCACGCCCACCGCGCTGCAAACCCCGGACCATCCGCCAGACTCATCCGCGCCTGTTACCAATACCTGCCGATTGCCGACGACTGCGAGTTCGCCATCGAAGGCCCGCATGAGCCATTTCGACATAGAAAAAGCCCAAGCCTGCATCGAAGCGGGTGCCAACCGCATTTCCATCGGCGTGCAAACCTTCGACACCGCCATCCGCCGCCGCCTCGGCCGCAAAACACGGTGGCGACGAAGCCTTTGCCTATCTGGAAAAACTGTGTGAAATCAACGCCGTCATCGTTGTCGATTTGATGTTCGGCCTGCTCAACCAAACCGACGCCGTTTGGCAAAAACGACCTCGAACGCGCCACCGCCCTGCCTTTGTCCGGACTCGACACCTACGCCTTCAACCTCTATCCCATGCTGCCCATCAACCGCATGGTGGAAAAAGCGCATTTCCCGCCCGCCGGGTTTCGACGTTCAAGCCGACCAATACGCCTACGCCGTCGAAACGCTGGCGCAAAAAGGCTGGAACCAAGTCAGCAACAGCCATTTCGCCTATCCCGGCCGCGGCGAACGCAACCGCTACAACACGCTGGTCAAATCCAATATCCCTTGCTGGGCGTTCGGCTCCGGCGCAGGTGGCAACCTCGGCGGCTTCAGCTATCAGGTGCAGGGCGATCGGATAGCTACTTCGCCACGCCGACAGGCGAAAAAACATCGCCTTCATGAGCGGCCACAGCCCGAACAAAACCCTGCTCGGACAAGTGCAGCACGACATGGAAACAGGTCGTCTGAATCCCTCGCTGTTTGACGGCAACGCCGCCGCGCAGAAACTGATTGCCCAATGGCAGGCAATGCAGCTCTTTGAAGAACAAGGTTCAGACGGCATCATCCGCCTGAACACCAGCGGCCGCTACTGGTCGCCTACCTCATCCGCAAACTCATGCTCACCTCCCGACCCAAGAAAAGGATCAAACCATGCAAAAACTTTCATCCGAACAACAAATCGCGTTGCGCCAATCATTGGAAAAATCCCGGCCAAGTGCTCGAAAATGCTCGCCGTGCAAAAACCAATGCAGCTTTGAAGACGTCATCCGCTGCCTCGCCCGAAAACTGCATCCGCCAAAACCGAGCAGCCGCATCGTCGAAATCCTCCAAGCCGTCGCCGCTGGGACGAAGCCGTCGCCTTCATCGCCCACACCCCCGACGCCATCGTCGAAGTTACCGGCAAACTGCCCGGCGGCAAAAGTCGGTCGCGGCTTCACAACTTCGACCACCCGAAACCGACGGCGGCGTACACGGTCATATCTATTACGAAAACTGCGCCGCCATCTACCTTTTAGAGCGTCCGTTTATGGGCAAAGACACCTGCTCAGCTCAACTTCATCAACCGCAACGGCGGCGCCATGTTCAAAAATCTTCGTCGGACGCGACGAAGCAGGCGAACTCAAACAACACCAAATCGAAGCCATGAGAAAACTGTTTGATGCGGCTAAACAGGTTTCAGACGACCTCTGCCTGAAACCGATAGAAATTGCCGCATTCCTGCACAAACGAAACCATCTTCCGGCATCGTAAATAGCCGATGAAAATTCGACAGACTGCCTGCAAGATTGGTGTTTGCCACTAAAAGTAAAGCTGCGCTTACCGCCCTCTCCCTAGCCCTCTCCCACGGGAGAGGGATTGAGATACTGAAATCCAACCATTTTTGGCTTCTCTGCCACTTGGAGTTTCCCTACCAGCCCATCCCTCTCCCCGCGGGAGAGGGCTGAGAAGAGGCAAAGCACAAACCAGAAAGTCAATTCCGCGGGCAAAAGCCCACGCTACGGCAGTTGTTATAAAACCTGCTCTCGCCCATTTTTCAGACGACCACCACTCTACCGCGAAAGAAAACCGAAAAGAAGTAGCGTGGGCTATGCCCACGACCACGCAGCATCAAAACACAACAAGGTCGTCTGAAAGCGCAGTATCAATGAAGTTAAAACGAGATGCAACAAGTTTTGTTGAAACCCAAATACAGATTTCAGACGACCGTTGAAGCAAAATCGCGGGCATAGCCCACGCTACAACTGAACCATTTTACGACTGCTCCCATTTTTGGCTTCTCTGCCACTTTTAGCTTCCCTGCTAACCCATCCCCTCTCCCCGTGGGAGAGGGTTAGAGAAGGGCAAAGCACAAACTAGCAATTCAAAAGTCGTCTGAAAATCAACCAGCCTACCCCCAAACCATCCAACAGAGGAGACCCTATGCAACTCATCTTCGGCGCCACCAGCTGCGTCCGGCCCGCATTCATCCGCACACTTTCACTCCATCCCGCCGACACCGTCGCCGTATTAAGAAAAGCCGTCTGAGGATTCGTTCTTTAGCGAACACCGCATTCATACGACCGTAGCCGACGCGCTCGATGCCGACGCGCTCGACAAAGTGTTCGCACAATACCGCCCTCGACAGCGTCATCAGCTTCGTCGGCGGCAAAAAACGGCATGCATACGCAGCGACGCATTGGGCAATATCAACATCATCGCCGCCGCCAAGCCGCCAACCCGCAAGCCCGTTTCATCCTGATTACCAGCATGGGTTTGCGGCGAACAATGGGACATGATGAGCGAACCCTTCAAACAAGCCCTCGGCGAAAGCCGTCGCGCAAAACCGAAGCCGAAATCTACCTCAAACAAAGCAGTTTGAACTGGATCATCCTCCGCCCCTGCGGTTTTGGACAACAGCGAAGACAATCGCGACATCCTGACCGACCGCCCCGACGGCATCCCTAAAAACTACATGAGCCGAAACGGACTCGCCACCGCCGTCGCCGCCGTCCTGCAAGACCCCAACAGCATCGGTAAGGTTTACACCGTCGGCTCAGGCGATTAACACCGCGCCCATTGCCAAACAGGTCGTCTGAAACCGTTTTCAGACGACCTGTTTGACGCGTACTCGATTCGATAGGTAACAATATATCCGCTTATGACTTGGTAGGGATGAGTGGCAGAAGTTTATCGGCACATTCAAGAAACAAGTTATCTTGAGAATAAAGCGGATTGGGCAGATAGAGCGGGTGATAGCAGGAAATGCCGACATCGTCATTCCCGCGCGGGCGGTATTTGGAGAGCTTGGGATTACGGCAATCTTCATATTTTTCTGAAAAACTCAGTATCAGACTCATGACTGAGTAGGGATGACGGTACGGCGTTGCTTTATTCAAATTTTTATAAAAACGTCGTCTGAAAATTTTTCAGACGACGTTTTTTGTCGGCAATCGATCAATATTTATTGATGTTGCTGTGGATATTGTATTGGTTGTGTTCCGTATCGTGGGGAATCTTGCGGCTCGTTGCGGACGTGCGGTTTGTCGTCAGAACATGTTGTCCAAGTCGCGGCCGGGTTCGGATACGGTGTCGCCGATGTTGACGTTGGTCAGGTTTTTCCAAAATGATGGCGGACGAGAGATGTTCGCCGGTGCGGTACTACCATAGCCAATGCGGTTTCTTCGGCAGGGATGGGAAACATATTTGACTACGCTCCTACGGCCTTTTTGCCTTCTTCCAAATCGACTTTCACTTGGCGGTCGCGTTTGTAAATGCTCAAGACCGTGCCTTTGTCCAAGCCGTCGGCGGAACCTTTGTTCAGGGTAACGGTTTGGAATTGTCCGGCTTCGTGTACGCCGTCGAGGATGGAGATGACTTTACCGTCGATGTGTTGCGTCGGCGCGTGCGGCATGATTTGGAAAGGCTCGGTTTCGCCGTCCATTTTCAGCAGGAAATCGCCTTTGCGGATTTCGGAAACGCTTCTTCCACAATCATAGGCTGCGCGGTTTTGGGTCGGCACTTTCGCCAGCGGGTGCAGGCGGGTGTAGTATTCGCCGTCTTTCAGGTATTTGCGGTCTTCGTCGAAGCAGAGTCCACGCGCTGTTGGTGGGGGCAGGGGTGCTGACGATACCGCTGAAGACGACTTCTTGACCGAGGTATTTACGGGTATCGGGATCGGTCAGGTCTTTGACGGCGCGGTAAACCAGATAGCGGCCGGGTTCGGTAACGCCGTAGGCGTCACGCGTTCGCCTTTGCTGTACATGATGCGGTTGTCAGGGTAGTCGATCAGGCGCGGTGCGTCTTGGGTCTTCATTTGGTCGATGAACTGCGGATGTTGCATGAACATGCGGTGAAGTTCACGTTGACGGTTTTCGGGATGCCGTAGCCTGAAGAGGTTTCGCGGACGCGCGGGCTGAGTTTGATGACCGGAATGCCGTCATTGCCTGCGGAGCCGTTTTCGAAGCCCAGTTGCGGGCGGCCGTTGACGTAGCGCAAAACCAACACCTGACCCCGGATAAATCAGATGTGGATTGCGGATTTCGCCGCGGTTTGCGCCCCAAAGGCGGTTCCACTGCCACGGGCTGCTACGATATTTGCCGGAGATGCCCCAGAGTGTGTCGCCGTTTTTACGACGTAGCGTTGCGGCGCATCGGGGCGCACTTTTAATGAAGCTGCTTGAGCGTGGGCGGAAGTGCCATGCCCGCGACACAAAGCAGGGTTATAATACGTTGTTTCATAACCGTTCCCCTTGAAATTGATTCGGTTTGTCTTTAAAATGATAAACGGAGAAAATGAAATGGCCGGGAGTTTGCAAAAACCGCCGTCCCCTTTAAAAAACGTCAATAGGCGTTTCGTGCGCATTGAACAGAAATTCATTGACGCATATTTTATCATTGAATATTAGTGTCATCACGGAATTGAAGACACGCGCAAAAATTTGTATGAAAACACACACATCTGCTGCCGGACGCGTTGAATGCGCTCCCAAGCATTGAAAAACGAAGAGAAAATTGTGGCTTTACCGAATATCCTGCAATATCCCGACGAGCGTCTGCACACCGTGGCGAAGCCTGTCGAGGCAAGTCGATGAGCGCATCAAAAGCTGGTTGCCGATATGTTTGAAACCATGTACGAAGCGCGCGGCATCGGGCTGGCGGCGACGCAGGTCGATGTGCACGAGCGCGTCGTCGTGATGGATTTGACCGAAGACCGCAGCGAGCCGCGCGTGTTTATCAACCCCGTCATTGTTGAAAAAGACGGCGAAACCACTTACGAAGAAGGCTGCCTGTCCGTGCCGGGCATTTACGACACCGTTACCCGCGCTGAGCGCGTCAAGGTCGAGGCTTTGAACGAAAAAGGCGAGAATTCACGCTGGAGGCGGACGGACTGTTGGCGATTTGCGTGCAGCACGAGTTGGATCACCTGATGGGCATCGTTTTTGTCGAACGCCTGTCGCAGCTCAAACAGGGTCGGATTAAGACCAAACTGAAAAAACGTCAGAAACACACCATCTAAAAGCCGAATGATACGGTCGAACAGGTCGTCTGAAAGAGGGGAAGCGGCAGCAAGCCGTTGTTTTTCAAACTTTCAGACGACCTGTCGCAATGTTTGCCGTTGCGCCATATATAGTGGATTAACTAAATCAGGACAAGGCGACGAAGCCGCAGACAGCTACAGATAGTACGGAACCGATTCACTTGATGCTTCAGCACCTTAGAGAATCGTTCTCTCTTGAGCTAAGGCGAGGCAACGCCGTACCGGTTTAAAGTTAATCCACTATGGGTCGTCTGAAACCCATTTCCAAGGAGTTTCCCATGAAGTCATCTTTGCCGGTACGCCCGATTTTTGCTGCCGCCTTAAAAGCCATAGCCGCCGCCGGTTTTGAAATCCCGCTGGTGTTGACCCAGCCCGACCGCCCAAAGGACGCGGGATGCAGCTTGCCCCGTCTCCCGTGAAGCAGGCCGCATTGGAATTGGGTTTGCGCGTGGCGCAGCTCTGAAAAACTGCGCAACAACGCCGAAGCGCTGCAAATGCTCAAAGAGGTCGAGGCCGACGTAATGGTCGTTGCCGCCTACGGACTGATTCTGCCGCAAGACGTGTTGGATACGCCGAAACACGGCTGCCTCAACATCCACGCCTCGCTGCTACCCCGTTGGCGCGGCGCGGCGCCGATTCAGCGGGCGATTGAAGCGGGCGATGCCGAAACGGGCGTGTGCATCATGCAGATGGACATCGGTTTGGACACCGGCGATGTGGTCAGCGAACACCGTTACGCCATTCAACCGACCGATACGGCGAATGAAGTACACGATGCGCTGATGAATCTCGGTGCGGCGGCGATTGCTGCTGATTTGCAACAATTAAAAACAGAAGGCCGTCTGAAAAAGCGTCAAACAGCCTGAAGAAGGCGTGACTTATGCGCACAAAAATTAAGCAAAGAAGAAGCGCGTGTCGATTGGAACGAAAGTGCGGCAGTGATTGAACGCAAAATCCGCGCCTTCAACCCCGTCCCCGCTGCATGGGTGGAATATCAGGGCAAGCCGATGAAAATCTGGCGGGCGGAAGCGGTCGCGCAACAGGGCAAAGCGGGCGAAGTGTTGTCTTGCTCGGCTGACGGCCTGGTCGTTGCCTGCGGCGAGAACGCGCTGAAGATTACCGAATTGCAGCTTCGGCAGCAAACGGATGCCGGTTACGGCGTTTGCGGCAGGAGCATAAGATTGAGGTTGGGACGGTTTTGTAGAAACCGTTTCGTCAACTAATTTAGAGTCAGCATATCCCCCCATTTCTTAGCAGCCATGCCTTCCCCGTCAAGCGAGGATGAGCTATGGCGGGAATCCATTGAAAATGCCAAGAAACGGGTGCTCGAAAACGTTGTTGAAATTCAGAAATGGATTCCGCCTGCGTGGGAATGACGGTTGGCGGTAGGTGCAGTATCAAAAAAACAGCGGTAGGTTATCAATTTTCAGACGACCTTTCTTCTGATGATTTAGAGGTCGTCTGAAAATATCGGCAGGGAAATGTTTGGTTTTGTTGAACTGACGACAAGATTCCCCACGTTTAGGAGCAGATCATGGCAGTGTTTGAAGTAGTCGAAGGCGATATTACGAAACTTGAAGTCGATGCCATCGTGAACGCCGCCAATGCCTCGTTGTTGGGCGGCGGCGGTGTGGACGGTGCGATTCACCGCGCGGCAGGACGGGAGTTGCTGGAAGCGTGCAGAAAGTTGAACGGCTGCCGCACGGGCGAGGCGAAAAGTACCCAAGGCTACCGGCTGCCGGCGAAATTTGTGATTCATACCGTCAGCGGTTTGGTTCGGCGGACACCGCAGCGAAGCGGTCAAGCTGGCGGAGGCGTATCAAAATTCCCTGCTGTTGGCGCAAGAACACGGCATCCGCAGCATCGCCTTCCCTGTATCAGCACAGGCGTGTACCGTTTCCCCGCTGATTTGGCTGCCGAAACAGCTTTGGCGATTTTGAAAAACCGCCGCAGTGTCCGTCTGTCGAAAAATCGTCTTCTGTTGCTATTCGCCGCAGGATGCCGAACGCTATCGGGCATTGTTGGAACGTGACGGGGCGGTCGTCTGAAATTCGAATCAGGCAAAACGGCAGATAAAATGTTTTCAGACGACCTCGGGCAAGCTTGAGGTCGTCTGAGACAGAAAAAGCCGGACAGACAGTCCGGCTTCCTATAAGAATCCATTAATCAAGAATCGATTAATCGTCGCAGTGGTTGTCGGTGTTGACTCTGATGACGCGGCCGCTTTGTGAAGAAACGTCACATCGTATTCGGTGCAGCCTCTGCGGATTTCGATTTCCCAACATCCGTCGCTGTGGTCGATGTCGGTAACGCGGCCGCCGCCGACGCGTTTCTTGGCGATTTTGACGGCCTGCGCTTGGGAGATGGCGCGGGAATGTTTGTGCGGTGCCGCGCGGCGGTCAGGCTGCCGGAAACGAGTGCGGCAGAAACGGCAAGCGGGAGAGGAAGCGTAAATTCATGATGAATCCTATGTGTGTTGAAAAGAACGGACTATATGGATATTGTCATGAGCGGGCAATCGGATTAACACAATTTGAATCTTGCCCCGAACACCGCCCGAACCGCTTGTACGGCGTTTACATGTTTAACGAACAAATCGAACCACAGCAGTCATTTAAGGAATTGAATTTATGAGTATGTCCCTCGCCCAAAAACTCGCCGCCGACAGCATTGCGGCGGTCGCCGAAGGGCGTAACCTTCAGGATGTGTTGGCGCAAATCCGCGCGGCGCATCCCGAGCTGACGGCGCAGGAAAACGGCGCGTTGCAGGATATTGCCTACGGCTGCCAGCGTTATTTGGGCAGTTTGAAGCATATGCTCGCGCAGATGCTGAAAAAGCCGATTGACAATCCGCAGCTCGAAAGCCTGCTTTTGGCGGCGATGTACCAACTGCATTACACGCGCAACGCGCCTCATGCGGTGGTCAACGAGGCGGTCGAGAGTATCGCGAAAATCGGGCGCGGGCAGTACCGTTCGTTTGCCAACGCGATTTTGCGGCGTTTTTTGCGTGAACGCGACAAGCTCGCGGCTTCGTGCAAAAAAGACGATGTGGCGAAACACAACCTGCCGTTGTGGTGGGTGGCGTACCTGAAAAACCATTATCCGAAACACTGGCACAACATCAGCACCGCGCTGCAATCGCATCCGCCGATGACGCTGCGGGTCAACCGCCGCCACGGCAATGCCGAATCGTATTTGGAAAAAGCTGGCGGCGGAAGGTATTTCGGCTAAGGCGTTGGATGAATATGCGGTAACGTTGGAAGCTGTGCGGTGAACCGCCTGCCCGGTTTTGCCGAAGGGCTGGTGTCGGTGCAGGATTTCGGGCGCAGCAGGCGGCGTATCTGTTAAACCCTAAAGACGGCGAACGGATTTTTGGACGCGTGCGCCGCGCCGGGCGGAAGACGGGGCATATGTTGGAACTGGCGGATTGTCATGTTACCGCTTTTGGATATGAGACGAAGGTCGTCTGAAAGCGTGAAGGACAATCTCGACCGCTTGGGGTTTCAGACGACCGCTCTGGCTTGCGCCGATGCGCAGGACTTGGCGGCGTGGTATGATGGAAAGCCTTCGACGCCATCGCTGCCGACGTGCCGTGTACCGCTTCGGGTGTGGCGCGGCGCAATCCCGACGTGAAATGGCTGCGCCGTCCGACCGATGCCGCCAAAACCGCCCGTCAGCAGGAGTGCATTGCTGGACGCGCTTTGGCAAACCCTGACGAAAAACGGCAGAATGCTGCTTGCCACCTGCTCGGTGTTCGTCGAAGAAAACGACGTTCAGTTGCAAAAATTCCTCAACCGCCACGCCGATGCCGAGCTGATCGAATCGCGTGTGCTTTACCGAACAAACATCAAGATGGCTTTTATTACGCGCTTATCAAAAGCGGTAAACGGCTGTTTGGAACGCTGTTGCTCGCCCTGTCGCTGAATGCGGCGGCGGAGGGCATCAGCGTGACCCGCTCGAGGCGAAGCTGACCGAGACCGGACAGCTTTCCGTCAGCAGCCGTTTCCGCACCGATTTGCCCGACCAGCTCAAACAGGCACTCCGGCAGGGCGTGCCGCTGAATTTCACTTTGAGCTGGCAGCTTTGCGCCTTCCATGCCGTCTTACCGCTTCAAGTTTGACCAGCTGCTCAACAGCGACAACACCATCCACTACAAACTTTCCTTCCATCCGCTGACCAACCGCTACCGCATGACCGTCGGCGTTTTCCACCGAATACGACACGCTTGAGACCGCCTTGCGCGCGTAGGGAGCGGTCGCCAACTGGAAAGAGTGCTGTCCAAAAGGCGCGTTAAGCGGCGTTGCAGCGAAGACACACAAGCCGAAATCCGCCTGCTGCTCTCGACGGCGAAGCTGCCCAAACCCTTCCAAATCAACGCATTGACTTCTAAAAACTGGCACTTGGATTCCGGCTGGAAGTCTCTGACCATCTCTCAGGGAGTAAACCATGCGCCGCTTTTCTCCTGATTGCCGTGTTGGCGGCGGTGGGACTGCTCTACGGACTGACCATTGCAACGGGCAGCACCAGCCCGCTGGCGGAATATTTCTGGTGGATTATCGCCCCGTGTGCGCTGCTCATGCTGGTGTTGGCGTCGGTTTTGACGCGCTACGTCCTGCTCCTCATGCGCGACAAAAAGCAAGGGCGTGTTCGGTTCGCAGATTGCGCGGCGGCTGTCGGGGATGTTTACGCTGGTGGCGGTATTGCCGGGCGTGTTTTTGTTCGGCATTTCCGCGCAGTTCATCAACGGTACGATTAATTCGTGGTTCGGCAACGATACCCACGAAGCCCTTGAGCGCAGCCTGAGCCTGAGTAAATCCGCATTGAATCTGGCGGTGGACAACGCCGTCAGCAACGCCACGCCGGTGCAAATCGACCTGATCAGCACCGCGTCTGTGGACGGCGATTTGGGCAAGGCGCTGAAAAATGCCGCCAAATCGGGCGGCTTTACCCAGCTTTCGCTCTACGACGTCAAAACCCACAAAACCGAGAAAAGTGTCAATCCGCTGAAACTAAACCAGCGAACTCGACAAAGAAGGATGGGAGAAGCTGGAGCAGACCGGCTCGATACGCAGTTTGGAAAACATAGAAAACGTCTTGTACGCGCAAGGCTGGATGTTGATCGGCGCGCACAACGGACGCGATTACGCCTTGTTTTTCCGCCAGCCCATCCCGCAGGATGTGGCGCAAGACGCGACGCTGATTGAAGCGGCGCGGGCGAAAACTCGCCGAATTGAGCTACACCAAACAAGGCCTGCAAACCTTCTTCTTGGCGACTTTGCTGGTCGCCGCGCTGTTGGCGATTTTCCTTGCCTTGGTGATGGCGCTGTATTTTCGCCCGCCGCTTCGTCGAGCCGGTATTGTCGTTGCTGCAGAAGGCGCAAGGGCGGTGGCGCAGGGCGATTTCAGCCAGAAACGCCCCGTGTTCCGCAACGACGAATTCGGCAGGTTGACCCAGTTGTTCAACCACGATGACCGAACAGCTTGCCATCGCCAAAAAGAAGCCGACGAGAACAACCGCCTGCGCGAAGAAGCGCGCGCCACTATCTCGAATGCGTGTTGGAAAGTTTGACCACGGGCGTGATTACCTTAGATGCCGAAGGTCGTCTGAAAACCTTCAACAAAAGCCGCCGAACGGATTTTGGGCATTGAATTGGTGCCGCTGTGGGGGCAGCAACTGGCACGACTGGCGCGGACAATCGCCGCAGCAGACCCTGCTTGCCGAAGTGTTTGCCGCCATTGAAGAAACCGCCAATGCCGCCAAGCCCGTCCAAGTCGAATACGCCGCCCCCGACGATGCGCGCATTCTCTTGGGTAAAAGCCACCATCCTGCCCGACGACAACGACAACGGCGTGGTGATGGTGATCGACGACATCACCGTCCTCATCCGCGCCCAAAAAGAAGCCGCTTGGGGCGAAGTGGCGAAACGGCTGGCGCATGAAATCCGCAATCCGCTCACGCCTATCCAACTTTCCGCCGAGAGTTGGCATGGAAATTGCATGATAAATTGGACGAACAACACGCCCAAATCCTCAGCCGTTCGACCGACACCATCGTCAAACAGGTGGCGGCGATTGAAAAATGGTCGAAAAAGCCTTCGCAATTACGCCCGCGCGCCGTCGCTGAATTTTTGAAAAACAGGATTTGAACCGCTTGGTTGAAGAAGTGTTGCTGCTGTACGAAGGCGGGGCGTGCCGCTTTGTTCCGAACTGTCCGACAAGCCGCAGCCGATTTCGCCGATACCACCGCCATGCGGCAGGTATTGCACAATATTTTTCAAAAACGCGGCGGAAGCTGGCGGAAGAGGCGGAAGTTCCGCAAGTGAATGTGAGCGTCGGCGAAGATAACGACGGACAGGTTTTATTGACCGTTTGCAACAACGGCAAAGGTTTCAGCAAGGAAATGCTGCATAATGCCTTCGAGCCGTATGTAACCGACAAGCCGACAGGGTACGGGACTGGGATTGCCCGTTGTGAAGAAAATCATCGAAGAGCACGGCGGCCGCATCAGCCTGAGCAATCAGAACGAAGGCGGCGCGTGTGAAAATAGCCCTACCCCGATTGGTAGAAACTTATGCGTAGCAGTGATATTTTGATTGTAGATGACGAAGTAGGTATCCGCGACTTGCTCTCGGAAATCCTCCAAGACGAAAGGTTATTCCGTGGCTTTGGCGGAGAACGCCCGAAGAGGCGCGCCAACTGCGCCACCAGACCCGTCCCGCCATGGTTTTGTTGGACATCTGGATGCCCGACTGCGACGGCATCACCTTGCTCAAAGAGTGGGCGAAAAACGGACAGCTCAACATGCCCGTAGTGATGATGAGCGGACACGCCAGCATCGACACCGCCGTCGAAGCCACCAAAATCGGCGCGCTCGATTTTTCTGGAAAAACGATTGCCCTGCAAAAGCTGCTCTCTACCGTCGACCGCGCCCTCAAACACGGCGAAATGCAGATGGCGGCGGGCTTGTCCTTCGACAAACTCGGCAACAGCCCCGTCATTCAGAATTCAAGCAGCAACTGAGCCTGCCGTGAAAAAGACCTGGCGTGCTGCTCAGCGGCGAAACCGGTTCGCCGTTTGAAATCGTTGCCCGCTATTTCCACAAAAGCGGCACGCCTTGGGTCGGACTCAGCCGCGTCGAACTCATTGCCGACGCGCCTTTGGAACTGCTGCAAAAAGCATCGGGCGGCACGCTCTATCTCGGTGATGCGCGCAGTACAGCAAAAACATCCAAAAACGGCATCAGTTTCATCCTCGGCAAGGCAGACCGTTACAACGTGCGCGTCATCGTCGCCGGCAGCCACGCCGCCGATGAAAGCCCGGCGAGACGCCATCGCCGATGCCAAGTTGTCCGAACTGCTTTCCGGCAACGTCATCAGCATCCCGCCGTTGCGCAGCCAATCCGAAGACATCGCCTTCTTGGTTAACCAAGTCATGACCGAATTGGCGGACAGCGAAAAATCCAGCCCGTCAAATTCAGCAACGGCTCGCTGACCGTCCTCTGCCAATACAACTGGCCGGGCAATTTCGACCAACTCCGCAGCGTCGTGAAAAACCTGATGCTGGAAGCGGACGGACAGGAAGTTCACGAGCAGGCGGTCGTTGCCGCATTGGGGCAAAAACGGGCGACGGTCGCCACCGAAATCGTCGGCGGTTTCAACTTCAATATGCCTTTGCGCGAACTGCGTGAAGAATTGGAACGCCGCTATTTCAGTACCACATCGCCCAAGAAGGGCAAAAACATGAGCCGCGTCGCCCAAAAAGTCGGCCTGGGCGCACACCTCTACCGCAAACTCAAACAATTAGGCATCAGCGTTTCCGCCGCAGCGCAGCGGAAAAAGCAGAAGAGTAGGGCTAGGTAGGATAAAAGGTCGTCTGAAAGCATACGGTACGCCGCGGTATGCTTTCAGACGACCTTGTTTTGCCATCAACACGCCCGTTTTTGTCGAATAACCAACTCACTTTTGAGGCAATGGCGACAACCATTCAAATGACGGACTTTCCTGCCGTATCGTGTAGAATATAAAAATATTACAAAAGTTACTAACGGGCTGCCGGCTGTTTGGCAGCATCCGCATGACGAGTGAACAGGTACGAAACCGGAATCAGGTGTGGGAACGCCGTATCGGTTTTAAAAGTTCGCCGGCTTTTATCGTTAAATACTGACATTTATCTGTTTTTCAGACGACCTCCCGAACAAAGGTCGTCTGAAAACACAAGGGTACAATTGATGACGGAAAACGACCGCCTTGCCTGGCTGCAACTGGCGTTTACGCCTCATGTCGGTGCGGAGGGCTTCTGCTCCTGCTGCAACGTTTCGGCAGTGCGAAAGCCGCGCTGGATGCTCCTGCGAACAAATCGCCACGATAGTGCGCCACAAGCAGGCAGTCGAATCTTGGCGCAACGGCGAAAAACGGGCGTTGGCGCAAAAGGCTGCGGAAGCGGCGCTGCAATGGGAAAAAGCAGGACGGCTGCCGTTTGTTGCTGCTGCAAGATGATGATTTTCCCTGAAATGTTGACGCAGGGCATTACCGCGCCGCCGAGTGTTGTTCTTACGCGGTAACGTGCAACTGCTGCACAAACCTTCCGCCGCCATCGTCGGCAGCCGCCTGCCACGCCGCAGGCGATGCGGATTGCCAAAAGATTTCGGCAGGGGCGTTGAGCGAAAAGGATATTCCCGTCGTGTCGGGTATGGCTGAGTATCGACACCGCCGCCCATCAAAGGAGCGCGTTGCAGGCGGGCGGCGGCACCATCGCCGTATGGGGACGGGCATAGACCGCATTTTACCCGCCGTCCAATAAAAACCTTGCCTATGAAATCGCTGAAAAAGTTGATTGTCAGCGAGTTTCCTTTGGATACGCGGCCGTTTGCGAGGCAACTTCCCGCGCCGCAACCGCCTGATTGCCGCGTTGTCGCAGGTTACGCTGGTGGTCGAGGCCGCCTTGCGAATCGGTTCGCTGATTACCGCCAAGCTGGCGGCGGAGATGGGGCGGGAGGTGATGGCGGTGCCCGGTTCGATAGACAATCCGCACAGCAAAAAGGCTGCCTGACAAGCTGATTAAAGACGGCGCGAAAGTGGTGGAATGTTTGGACGACATCCTTCACGAATGTCCGGGGCTATTGCAAAATGCGGCAGTTCCATCATATTCTATAAATAAGAAAAACAAAAACGGAAAAACGCACTGCCCGTCAGAGGACGTCGTCTGAACCTGTTTTGCCGTTTTCAGACGACTCTGATGTCCGAAAACAGCCGGCGCAAAGCCAGACGGTTGCCGCGCCGACAGCGGAGAAGACGAGCTGCTGGACGCCATGGGTTACGACCCCGTTCATCCCGATATATTGGCGCAGCAAACCGCATGGGCGGCGGCAGACGTTTACGCCCGACTGCTGGAATACGAACTCGACGGCATCGTCGCCGCCTTGCCGGGCGGACGCTATCAGCGCATAAAAGCATAATTGATTCATTCATTAAAGGAACCAGCATGACAGAAGTCATCGCTCATCTCATCGAACACTTCAAGATTTTCGACAACTGCCCGCCGCCGGAGGATTTTGGTGCCTGTTGGAAGATGCGGGTTTTGATGTAACGGAAATCGGCAATACGCTGATGATGATGGAAGTGTTGTTCAACACGTCCGAATTCGCCGCTGCGCCGTTCGACAGCCATGCCCCGCTGCGCGTGTATTGCAACGAGGAAGTGGAAAACCTGCCGCAGGAAGTCATGGGGCTGATGCGGTATCTGGTTGCCGAACGCGCCATCGCTTACGAGCAGCGCGAAATCGTCATCCACGCCCTGATGCACATCCCGCCCGAAAAATCGCTCGATACGGCGAAAGTGCTGGTGTTTCGCTCTTGTTGTGGGCGCACAAAGCGGAGTGCCCGTCTTAATCGGCGACGACCCTGATGGGCGCGCTCAGCAGCAAAAGCGACCATGCATTAAACCTTTTCAGACGACCTTTTGACGCAGCTTGTTCAGAAGGTCGTCTGAACTGCATCATCAATACATTAAAAGAGAACAAACAATGGCGAAAACCTCTAATCGTCGAATCACCGTCCAAAGCCAAAACCCTGAAAAATACCTTGGCGGCGATTTCGAAATTCTGGCCTCCTACGGCCACGTCCGCGACCTCGTCCCTCAAAAACGGTGCCGTCGATCCCGAACACGACTTCGCCATGAAATACGAGCTGATCAAACGCAACGCCAAACACGTCGATGCGATTGTCGCGGGAGCAAAAAGCCGAAAACATCTACCTCGCAACCGACCCGGATAGGAAGGCGAAGCGATTTCCTGGCATCTTTTTGAAATCCTCAAATCCAAACGCGGCCTGAAAAACATCAAGCCGCAGCGTGTCGTGTTTCCACGAAATACGCTCAAAAATGCCGTGCTCGACGCCGTCGCTCAACCCGCGCGAAATCGAAATGGACTTGGTCGATGCGCAGCAAGCCCGCCGAGCTTTGGACTATCTGGTCGGTTTCAATCTCTCGCCATTGTTGTGGAAAAATCCGCCGCGGTTTGAGCGCGGTGCGTATGCAAAGTCCCGCCCTGCGTTTGATTTGCGAACGCGAAAACGAAATCCGTGCGTTTGAAGCGCAGGAATATTGGACGGTGCATCTCGACAGCCACAAAGGCCGCAGCAAGTTTACCGCCAAACTCGCCCAATACAACGGCGCGAAACTCGAACAATTCGACCTGCCGAACGAAGCCGCGCAAGCCGACGTATTGAAAGAACTCGAAGGCAAAGAGGCCGTCGTTACCGCCATCGAAAAGAAAAAGCGCAGCCGCAATCCCGCCGCGCCGTTCACCACATCTACCATGCAGCAGGATGCCGTGCGCAAACTCGGCTTCACCACCGACCGCACCATGCGTACCGCCCAGCAACTTTACGAAGGTATAGACGTAGGGCAGGGCGCCATCGGTCTGATTACCTATATGCGTACCGACTAGCGTGAATTTGGCCGATGAAGCGTTAACCGAAATCCGCCATTACATCGAAAACAAAAATCGGCAAAGAATATCTGCCGAGTGCCGCCAAACAATACAAAACCAAATCCAGAAAACGCTCAAAAGCCCACAGAGGCGATCCGTCCGACTTCCGTGCACCGCACGCCCGAAAGCGTCAAACCCTTCCTGAGCGCAGACCAGTTCAAACTCTATCAAATGATTTGGCAGCGCACTGTCGCCTGTCAGATGACGCCCGCCAAAGTTCGACCAAACCACCGTCGATATTACCGATCGGTAAAAAGGCGTATTCCGCGTAACCGGACAAGTGCAAAAACCTTCGCAGGGCTTCCTCAGCGTTTACGAAGAAAGTAGCGACGATGAAGAAGGCGAGGACAGCAAAACTGCCCGAAATGAGCGAAGGCGACAAATTGCCCGTGGACAAACTCTACGGCGAGCAACACTCACTACCCCTCCGCCGCGCTACAATGAAGCCACGCTGGTTAAAGCCCTCGAAGAATACGGCATCGGCGCGCCCCTCGACCTACGCCAGCATCATCTCCACGCTCAAAGATCGCGAATACGTTACCCTTGAGCAAAAACGCTTCATGCCCACCGACACAGGCGACATCGTCAACAAATTCCTGACCGAACACTTCGCCCAGTCCGTCGACTACCGCCCAGCGCGAAACTTGAAGACCAGCTCGACGAAATCGCTGACGGCAAACGCCGCTGGATTCCCGTGATGGACAAATTCTGAAACCGTTCATCAAAGCAAGTGGAAGAAAAAGAAGGCATCAGACGCGCCAAATTCACCACGCAGGAACTCGACGAAACCTGCCCGAAATGCGGCGAACACAAACTGCAAATCAAGTTCGGCAAAATGGGGTACGTCTACCGTGCAGGTTATCCGGTGCAGCTACAGCAACGTTAACGAAGCCGCCGAAGAGCGCTGAGCGCATCGCCGAGCCGATGCAAGCCGAACTTGACGGGCGCAGTGCCCCAAATGCAACGGACGGCTGGTGCACGACATACCGCCGTAACATCGGCTGCGCCAACTACCCCAAATGCAAAACGTCGAGCGCTGAAAAACCCAAAAGATACCGGCGTCCAATGCCCGCAATGCAAGCAACCTCGTCGATCAAATCCCGCTGGCAAACTGTTTTTACAGTTGCAGCACCTATCCCGACTACGCTTCGCCGCGCCCGTCGTCGTCGAACTGCCATTGGCCGGTCTCGACCATCAAAACCACCAAACGCTGGGGTGTGGAAAAAGTCTGCTCCGCAAAAAGATGCGGCTGGAAAGAACAGATTGAACCGCCTGCACCGAAAGAGTGAGATTAGGTTGGTTTGAAAGAAAAGGTCGTCTGAAAAATTTTCAGACGACCTTTGCTTTCTGTAGATTGGTTTATTTGAATCCGCGTGTCGTTTTAAAAGTCCGATAAAATACGGTTCATTTCTGGTTCAAATAAGGCTATGTAATCGTAAGATAGACCGCGACTGGCGCTAGGATGAGGCAGACAGACGACTTCGCAATTTTCAAACGATTGGAATCTGATTTTTGAAACGTGTGCCGCTAAAATCTTTTTGTACTACTCGCAGCGGTTGAGTTTGTTTTCCGACAAAGCTGCTCGAACGCGCAATACATTGCGCGATTGAGATAATTTGTCAGGTTGCTTCCCATGAAGAGATCAATTTTGAGCGTAGTTTCTCAAAGTGGTGAGAAAAATTATCGACGTGTTCGGGCTGGAGAAATTTGTTTGGATTGTCAATTTGTTACCCTGAGTAGCTGCCCAGTTGGTTTGAACCAGGAGTTTTTCAAATGCACCGCCCAATCCATTTTCGTCTAGGGGTGTCCCACATTTCAAACAATTTTTATCGTATAGTCGTAACGCCACTTTTTGCCTGCTCTCCGAAATAGAGGATTTATTGGCAAATGTATGGTCGATTTTGTTTTCAGGAGTTTTGTATCAGCACTGCTACATAAGCAGCCTCATCAGCTTTACTCCAACCTCATTCATACCCACAAATCATTAAACCATGTTTGTCGTTGTAACCTTGAAATATACTGTTACTGAGATTCGGGTCTGACATGATAATAACCTTATATAAAATATTTCACGAGAGAGATACTCATTATAAATAAGTAAATGTAATTTATCTAGTTTTAAGTTTAAAATGCACTTTACATGGTAGAACATAGTTCAGTATGTTTCATGTCGTCAAACTCAAACTGAAAAGGTCGTCTGAAAAATTTTCAGACGACCTTTTTCGAACCCCCAATGAAAAGGTTTAACGCCTTGCAAAAACCAACGTGGCAAGAAAGAACAAGACTGACTAATCAAAGCAACGGTTTTTGCCGATCAAGGGCAGGCAAAAGACGAACCAAAAGCAGACCACGCCCCAAGTTCGGAATCAATCCCAAGTGGCGGTAATATTCGTCAAAGAAATGGGCGTGGGCGGTGAAGCAATCACGCCGCCGATATAAACACCAAAAAAATTTTTCCAAAAGCGGCATTGTCAGCCATCCATATTTTCATTACGTATTATGACCAATAGACTGAAAAAAAGCGGTGGGAAAGTTCTAATGGCGGACGTAAGCGACCTTTTTATTTGAGAAAATATTTTATGATTTATAAAAATTTTTGTAAGTTTAGCATCATGAAAAATAAAAATTTCACGATGCGCCGATTTGTTTTTCATGCGGCCTTAAATGAAAAACGCTGCGGTATAATGGCTGCTTTGTCATTCTTTAGAGGTCGTCTGAAACTGTCGGACGATTTGTTTTTAATCATGAGCAAACACAGCAAAACATTCAAATCAAGTCCGCATCATCGGCGGACAATGCAGAGACGGAAACTGGTTTTTGCAGATGCGGACGGTCTGCGGCCGACGCCTGACAGTGTCCGCGAAAACTTTTTAATTGGCTGGGTCAGGATTTGACCGGTCTGAATGCGTTGGATTTGTTTGCCGGAAGCGGCGCGTTGAGTTGAAGCCGCGTCCCGTAACGCGAAAGAGTGGTGCTGGCAGATAATAATCGCAAAACTGCCGATATGCTGCGGCAAAACGCCATGAGCATTGGGTTTGGATAAACTGGAAATCCTCAATACCGATGGCCTTGCGTATCTGCAGAGGTCGTCTGAAAAGTTTGATGTGGTCTTTTTGGATCCGCCGTTTGCGTGGCAGGATTGGGAAAAATTTGTTTACTTCTTTGAAAAAAACAGCTTGAAAAACGGGGCAATGGTCTATATTGAAGCAGGGAGCTGCCCGATTTCGAGTGGCTGGAGCCTTATCGCGAAGGACGGGCGGGTAAGAGCGGTTTTTGTGCTCTTGCAGTTTGTCCAAGTGGCTGAATAGTAAGAGATTTGAGAATCATTACCAGGGTGTAAACATTCGCCTAAACGGATTGTTTTTGACGCGTTTGTGCTATAATCCGCGCCCAATCGGTTTTGATAATTTAAATGCAAAAAGGAAAAGAAATGTCGCTCTTTATTACAGATGAGTGCATTAACTGTGACGTTTGCGAGCCGGAGTGCCCCAATGACGCCATCTCGCCAAGGCGAGGAAATTTCACGAAATCAACCCTAATTTGTGTACGCAGTGCGTAGGCCATTACGATGAGCCGCAATGTCAGCAGGTATGCCCCGTGGACTGCATCCTGATTGATGAAGAGCATCCGGAAACGCACGAAGAGCTGATGGCAAAATACGATCATTCAGTTCAAATGAATTCTAAAGCAATAAATTGAGTGATTTTAAGAAAACAAAATTAAAAAGAACTTGACGAAAAATCTGAGTCACGAATAAACTTACGTTCTCTTTTGGTGGGATTCCCGAGCGGTCAAGGGGACAGACTGTAAATCTGTTGCGAGAGCTTCGAAGGTTCGAATCCTTCTCCCACCACCCAAATTCCAATGTGTTGGAGCATTGATGCAGTAAGTCTGCGGGTGTAGCTCAATGGTAGAGCAGAAGCCTTCCGAAGCTTACGGTGAGGGTTCGATTCCCTTCACCCGCTCAATAGTCTATTGGCCCATGTAGCTCAGGGTAGAGCACTCCCTTGGTAAGGGGAGGCCGGCAGTTCAAATCTGCCCATGGGCATGCATACCATTTTCTCAGTATTTTTAAAGATGGGAAATTTGCCATGGCAGGAAAAATTTGAACGTAGCAAACCGCACGTAAACGTTGGCACCATGTGGTCACGTTGACCATGGTAGAAAACCACCCTGACTGCTGCTTTTGACTACTATTTTGGCTAAAAATTCGGTGGTGCTGCAAAGCTTATGACCAAATCGATAACGCTCCCGAAGAAAAAGCCCGCGGTATTACCATCAAGTACCTCACACGTAGAATACGAAACCGAAACCCGCTACTACGCACACGTAGACTGCCCGGGCCACGCTGACTACGTTAAAAAAGCATGATTACCGGTGCCGCACAAATGGACGGCGCAATCTTGGTATGTTCCGCTGCCGACGGTCCCTATGCCGCAAACCCGCGAACATATCCTGTTGGCCCGCAAGTGAGGCGTACCTTACATCATCGTGTTCGTGAACAAATGCGACATGGTTGACGATGCCGAGCTGTTGGAACTGGTTGAAATGGAAATCCGTGACTTGCTGTCAAGCTCACGACTTCCAGGCGACGACTGCCCGATCGTACTGGGGTTCTGCACTGAAAGCCTTGGAAGGCGACGCCGCTTACGAAGATCTTTCGAACTGGCTGCCCGCATTGGACAGCTACATCCCGACTCCCTAGCGTGCCGTGGACAAACCGTTCCTGTTGCCTATCGAAGACGTATTCTCCATCTCCGGTCGTGGTACAGTAGTAACCGGTCGTGAGAGCGCGAGTGTTATCCACGTTGGTGACGAGATCGAAATCGTAGGTCTGAAAGAAACCCAAAAACCACTTGTACCGGTGTTGAAATGTTCCGCAAATTGCTGGACGAAGGTCAAGCAGGTGACAACGTAGGGCGTATTGCTGCGCGGTACCAAACGTGAAAGAAGTGGAACGCGGTCAAGTATTAGCTAAACCGGGTACCATCACTCCGCACACCAAAATTCAAAGCGGAAGTACGTATTGAGCAAAGAAGAGGGTGGTCGTCATACTCCGTTCTTCGCTAACATCGTCCTCAATTCTACTTCAGTACTACCGACGTAAACCGGTGCGGTTACTTTGGAAGAAGGTGTGAAATGGTTATGCCTGGTGAGAACGTAGCCATCACTGTAGAATTGATTGCACCTATCGCTATGGAAGAAGGTCTGCGCTTTGCGATTCGCGAAGGTGGCCGTACCGTAGGTGCAGGTGTGGTTTCTTCTATCATCGCTTAAGTTTAGAGGCCAATAGCTCAATTGGTAGAGTATCGGTCTCCAAAACCGAGGGTTGGGGTCTCGAGACCCTCTTGGCCTGCTAAATAAAAATTAACCGGCCCTGTGCCGGTTAATTTTTGCATTTCTTTTTAGTAATTAATTTTAAACCATTGCATGAGTGAGATAGTGCGACTTTGATGCTGTGGTGAGTGAGTAAAGATGACTGAACATACATCTGAACATAAAGCAGAAAAAGTCGGGTCAGCTTGTAACATCCGGCAATCATTCTACGCCGCCCTAAGCAGAAGGGCTGCTTTCCTATTTTAGAAAACTCATGGTCTGAGTTTAAAAGTTGTTTGGCCTACGCGAGATGATGCAGTTAAGATGACCATCTTCGTTGTTATATTTGTAGCAATCTTGGCAGTATTTGATTTACGCGGCAGACAGTGCTATTTCCTGGCTGTTTTTGATGTGTTGTTGAAGAGGGGTAAAAATGTCAAAACGTTGGTATGTTGTGCAGGCTTATTCCGGCTTTTGAGAAAAATGTCCAGAAGACCCTAAAAGAGCGTATCGCTCGCGAAGGCATGGAAGGTTATTTCGGTCAGATTCTTGTTCCGGTTGAAGAAGTGGTCGATATTAAAAATGGTCGCAAAACCATTAGCGAGCGTAAGTTCTATCCGGGCTATGTTTTGGTTGAAATGGAAATGACCGATGACTCATGGCATTTGAGTGAAAAGTACCCCTCGTGTTTCAGGCTTTTATTGGTGGTACGGCAAAATAAGCCTACTCCGATTTCTCAAAGAGAGGCTGATGCAATCTTGCAACAGGTTCGTTCTGGGGTTGAGAAGCCTAAAACCTAAAGTTGAATTTGAAGTGGGGCAGCAAGTTCGTGTAAACGAAGGACCTTTTGCTGACTTCAACGGTATTGTAGATGAAGTGAATTATGAGCGTAATAAATTGAGGGTTTCAGTTCAGATTTTTGGTCGTGAAACCCCGGTTGAGTTGGAGTTTGGTCAAGTAGAAAAAGATTTAAGTTTTTAAATCCCTTGATCTCTAGTAAATATAATGTTGAATTCTTTTTGGGAAGGGAAATGGTTCCGCGCTATACCCGTTTTTAGGAGTCCTATAAGTGGCAAAAGAAAATTATCGGCTATATCAAACTGCAAATTCCTGCAGGTAAAGCTAATCCATCTCCCCAGTTGGTCCTGCTTTGGGTCAACGTGGTCTGAATATTATGGAATTCTGTAAAGCATTTAATGCTGCAACTCAAGGCATGGAGCCTGGTTTGCCGATTCCAGTTGTGATTACTGCATTTGCGGATAAGTCATTCACTTTTTGTGATGAAAAACTCCTCCAGCCTCTATTCTGTTGAAAAAGCTGCTGGTTTGCAAAAAGGTAGTTCTAATCCTCTGACAAATAAAGTGGGTAAATTGACCCCGTGCTCAGTTGGAAGAAATGTACAAACTAAAGAACCTGATTTGACTGCTGCTGATTTGGATGCCGCTGTTCGCACTATTGCTGGTTCTGCTCGTTCAATGGGTTTGGATGTGGAGGGTGTTGTATAATGGCTAAAGTATCTAAACGCTTGAAAGCTTTGCGCTCTTCTGTTGAAGCTAATAAATTATATGCATTGATGAAGCAATTGCTTTGGTAAAAAGCAGCGACTGCTAAATTTTGACGAGTCTGTTGACGTATCTTTCAACTTGGGTGTCGATCCGCGTAAATCTGACCAAGTTATCCGTGGTTCAGTTGTTCTGCCTAAAGGTACCGGTAAAACAACCCGCGTAGCAGTATTTACTCAAGGTGCAAATGCTGATGCAGCTAAAGAAGCTGGTGCTGATGTTGTCGGCTTTTGAAGATTTGGCTGCTGAAAATCAAAGCAGGTAATCTGAACTTTGACGTTGTTATTGCTTCTCCTGATGCAATGCGCATCGTTGGTCAGTTGGGTACCATCTTGGGTGCACGTGGCTTGATGCCAAACCCTAAAAGTGGGTACTGTTACTCTAATGTGGCTGAAGCAGTTAAAAATGCAAAAGCTGGTCAGGTACAATATCGTACAGACAAAGCTGGTATCGTTCGATGCAACTATCGGTCGTGCTTCGTTCGCTGAAGCCGATTTGAAAGAAAACTTTGATGCGTTGCTGGATGCTATCGTTAAAGCTAAACCTGCTGCTGCTAAAGGTCAGTACCTGAAAAAGTTGCTGTATCCAGCACTATGGGTTTAGGTGTTCGCGTTGATACATCAAGCGTGAATAACTAATCTAAGAATTTTCAAGCAACTCTATTTTTGAGTTGCTTGAATTTGGGCTACTTAGAATTAAGTAGATGTCCAAGACCGTAGGGATCGCAAGATTTAATCGTAACTGCCCTACGCAGACGGTAGTCCTGAAACACATTGCAAGATTGCTTGTAAGATGTCTTTTTTAGGTTACCGCGCTGGTGGGATATCATTCCGATATCCTGTTTATAAACAGTGGGAGGTAGACCTTGAGTCTCAATATTGAAACCAAGAAAGTAGCCGTAGAGGAAATCAGCGCAGCAATTGCTAACGCTCAGACTCTCGTGGTTGCTGAATATCGCGGTATCAGTGTTTCCAGTATGACTGAGCTTCGTGCTAACGCGCGTAAAGAAGGCGTTTACTTGCGCGTTCTGAAAAACACATTGGCTCGTCGTGCAGTAGAGGGTACTTCATTCGCAGCTTTGGCTGATCAAATGGTTGATCCGTTGGTTTTATGCTGCTTCTGAAGATGCTGTTGCTGCTGCTAAAGTGTTGCACCAATTCGCGAAAAAGATGACAAGATTGTAGTTAAAAGCCGGTTCTTACAATGGTGAAGTAATGAATGCTGCTCAGGTTGCTGAGTTGGCTTCTATTCCGAGCCGCGAAGAGCTGTTGTCCAAACTGTTGTTCGTTATGCAAGCTCCTGTATCAGGCTTTGCGCGGTTTGGCTGCTTTGGCAGAGAAAAAGCAGGCGAAGAAGCCGCTTAATCAATTTTTGTTTCTGTTAATCAATTATTTTTAATACAATATTTGGAGTATAAATAGCATGGCTATTACTAAAGAAGACATTTTTGGAGCAGTTGGTTCTTTGACCGTAATGGAATTGAACGACTTGGTTAAAGCTTTTTGAAGAAAAATTCGGCGTCTCTGCTGCTGCAGTTGCAGTTGCAGGGTCCTACTGGTGCTAGGTGCTGCTCGCTGAAGAAAAACTGAATTTGACGTAGTATTGGCTTCTGCCGGTGACCAAAAAAAGTTGGCGTGATTAAAGTAGTTCGCGCAATTACCGGTTTGGGTCTGAAAGAAGCTAAAGACATCGTTGATGGCGCACCTAAAACTCTTAAAGAAGGTGTTTCTAAAGCTGAAGCTGAAGACATCCAAAAACAATTGGAAGAAGCTGGCGCTAAAGTCGAAATCAAATAATTTGATGCTTCCTGTGAAAAGGCTGGCAGTTTTTCTGCCAGCCTTATTTTTGCTTATTGTTATTAGGTTGATTTGTTATTTTACATTTATTTTGCAGTTTATTCGCAAGCTAAGTTTAAATAAATGTAAATAACACAAACAATAGGCGTTATTTCAGACGACCTCTTTTTAAAATTGCTTTTTCGGAGTGTATATGAACTATTCGTTTACCGAGAAAAACGTATCCGTAAGAGTTTTGCAAAACGAGAGAACGTATTGGACGTTCCCTTTTTGTTGGCAACACAAATTGATTCTTATGCGAAATTTCTGCAATTAGAAAATGCTTTTCGATCAGCGCACTGACGATGGTCTGCAGGCTGCATTTAATTCTATTTTCCCTATCGTCAGCCACAACGGTTATGCGCGTCTGAGTTTGTGCATTACACGTTGGGTGAGCCTTTGTTCGATATTCCTGAATGTCAATTGCGCGGAATCACCTATGCCGCCCCCTGCGCGCACGTATCCGACTGGTTATTTTAGACAAGAAGCGTCTAAACCGACAGTCAAAGAAGTCCGTGAAAATGAAGTGTATATGGGCGAAATTCCATTGATGACTCCAAGCGGTTCGTTTGTCATTAACGGTACCGAACGTGTAATTGTTTCTCAGTTGCACCGTTCTCCCGGTGTGTTTTTTGAGCATGACCGCGGCAAGACCCATTCCTCCGGTAAATTGTTGTTCTCTGCTCGAATCATTCCTTACCGTGGCTCGTGGCTAGATTTCGAATTTGACCCGAAAGATTTGCTATATTTCCGTATCGACCGTCGCCGTAAAATGCCGGTTACGATTTTGTTGAAGGCTTTGGGCTACAACAATGAGCAGATCTTGGATATTTTCTACGATAAAGAAACGTTCTATCTGTCTGAAAATGGTGTCCAAACCGATTTGGTCGTAGGTCGTCTGAAAGGTGAAACTGCCAAAGTTGATATCTTAGATAAAGAAGGCAACGTCTGGTTGCTAAAGGGTAAACGTATTACCGCAAAAATATCCGTGATATCAGCAATGCGGGATTAACCCGTTTTGGATGTGGAGCCGGAAAGCCTGATTGGTAAAGCTTTGGCCGTGGATTTGATTGACCCTGAAACGGGTGAAGTATTGGCTGTGGCCAATGATGAAATCACTGAAGAATTGTTGGCAAAATTTGATATCCACGGTGTAAAACAACTTACTACGCTTTACATTAATGAATTGGATCAGGGGCTATATTTCCAATACTCTGCGTACTGATGAGACTGCTGATCAGCAAGCAGCACGTGTTGCGATTTACCGCATGATGCGCCAGGCGAACCGCCTACCGAGGAAGCAGTCGAGCAGTTGTTTAACCGCTTGTTCTTCAGTGAAGACAGCTACGATTTGTCTCGCGTAGGCCGTAGGAAATTCAATACGCGTACTTACGAGCAAAAATTGTCTGAAGCACAACAACATTCTTGGTATGGCCGTTTGTTGAACGAAACCTTTCGCAGGCGCTGCCGAAAAAGGCGGTTATGTCCTGAGCGTCGAAGATATTGTTGCTCTATTGCTACTTTGGTTGGATTGCGTAACGGTCATGGCGAAGTGGACGATATTGACCACTTGGGCAACCGTCGTGTGCGCTCGGTAGGTGAGTTGACTGAAAACCAATTCCGCAGTGGTTTGGCTCGTGTGGAACGTGCCGTAAAAGAACGCCTGAATCAAGCGGAATCAGAAAACTTAATGCCGCATGATTTGATTAATGCGAAACCTGTTTCTGCTGCCATCAAAGAATTCTTCGGCTCAAGCCAGTTGAGTCAGTTTATGGATCAGACCAACCCCTTGTCTGAAGTAACCCATAAACGTCGTGTATCTGCGTTAGGTCCGGGTGGTTTGACCCGTGAACGCGCCGGTTTCGAGGTGCGAGACGTGCATCCGACTCACTATGGTCGCGTATGTCCGATTGAAACGCCTGAAGGTCCGAACATCGGTTTGATTAACTCATTGTCCGTTTATGCGCGTACCAATGATTATGGTTTCTTGGAAACTCCTTACCGCCGCGTTATCGACGGCAAAGTAACCGAGGAAATCGATTACTTGTCTGCCATTGAAGAAGGCCGCTATGTGATTGCACAGGCGAATGCTGATTTGGACAAAGACGGTAATTTGATTGGTGACTTGGTAACTTGTCGTGAAAAAGGCGAAACCATTATGGCAACGCCTGACCGTGTCCAATATATGGACGTGGCAACCGGTCAAGTGGTATCCGTAGCGGCATCTCTGATTCCATTCTTGGAGCACGATGATGCGAACCGTGCATTGATGGGTGCCAACATGCAACGTCAGGCCGTACCGTGCCTGCGTCCTGAAAAACCGATGGTTGGTACCGGTATTGAGCGTTCTGTTGCCGTTGACTCTGCTACTGCGATCGTTGCCCGTCGCGGCGGTGTGGTTGAGTATGTAGATGCCAACCGTGTTGTGATTCGTGTCCATGACGACGAAGCGACTGCCGGTGAAGTGGGTGTCGATATTTACAACTTGGTTAAATTCACCCGTTCCAACCAATCTACCAATATCAATCAACGTCCTGCCGTCAAAGCCGGCGACGTTTTGCAACGCGGCGATTTGATTGCTGACGGTGCATCCACCGATTTGGGCGAATTGGCTTTGGGTCAAAACATGACCATCGCCTTCATGCCGTGGAACGGTTATAACTATGAAGACTCGATTCTGATTTCCGAAAAAGTGGCTGCAGACGACCGCTATACTTCGATTCACATTGAGGAATTGAATGTCGTTGCCCGCGATACCAAGCTGGGTGCGGAAGATATCACCCGCGATATTCCGAATTTGTCCGAGCGTATGCAAAACCGTTTGGACGAATCCGGTATCGTTTACATCGGTGCAGAAGTGGAAGCAGGCGATGTGTTGGTTGGTAAAGTAACGCCTAAAGGCGAAACCCAACTGACTCCGGAAGAAAAACTGTTGCGCGCCATCTTCGGTGAAAAAGCATCCGACGTAAAAGACACCTCTTTGCGTATGCCTACCGGCATGAGCGGTACGGTTATCGACGTTCAGGTCTTTACCCGCGAAGGTATCCAACGCGACAAACGTGCTCAATCCATTATTGATTCCGAGCTGAAACGTTACCGTCAAGACTTGGGCGACCAGTTGCGTATTTTTGATAACGACGCATTCGACCGTATTGAGCGTATGATCGTCGGCCAAAAAGCCAACGGCGGTCCGATGAAGCTGGCCAAAGGCAGCGAAATTTCGACAGAATATCTGGCGGGCTTGCCTAGCAAACACGATTGGTTTCGATATCCGTTTGGCTGATGAAGATTTGGCCAAACAATTAGAACTGATTAAATTGAGTCTGCAGCAAACAAAAACGCGAAGAAGCGGACGAGTTGTACGAAATCAAGAAGAAAACTGACTCAAGGCGACGAATTGCAGCCTGGCGTACAAAAAAATGGTGAAAGTCTTTATCGCCATCAAACGCCGTCTGCAAGCTGGTGACAAAATGGCGGCCGCCACGGTAATAAAGGTGTGGTATCGCGCATTCTGCCTGTGGAAGACATGCCGTACAGCGGACGGTCGTCCGTGGACATCGTACTGAACCCGTTGGGCGTACCTTCCCGTATGAACATCGGTCAGATTTTGGAAGTTCACTGGGTTGGGCGGCAAAAGGTATCGGCGAGCGTATCGACCGTATGCTGAAAGAGCAACGCAAAGCCAGCGAGCTGCGCGAGTTCTTGAACAAACTCTACAACGGCAGCGGTAAGAAGAAGATTTGGATGCCCCTGACTGATGAAGAAATCATCGAACTGGCTTCCAATCTGCGTAAAGGCGCATCTTTCGCATCGCCGGTATTTGACGGTGCGAAAGAATCCGAAAATCCGCGAAATGCTGAATTTGGCTTATCCGAGCGATGATCCTGAAGTCGAAAAACTGGGCTTTAACGACAGCAAAACCCAAATCACACTGTATGACGGACGCTCTGGCGAACCGTTTGACCGCAAGGTAACAGTAGGTGTGATGCATTATCTGAAACTGCACCACTTGGTTGACGAAAAAATGCACGCGCGTTCTACCGGTCCGTACAGTCTGGTTACTCAACAGCCTCTGGGCGGTAAAGCTCAGTTCGGTGGCCAACGTTTTCGGTGAGATGGAGGTTTGGGCGCTGGAAGCGTACGGCGCAGCCTACACACTGCAGAGATGTTGACCGTGAAGTCCGACGACGTAACAGGCCGTACCAAAATGTACGAGAACATCGTCAAAGGCGAACACAAAATCGATGCCGGTATGCCTGAGTCCTTCAACGTATTGGTTAAAGAGATTCGCTCACTGGGCTTGGATATCGATTTGGAACGTTACTAAACAGAAGTTTTCAGACGACCTCTCTAGGTCGTCTGAAAAAGCGGTTGCAGAATAAGAATGAATTAATCGAAATCTGAAAATATCAGGTCGTCTGAAACCGCAACACGTACCGTTTCCAATATCGAAAAATCCGCCACGCGGTAAAAATACTTCCTTCAAGGAGCAAAAATGAATTTGTTGAACTGATTTAATCCGTTGCAAACCGCCGGCATGGAAGAAGAGTTTGATGCCATCAAAATCGGCATTGCTTCTCCCGAAACCATCCGTTCATGGTCTTACGGCGAAGTTAAAAAGCCTGAAACCATCAACTATCGTACGTTCAAACCTGAGCGTGACGGTTTGTTCTGCGCCAAAATCTTTGGTCCAGTCAAAGACTACGAGTGCTTGTGCGGAAAAATATAAACGCTTGAAATTTAAAGGTGTAACCTGTAGAAAAATGTGGCGTGGAAGTGACTTTGTCCAAAAGTACGCCGCGAAACGCATGGGTCATATCGAATTGGCCGCACCTGTTGCACACATTTGGTTCTTGAAATCCCCTGCCTTCTCGTTTGGGCATGGTGTTGGACATGACTTTGCGCGACATCGAACGCGTATTGTATTTTGAAGCATTTGTTGTGACCGACCCCGGCATGACTCCGCTGCAACGCCGTCAATTGCTGACTGAAGATGACTACTACAACAAACTGGACGAATACGGCGACGATTTCGATGCCAAAAATGGGTGCAGAAGGTATCCGCGAATTGTTGCGCACCTTGGATGTAGCAGGCGAAATCGAAATCCTGCGCCAAGAGCTTGAGTCGACCGGTTCAGATACCAAAAATCAAAAATCGCTAAACGCTTGAAAGTATTGGAAGCCTTCCATCGTTCCGGTATGAAACTGGAGTGGATGATTATGGACGTGCTGCCGGTATTGCCGCCTGATTTGCGTCCTTTGGTTCCGTTGGATGGCGGTCGTTTTGCCACTTCCGATTTGAACGACTTATACCGTCGCGTCATCAATCGTAACAACCGTCTGAAACGCCTGCTGGAACTGCACGCTCCTGACATCATCGTCCGCAACGAAAAACGCGTATGTTGCAGAAGCGGTTGACTCGCTGTTGGATAACGGCCGTCGCGGTAAAGCCATGACTGGTGCCAACAAACGTCCGCTGAAATCATTGGCAGACATGATTAAAGGTAAGGGCGGTCGTTTCCGTCAAAAACCTCACTGGGTAAACGTGTGGACTACTCCGGTCGTTCCGTGATTACCGTAGGCCCATACCTGCGTCTGCACCAATGCGGTCTGCCGAAAAATGGCTTTGGAACTGTTCAAACCGTTCATTTTCCATAAACTGGAAAAACAAGGTCTGGCCTCTACCGTTAAAGCAGCGAAAAATTGGTAGAACAAGAAGTACCGGAAGTATGGGACATCTTGGAAGAAGTCATCCGTGAACATCCGATTATGCTGAACCGTGCGCCAACCCTGCACCGTTTGGGTATTCAAGCGTTTGAACCCATCCTGATTGAAGGTAAAAGCCATTCAGCTGCATCCGTTGGTATGTGCCGCGTTTAACGCCGACTTTGACGGTGACCAAATAGCGGTACACGTTCCATTGAGCTTGGAAGCGCAAATGGAAGCGCGCACCTGATGCTGGCTTCAAAACAACGTATTATCTCCTGCCAACGGCGAACCGATTATCGTACCTTCCCAAGACATCGTATTGGGTCTAGTCACTATGACCCGCGACCGCATCAATGCCAAAGGTGAGGGTAGCCTGTTTGCTGATGTGAAAAGAAGTGCATCGTGCATACCATACCAAACAGGTTGAGCTGGGTACGAAAATTACCGTACGTCTGCGCGAATGGGTGAAAAACGAAGCTGGCGAATTCGAGCCTGTCGTTACCCGTTACGAAAACGACTGTCGGTCGTGCATTGTTGAGCGAAAATCACGCCCAAAGGCCTGCCGTTCGAATACATCAACAAAGCGCTGAAGAAAAAAGAAATTTCCAAGCTGATTAACGCATCGTTCCGCCTGTGCGGCTTGCGCGATACGGTTATTTTCGCCGACCACTTGATGTATACCGGTTTCGGATTTGCAGCCAAAGGCGGTATTTCCATTGCTGTTGACGACATGGAAATTCCGAAAGAAAAAGCAGCCTTGTTGACTGAAGCCAATGCCGAGGTTAAAGAAATCGAAGACCAATACCGTCAAGGTTTGGTCACCAACGGCGAACGCTACAACAAAGTGGTGGATATTTGGGGTCGTGCCGGCGATAAAATCGCTAAAGCGATGATGGATAACTTGTCCAAACAAAAAGTTATTGATCGGGATGGCAACGAAGTCGATCAAGAGTCATTCAACTCCATCTATATGATGGCGGACTCCGGTGCTCGTGGTTCTGCGGCTCAGATTAAACAGTTGTCCGGTATGCGTGGTTTGATGGCTAAACCTGACGGCTCGATTATTGAAAACGCCGATTACCCTCAAACTTCCGCGAAGGTCTGACCGTATTGCAATACTTTATTGCGACCCACGGTGCGCGTAAGGGTTTGGCGGATACCGCATTGAAAACCGCGAACTCCGGTTACCTGACCCGTCGTCTGGTAGACGTAACTCAAGACTTGGTCGTTGTTGAAGACGATTGTGGTACTTCAGACGGCTTTGTCATGAAGGCAGTCGTACAAGGCGGTGATGTGATTGAAGCATTGCGCGATCGTATTTTGGGTCGTGTTACCGCGTCTGACGTTGTCGATCCGTCAAGTGGCGAGACCTTGGTTGAAGCCGGTACGTTGTTGACTGAAAAACTGGTGGATATGATTGACCAATCCGGTGTCGATGAAGTCAAAGTCCGTACTCCGATTACTTGTAAAACCCGCCATGGCTTGGTGCGCACTGTTACGGTCGCGACTTGGCACGCGGCAAAACTGGTCAATGCCGCGAAGCAGTCGGCGTGATTGCGGCTCAGTCTATCGGTGAACTGGGTACCCAGTTGACCATGCGTACGTTCCACATCGGTGGTGCGGCATCCCGTGCGGCAGCAGCCAGCCAGTTGAAGCCAAATCCAACGGTACCGCACGATTCAGCAGCCAAATGCGTTATGTTGCCAACAACAAAAGGCGAATTGGTTGTTATCGGCCGCTCTTGCGAAGTCGTTATCCATGATGACATCGGTCGTGAACGCGAACGCCACAAAGTGCCTTACGGTGCTATCTTGATGGTTCAAGACGGTGACCATCAAAGCCGGTCAAACGTTGGCAACTTGGGATCCGCATACCCGTCCGATGATTACCGAACACGCAGGTTGGGTGAAATTCGAAAACGTGGAAGAGGGCGTAACCGTTGCCAAAACAAACTGACGATGTAACCGGTTTGTCTCACCTTTGGTGGTTATCGACGGCAAGCGCCGCTCCGGCAGCGCATCCAAAACTGCTGCGTCCTACTGCAAAACTGTTGGATGAAAACGGTCTGAAATCTGCATTCCGGGTACCTCTACTCCGGTATCTATGGCATTCCCTGTAGGGTGCAGTGATTACCGTGCGCGAAGGTCAGGAAGTTGGTAAAGGCGACGTATTGGCGCGTATCCCGCAAGCCTCTTCCAAAACCCGCGATATTACCGGTGGTCTGCCGCGCGTTGCCGAGTTGTTTGAAGCACGTGTGCCGAAAGATGCAGGTATGTTGGCAGAAATCACCGGTACCGTTTCATTCGGTAAAGAGACCAAAGGCAAACAGCGTCTGATTATCACTGACGTAGACGGCGTTGCATACGAGACTTTGATTTCTAAAGAGAAACAAATTCTGGTGCACGACGGCCAAGTGGTAAACCGCGGTGAAACCATTGTGGACGGAGCGGTAGATCCTCATGATATTCTGCGTCTGCAAGGTATCGAAGCACTGGCACGTTATATCGTTCAAGAGGTGCAAGAGGTTTACCGTCTGCAAGGTGTGAAGATTTCCGATAAACACATCGAAGTCATCATCCGTCAGATGCTGCGCCGTGTGAATATTGTCGATTCAGGTGAAACCGAATTCATTACCGGTGAGCAAGTCGAACGTGGCGATGTCATGACAGCCAATGAAAAAGCTTTGGAAGAGGGCAAAGAACCGGCACGTTACGAAAATGTATTGTTGGGTATTACCAAAGCCTCCTTTGTCAACCGACAGCTTCATTTCTGCCGCATCGTTCCAAGAAACGACCCGCGTTCTGACCGAAGCTGCCATTATGGGCAAACAAGACGAGTTGCGTGGTCTGAAAGAGAACGTAATCGTAGGTCGTCTGATTCCTGCCGGTACTGGTTTGACCTACCACCGCAGCCGTCGCCAGCAATGGCAGGAAGCGGAGCAAGAAGCTTCCGAAATCGAAGCAACAGATGAATAATCCGTAGGGATGTTTGTTTGAAAGAAAACCGCAAAGGCAATATCCTTGCGGTTTTCTTTTTCAGACGACCTGTGGATTATAGTGGATTAACTTTAAATCAGTACGGCGTTGCCTCGCCTTGCCGTGCTATCTGTACTGTCTGCGGCTTCGTCGCCTTGTCCTGATTTAAATTTAATCCACTATATCAATGCCGTTGTGAAAAGTACGGTAGGAAGGGTGGCTCTAATGGAGTTGCGAACTGACTTATTTTTGATAAAGGTCGTCTGAAATAGGGAGTGCAGAGTTTTGAGAACTCTTTATCCATTTCAGACGACCTCAGTTGCTAAATAGTTCTTAGTAAATACAAAAATACCAACTTTTCTCTACCGTTTGCTTTCGACTAAACTCTTGCAATAAAAAAATATAATTCCACTCTTGCTGACATGGTGTCGGCAAGTATTTAACTCAACAGGACGAGAAAATATGCCAACTATCAACCAATTGGTACGCAAAGGCCGTCAAAAGCCCGTGTACGTAAAACAAAGTGCCTGCACTGGAAGCCTGCCCGCAAAAACGCGGCGTGTGCACCCGTGTATACGCGACTACCCCTAAAAACCTAACTCTGCATTGCGTAAAGTATGTAAAGTTCGCCTGACCAACGGTTTTGAAGTCATTTCATACATCGGTGGTGAAGGCCACAACCTGCAAGAGCACAGCGTCGTACTGATTCGCGGCGGTCGTGTAAAAGACTTGCCTGGTGTACGTTACCACACTGTACGTGGTTCCTTGGATACTGCAGGTGTTAAAGACCGTAAACAAGCCCGTTCTAAATACGGTGCTAAGCGTCCTAAATAATTACAGGGACTTAAATAGGCACGTCGGCCGCCTAAGCTGAACAACGGCCGAGTAAGTGAATACTCTATTGGGTATTCATGGGAATTGACCCGACTGAATAGATTAAAGGAAATTAAAATGCCAAGACGTAGAGAAGTCCCCAAGCGCGATGTGTTGCCTGATCCTAAATTCGGCAGCGTCGAGCTGACTAAATTCATGAACGTATTGATGATTGACGGTAAAAAATCTGTTGCCGAACGTATCGTTTACGGTGCATTGGAGCAAATCGAGAAAAAACCGGCAAAGCAGCAATCGAAGTATTTCACGAAGCCATTGCAAACGCTAAACCTATCGTGGAAGTGAAAAGCCGCCGTGTGGGTGGTGCAAACTACCAAGTTCCTGTTGAGGTTCGTCCTTCACGCCGTCTGGCTCTTGCAATGCGCTGGGTTCGCGATGCGGCCCGCAAACGTGGTGAGAAATCCATGGACCTGCGTTTGGCAGGCGAGATTGATTGATGCGTCCGAAGGTCGCGGCGGTGCGATGAAAAAACGTGAAGAAGTACACCGCATGGCTGAAGCCAACAAAGCATTCTCTCACTTCCGTTTCTAATTTTGAAAGGCTAATCAAAATGAGTCGTAAGACCCCGATCAGCCCTGTACCGCAACATCGGTATTTCCGCCCATATTGACGCGGGTAAACCACGACTACAGAACGTATTTTGTTCTATACCGGGTTTGACCCACAAATTGGGCGAGGTACATGATGGTGCGGCTACTCGACTACATGGAACAAGAGCAAGAGCGTGGTATTACCATTACCTCCGCTGCCGTATACTTCCCTACTGGTCCGGTATGGCGAAACAATTCCCCAGAACACCGCTTCAACATCATCGATACCCCGGGACACGTTGACTTTACCGTAGAGGTAGAGCGTTCTATGCGTGTATTGGATGGCGCGGTAATGGTTTACTGCGCGGTGGGTGGTGTTCAACCGCAATCTGAAACCGTATGGCGTCAAAGCCAACAAATACCAAGTTCCACGCTTGGCGTTTGTAAATAAAATGGACCGTCAAGGTGCCAACTTCTTCCGCGTTGTCGAGCAAATGAAAACCCGTTTGCGCGCAAACCCAGTACCTATCGTTATTCCGGTAGGCGCAGAAGACAGTTTCACTGGTGTTGTTGACCTGCTGAAAATGAAATCCATCATCTGGAATGAAGCCGATAAAGGTACAACCTTTACCTATGGCGACATTCCCGCTGAATTGGTTGAAACTGCTGAAGAATGGCGTCAAAACATGATTGAAGCCGCAGCTGAAGCCAGCGAAGAATTGATGGACAAATACTTGGGCGGCGACGAGCTGACTGAGGAAGAAATCGTAGGTGCATTGCGTCAACGTACTTTGGCAGGCGAAATTCAGCCGATGTTGTGCGGTTCTGCATTTAAAAACAAAGGTGTTCAACGTATGTTGGACGCAGTTAGTAAATTGCTGCCGGCTCCTACCGATATTCCTCCGGTTCAAGTGTTAACCCTAACACTGAAGAAGCCGACAGCCGTCAAGCCAGCGATGAAGAGAAATTCTCTGCATTGGCGTTCAAAAATGTTGAACGACAAATACGTTGGTCAACTGACTTTCATCCGCGTTTACTCAGGTGTCGTGAAATCCCAGTGATACCGTATTGAATTCTGTAAAAAGGTACTCGTGAACGTATCGGTCGTTTGGTACAAATGACTGCTGCAGACCGTACTGAAATTGAAGAAGTGCGTGCTGGCGACATCGCAGCCGCTATTGGTCTGAAAGACGTTACCACTGGTGAAACCTTGTGCAGAAAGCGCGCCGATTATCTTGGAGCGCATGGAGTTCCCTGAGCCGGTAATCCATATTGCCGTTGAGCCGAAAACCAAAGCCGACCAAGAGAAAATGGGTATTGCTCTGAACCGTCTGGCTAAAGAAGACCCTTCTTTCCGTGTCCGTACAGATGAAGAGTCCGGTCAAACCATTATTTCCGGTATGGGTGAGCTGCACTTGAATTATTGTTGACCGTATGAAACGCGAATTCGGCGTGGAAGCAAATATCGGTGCGCCTCAAGTGGCTTACCGCGAAACCATCCGCAAAGAAGTTGAAGCCGAATACAAACACGCTAAACAATCCGGTGGTAAAGGTCAATACGGTCACGTTGTGATCAAAATGGAACCTATGGAGCCGGGTGGTGCAGGCTACGAATTTATCGACGAAAATTAAAGGCGGTGTGATTCCTCGCGAATTCATTCCGTCTGTTGATAAAGGTATCCGCGATACCCTGCCTAACGGTATTGTTGCAGGCTACCCTGTAGTTGACGTACGCGCACGTTTGATCTTTGGTTCTTCACACGACGTCGACTCCTCTCAACTGGCCTTCGAATTGGCTGCTTCCCAAGCCTTCAAAGAAGGTATGCGTAAAGCCAATCCTGCTCTGCTTGAGCCAATCATGGCAGTTGAAGTGGAAACTCCTGAAGAATACATGGGTGACGTAATGGGCGACTTGAACCGTCGTCGCGGCGTCGTATTGGTATGGATGATGACGGTATCGGCGGTAAAAAAGTCCGTGCCGAAGTACCTCTGGCAGAAATGTTCGGTTATTCGACCGACCTGCGTTCTGCAACCCAAGGCCGCGCTACTTACTCTATGGAGTTCAAGAAATATTCTGAAGCTCCTGCCCACGTAGCTGCTGCTGTAACTGAAGCCCGTAAAGGCTAATCAGGCAAATAGGTCGTCTGAAAGGCTGAAATGATTTTTCAGACGGCCTCTGTTCTTTAATCGATCTTTAATGTAAAGGAATTAGCTCATGGCTAAGGAAAAATTTGAACGTAGCAAACCGCACGTAAACGTTGGCACCATTGGTCACGTTGACCATGGTAAAACCACCCTGACTGCTGCTTTGACTACTATTTTGGCTAAAAAATTCGGTGGTGCTGCAAAAGCTTACGACCAAATCGACAACGCTCCCGAAGAAAAAGCCCGCGGTATTACCATTAATACCTCACACGTAGAATACGAAACCGAAACCCGCCACTACGCACACGTAGACTGCCCGGGCCACGCTGACTACGTTAAAAACATGATTACCGGTGCCGCACAAATGGACGGCGCAATCTTGGTATGTTCCGCTGCCGACGGTCCTATGCCGCAAACCCGCGAACACATCCTGTTGGCCCGCCAAGTAGGCGTACCTTACATCATCGTGTTCATGAACAAATGCGACATGGTTGACGATGCCGAGCTGTTGGAACTGGTTGAAATGGAAATCCGTGACTTGCTGTCAAGCTACGACTTCCCAGGCGACGACTGCCCGATCGTACAAGGTTCTGCACTGAAAGCCTTGGAAGGCGATGCCGCTTACGAAGAAAAAATCTTCGAACTGGCTGCCGCATTGGACAGCTACATCCCGACTCCCGAGCGTGCCGTGGACAAACCGTTCCTGTTGCCTATCGAAGACGTATTCTCCATCTCCGGTCGCGGTACCGTAGTAACCGGTCGTGTAGAGCGCGGTGTCATCCACGTTGGTGACGAGATCGAAATCGTAGGTCTGAAAGAAACCCAAAAAACCACTTGTACCGGTGTTGAAATGTTCCGCAAATTGCTGGACGAAGGTCAAGCAGGTGACAACGTAGGCGTATTGCTGCGCGGTACCAAACGCGAAGAAGTGGAACGCGGTCAAGTATTGGCTAAACCGGGTACCATCACTCCGCACACCAAATTCAAAGCGGAAGTGTACGTATTGAGCAAAGAAGAGGGTGGTCGTCATACTCCCTTTTCGCCAACTACCGTCCTCAATTCTACTCAGTACTACCGACGTAACCGGCGCGGTTACTTTTGGAAGAAGGTGTAGAAATGGTTATGCCTGGTAGAACGTAGCCATTACTGTAGAACTGATTGCTCTATCGCTATGGAAGAAGGTTTGCGCTTTGCGATTCGCGAAGGTGGCCGTACCGTAGAGTGCAGGTGTGGTTTCTTCTATCATCGCTTAATTGAAGGATATCGATAAATGGCAAAACCAAAAAAATCCGTATCCGCCTGAAAGCTATGATTACAGCCTGATCGACCGTTCTGCTCAAGAAATCGTTGAAACTGCAAAACGTACCGGTGCCGTTGTAAAAGGTCCGATTCCGTTGCCGACTAAAAATCGAGCGTTTCAACATTCTGCGTTCTCCACACGTGAACAAAACTTCTCGTGAACAATTGGAAATCCGCACCCACTTGCGCCTGATGGACATCGTGGACTGGACTGACAAAAACTACCGATGCACTGATGAAACTGGACTTGCCAGCCGGTGTTGATGTAGAAATTAAAGTTCAATAATCGTTGCTGTGATAGAAAGCCGAATGGTTTATCCGTTCGGCTTTTTGTTATCCATATGTGTTGTGGAAATCAACCACGCTGTTAGACTTTTCGGCTTTTTGTTTGAAGAGCTGATTGAGCGGAAATTCGGTATTGTCCAAGAATGCTGATAGACGCGGGAAACCTGCTAAGTTCTTGATAATGCTGGATGGTTGCTAAAAAGCATTTAATCAAAAACAAAGCTGTTTGACGTAGAAAAAGTGTAAAACAACGTGACAATTTCCTATATCTAGGTTGTCTGAAAATCATTGCTCTTTTCGACTACCTTTGTATATTTAGCCAAAAAGGAGTCGATTTTAACGATTTTCAAAGAGGTTGGAGTTTCTCTATCTGAATGTCTTTCGGATAATCAGCGATAAATGATTTGGTCGCTTTGAGAAGCACTTGGATGCGCGGATCAGTCCATGGGACGATTTTATTGTGTTCATCACGTTTGTCAGACTAGATAATCACACCATCAGTATATTTTTTTACTGAATTCCAGCATCCAACGTTCGGCATCAATAAATTGTTTGAAATAAAGACTACCGGTGGCTGAATAATATGTGGCCAAAAAGGTAGCCGATGATTTTTATCGGGATAGCGTTTTTGATGTCGGTAACTGTGGTTTGGACATCTTTTTTTCCATTGGTTCCAAATCAGGACCAGCGATGTAGAACACGGGATTGGTGTAGCTGCGCTCATCTGACGGCGTTTGCTGAACTGCCGCCATTTTGCCAATACTGCCTCATTGTCCACCTGAGCTTGGTAGTAGCGGATGGCGTGCAGGTGTTCGTCGGGCAAACCGTGTTGCTGATGGGCACGGGGATTTTTCTTCTTTGAAAATCCGGTACATACGGGCAAAAATCGGTTTTAAGTTCCTGAGGCGTGAGGATTTGTCCGTCTTTTTCGGCAAACCAGGTTTCGATGTCGGTAGAGATGGTGCGGTAGCCTTCGCGATAGGACTGGCGCACCAATTCGCGGATGAGCTTTTCATTCAACACGCCGTGTTTGCGCTTGCCGGCAGGGTCGGGCATTACCAGCTCGGATTCGTAAATCAGAATACTTTGGACAATTTGTCACAGTCAGGTCGGGTTTGCCGACGTAGTCCATGCGGTCGTAAATGATAAAGTTTTTGCCGGAGGCAAGCGTGAGGCGGCGGCAAGGAAGAATAGGGATGCGGCGCGGATAAATTGTTTCATTGGATTTTTCTTTTTGGTGAAGGTCTAGGCTTGCTGTTTCGGCAATGCGAGGAGGACTTGATATAAATTAATGGGAAAGGTCGCGGCAAACAAGGAGGATGGGCTAAAAAAATGTCAAAGGTCTTCTAAAAACTGTGGGTTTGAGATTGGTCAGACCCGTTTCATCCGTTTTCATTTCGGAAGCCACATTTTCAGACGACCTTTTTCCTGCCCCTGTCCCCGCAAGCGCCTTTCTACCCTGTCAAATCCCCCGAAAAAGCGTACAATCCCACGTTTATTTTTGAATTATTATATTTTCAGACGACCTCCGTCAGAGAAAAGAGGTCGTCTGAAACCATTAGGCACGTTGACACATGACCCCATGATTTACCCCAAAACCCTACGACGTCATCGTCGTCGGCGGCGGCCACGCAGGCACGGAAGCCGCGCTCGCCGCCGCACGCATGGGCGCGCAGACGCTTTTGCTCACACACAACATCGAAAACGCTCGGCCAAATGTCGTGCAACCCCTCCATCGGCGGCATCGGCAAAGGCCATCTCGTGCGCGAACTCGACGTGCTCGGTGGCGCGATGGCGCTGGCGACCGACAAATCCGGCATCCAGTTCCGCCGTCTGAACGCCAGCAAAGTGCGCGGCGGTTCGTGCCACGCGGGCACAGGCGACTCGCATCCTGTACAAAAGCCGCCATCCGCGAAATGCTGGAAAAACCAAGAAAATTTGGAGCTTTTCCAGCAGTCGGTTGACGACGTAACCCTCGACGGCGACCGCATTTCGGGCGTGATGACCGCGATGGGCGTGGAATTTAAAGCCCGCGCCGTCGTACTGACCGCAGGCACGTTTTTGTCCGGCAAAATCCACATCGGTTTGGAAAACTACGAAGGCGGCCGCGCCGGCGATCCCGCCGCCAAATCGCTGGGCGGACGTTTGCGCGAATTGAACCCTGCCGCAAGGTCGTTCTGAAAACCGGCACGCCGCCGCGCATTGATGGGCGCACGATTGATTTCTCCCAACTGACCGAACAGCCCGGCGACACGCCCGTGCCCGTTTTTCTCCGTGCGTGGCAACGCCGAAATGCACCCGCGCCAAGTGTCCTGCTGGATTACGCACTACCAATTTGAAAACCCACGACATTATCCGCAGCGGTTTCGACCGCAGCCCCATGTTCACCGCGGCGAAAATCGAAGGCGTCGTTTCACCGCGCTATTGTCCGTCCATCGAAGACAAAATCAACCGCTTCGCCGACAAAGACAGCCATCAGATTTTCCTCGAACCCGAAGGCCTGACGACCAACGAATACTACCCCAACGGCATCTCCACCAGCCTGCCGTTCGACATCCAAATCGCCCTCGTTCGCAGCATGAAAGGCCTGGAAAACGCCCATATCCTGCGCCCCGGCTGCGCCATCGAATACGACTACTTCGACCCGCGTAACCTCAAAGCCAGCCTCGAAACCAAAACCATCCAAGGCCTCTTCTTCGCCGGACAAATCAACGGCACGACCGGCTATGAAGAAGCCGCCGCGCAAGGCCCTGCTCGCAGGCGCGAACGCCGTGCAGCACGTCCGCGAACAAGACCCGCTGCTGCTGCGCCGCGAACAAGCTCTATCTCGGCGTGATTGGTGGACGACCTCATCACCAAAGGCGTAAAACGAACCCTACCGCATGTTCACCAGCCGCGCCGAATACCGCCTGCAACTCAGGGAAGACAACGCCGACATGCGCCCTGACCGAAGACGGCCACAAAATCGGCTTGGTGGGTGAAAGCGCAATGGCGCATGTTCAACGAAAAACGCGAAGCTATCGAACGCGAAAATCCAACGTTTGAAAACAACATGGTACACGCCGCAAAAACTCGCCGAAGACGAACAAATCCGCGTGTTCGGACAAAAACTCAGCCGCGAAGCTAATCTGCACGACCTCCTGCGCCGCCCGAACCTCGACTACGCCGCACTGATGACGCTCGAAGGCGCAAGGTCGTCTGAAAACCTCTCCGCCGAAGTCATCGAACAAGTCGAAATCAAGTCAAATACCAAGGCTATATCGACCGTCAAAACGAAGAAATCGACAGCCGCCGCGACATCGAAACCTTAAAGCTGCCCGAGGATATCGATTACAGCAAAGTCAAAGGTTTGTCGGCAGAAGTGCAGCAAAAAGCTCAACCAGCACAAACCCGAAACCGTCGGGCCAGCCAGCCGCATTTCCGGCGTAACGCCTGCCGCCGTCGCATTGCTGATGGTGCATTTGAAAACGTGGGTTTAAAGGGAGCGAAGTAGGCTTACCTGCAAATAGGGAAAGGTCGTCTGAAACCGAAAATCAGGTTTCAGACGACCTTTAATACCGGCACATATTTATGTAGATTAAAATCAGAACGCACCCGTGCCGTCATTCCCGCGCAGCGTCGAAGTCGTGGGTCAGATTCTTGAATCCGACATCTTGGACGGTTGCGTCGGATACAAGTATCCGACCTACAGCTTGCGATCAAAATTAAATTTTAGGAATTATTATGAAATTAGCGGAGCTGGTTAATCATTACAGAGCTAAATTGGATATTCTTTCTGATGCGGTTTTGATTGGGGAAATACCGGAGGGAATTGATGAAATTCCTGATGAATTAAAGAAATTTTTAGTGTCGTAGGTCGGATACAAAGATATCGACCTACGGTTGAATGATTGCGGTCTGGATTCCCGCCTATGCGGGAATGACTGCATAGGTATTCTTATTTGTTTGAATTTATGATTAAACAAAGGGATGACATGGAAACCCAAACTTTAGAAAACCCCACTTTCGATACACAAGACGAATTCAAGCGTAAGCCGACAGCCGAAAACATCATCAGGTTGCTTACCTCGCCCATCGACCTTTCCCTATGGTCATCGACGGCGGCTGGGGACGGGCAAAACCGAATTTTGCCAAAAACTGATTCGGCTCATGCAACAGCAACATCCTGATTACCAGCCTGTCTATATTGACGCCTTCCGTTCAGACCACAGCGGAGAGCCTCTGCTGGCATTGCTTTGCCGAAATCATCAAAACCTGTACGCCTGAAGATACTGACGAGCAGCCGTCTGAACAGCGCAAAAATATTACGAGGAAAAGTCGCGAAAGCCGCAGGATTCTTGATGAAAACCGTTGCCAATGCAGCGGTTGGTCATGTTCTAAAAGCAAAGTACAGACGATTTGGCAGAAGGATTACAACAGATAATAAATGACAGCCAAGATGCAGACAGTTTGGCCGAAACCGTAACCGATGCTGCTGCCACAATCGCTAGCCACACTATTGATGCAACCGTCGAAGCCTTGTTGAAAGAGCAAATCGAAGCGGAAAAATCTGGAAACGCTCAAAGCCTGCCTGAAAAGAATTTGCAGAGGAAAAACCGATTATCCTGTTTATCGACGAACTAGACCGCTGCCGCCCCGATTACGCTGTCGATATGCTGGAAGTCATCAGCATGTCTTTGATGTCGAAAACGTCAAAGTCGTGCTGGTAACGAACACCAAGCAACTGCGCGCGGCGATCAATCATCGATATGGGGTGGAAGTGGATGCGCACAAATATTTGAATAAGTTTTTGAAGTACAGCTTTACCTTTGCCTGATAAGGTTGCAGTTCCATTTGAGGTAGAACGGGCTTTGGTTTCCGTTGAATATTTCAAACAGTTGATACGAAAAAGTCATATGGCTGATCAACTAAAAGATTTGATTGAGGAAAATAATATTATGAGTTCTATTAGCGATATGATTGAAGGAGTCATATATCGCTTAGGGAGGTGGAACAATTAGTCCAGGTTTTTAGAGATATATTATTCTTTAAGCCAAGAATTAAATAGAAAACTGATATGGGAATATAAATTACCGCGTATTATTGCTATATTTATTTTCTGCTTCTATCCGAGTTTAATTGATGATATTAATCAAAAATATTACTGAATCACAGGGTTTTTAATCAATATAGAAAATATTGGGGAAAGTGTATCAACGAGAATTTTCTTAAAAATGCAAGTTTTGTTTTAAGAAGTTCACTTGAAACTAGAATCTTATCTATCCTGAAAGACACCCTTCCAAGTCCTCAGCCTTGAACAAACATCTCGATGAAAAAGGTCGTCTGAAACTTAATTTTCGGTTTCAGACGACCTCTCTTTATCCAATCTGGTGCCGGAGAAGGGAATCGAACCCCCGACCTTCGCGTTACGAATGCGCTGCTCTACCGACTGAGCTACACCGGCACGGCGTTCGTTATCATATACATAAATGGGATGATCAGCAAGTTCGTATTTCTCGATAAAGTCGTTGTTCGCGAAAATATATGCCGTGTTTTCAGACGACCTTTTTAAAAGACTGTATGGGGATAGTGTTTTGATTCTTGACTTTTCATCCCTTCCACACGCCAGGAAACGGTAATGGGTTGGGCAGGTTTATCCGGAATCGGCAAACTGTCAGCCTCCGTCCGAATATAATATTTAACAGTGAACAAGCTAAATCTGGATGATAGGTTCGGCCGCGAGGTTGGATGAACGGGGGAGCAAAGTGTGTTGCATCAAGGTTCAAGATGGCGGACGAACACCTGCGAATTGCGGCCGTTGGCGAGGTAGTCGCGGCGGCGTTCTTCGGGTAATGCGTCGGGAGAGGTCGTCTGAAAACCGCGTTCGACAAACCATTCGCCTGTGCGGGTGGAGAGGGCGAACAGCCAGCGGATACCCAAGCTTTGGGCTTTTTGGAAGAGGTGGTCGAGCAGCATTTCGCCGTAGCCGCCGTCGCGGGCTTCGGGGGAGACGACGAGGCAGGCGAGTTCGCCGATTTCGGGATCGTCGAAAGTTTTGAGGGCGACGCAGCCGTAGATGTTGTGGTCGTGTTCGAGGACGGAGAAGCCGGAGATGTGGTTTTCGAGATATTCGCGGCTGCGGTGCAACAGGATGCCTTGTTCTTCAAGCGGGCGTATCAGGGCGATGATGTGCGGGATGTCGCGGCTGTGCAGCCTGGCGGATGGAGACGAAGGCATCGCGGGCGATGGCGGTGCCACGCAGCCTTCGCGGGGTGAATAGTTCGCGCAACAGTCCGCCGTCTTCGCGTCCGCTAAGGATTTGAACGCGGCTGACGCCGTTTTTCGACGGCGTTGACGGCGGCTATGAAGCAGGCGTACGGGAACGTTGTTTGCGGTTTCTATCAGGTGGCGGACTTCGCCTGAGGACAGGGTGGACATGAGGATGCCGTCGGCGTTGCAAATGCCGGCTTCTTCGGTCAGGTGCACGAGTTTTTCGGCTTGAAGGGCGACGGCGACGGCTTCGGCGGCTTCACCATGCTGAGGTTGAAGGTTTTGCCGCCGTAGGAGTGTCCGAGCGGGCTGATGAGGACGATGGCGCCGTCGTCGAGGCGGCGGTTGATGGAGTCGGTGTCGGTTTTGCGGACGATGCCGGTGTAGCCCATGTCTATGCCGTCAATGACACCCAGCGGGCGGGCGCGAGGAAATTACCTGAAGCGGTGGGAATCGGTTTGTTGCGCAAGGGGGCGGATGCGCTGCTGCACAGGGCGGCTTCGATGTCGCTGCGTATCATGCCGACCGCCTGTTTGGCGTCGCGCAGGGTGGCATCGTCGGTAATGCGGCGGTTGCGGTGGTATTGTGGAACGAATTGTCTGTCGGCGGCGAGGCAGTTGAGAAAATGGCGCGTGCCGTGTACTCAACACGAGGCGCACGCCCAGCCGGCAAGCAGGTGGAAATCGGCAGCGAGCCGGTTGAGGGTGTCGCCTTCGAGCAGGCTGTCGTGCGATGCCGATAACCAGTGTTTTGCCGCGCAGGTAGTGGATATAGGGCGCGGCTTCGCGAAAATCGGCAACAAAGCCCGGAGATGTGTTCATAACAAGACCAGATAGAAAAGCTGCATGATGAGGACGGTCAGCGCAACCAGTACCGCCAGTGTCCAGTTGAAGCCTTCTTCGGATTTGGCGGGTTTGGCAGCGGCTGCCGCCATCAGGCTTGGAATTCTTCAGTCCGCCGTTTTTCTTCTTCTGCCCGTCGCTTTTCCTCTTCGGTGCGCCGTGCCGCCTCTTCTTTGGCTTTTTTGGCACGTTCGGCGCTGTCGAGCAGGCTGGCGATTTCGTGGCGGGAGAGTTGTTTGCGGTTGCGGATGTTGCCGCCCATGTCGTGTACGAGGCGAACGTCGGTAACGGCATTGGGCAGCGTGTCGGGATTGGCGGGGGCGGAAGACGGCGCCAGGCTGTCTTTGGCTGAACAGACCTTCGCATTTATTGCAAAACGACAAAGCCTTGTGCGACGTTGAGCTGGGTGTCTTTGACCCAAAGTGAGGTTTTGCAGTGTGGGCAGATACAGGCGGGCATAGGGGTTTTCCGTGTAAAGTGTGGAATGTGTTGTTTTAATGTGTGTTTGATTGGGGTGGGTCGTCTGAAAAGGGATTGTCCGTTTTTCAGACGACCTTTTGTTTATCGGATTTTAGGCAACGCCGTAGCGTTCGCGGTAGGCTCTGACCGGCTCGAGGAAGCCGCCGAATTCCGCATTGTTTTGCAGGAGCGTGAACAGGTCGTTCAGATTGGCAATGGCGACGACGGGCAGGCCGTATTGTTTTTCCACTTCCTGAACGGCGGACACTCGCCCGTGCCTTTTTCCATGCGGTCGAGCGCGATGGCGACGGCGGCGGGCGTTGCGCCTTCTGCCTCAATCAATTTGACCGATTCGCGCACAGATGTTCCCGCAGAAATCACGTCGTCGATAATCAAAACGCGGCCTTTTGAGCGGCGCACCGACCAATACGCCGCCTTCGCCGTGGTCTTTCGCTTCTTTGCGGTTGTAGGCAAACGGCACGTTCACGCCTTTTTCCGCCAGCATCATCGCAGTTGCCGCCGCCAAAATAATGCCTTTGTAAGCCGGGGACCGAACAGCATGTCGAATTTTTACGCCGCTCTCGATAATCGCCTGCGCGTAAAACTTCGCCAGTTGCAGCGTCGATGCGCCGTCGTTAAACAGTCCGGCGTTGAAAAAAATAAGGCGACTGACGGCCTGCCTTGGTCGTAATTCACCGAATTTCAGTACATTCTGCGCCAGCGCAAACTTGAGGAAATCTTGACGGAAATCGACATTTTGCTTCTTTCAAAAGATATTGATTTATAAAGGGAAGAGATTATAAAAGGATTCATGAGGAAAATGCAGGTCGTCTGAAAAAACAGGTTTTCTGGTTTCAGACGACCCTCTTCATTCAAGCCCTTTAAAATCTGCCATCCGCCATTATCTATCGGTAGCGGCGACGGCGGCATACTTGATATGCCCAAGCCGATGATTTACTGTTAGAATCCGAATTTATTTGTTTTCAAACCATTTTCAGGAGCAAACGCCATGCGAAACGACGTTTACGACTATACCGCCACGGGACAAGTTAGCTAAAAATACCGTCCTGCAAAAACTTACCGCCTGCTCGGTCTGTTCTTTTATCCCGCCGTCGCCGGCGCATATTTCAGCGGCCGGTTCGGACTGAATCTGTTCTCTCTGTTCGGTCAGGGCTGGATGGGGCTGGTTGCCGTGCTGGTATTCTTCTACGGCATGACTTTCCTCATTGAGAAAAACCGTTACAGCAATGTCGGCGCAACCCTCCTGATGATCTTCACTTTCGGCATGGGTGTGCTGATCAGCCCGCTTCTGCAATATACGCTCGCTATTCCAAACGGTACGTAAAATCGTCGGTATCGCCGCCGCCATGACTGCCGGGGCATTCTTTACCATGTCTGCAATGGCGCGCCGCACCAATGTCAATATGAATTCGCTAGGCCGCTTCCCTGACCGTCGGCGCGGTGGTGTTGATGATTGCGATGATTGCCAACTTCTTCCCGCAAATCCCGGCATTGAGCCTCGCCGTTTCGGCAGCGTTTGTCCTGTTTAGCTCGCTGATGATTATGGCAGGGTGCGTACGGTGATTGACGGTGGCGAAGACAGCCATATCAGCGCGGCTCTGACCATCTTCATCTCCATCTACAATATCTTCAGCAGCCTGCTGCGTATTTTGCTGGCGTTCAGCGGCGATGATTAACCGTTTACGCATCTGACGAAAGAATTCAAGGTCGTCTGAAAACAGGTTTTCTGATTTTCAGACGACCTTTTTGACATTCCATTCCCCGCCCGCTATCCTGACGGCTGCCATCACTCACACCACTACCCATGAACACTATCCCCCGCGCCGTGCCGTTTACGCAGGCAGCTTCGACCCGCCGACCCTCGGTCATCTTTGGATGATACAAGAAGCGCAGGCGCTTTTTGACGAACTCGTCGTCGCCATCGGTATCAATCCTGAAAAACATAATACCTACACTATAGACGAACGCCGCGACATGCTCGAAGCGATTACGGAAGGCTTTTCCCAATGTCCGCATCAGCGTATTTGAAAAACCGCTTCCTGGTTCGCTACGCGCGCGAAATCGGAGCAGGGTTTTATCGTTCGCGGTATCCGTTCTGCCGCCGACTATGAATACGAACGCTCCATGCGCTATATCAACAGCGACCTTGCGCCCGAAATTTCGACGGTTTTCCTGATGCCACCGCGCGAAATCGCCGAAGTGTCTTCCACTATGGTCAAAGGCCTGGTCGGCCCCGATGGTTGGCACGACATAATACGCCGCTACCTGCCCGAAGCCGTGTACGAAAAATCGTGCGGGATTATGAAACTTGAAATCGTTGTTAACGAGAAGGTCGTCTGAAAGCTTGAAACGCAGGTTTTCAGACGATCTTTCGATTTATGGCAGTGTTTGTGTAATTCTAAATTTACATTGAATAATCAAAATGATTAAATTCAATTTAAATATAATTTTTGGTGGCTGATTTGTTGCAAAAATATAAACACGGTTTGTCATAAATAAAGATAATTATTATCAATTATTTCGATTAAGCAAAAAAATATTTCCTATAATGCCGCATCCTTCACCTTTCGAGTTGAACATGCAATATTCTGCCCGCCTTTCCTGCTTTCCGCCCTGATTGCCTCCGCCTTCCCGCTGTATGCCGCCGATACCGCCGATAGCGAACATTACACTGCCACCCTGCCCACCGTTACCGTGGTCGGACAGTCCGACACCAGCGTACTCAAAGGCTACATCAACTCACGACGAAGCCGCCGTTACCCGCAACGGCCAGCTCATCAAAGAAACACCGCAAAACCGTCGATACGCTCAACATCCAGAAAAACAAAAACTACGGCACGAACGATTTGAGTTCCATCCTCGAAGGCAACGCCGGTATTGACGCTGCCTACGATATGCGTGGCGAAAGTATTTTCCTGCGCGGCTTCCAGGCCGACGCATCCGATATTTACCGCGACGGCGTGCGCGAAAGCGGGCAGGTCCCGCCGCAGCACCGCCAACATTGAGCGCGTGGAAATCCTGAAAGGCCCTGTCTTCCGTCCTGTACGGACGCACCAACGGCGGCGGCGTCATCAATATGGTCAGCAAATACGCCAATTTCAAACAAAGCCGCAACATCGGTGCGGTTTTACGGCTCGTGGGCAAAACCGCAGCCTGAATATGGACATCAACGAAGTGCTGAACAAAAACGTCGCCATCCGCCTCACTCGGCGAAGTCGGGCGCGCCAATTCGTTCCGCAGCGGCATAGACAGTAAAAACGTCATGGTTTCGCCCAGCATTACCGTCAAACTCGACAACGGCTTGAAATGGACGGGGCAATACACCTACGACAATATGGAGCGCACGCCCGACCGCAGTCCGACCAAGTCCGTGTACGACCGTTTCGGACTGCCTTTACCGCATGGGTTTTCGCCCACCCGAACGATTTTTGTCAAAGACAAGCTACAAGTCTGGCGTTCCGACCTCGAATACGCCTTCAACGACAAAATGGCGCGCCCAATGGCAGCTCGCCCACCGCACGGCGGCGCAGGATTTTCGACCATTTCTATGCAGGCAGCGAAAACGGCAGCCTAATCAAAGCGCAACTACGCCTGGCAGCAGACCGACAACAAAACCCTGTCGTCCAACTTCACACTCAACGGCGACTACAACATCGGCCGTTTTGAAAAACCACCTGACCGTAGGCATGGATTACAGCCGCGAACACCGCAACCCGACATTGGGTTACAGCCGCGCCTTTTCCGTCTCCATCGACCCCTACGACCGCGCAAGCTGGCCGGTTTCAGGCAGATTGCAGCCCGTCCTCACCCAAAACCGCCACAAAGCCGACTCCTACGGCATTTTCGTGCAAAAACATCTTCTCCGCTACGCCCGATTTGAAATTCGTCCTCGGCGGCCGTTACGACAAAATACACCTTTAATTCCGAAAACAAACTCACCGGCAGCAGCCGCCAATACAGCGGCCACTCGTTCAGCCCCAATATCGGCGCAGTGTGGAACGTAACGCCTGCCCACACGCTCTACGCCTCGTATAACAAAGGCTTCGCGCCTTATGGCGAACGCGGCGGCTATTTGAGCATCGACACTTCGTCTTCCGCCGTGTTCAACGCCGATCCCGAGTACACCCGCCAATACGAAACCGGTGTCAAAAGCAGTTGGCTGGACGACCGCCTCAGCACCACATTGTCCGCCTACCAAATCGAACGCTTCAATATCCGCTACCGTCCCGACGCGCAAAATGATCCCTACACTTGGGCTGTCGGCGGCAAACACCGTTCACGCGGCGTGGAGTTGTCCGCCATCGGACAAATCATCCCCAAAAACTCTATCTGCGCGGTTCGTTGGGCCTAATGCAGGCGAAAGTCGTTGAAGACAAAGAAAATCCCGACAGAGTGGGCATCCATTTGGACAACACCAGCAACGTTACCGGCAACCTGTTCTTCCGTTACACGCCGACCGAAAAACCTCTACGGCGAAATCGGCGTAACCGGTACGGGCAAACGCTACGGCTACGATTCAAGAAACAGAAGTTACCACGCTTCCCGGCTTCGTCCGCACCGACGCCATGCTCGGCTGGAAACCGCAAAAACTCTGAACCTCACTTTCGCCGTCGGCAATCTGTTCAATCAAAAAAATACTGGCGTTCCGACGCCATGCTCTGCGCGCCGCGCACTTATACGGCACGGGTGAATTACAGTTTCTAATCTCGGACAGGAAATGGAACAGGTCGTCTGAAAACTCGTGTTTCGAGTTTTCAGACGACCTTACTCTATACGCTCATGAACAAGGCGGGGCGCTTAAGTCTGCAAAAGAATGTGGCAGTCCGCAAAGATAGCGTTTGCGCGGCCTTTGCTATATCATTCCCTTATCTGAAACCAAGGAAAACATCATGTACGAAGTCAACCGCAGCGTCTTCCTGCTCATCCTGCTCGATCCCTTTTTGGAACTGGCTGCAAACCCTGCCCGGTAATCATCTTTGACGGTTTGACGCTTGAAGACATTCAAGCCGATGCCACTCTACTCGTCCGTCCGTGTGAAACCGCCGACGAAGTTTGGGACGAAATCGAAGCGCGGTTTGAAGACATTTTTCGCTGCCGAACTTGCCGCTGACTGGTGTGAAGATGAGCGAGTGGCCTGATTTGGACGCCGATATTTTCAACGAATGGTTCGACATACAGCTCTCCACCGTCATCACCGACCTCGAGCACGAACCGCTCGCCCGTGAAGCCTCTTCAACCCTTTTAATCTGAACTGATGAACGTCCGTGTCCGCAATTACCATCTTGACGGCTACGGTCATAATCAACAACGCGCGCTATCTCGAATTTCTCGAAGAAGCGCGCTGGACGTATGAGGAACACGGTTTCTTGTCCGAAATCGACGGCTTGATGCTGGTGGTTGTCCGCACCGACATCCGTTATCGCCGCGCCGCCGTCGAGCGACATATTACGTTTTGAAGGTCGTCTGAAAGAGCTGACCTCGCGTCACATTATCCTCACCCAAAACATCGTTTTGCCCAGCGGCAAAAATGCCGTCGAAGCCGAAAAGTACGCTGATGGTTGTCAGCGCAGAAAGCGGGCGGAGCATCAGCATTCCCGAACCTCTATTTATCTTTTTAAAACAATACTCCGAAGCATGAAAAACTCATTACCATTGCCGCAGTCGCCATTATCGGCGTGCTGCTCGCCATTGTCCTTATTCCGGATAACAAACCTACTCCCACATTTCTCTTTGTCTCGACCTGCAAAGGCAAACCGAGTGTCCAACGCCAATTTGCAAGGCAAGGTCAGTTTCATCAATTTCTGGTTTCCCTCCTGTCCGGGCTGTGTCAGTGAAATGCCCAAAGTCATCAAAATGTCCAAAGACTATCAAGGAAAAGACTTTCAAGTATTCGGCATTGCCCAACCGATAGACCCGTTGGAAAGCGTAAACCCAATACGTCCAAGAATACGGTTTGCCCTTTTACCGTCATGTTTGATGCCGATAAAGCCGCCGCCTGCCTCGGTACGCAGGTTTACCCGACTTCTTTTTCTGATTAATAAAAAGGCGAAATCCTGAAAACCTTTGTCGAGAACCCGACTTCGCCGCGCTTTATCAGGAAATCGACAAAGAATTGGCAAAGTAGCATCAAAAAGGCGCAATGATGCACCCTTATGTATTTATTGGGATAACGTGTGGATTCCTTTTCTCGCAAATGCTGATTGCGTGAAAAACGGCAGCAGTTTCAGCAATATTGTTTTTGTGTGCCTTTCTTCATAACCTTTTATCATGATTCGGACAAAGAACCTTCTCAAACCGGGCGGCAGGCAATCATATAATTCACTTCTGTCGAGTCGCATAAAGAATAGCGGCGGGTCAAAAGATTGTAGGTCATGCCCTTGGTGTCGATAACGTCCAAACCCTGCCCTGCCTGCACATTCGCGCCAGCTCGGCGGGCGTGATGAATTTTTGCCAATCGTGCGTCCCTTTGGGAACGACGTTCAACACATATTCCGCGCCGACAATCAGATGGAGATAAGATTTAGGGTTGCGGTTGATGGTGGAGAAAAACACCCTGCCGTCAGGCTCACCAGTCCGAACAGGCTTTGACGATGGCGGCGGGATCGGGAACGTGTTCCATCATTTCCATGCAGGTTGCAACATCGAAACTGTGCGGCTGTTCGGCGGCAAGGTCTTCGACGCGGATGCAGCGGTAATCGATATTGTCCACTCTTCGGCAGCGGCATGGGCTTTGGGCGGTTTGCAAACGATTTTTCCGCCATATCAATGCCGGTAACGTGCGCCGCGCCGCGTTTTGCCACCATGCTTTCCGACAAAATCCCACCGCCGCAGCCGACATCCAAAACACGTTTGCCCACCAACTGAGCGAATGAATTGATATAGCCCAAGCGTAGCGGGATTGATGTCGTGCAGAGGTTTGAACTCGCCGTTTTTATCCCACCATTTATCCGCAATTTGCTGAATTTAGCGATTTCGTCCGCATCGACGTTGTGTTGTCCGGCTGCTTCCATCATGATTTTCCTGATTTGGATTTCGGGTTGAAGAGGGTTTCGATTTTTATAGCAAAGCGGCAGGATGGAACAGAGACCAACCGCCGCCAGCCGCCAAAAGGCTGTCTGAAAAACGCCGCTTACTCCTTTTCAGACGACCTTGGATTCGGATTTCAAGTGCAACACCAGGGTACCAGTGGTTGGAACAGATTTAAGAATAAAAACACTTGGCGCTTTCGCAGCCAAGTGTTTTTCTCGGCCGGTGGTTCAACTCATCTTGAACCCTGCGTATCTCCCTGATCGCTGATGTTTCTGGAAATCGGTCTGTTTGGGGAAATATTGCCGGATGAGTCCGTTGGTGTTCCTCATTCAGCCCTTTCTCCCAAGAATGGTGCAAGGGCGGCAAAAATAGGTTTTCGCCTTCAATGCTAGCTATTTTGGTGCGTTGGTAGAACTCTTTGCCGTTATCCATGGTGATGGTGTGGACTCTGGCTTTATATGCCTTTAATACCCTAATGGCCGCCCGGGCAGTGCTCGGCTTTTAAGTTCTTCAATTTGCAGATGATGGTGTAGCGGTAACGCGTTCGACCAAGGTCAATAACGCGCTTTTCTGATTTTTGCCGACGACGGTGTCGGCCTCCCAATCGCCGATGCGGGTTTTCCGAGTCGACGATAGCAGGTCGGTTTTCTTATGCCGACTGGTCCGGGCACTTTGCCTCTGATCATGTGCTGCCGTAGCGTTTGCGGGTAGGGTTTGCTGCATATTCTGAGATGTTGCCACAGTGCCGCCGTTGCTTTTTGTCTTGGCGAAGGTGGCGGTAAACGGTGCTGTGATGGAGCGTGATCCCGTGGTACGCTGTTTGCGTAAGCTGGCTTTGCTGTTGCGCTTTCGGCACTGTATTGCTGTCCATGGGTGCAGTGCCGCTTGATTTCGCGGCTGATGGTGCTTTTGTGGCGGTTAAGCTGTTTGGCGATTTCGGCGACGGTGCAGTGGCGGACAGGTATTGGATATGGTACCGTCTCGTCTTGGGTCAGTTGTGTAGCCCATGGCAATCTTTCTTCAGGAAAGGCCGTATGCTACCGCATACCGGCCTTTTTCTGCTGAAAGTTGCACTCTAAAATGCGAACCGCCGACTTTAGATGGATTGTGCAGGCAACGGATGCGCTACGTCGCCGCACGCAATCTTTAGATTTCCAGTAATCCGTTACCATACATAGAGAGGATATTTTGAGGGAAAAATAAGGTCGTCTGAAAACCTATTTTCGGGTTTTCAGACGACCTGTCGCTTTATCAAATCACTGCAATTATTGCCCGATGGGAATCAGCAGTGAACCAGCGTGCCTTCGTCTTCGCCGGTAATGACGCGTTTGAGCGAGCCTTGTTTGGCGATGCCGAAGACGACAATGTTGAGTTTGCGTTCGCGGCAGAGGGCGAAGGCGGTCGCATCCATGACTTTGAGGTTTTGTTCAACGCTTCGTCAGCGCGCATGGTTTCGTGAGCGTGGCGGACGGCTCTTTTCGGGTCTGCGGTATAACACGCCGTCCACGTTGGTGCTTTCGGAGCATGACGTCGCAGTTCATTTCGGCTCCGCGCAGGGCGGCGGCGGTGTCGGTAGTGAAGAAGGGGTTGCCCGTACCGGCGGCGAAGATGACGACTTTGCCTTCCCTCAAGGTATTGGATGGCTTTGGGGCGGGCGTAGGTTTCGGCGATTGCTGCATAGAGCGCGGATTGTACGCGCGCTTTGATGCCGAGGGTTTCGAAGGCATCTTTGAGGGCGAGTGCATCCATAACGGTCGCCATCATGCCCATGTAGTCGGCGGTGGCGCGATCCATGCTGCCTGCTTGGGCGGATACGCCGCAGAAGATGCTTTCCGCCGCCGACAACGATGCCGACTTGTACGCTCATTTTGACGACTTCGGCGATTTCACCGACGGTTTGGACGATGGTGTCGTGGTTGATGCCGAAAGGGTCGGAACCCATCAGGGATTCGCCGGAGAGTTTCAATACGCGTTTGTATTTGATTTGCTGTGTCATGGGATACCTTGTTTTCTTTTGGGTGGATAGCGCCAGTTATTCAGGGCGCTGCTAATTCGGGAAAAGGGCGTTTGATTTTTCAGACGACCTTTCGGGATGTTTAGCTAACAGGGTACGCGTTTTCCGTGGGTGTATAGGGTTTGGATAAATTATTATGTGTTGATTATGATGAAATATTTTCTGTTCGACAGTATTTTTAAACAGTGTAACTCTCAAGCACCCTGATTCGTTTGGAATCCAGGTGCTTTTCTTTTCATTTCTGCCTTTACACTTTAGCAGCAGCGGCAACTTCGGCTGCGTAGTCGACAGCGGCTTTTTCGATACCGTCGCCTACTTTGTAACGTACCGAGCTGATGATTTCGGTGCCGTTTTTCTTTTAGCGAGTGGGCAACGGTTTGGTCAGGGTTCATCACGAATGCTTGGCCGTTCAGGGTGATTTTCGGCCAAGAATTTGCGGATACGGCCTTCAACCATTTTAGCGGCGATGTCGGCGGGTTTGCCGGAAGCGATGGCTTGCTCGGTGTAGATGTGGCGTTCTTTTCGATGGTTTCGGCATCTACTTCGCTTCGGTTACGCATTGCGGTTTGGCGGCAACGATGTGCATACCGATTTTACGCGCTACGTCTTCAGAGCCTTTGAACTCAACCAATACGCCTTCGGTAGCCAATGCGCCGTGGATGTAGGCAACCAGTTGGTTGGCGGTGTCGATCACTTGGAGCGGCGGACAGACATGTTCTCGCCCAATTTGGCGATGATGAGCTACGTTCTGCTTCAACCAGTTCGCTCAGTTCTTCAACGGTAGCCGGTTTTTCTCGGCAGCGGTTTTCGCAACAAAGTTGGCGAATTCTACGAAGCCTGCGTCTTTGGCAACGAAGTCGGTTTCGCAGTTTACTCAACCAATGCGCCGACATTGCCGTTGATGGCGTGTCAATACACGCCTTCGGCAGCGGTACGGCCAGCCAGTTTGCCGGCTTTTCGCGCCGGATTTGATGCGCAGGATTTCTTCGGCTTTTTTCGAAGTTGCCTTCAGCTTCAACCAAGGCTTTTTGCATTCCATCATGCCCAGGCCGGTAGCGGCGCGCAGGTCGGCAACCATTTTTGCAGTAATTTCTGCCATTTTGAATCTCCTAGATTTTTGGGGAAACACGGGATATCCGTGTTTGGGAATGGGGTCGTCTGAAAAAGGCTTTTCAGAACGGGATTTGAGAAAAGGGCATAACGCCCCTCTTCGGTTTGCCGGATTACTCAGCAGCTTCTTGGGCAGCGGCTGCGGTTTCTTGCAGCGCTTGGTTTTTGCCTTCCAAAACTGCGTCGGCGATGCCGCGGCAGTACAGGCGGATGGCTTTGGCGGAGTCATCGTTACCGGGGATAACGTGTTTCACGCCGTCAGGGCTGTTGTTGGTATCGACTACGGCGATAACGGGATGCCCAGTTTTTCAGCTTCGACCAGAGTACCTTTTTGGTAGCCGGTGTCGATAACGAAAATCGCGTCAGGCAGGCCTTTCATGTTTTTGATACCGCCCAAAGAACGTTCCAGTTTTTCAACGTCGCGTTGCATTTCCAAAATTTCTTTTTGTTGAAACCGCCTTCGGCAGCGTTTTCCAAAGCAGCGGTTTTTTTCTTCCAGGCGTTTGATGGATTGCTTAACGGTTTTGTAGTTGGTCAGCATGCCTGCCCAACCAACGGTAATCGACAAAGGCATACCGGCGCGGGTAGCTTCTTCGCGGATGATTTCACGCGCTTGACGTTTGGTGCCGACAAACAGCACGGTGCCTTTGTTGGCAACCAGACGGCGTACGGCTTCTTGCGCTTCTTGGAACATCGGCAGGGGTTTTTCCAGGTTGACGATGTGGATTTTATTGCGCGCACCGAAAATGTATTGTACCATTTTTCGGATTCCAGAAACGGGTTTGGTGGCCGAAGTGAACGCCGGCTTCAATCATCTGACGGCATAGTAATTTGAGACATTTTATTTCCTTGAAAGGGTTGAGAGCACATTCAATCGCATAGAACTTGATAGGCTGCGCCTATTGTCAACACCCTTCGGCGAAAAGTGGGCATAAGTTTTAAAAATAGTGTGTTTCCGAAATGGAAAAAGCTCGACGGATTATAGCGGATAAGGGGTCGTCTGAAAAGGGATTTTATGCATGCCGTCCTGTTTGCCTGCCTTCGTCCGGCTGCGCGGCGGCTTTGTTCGAATGCTTCCTTTTCCTGCTGCTTCATCAGGCGGTTGCGGCGGCGTATGGTGACGGCGTAAAAACGGTAAACGCGACGGGCAGGACTGCCCAAAAACCAAATAAATCAAAGCGCGCGCGATGCTGGGCTGGGCGGCGGAATACATGACGGCGACGAAGAGGTAGCCGATAAGGACGATATGCCACATGGCGGAATCCTGTTTTGATGTTAACGGAGCGTTTATAATCGCCGTATTCTACAACAACACTCAAAAAGGTCGTCTGAAATGAGGAATGAGGAAAAACACGCCCTGCGCCGAGAATTGCGCAGCGCCCGCGCGCAGATGGGGCATCAAGGGCGGCTGGCGGCGGGGCAAACGGTTAACCGCCTGCTCAAGCGTTATATCAAGAAGGGGCGGAAGATCGGCGTGTATTGGCCGATGGGCAGCGAGCTGCGGCTGGACGGCTTTGGTGCGTGCGCAAAAACGCGGCGCCAAACTCTATCTCGCCCTTTTATATCGAACCGCGTTCGCGGCGGATGTGGTTCACGCCCCTATCCTGCCGACGGAGTGAAACAAGAACGCAAGCGCGGCAGAGCGAAGCTGCATGTGCCGCAGTTTACGGGACGCAAAATCCGCGTACACGGTTTTATCGATATTGTTTGTCCCGATTGTCGGCATGAATCGCGAAGGCTACCGCCAGGCAGGCTGGCGGCTATTACGATGCGACGCTCGCAGCGATGAAATACCGTTTACAGGCAAAAACCATAGGCGTAGGCTTCGCTTGCCAACTGGTTGACACGCTGCCGCGCGAACCGCACGACCTGCCGCTAGACGGGTTTGTATCGGAATCGGGCGTGCTGGTGTTCAAACATCATTAATCAATAGCTTTCAGACGACCTCAAAGATGCCGTCCGTTAAGACACTATAAAAGGTCGTCTGAAAACTCAAATCTTCAAATACAAAAGGAAACCTCATGGCTGATTTTTCATCCGTTCCGTTTTGTCCTTCGACCGCGTCCGTCTCGAACCTTTGACGGCAGCACACGAAGCCGGTTTGCGCGAAGCAGTTTGCGACGGCGAGAGTCTGGAAACTGAACGTAACCACCGCGCCCGAACCCGACCAAGTGGCGGACTATATCCGCACCGCCACGCAAACCCGCCTTGCCTTTGCCGTCATCGACGAAGACACGGGCAAAATCGTCGGCTCAACTTCGCTTTTACCACATCGACCCCGCCATCCCCCGCCTCTACATCGGTTTTACATGGTATGCCCTGTCGGCACGGCGCACGCGCATCAATACCTCCCTGCAAAAATCATGTTGCTTGACCACGTCTTTGACACTTTTAAACTGCCGCTGCGTCTGTTGGCAGACCGACAACCTCAACACCGCCTCTCAACGCGCTATCGAACGCCTGGGCGCACACAAGACTGGCATCTTGCGCTGCCACAAATTGCGGAAAGACGGCAGCGTGCGCGATACGGTGGAATACAGCCTGTTGCGCGAAGAATGGCCGCAGGCAAGGGCAAAACTGCTCAAAAAGCGGCAGCTTATGACGCGTCCTGAAAAACGTTTTCTTCTTCATTTTTCATCAAAACACGTCCATCTTGCTGACAATCTGAAGTCTTTAAGAAGTGAATGAAATCAGGCACAACCCCGCTAAAACACCTGATAAATAAAGGTCGTCTGAATGTTTCAGACGACCTTTTCAAACTCGCGTTTATGTAAATCCAAACAGAAAATCTTTGCAGATTCTCAGAAAAATCCACTAAATTCTCAATAACATATTATGAACGGTTTAACATCGGTTCAAAACGTAAAACCCGCGCGCAATCTTCCACGCCAAAAACACCGCGCCAGCAGGTTTTACCGCCGAAACAGGCGTTCGTACTACAAACGGATAATCATAAAGGCAGGATATGCCTGTTTCTAGAGTACAACCATGGCTGAAGCAACAGATGTTGTCTTGGTGGTGGAGGCATTATGAGGCGCGACTTTGGGCGTTTTGCTCAAAGAACTCGAACCGTCTTGGGAAATCGCACTTATCGAACGCTTGGAAGACGTAGCGCTGGAATCGTCAAACGCTTGGAACAACGCCGGCACAGGGCATTCCGCGTTATGCGAACTCGAAATTACGCCCCGCTCGGCGCAGACGGCACCATCGACCCGACCCGCGCCCTCAATATTGCCGAACAATTCCACATCAGCCGCCAGTTCTGGTCATCGCTTGTCGAAGAAGGCAAAATCACCGACAACTCCTTCATCCATACCGTCCCGCATATGTCGCTGGTCGCGAACACCGACCATTGCGACTACCTGCAAAAACGTTTCGACGCATTCAAATCCCAAAAAAACTCTTCGAACGGATTGAAATTTCTCCACCGACCGCGCCAAAAATCGCCGAATGGGCGCCGCTGGTCATCAACGGCCGTAAAGAAGGACAACCCGTCGCCGCCAACTACTCCGCCGAAGGCATGGACGTCGATTTCGGCAGCCTGACCCGCCAAATGGTGCAATACCTGCAGCGAAAAAGGCGTCAAAAACCGAGTTCAACCGCCACGTCGACGACATCAAACGCGAATCCGACGGCGCATGGGTACTCAAAACCAGCGACACCCGCAACCCCGACGGACAGCTTACCCTCCGCACCCGCTTCCTCTTCCTCGGCGCAGGCGGCGGCGCACTGACCCTGCTGCAAAAATCCGGCATCCCCGAAGGCAAAGGCTACGGCGGCTTCCCCGTTTCCGGTCTGTTCTTCCGCAACAGCAACCCCGAAACCGCCGCGCAACACAACGCCAAAAGTGTACGGACAAGCCTCCGTCGGCGCGCGCCCATGTCCGTCCCACACCTCGACACCCGTAACGTGGACGGCAAACGCCACCCTCATGTTCGACTGCACGCAGGCTTCGCTCCAACTTCCTCAAACAAGGCTCGCTCATGGATTTGCCCATGTCCATTCACTTGACAACCTCTATCCCATGCTGCGCGCCGGTTGGGCGAATATGTCCCTGACCAAATACCTGCTGGGCGGATTGCGCAAAACCAAAGAAGAACGCTTCGCCTCCTGCTGAATACTACCCCGAAGCAAAACCCTGACGACTGGGAACTCATCACCGCAGGACAACGCGTTCAAATCATCAAAAAGACTCCGAAAAAGGCGGCGTCCTCCACTCGGCACTGAAATCGTCGCCCACGCCGACGGCTCGCTCGCCGCACTCTTGGGCGCATCTCCCGGCGCATCAACCGCCGTACCTTTGATGATCAAGCTCATCCACCAATGCTTCCCAAGCCGCATCCCCTCATGGGAAGGTCGTCTGAAAGAGCTTGTTCCCGGCTTCGGCATCAAGCTCAACGACAACCCGCAGCTTGCCGAAGAAATCATCAGCCACAACGCCAAAGTATTGGGCATCCATCATCAATGATGGGAAGGCAATGATGAAACAGCGTATCCTTGAGATACGCTGTTTTTGAGTTATAAATTTCTACGAAGCCTTCAAATTTTTACAGCTTCTGATGCGGCTTTTATAGTGGATTAAATTTAAATCAGGACAAGGCGACGAGCCGCAGACAGTACAAATAGTACGGCAAGGCGAGGCAACGCCGTACTGGTTTAAATTTAATCCACTATATTTATCCTAGTGAGGATCTTTTAATTTTATATTAACTCTTAATTTTTTGGTTCCATACGTTTGGCACCCTATAAATTAAATTTCTGGAGACACTTAAAAATGCAGAAACGTGGAATTATTATGGCTCCTCCTATTGAGGTTACTGATAGTGGCATAATTAGTGGAAAAATTGACTGAAACAGCAAATTAGGATGCTTCTATTTTTGGGACAAAATAATTTTTACCTAACAATAATATACTTCATATCAATTACTCCAATGTAGATGATATTAATTTGCTTCAACAAGAAAAATTCTAGAAATTGAAAGAAGTCTGGTTAACTGGACTCTATTCAGCAAATAAAGATATGTTCTTGAACGTTCAAGAAGAAATTTTTCATAGTTACAACCATGATGGAGCTGAATGTCTTTTGGAGTTTGCAACAATTACACGAAGATTTATCTTTCCAAGCTTCTAAAAATATAAAAACAACTCTTCAGAGAACGATTGAATTTGAACTTACAAAGCTATTCCTATTCCGAAAAATCTATCCCTCTTGAAGAAATTTTTAAATTTCAAAGAAAAATATAATGATGAATTGATGACATTACGCTTATGCTTAAGTGCTATGTATGATGAAATAATTAGGTCGCCTGATCAAATATATACAAAAGTATAAAAGCTATCGCAACTAGTAAAAAGCAATTGATGACTTACATAAATCTATGGATTCACATAAGGTTATGAAGAATAAATTCTTAGCCAGCAAGAAAAATTGTCTTAAGAACAGACTTTTTCAGATTTTAATTGGGGCAATTCCGGCAGGTTATGGCATCTATGAAGGAATGAATCATCTTGAATACCCTCTCACCTCTTTCCATGCTTCTTGCTTCACTAGGTGCCTTTATAAAAATTGAATTAAAGAAAAATAAAATAATTGAAGATATTCCTAGAGAATTAAAAAGATTATGCGTATATTTCTAGAATAGAACAAAATTTTTGCATAACATAAAATACCGCCTGAAAAATATTTTCAGGCGGTTTCCGTTATTATTAAATTAATTATTTCTTATTCCCCAACTGCGGCAATACCGAGCCTTCGCCCAGCGACAACAAACCGCTTTGCGAGTAGATACTCAGTTTGGTGCTGGTGTCAGACGACCTCTTTAATCATCAAGAATGGCACAAAGTCATCTGCCTTTTAAAACGTAAACCCAGTTTCCAATTCATCATCGCCGACCAGTTCGACCAACAGCGCGTAAAGCGGTGCAAGCTCGGTGTAGCGGCGGGAGGTGCGGCGCAGGTAGTTGAGGAAACGCGGGATTTCGGGGCGGTATTTGTCTTTGCCGTCGCGGTAGTACAGGCGGGCGAAGATGCCGGCGACTTTTCAGATGGCGCTGTACGCCCATCCATTCGAACCAGCGGTAAAACTCGTCAAACGCGGCGGGTACGGGCAATCCGGCAGCGCGGGCTTTTTCCCAGTAACGGATGACCAAGTCCAAGACGAATTCTTCTTCCCATTCGATGAAGGCGTCGCGCAGGAGGGAAACCAAGTCGTAGGAAATCGGGCCGTAGAGTGCGTCTTGGAAGTCAAGTACGCCGGGGCGGCCGGTGGTGAGCATGAGGTTGCGGACGATGAAGTCGCGGTGGACGTACACCTGCGGCTGGGCAAGCAGCGGCGGCAGCAGGGTGTCTATGGTTTTGCTGCCAAAGCTGGCGTTGTTTGAAGTTGAGTTCGCGTCCGAGCTCTTTGGCGACGAACCATTCGGGGAAAAGGTTGATTTCGCGCAGCATGATGTCGCGGTCGTAATCGGGCAATTCGCCCGCGCGGCTGGCTTTTTGCAGCTCGACCAGTTCGTCTATGGCTTCAAGCAGCAGGACTTTTGTGTGCCTCCGCGCCTTGTTCTTGCTGCATGGCGGTCAGGAAAGTGGTGCTGCCCAAGTCGTTGAGCACCATAAATCCCTGCGCTTCGTCCACATGCAATACTTGGGGAACGTTAAGCATATTGAAAAGTTTTTGCACTTTTAGGTAAGGAGCGACGCTCATTTTATCGGGCGGCGCGTCCATGCAGATGACAGTCTTGCCGTCGGCAAAAGCAGCGCGGAAGTAGCGTCGGAAGTCGGCATCGGCGGCGGCGAAGCTCAATTCGAAGTTTTGTTCGGGATAGACGGCGCGAAGCCAATTTTGTAATTCGGTTTGTCGTTGCATAGCGGTGTCGCGGATTTTTCAGGTTAAAATAACCGCTATTCTAACTGGCAAACCGATTTAAGGGGCGATTTTGGCTCGTTTATTTTCACTCAAACCATTGGTTTTGGCGTTAAGCGTCGGCTTCGGCGCGGGAGGGGCATATGCGCAAAATGCATCTTTGCCGCAACCTGCCGATTACGAGCCGGTAAGGGCCACCCCGCCTGCGGTTCAGAGCGGGGAAAACCGTCGTCCTGCCGATCAGGATAAATTGTCCTTGGGCGATACCTGCCTGTTTTGCCAGCATCAGGCTTCCGAAGCAAACAAGCAGCCTGAAATCAAACGCAGCGGCGAAGAACCCCTGCCGCAGGACTACACCCGCGTGATTGCGGACAAGGTTGCCGGACAGTCTAAAAGTCGCCGTCCGCGCCGAAGGCGACGTCATCATCGAGCGCAATCAGGAAGTGTTGAACGCCGATTGGGCGGATTACGACCAAACCAGTGATACTGTCAGGGCGGGCGACCGCTTTACGCTGTATCAAGACGGTTCGACCGTCAGCGGCGATACTTTGGTGTACAACCTGAAGAGACAATACCGGCTCGAGCGAATACGTCCGCGTCGATGCCGAAAAAGACGGCCGCCGCCTCCAGAGCGTCAGCGAAAAGGCGGAAATGAAAGGCAAAGGGCTGTACAAGCTCATCAATACCAAATTCAATACCTGCTCGCCCGGCGATGCGAGTTGGTTCATCAAAGCGAAAAGCATCGAAACCGATCAGGAAACGGGCATAGGCGTGGCAAAAGATGCATCGCTGGTGTTCGGCGGTGTTCCCGTACTTTATACGCCTTGGGCGGATTTCCCGCTCAACGGCCATCGCAAGAGCGGTCTGTTGGTGCCGACCTGTCAACCGGTTCGGACGGTTTTGGAACTCGCCCTTCCCTATTATTTCAACCTCGCCCCCCAACTTTGGACGCCACCTTCCGCCCCGGCATCATCAGCTCGCGCGGCGTGCAGCTTGGCGGACAGGTCCGCTATCTCGAGCCGAAATTTAACGGCGTCATTGACGGCGATTGGATGCCGCACGATAAAAACGTCATGAAAACAACCGCTATCAAATCAAGTTTGACCACAACCACCAACTGACCGACAAACTCAGCGGCGGCATCAGCTTCAATCAGGTTTCAGACGACAATTACTACCGCGATTTCTACGGACGCGAAGACATTGCCAGCAATGTCAACCTCAACCGCCAACTGTGGCTGAACTACGGCGACAATGTCTCGGGGGCGGCTCTTTTGACGGCGCGCTGAACGTACAGAAATACCAAAACCCTTGCCAACCAAAACGGTTACAAAGACGAACCCTACGCCATCATGCCGCGCCTGACCGGACGTTGGCAGAAAACCATGGGCAAGGCGAATATCAACGTATTCAGCCAGTTCACCCGTTTCGTACACGACAGCAAACAAGACGGCAGCCGTACCGTGCTGTATCCCAGCGTCCGTTGGGATTTCAACAACCAATGGGGCTATATCCGTCCGAAAATCGGGGTACACGCGACTTATTACGACTTAGGCTCGTTCGGCAACCAATCCGGCCGACGCGTCAGCCGCGTATTGCCGATATTCAACGTCGATACCGGCATGACCTTCGAGCGCAACGCCAATTTGTTCGGCAAAAGCCTATCTGCAAACCCTCGAACCGCGCCTGTTCTACAACTACATCCCAACCAAGTCCCAAAAACGACTTACCTAATTTTCGACACCTCGGAAAACAGCTTTCTCGTACAACCAGCTTTTCCGTGAGAACTTATACGTCGGCAACGACCGCATCAACTCCGCCAACAGCCTGACCGCCGCCGCGCAAACCCGCTTCCTTGACCCGAACAACGGTGCCGAGCTGTTCCGCGCCGGTATCGGACAGAAGTTTTATTTAAAAACGACAACGTATTGCTGAACGGCAGCGTCGGCCGTTATGAACGCAGCCAATCCGACTGGGTCGGCTTTGCGCACGGCAAACTGAGCAATAGCATCCATGCCGGCTTCGATGTCCACTACAACCAAAACGAAAGCCGCGCCGAAAGCTACGCCGCGACCATCCGCTACAATCCCGAGCCGGACAAAGTATTGAGCGCGCGTTACAAATACGGGTCGCAACGAACGCATTTACCTGCAATCCGACGGCAACTATTTCTACGACAAAATCCGCCAAAGTCGATTTGGCGGCGCAATGGCCTATCCGTAAAAACCTTTACGCCGTTGCACGTTACAACTACGAAATTCAAGCCAAGAAACCGCTCGAAATGCTGGTAGGAGCTGAATATAAAAAGCAACTGCGGCTGCTGGAGCGCAAGCCTCGTCGGACAACGCTACGTGACCGGCGAAAACAGCCGCAAAAATGCCGTTTTCTTCAATCTCCAACTCAAAGACCTGAGCAATCTCGGCAACAACCCATTTGAAAAACTGCGCTTGGCCATTCCCGGCTACAGCAAAACCAACGAGGTGGTTACCCGCATGAACGTCAAACCCCTGATTCTTGCCGCCGCACTCGGTCTGGCATTGAACGCACACGCAGCCCCTAATGCTAAAACAGTAAAAAAATCCGTCAAACCCGTCGCTGTTCAGACGACTGATACCGAAACCCGTTCTGACGGGGTACGTCTGAGCGACGGCATTGCCGCCATCGCCGACAACGAAGTCATTACCCGCCGCCAACTGGCGCAGGCAGTCGAACGGGCGCGCCGAACCATCCCTAAAGGCACACAAATCGGCGATAACGAATTGCGCGAGCAAGTTCTGGCGCAACTCATCAACCAATCCCTGATTGTCCAAGCGGGCAAACGAAAGAATATTCAAGCAGATAACGCAGAAATCGAGGCGGTCATTGCCGCTAATCCTTCACTGAAAAACCCGTCGGCCTCTATCCGCCGTGAAATTGCGGACAGCATCATCGCGGAAAAAGTGCGCCAACAGGCAGTCATGCAGCACAGCCGCATCAGCGATGCCGAAGTTGCACGCGCTATCGAACAGGCGAAACAGCAAGGCATCGCCCTGCCCGAAGGCGAGCCGCTGCGCCAATACAATGCGCAACACATTCTGATTAAAGGCCGACAACGAAAACGCTGCGGCCGGCGCGAAAGCACCATCCGCAAAATCTACGCACAAGCCCGCAGCGGCGCAGACTTCGCCGGTTTGGCGCGCCAATATTCGCAAGACGGTAGCGCGAGCAGCGGCGGTAATTTGGGTTGGTTCGCCGACGGCATGATGGTTCCGCCGTTTGAAGAAGCCGTCCACAAACTCAAACCCGGCCAAGTCAGTCCACCCGTACGCACACATTCGGCTGGCACATCATTAAGCTGAACGATGTCCGTGACGCCGGCACGCCCGAAGAGCGTCAACACAACACCGTACGTCAATATCTGTCGCGCCAAAAGCCGAACAGGCGGAAATCAACCTGCTGCGCGAACTGCGCGAAGGTGCGCACATCGACATACGCCAGCAGTGGATGCAGACGTCGTCTGAAAGTTTTTCAGACGACGTTTTGTTTTTGCAGCAAACGGCATCCATCCGAAATCAAAGCCGATTCTAAAACATAGCGGATGAAAATTTAAAAATACCCGTTTCGCTATTGCCACCGCACCCAATAAAATATGAATAATGGTTGCCGCTAAAAAGGTCGTCTGAAACCTCGAAATTCAGATTTTCAGACGACATCATCCTGAATTTATTCATTTTTCCGGAGCAGGCGGCTGCTTGAATATAAAGCCTTTCAGAATCAATGTATTATTTTTTCACTCAACCGTTTTTCTTCGGCAGGCAGCGAGAGGGAAACCGTAGTAACCGTAGTGCGGAGTCCGTCTGCGAAATAGATAGGGCATTATCATTTCGGAGGGCGGGTGGCAGGTATAGGTTTGCTTTATTTCAGCAAACGTTAAATTATAGTGGATTAAATTTAAACCAGTACGGCGTTGCCTCGCCTTGCCGTACTATCTGTACTGTCTGCGGCTTCGTCGCCTTGTCCTGATTTAAATTTAATCCACTATAATAAAAGGTCGTCTGAAAAACATTTTGTTTTTCAGACGACCTTTACGGACGGCATACGGACGGATTACCAATCCGCTCCGCCTGCCCACAGTATTCCGATAGCGGCGACGGATGCCAGGCCGACAGCCACAATCGCCTCTAAAAACAATACTGACACAGATAATAACCTCCGAATGTTGAATGAAATTATTATCGGAACCATCCGCCCTGCCCTGACGGGAAACGATACGGATGCCGTTTGGTTTGTACGGTCAGAATAACACTCTCGCGGTATCCTTATTCGGTTTACCTGATTTTCCAGAGAGAAAAGCAATAATTATCAAAAATTAATGCCAAAGACTATCAGTTCGTCCTTCTTGATTGCGAACGCGGCTTGTTTGTCGGATATTTGATTCAAACCTGATTTTTCACTGATTTATGCCTGATTTTTCTTTTTTCCGCCGTTTTTGTACAAACTGCCATTGTGGTATTTTGCCTCTTTCTGTTTATATCGCCGCCCATCTGGCAAATGGCGGGAGTTTTGCATTCGAACGTCCGTTGATGCTTGTCATTCACGAACAGACGGGACAATGGTTTTCCGATCGCGCTGTTGCTTCATTATCTGGGTAAAACCGCCGTCGCCGTACCGCTGGTCTGTTTGGCGGCGGTATGCCTGTGGCGGTTTGGCAAACTGCGGGCAGCGGTATTGTGCCTTTGGCGGCATTGTTGCCGACTTTGAATATGCTTTGGATAAAGGCATGGATACAGCGTCCGCGCCCGTTGCTGGCCTCGTGCCGTCGAAGAGGCCAATTTTTCGTTTCGAGCGGACATAGTACGTTTTTCTGCCGCAGTCGCAGTGATGCTGATTCTATTGTGTTATCGGACTGCATACCGCCGTACCGCTTTTGCCGTCGGCATCTTATTTGCCTTGTTGACGGGGTTTTCACGGGTTTATTTAGGCGTACATTATCCGACGGATGTTTGGGCGGGATGGACGAATGGGACGCTGACGGCGCTATTGGTTTATTATGTTGTTTTCAAAAAGGATTTTCGAATAATGGAAACCTTATGCCCGAATACGCCCTTATGGCTGCGCAACGGTCATGCGGACACAATATTTGCCAAATCTCATTCAACGCCCGCCCCTGCCTACCGCCGCGAGCTGCTGCCGGACAGTACGGGACGCACTTTGGTTGCCTGTGATTTTTGTCGATGCCGCCGATCCTGATGCGCCTTTGCGGTTTTTGTTTCACGGATTGAGGGCAGCAGCCGCAGCCATTACGCCGTTGAATTGATGCGCGCGGTCATTGAAAAAGGCTGGAACGGCGTGGTAGTGCATTTCCGCAGTTGCGGCGGCGTGGAGAATACCGCGCCTGTGTTTTATCATTTGGGCGATACGCGGGAAATCAGCTTTATGCTGGAAATGCTTGTCTGAACGCTACCGCAGGATTTATGCGGCGGGCGTGTCTTTTCGGGCGGCAATGCGCTGGCAAAAATATTTGGGCGAATACGGCAGTCTGGGTATGGTTGCCGTACTTTACGCCGCTGCCGCCGTCTCTGCGCCGGTGGATGCGGCAGCGGCAGGCACGCGCTTTGATAAGGGAATGTCAAAACTGCTCTACACCCGCTATTTTTTAAAATCTTTATTGCCCAAAGCCGCCGCAACAGGTTTTCAGACGACCTCGTTGAAAGAATGCAAAACGCTGGGGGATTTTGACGACAGGTTTACCGCGCCGCTGCACGGTTTTGCCGACCGGCATGATTATTACCGCCGCGCTTCGTGCAAGCCTTGGCTGAAAAACCGTACGCACGCCGCTTTTTGCTGCTCAACGCCGTCAACGACCCGTTTCTACCGCTGAAAGCCTTGCCGACGGTGAAGAGGTTTCGTCCGCCGTTACGCTGCTGCAACCGCAATACGGCGGACACGCCGCGTTCGTCAGCCACGACAAAGGTCGTCTGAACCTGCAATGGCTGCCGCAAACCCTGCTGGCGTATTTTTGAGGCATTCGAGTAAACGGAAGGTTTTTCAGCCGGAAGTTTCGTTATAAAATGCCCCGAACCCTGATTTAGGATTTATTTAGAAACAAAGGAAAAATTATGCAAGAAACCAACGGATACCCCGATAAACGTCCGGACAGCCCGGAAGGCCGCTGGAACAGGACGTCTTGCGCGACGTACCGCTTGCCGCCTATAAAGAGCAGCGGCGCGCCGTTTTTGGCGCAACTTCTGGCGGATTATCGGCGTCCTGCTGATTGCCGCATTATGGTTCGGTTCGGACGACGGCACGGCCGGACAAGGGCTGGCCGCAGGCAAAGAGCATACGGCAGTCATTACATTGGAAGGCGAAATCGGTGGAGGCATGGACGACCAGGTCAAAATGCTGCGTGACAGCATGGAGGCGGCTTACAGTAATCCGAATGCAAAAGGCATCGTCATCCGCGCCAACAGCCCCGGCGGTTCGCCCGTTATCTCCAATACAGCTTTCAACGAGATACGTCGTCTGAAAGGCGAACATAAAGACATCCCCGTCTATGTCGTCGCCGAAGATATGTGCGCCTCCGGCTGCTACTACATCGCTGCCGCCGCGGACAAAATTCTACGCCGACCCCTCCAGCATTGTCGGCAGTATCGGCGTGATCGGCGGCGGTTTCGACGTAACCGGCCTGATGGACAAAGCTGGGTATCAAACGTCGTCTGAAAACCGCAGGCAGCAACAAAGGCATGGGCGACCCTTTTACCCCCGAAACGCCCGAACAGGGGAAAATCTGGGAAGGTATACTGTCAGATACCCATCAAGAATTCATCAAGGCCGTCAAGCTCGGGCGTGAGTGAAAAATTGAAGGACAAAGAGTATCCTGACGTATTCAGTGGTCGCTATTTATGTAGGCCTTGAAGCAAAAAGTCGGACTGATTGACGACTTCGGCAGCGTTGACAGCATCGCCCCGCGATGTCGTCAAAAGCCCCTGAGCTGGTCAGTTATATGCCCGAAGACGATTTCAGAAAAATTCTGAGCCGTCGCTTTGGTGCGCAAGTCAAAGCTGAAGTGGAAAAAACATTGTCGAAAAATGTGGTGAGCAATACAAACAAAAATGTCGTCTGAAAAAGCTTTCAGACGACATTTTGTTTTGGAGGATATTGATTCTGCGGAAAATGAAGAGAGGAATATCGTAATAGCGGTAAGCGGGTATTTACATCCATTTAGAACCGAATTCTTCATTCGGTAGCATGGGCTTTTGGCCTCACGGAAGAGCTGCCTGAACATCGCGTAGCAGATCAACGTTAAAACCGGTATCATGTTGTCCTCGTCGTAGTCAAAGAACAATTCCCCAAAAGGTAACTATGCATCAAGTGTGTTAGTTTGCAAATTATCCGTTCTATTTTTTTGGCTTTCTTTAAAACAGGTTGAGAAGGTCGTCTGAAAGCCGACGATATCAGCTTTCAGACGACCTTTTACCGTTTTCAAGCCCGAATCAGTCAAACAGTTCGCCGACTTTTGTCCCAGAACGATTTTTGCGCGGGGTTTGGCTGCGGTCGAGGCCGGTGGAGATTTTTTCGAACTCTTCCAGCAACTCTTTCTGGCGGTCGGTCAGGTTGACCGGCGTTTCCACCACAACGTGGCAGTACAAATCGCCCGTCGCGCTGGAACGCGGGATTTGATGCCTTTGCCTTTTGACGCGCATACGGCGGCCGGTTTGCGTTTCTTTCGGGATGTTCAGTTTGACTTTGCCGTCCAAGGTCGGAACTTCGACTTCGCCACCCAGGCTGCAACGGCGAAGCTGATGGGCAGCTCGCAATGCAAATCCAAGCCGTTGCGCTCGAAGATTTTGTGTTCTTTGACGCGGACGTTGACGTACAAATCGCCTGCGGGCGCGCTGTGCGTACCGGTTCGCCTTCGCCGCTCAGGCGGATGCGTTGACCGTCGTCGATGCCGGCGGGAATGTTGACCTCAACGGTTTTGCTGGTTTTGTGCGGCCTTCGCCACGGCATTTGACGCACGGATCTTTGATTTCTTGCCTGTGCCGTTGCAGGTCGGACAGGTCTGCTGCATTTGGAAAATGGCTTGGCGGACGTGTACTGTACCGGAACCGTGACAGGTCGAACAAGTCGATGCGGACGTACCGGGTTTTCGCGCCGCTGCCGTGGCAGACATCACATTCTTCGTAGGTCGGGATGTTGATGCGTTTTTGATGCCCTTTGGCGGCATCTTCCAACGTGATTTCCACGCCGACCTGCAAATCCGCGCCTTGATAGTTTGGCTGACGGCCGCCGCCCCCGCCTCCGCCGAACATTTGGCTGAAGATGTCGGAGAAGTCGAAGCCTTTGCGCGCCGCCGAACCCGCCAAAACTGCCGAATCCGCCCGCGCCGCCGCCCATACCCTGTTCGAACGCGGCATGGCCGTATTGGTCGTACATGGCGCGTTTTTCTTTGTCGGACAAGGTGTCGTAGGCTTTTTGAACTTCCCTCAACTTCTCTTCCGCTTCTTTATTGTCGGGATTGCGGTCGGGATGGTATTTCATCGCCAGCTTACGGTAGGCTTTTTGATTTCGTCGTCGCTCGCACCGCGCGCCACGCCGAGTGTTGCATAAAAATCTTGGTTGCTCATGATAGTGATGGTTGTTGATATGTGTAAAAACTAGACCGGATATATGGGTGGAGTGGGGAAAACTCAAGTGTCTGAATGCGAGGTCGTCTGAAAAATACCGTTCTGTTTTCAGACGACCTTTGTCAAACCGACCTATCGACAACCTGCTATAATCCATCCTTTATTTTTCCTAACGTTTTCAAGCGAAAAACAGAATGACCATGCAAGAACATTACCAGCCCGCTGCCATTGAGCCTGCGGCGCAGAAAAAATGGGACGACGCCCGTATTTTCAACGTCTCCGAAGACGCTTCCAAACCCAAATACTACTGCCTCTCCATGTTCCCCTACCCCAGCGGCAAGCTGCACATGGGGCATGTGCGCAACTACACCATCGGCGACGTATTGAGCCGCTTCAAACTCTTAAACGGCTTCAACGTCATGCAGCCTATGGGTTGGGACGCGTTCGGCATGCCGGCGGAAAAACGCGGCGATGAAAAACAACGTCGCCCCTGCCGCCTGGACGTACGACAACATCGAATACATGAAAACCCAGCTCAAAAGCCTGGGTTTTTGCGATTGACTGGGAGCGCGAAGTCGCCACCTGCAAACCCGAATACTACCGCTGGGAACAGTGGCTGTTTACCAAGCTGTTTGAAAAAGGCATCGTGTATCGAAAAACGGCACGGTAACCGTGGGAATCCCTGTCGACCAAAACCGTCCTTGCCAACGAGCAAGTCATCGACGGGCGCGGCTGGCGTTCGGGCGCGTTGATCGAAAAACGCGAAACCTGATGTATTACTTCAAAAATCACGGATTACGCCGAAGAGCTGCTCAACGATTTGGACAAGCTGGAACACTGGCCGGAACAAGTCAAAACCATGCAGCGTAACTGGATCGGCAAATCTCGCGGTATGACCGTGCGCTTCGCCGTTTCAGACGACAGCAAACAAGGCTTGGAAGGCGATTACGCATGAAATTCCTGCAAGTTTATACCACCCGCCCCGACACGCTGATGGGGAGCGACTTATGTCGCCGTTGCCGCCGGAGCATCCGCTGGCAACCGCCGCAGCCGCCGACAAACCCGAATTGCAGGCATTTATCGCCGAATGCAAAGCCGGTTCGGTTGCCGAAGCCGACATGGCGACGATGGAGAAAAAGGCGTGCCGACCGGCCGCTACGTCGTCAACCCGCTTAACGGCGACAAACTGGAAGTGTGGATTGCCAACTGCGTATTGTGGGGCTACGGCGACGGCGCAGTGATGGCGGTTCCGGCGCACGACGAACGCGATTTCGAGTTCGCCACCAAATACAATCTGCCGAAAAACAAGTCATTGCCGTCGGCGACAACGCATTCGACGCAAACCAATGGCAAGAGTGGTACGAGCGACAAAGAAAACCAGCGTATTGGTCAACAGCGGCGACTTGGACGGCATGAATTTTCAGACGGCCTTCGACGCCATCGCCACCAAGCTGCAAAAGCCAAGATGCAGGCGAACCGAAAACCCAATACCGCCTGCGCGACTGGGTATTTCGCGCCAACGCTACTGGGGTTGCCCTGATTCCATCGTCCATTGCGAACAATGCGGCGACGTACCGTCCCGCAGACCAACTGCCGGTCGTTTTTGCCTGAAAAACGTCGTACCCGACGGCATGGGTTCTCCGCTGGCAAAAATGCCCGAGTTTTACGAAACCACCTGCCCATGCTGCGGCGGCGCGGCGAAACGCGAAACCGACACCATGGACACCTTCATGGAATCGAGCTGGTATTTCTTCCGCTACATGTCGCCCAAGTTCGCAGAAGGCATGGTATCGGCTGAAGCCGCGAAATACTGGGGGCACGGTCGACCAACACATCGGCGGTATCGAACACGCGATTCTGCACCTCTTATACGCGCGCTTCACCAAACCGATGCGCGACGAAGGCTCAGTCAGCGTGGACGAACCGTTCGAACGCTCTGCTCACGCAAGGCATGGTCGTTTGCGAAACCCTATTACCGCGAAAACGCCAACGGCAGCAAAGCTGGATCAACCCTGCCGATGTCGAGCTGACGTTCGACGACAAAGGCCGCCCTGTTTCCGCCGTCCTCAAAGCCGACGGGCTGCCCGTCGTCATCAGCGGCACGGGAAAAATGTCCAAGTCCAAAAAACAACGGCGTCGATCCGCAAGAGCTGATTAACGCCTACGGCGCGAGACACCGCCCGCCTGTTCATGATGTTTGCCGCACCGCCCGAACAGTCCCTCGAATGGAGCGACAGCGGCGTCGAAGGCGCACACCGCTTCCTGCGTCGTCTGTGGCGCACCGTTTACGAATACCTGAAGCAGGGCGAAGCAGTCAAAGCGTTTGCAGGCAACCAAGACGGTTTGTCTAAAGAACTCAAAGACCTGCGCCACAAACTGCATTCCACTATCGCCAAAAGTCAGCGACGACTACGGCCGCCGCCAGCAGTTCAACACCGCCATCGCCGCCGTGATGGAATTGCTCAACCAATACGACAAAACCGACACCGGCAGCGAACAAGGCCACGCGCCGTCGCCCAAGAAGTATTGGAAGCCGCCGTACGCCTGTTGTGACTCATCGTGCCGCACATCTGCGAAACTACTGTGGAGCGAATTGAACGGCGCGAAACGTGGGAAGCAGGCTGGCCGACAGTCGACGAAGCCGCCTTGGTCAAATCCGAAATCGAAGTCATGGTTCAAGTCAACGGCAAACTGCGGCAAAATTACCGTTGCCGCCGATGCATCCAAAGCCGACCTCGAAGCCGCCGCACTCGCCACCGAAGGCGCGGTGAGATTTATGGAAGGCAAACCCGCCAAGAAAAATCATCGTCGTACCGGGCAGACTGCTGAATATCGTGGTGTAAAGCCGATTCGGCATTGATTGCTGTAATTAAAAAGGTCGTCTGAAACCCCAAAATAGGTTTGAACTGCACCCCAAAAGTTGGACATCCCCTCCAACTCACAAGGTGCAGTTTTTTATGAGCAAATATACATTACACTTCAAATACCAAGCCGTACTCCACTACCTGCATATACGCAGCCAACAGCGTACCGCAGACCACTACGGCATTTCCCGAACCCACCTGAGACGATGGATACGCGCCTATCAAGAAGGCGGTATCGGCGCACTCGAACATCCCCAATCCAAAAACCATGCCCCAACACCGCAAAAACCCCTTCATCGCAGATAAACCCGACCAAGAAAAAACGCAGGCAGAGCTTATTGAAGAGTTGTGCTATATGCGCGCAAAGGTTGCCTACCTAAAGGAGTTGAAAGCCCTCAGCCAAAACAGACCGCAAAAGGACAAAGCCAAACTGTCCAAACACTGAGGGCGCAACACCCTGCTCAAATACCTGTTGCACATCACAAACCTGCCCAAAAGCAGCTTTACTACCATTACCAAGACCGGCCCGACCCCGATGTAGCCGACAAAGCCCTTATCGCCGAAATCTACGAACGGCATAAAGGACGCTACGGGCAAAGGCGCATTGCCGCAGCATTGGATTGGAATCGCAAAAAAGTGGCGCGGTTGATGAAGCAGCTAGGACTGAAAGCCCTCATACGGGCGAAAAAGCCCTACCGCCATCCCGCCATGGGCGAGATATCGGAAAACCCTCCTCAAACGCCGGTTCAAAGCCCGAAAGCCCAACGAAAAATGGCTGACCGACGTTACCGAACTCAAAGGAAAGGACGGCAAACTGTACCTCTCGCCAATCTTGGACTTGTTCAACCGCGAGATCGTCGCCTACGCCATGAGCCGCAGAGCCGACAGCGAAATGGTAAAGGAAATGCTCGAAAAAGCCGCCCCGTCTGACTGTCTAAGGGAACGATGCTTCATTCAGACTACGATGTGCTGTACCGTACGGCGGGGTATAGGGAACTGTTTCGGAGCATTCCATGGTTCAAAGCATGTCGCGAAAGGCGAACTGTTGGGACAATGCGCCGATGGAAAGCTTCTGCGGTGTTGAAGACGGAGTGTTTCTATAATGCAGGTGAATTGACGGTAGATGAATTGATGAAGCAGATAGATGACTATATGGATTACTACAACCGGGAGCGTTGCAGTTTGAAATTGAAAAACTGAGTCCTGTCGCATACAGAACCCAGCTTTGCACAGAGCGCCCTGAATAGGCTTTTATGAGTGTCCAAGATTTGAAAGCCAGTTCAGGGTTTTTCAGACGACCTTTTGCATCAGCGGAGGCGTTTTGGGGACGAGACACGCGCGAGATGATGATAAAGATTACATTCCGTCATTCCCGCGCAGGCGGGAATCCATTGGAAACGATAAGCGACGGTGGGTTTTAAAAACAACTTCACCGTAATGTGGGCTTTTGCCTGCGGACAGGGTTTGATGACGCGCAGGTGTAAAGATAACCGCGTTATTTACATCACAAAGGTCGTCTGAAAAACCTTGTCTTTGCGTGTGATAGTGAAACATAGAGCCTGCCCTAATGGATGTTTTCGCTATCTCTCATCCATGGGCAAAGCCCATGCCACGCTACAAGTCTGATAAACAGGTGTTTTTTAAAAACGGTTGCCGAAATTCAAAATGGATTTCGCCTGCGCGGGAATGACGGCATGAAGAATTTTTGTTTAATTGAAGATATGTTTTCGCGGAAAAGCCCGCATTACAGTTTGAAAAACAAGCAGCCGTAGCATGGGGCTTTGCCCACGAATTGTTTTTGGAAAGTAAAGGTCGTCTGAAAGCTCGCGTACAGGTTTCGAGACGACCTTTTATGTTTCACGGACATAGTAAGCCCCTAACCTGAATATTCACTAACCGCGTACGGTTACGCCACACACCATACGCTTGATTGTTTATTTCGTTGTGAGGTATTTTAACCGTTTCGATTCAATTATTTCGTCATCAATTATCGAATGATATAGAATAGTTAAATTGATATTTTCAAGCTTTCTTAATATTTCTTCTTTATAATTTTTGTCGTTGAATTCTTGGCAATTATCAAATTTATCACTCGTTTGTTTTAAACTCGTTTGTTCTGAAACCATTGTGTCAAATTTTTCTACAATGTCCTTTTCCGTTTATTATTTGATTTGAATTTGATATATGTTGCAGAACCAAACCTATTTAACTCAATAATCCTCTGATTATTTGTCGACTCTTGATAAGTTCTTACAATATTGTCTATATAATCCGATGCACTCTGCCGTCTACCTAATAAAATATATGTCGATCCTGGATGCACAACAATATTTTTTGAATAGTAGGTAAAGCAAAAACATTTCATATCAATATCAATCCCTGCTTTTTAATACGGATTTCCATGTCTCATCTGTAACAATGTCAAATTTTTTCAGGGTACTTTCTCTGTGTCAATCCGGATGGAATCTATGATGGCGTGACCTTTCCCGGAGTTAGTCACATGCAGACCAAACCTATTTTTCGTCATTATACATAGATACTAAAAGATAAGGTATTGTAGCCTCTTTAGCAGCTTTTTGCTTGATTAAAAACAAAATAAGCTGTTCCTGCTGTTACTATAAGAGATAAAAAGCAATGAATGTACTTAATTTATCAGTCTTAGACTTTTTCTTTGCTACTATTATGGCTCGTTTTTCCATTAATCTAACTCCAAAAATTTTTTGTACTAAAAAGAAATATCAGAAACATTGGAGCGATTACTTTTAATATACTGAATAATAAATCAACAATTTTATTCATTTTACTCCGCCCAAAACAATAAATTCTCTTTAATCCCGCGTATTCTACCACGAATAAACCGCTGCCTCTTCAGGCTGCAGAATCTCAGCTGCCTGCTGCATAGATTTTTTCTAGCCAGCCGTAGCCTGAATCTCTACTAACCGCGTGCGTGGCTACGCCACTCATCCTACCTGCGGGCAGCACAAACTTTAAAACCGACGTAGGGTGTGTGCAGTACGCACTCGTTTTTGCCGTCTCAAACCATACCATTGTTTTCAAACTTTCAAACGACCTCAAACGTCGTCTGAAAACCTGAGGCTTTTGCAATAATACGAGACCTTTTTGTATTTTTCAGCGGAGGAGTTTTTAGAGACGGGGGATGCGTTGAGTCAACCGTAGCGTGGGCTTTGCCCGCGGATTGTTTTTGGAAAGTAAAGGTCGTCTGAATATCAATTCAGGCGACCTTTCACTCAATCCCCGCCGTTTTCCGTCTTTCTGCCGTTGTGATAAAGTAGCCCGACCTTTTGTTCAAAAATATGCGGATTCCGCCACACAGCTTATGGAAACATCCTGTCTTAACAGCCAACAGCTCGTCAACATGCATTCAACAGGGCGAAGGGGCGACTATTTGGACAGTAGCTACCGTTTTGAAACCTTGTGCAGCGGCATTTCCCCGCACGGCGGCAGCCTGACCGCGCGCAAAACGTTTCAAAGCACGCGCCTGTCGGAGCCTTACATCGCGTTTGTCCTGCTGCTCGAAGGCGGTTTGGATTTTCGGCATCAATCGCGAACGTTACCGTATTGAGGCTGAAGGTGGACATGTCCTATTGATTGCGTGCGACGAGGAAATCTTGTTCAGCCGTTATTTGTACGAAGGCGGGCATACGGCGAAACTGACGCTCAAGGGGATAGACCGCTGGCTGGCTCGCCCGCAATATGCGGGTTTGCTGCAGGCGGTTTATCGGGAAAAAGTCAGACATTGGCCGCTGGACAGTAGTTTGCGCCGCCTTGCTTTAAGCAGCTTGAAGGGGGCGGAGCACGGCGGATTGGCGGACGACTTACAGCGTGAAGCGGACGTGTTGCAACTTTTGGCTGGACTATGGACGGATTTTTCTCAACCGCTATCCCTATACCGAAACCGCCGCCGAACCGCCTCATCCTTCAGAAAGTTTCATCCGTCTGCTCAACCAGGGCATTCGATGCGGGCGCGCACCAAGTATCTGAGCTTGCCGACGCGCTGCATATCAGCGAGCGAACGCTGCAACGCCGCCTGAAAGAATCGTTTGGTACGACGGCGAGCGAGTGGCTGCGGCACGCATGCATGCAATATGCGCTGTATGCTGGGTACGGACAGCGTCAGCATAGGCGAAACAGCCCTACCGTTGCGGCTACGCCCATGTTTCGAGCTTTACCAAGGCATTTCGCGAATATTTCGGCTGCACGCCGGCGGAGTTGAGAAAACGCGGCGAGTGATAGGGCTAATAGTGAAAGGTCTTCTGAAAACCATGTTTCAGGTTTTCAGACGACCTTTGTTCATATGAACCTATTAGATGCTTGACGGCGTTCGGAGCGGAAAGATTTGAGGTATAGTGGATTAACTTTAAACCAGTACGGCGTTGCTTTGCCGTACTATCTGTACTGTCTGCGGCTTCGTCGCCTTGTCCTGATTTAAATTTAATCCACCATACTTCAAATCGTAGCGTGAGCTATGCCCACGAAATACAAAATCTTGCCGAGACTATTCTGCCTTATGTGTTCCGTAGGCAAAGCCCACTCTACGGCTGCTAAAAAAATAAGTGAGGCACAATATAAACAGAGGTCGTCTGAAACCTGAAACCTGGTTTTCAGACGACCTTTTTCTGCGCTTTTATGGTTTACGCGAACCTTATTCGCCGTAATAGGCTTTTGGTCAGTATTTCTTCCATATCGGCGACCAATGCGAGACGCGGGTTGGCGAGGGGTGCATTGGTCTTCGAAGGACAGCATTGCCAGTTCTTTGCGGCCGTCGATGAAGGTTTTTCGTCGATGCCCTGCTCTTTGAACGACATTTTGATGCCGACGTTGACTGCCAGTTCATGACAGGCGCGGGCGAAGATTCTACGCCTTCGGCCGGGGTGGCGCACGGCAGGCCTAAGGTACGGGCGATTTCCTGATATTTCAGGTCGGCTTTGTAGTAGTTGTACTTCGGCCAGGTAGCGGTTTTCTGCGGGCGCGTGCCGTTGTAGCGGATGACGTGCGGCAGCAGGATAGCGTTGGCGCGGCCGTGCGGAACGTGGTATTTGCCGCCGATTTTGTGCGCCATCAGTGGTTGATGCCGAGGAATGCGTTGGAGAACGCCATGCCTGCGATGGTGGAAGCGTTGTGCATGTGTTCGCGCGCTTCGGGGTCGGATGCGCCGTGTTTGTAGGGAGCGTTCGAGGTATTGGAACACAAGCTTGATGACTGCAGGGGCGAGGCCGTCGGTAAAGTCGTTGGCGAGCACGGAAACGTATGCTTCTACGGCGTGGGTCAGTACGTCCAGACCGGTGTCGGCGGTTACGCCGGCGGGGACGGTCATGGTAAACGCGGGATCGACGATGGCGATGGTCGGGGTCAGCGAGTAGTCGGCGATGGGGTATTTTTGTCGCCGTCGCTGATGACAGTAAACGGCGTGACTTCGGAGCCGGTGCCCGATGTGGTTGGGATGCCGATGAATTTGGCTTTGCGGCTTCGCTCGGGGAAGCGGAAGGCGCGTTTGCGGATGTCCATGAATTTTTGGACGAGGTCTTCAAAATCGACTTGGGGCTGTTCGTAGAAGAGCCACATGGCTTTTTGCCGCGTCCATCGGCGAGCCGCCGCCCAGCGCGATGATGGTGTCGGGCTGGAAGCTGCGCATCAAATCCGTGCCTTTATAGACGGTTTGGACGCTCGGATCGGCTTCGACATCGGTGAAGAGCTGGATGGTTACTTTGTTTTTGCGTTGGTGGAGCTGGTGGGTCACTTTATCGACGAAGCCCAAATCGACCATCGAACGGTCGGTCACAATCATGACTTTTTCGCAGTCTTTCATGTCTTGCAGATATTGGATGGAATCGCGCTCGAAAATAGATTTTTGGCGGGTACTTTGAACCATTGCATGTTGTTTCTCCGACGGCCTACTTTTTGATGTTTAACAGGTTGACTGCGCTGACGTTGCCGCCGACGGAGTTTTTTTGCCGTAAGAGCCGCAGCCAAGGTCAGGACGGCAGGAAGGCGTTGTAAACGTCGCCGATGCCGCCGAAGGTGGAAGGCGAGTTCCAAATCACGCGCAGGGCTTTGACGCGGGTGCCGAAGGTTTTTGCCAATTCTTGATCAGCGGTATGGATGGCGGCGGAGTGTCCCAAGCCGTCGAAAGCGACCATTTGTTCGGCAAACTGCAAACCTTGTTCGGTGGAATCCGCTTTGAGCATCGCCAGTACGGGCGAGAGTTTTTCGCGGGTCAGCGGCTCGTTGGGGCCGACTTCGCGGCATTCGGCGATGATGATGTTGGTTTTTTCAGGCACTTTAAACCCAGCCTGTTCGGCAATCCACGCCGCCGGTTTGCCCACAACGGTGGAATTGAGTTTCGCGCCGCCGCAGTTGGCGCAGTTTGCCGTAACGCCGAAGATGAAGTCTTCGAGCATGGCTTTTTCTTTTTTGTTGGCGAAGTACACGCCGTAGGATTTGAACTCTTCAACCAGCTCTTTATAAATCTCTTTGTCGGCAATGACGGCTTGTTCGCTGGCACAAATCATGCCGTTGTCGAACGCTTTGGACATCACGATGTCGTGTGCCGCCTGTTGGATGTTTGCCGTTTTTTTCCGACATAGGCAGGCACGTTGCCCGCCCCGACGCCGAGCGCGGGTTTGCCGCAGGAATAAGCGGCTTCCACCATCGCATTGCCGCCGGTCGCCAAAATCGTCGCTACACCCGGATGCTTCATCAGCGCGGAAGTGCCTTCCATAGACGGTTTTTTCAATCCACTGGATACAGTTTTTCCGGCGCGCCGGCGGCAATCGCGGCATCGCGCACGATTTGGGCGGCGTGGGCGGAACACTGCTGGGCGGACGGGTGGAACGAGAAAATAATCGGATTACGGGTTTTCAGCGCAATCAGAGATTTGAAAATGGTGGTGGAAGTCGGATTGGTGGTCGGCACGATACCGCAGACGACCCCGACCGGATCGGCGATTTCGGTAATGCCGGTTACATCGTCTTCGCTGATGACGCCCACGGTTTTCAAATCGCGCAGGCGGCGCACGACGTTTTCGCAGGCAAACAGGTTTTTGGTCGCCTTATCTTCAAATACACCTCGTCCCGTTTCTTCGACCGCGTGCATGGCGAGTACACCATGTTTGTCCAGCGCGGCAATGGAGGCTTTGGCAACGATATAATCAATCTGCTCCTGATTCAGCTTGCGAAACTCGTCCAACGAGCGCAAACCCTTTTCAACCAAACTGTTGACCTCGGCTACGGCGGGGCTGACGACATTGTCGGCTGATGCGTTCATGGTGTATCTCCTTGATATAAGGTGGCAATAAAGTCGATAAATTTTTCACTACGATTACTATAAGTAATTTTGTTACATTTCTCTTTGACTTACATCACAAACCATGCATGCTGTTTTCAGACGACCTCTTTCAGGATTTTTTTCTGTTTTTTTAATACATTGAAATAAAATCATTTTAACGAGTTTGACAAAAGGGGTAGCCGAGTTTCCCCCTTTGCCATATCGCTATTGTTTTTATCCGCCGTAATTCAAATGAAAAACGAGATTTATCGAAATTTGTATCAAAATTACAAATAAATTAAACAAAGCCAAATACAGAAAAAGGAAAAAAAGGTCGTCTGGAACCTTGAAGTCAAGATTGAACTGGCTTTCAAATCTTGGACACTCATAAAAAGCCTATTCAGGCGCTCTGTGCAAGCTGGGTTCTGTATGCGACAGGACTCAGCTTTTTCAATTCAAACTGCAACGCTCCCGGTTGTAGTAATCCATATAGTCATCTATCTGCTTCATCAATTCATCTACCGTCAATTCACCTGCGTTATAGAAACACTCCGTCTTCAACACCGCAAAGAAGCTCTCCATCGGCGCATTGTCCCAACAGTTCGCCTTTCGCGACATGCTTTGAACCATGGAATGCTCCGCAAGCAATTCCCTATACCCCGCCGTACGGTACAGCACACCTTGGTCGGAATGCAGCATCGTTCCTTTATCAGTCAGACGGGGTGCGGCTTTTTCGAGCATTTCTTTCACCATTTCGCTGTCGGCTCTGCGGCTCATGGCGTAGGCGACGATCTCGCGGTTGAACAAGTCCAAGATTGGCGAGAGGTACAGTTTGCCGTCCTTCCCTTTGAGTTCGGTAACGTCGGTCAGCCATTTTTCGTTGGGCTTTCGGGCTTTGAACCGGCGTTTGAGGAGGTGTTCCGATATTTCGCCCATGGCGGGATGGCGGTAGGCTTTTTTCGCCCGTATGAGGGCTTTCAGTTCCAATTGCTTCATCAACCGCGCCACTTTTTTGCGGTTCCAATCTAATGCTGCGGCAATGCGCCTTTGTCCGTAGCGCCCTTTATGCCGCCGGTAGGTTTCGACAAGGAGGGCTTTGTCGGCTTCGTCGGGATCGGGTCGGTCTTGGTGATGGTAGTAAAAGCTGCTTTTGGGCAGGTTTGCGATGTGCAGCAGGTATTTGAGCGGGTGTTGCGCCCTCAGTGTTTGGACGGTTTGGCTTTGTCCTTTTCGGTCTGCTTTTGGGCTGAGGGCTTTTAACTCCTTTAGGTAGGCGACCTCTGCGCGCATATAGCACAACTCTTCGATAAGCTCTGCCTGTGTTTTTTCTTGGTCGGGTTTATCTGCGATGAAGGGGTTTTTGCGGTGTTGGGGCATGGTTTTGGATTGGGGATGTTCGAGTGCGCCGATACCGCCTTCTTGATAGGCGCGTATCCATCGTCTCAGGTGGGTTCGGGAAATGCCGTAGTGGTCTGCGGTACGCTGTTGGCTGCGTATATGCAGGTAGTGGAGTACGGCTTGGTATTTGAAGTGTAATGTATATTTGCTCATAAAAAAACTGCACCTTGTGAGTTGGAGGGGATGTCCAACTTTTGGGGTGCAGTTCAGATTTCAGACGACCTTTTGATGATCGAGAAGGAAGATCCGTCTAGTCAATCGAATAGCCGCGCAGGTATTGCGTACGTTCGCGCGTCATGCGGGTATCGCATTGGAGCTTGAGATATTCGGCTTGAGCAGGGTTGTCAGCCTGGGCGGCAGCCTGTTGGCGAGTTTTGAATCTTGTTCTGAATCCAAGCACGCTGCTCGGCGAGCAGTTCTTTTTGGACAGTATGCTCCATCCCGTCCCATACCCCTTGGATTTCAGAATCTGCATTACGGTTTTGACGGCGTGCATTGTCCAGATCGTTTTGCGAGAAGGACGGCTCTTCGCGTTTTCGCTTCCTCATCCGGATGCAGGATTTCGGTTTCAATCCTAGCTGCCTGCGCACGCCCGATGCTTAGCTGGCGGCATTGTTTTCCAGAATATCTTCCGGAGAAACGACAGGCGGCTCATCGTGTTTGCCTTTAACAACTTCATAGCATCTTCTTTGCTGACTGCCTTGCCGTCAATCATCACAATACTTTTTGACACCGTAGAGCAGCAGCAACGAGGACAGCGTGCGCGCCGTCATGGAGACAGTGTTGTCTTCCAAAAACAGCGTTGCCGTCTTTATCAGGCGTATAACGTACGGAAGTTGAAAGTGTATTGTCGGCAAATTTCAAATTGCTGCCCTGTCAGCTTTTGTTCCAGTATTTCGGCTAAAGTCGTTTCGCTGTAAATCAAAGGACTATTGGTTTCCGCCGCATTAAGGACATCGGCAGGAACTCGGATGCTTAAATCCGCACCGCACATGGTTTTTTGTTGTCTTCATCAATTTGTTGGGCATTGTTTAAGCCGATTTCAGTTCGGAACCGGCAGCAATGACTTTGTCCGCATCGACAAATTGGCGGCTGTCGTTGCGGGCGAATGCGCGCGCTTCTTGGCGGATAATGTTTTGGATTTGTGTTTTAATGCTTTGGATGGCGGCGGGATGATTGCATTCCAAAGCCTGCTTGGGCTCATCCTTGCCGCACGCGGCCAATATCAGGACGAGCGGCAAAAGCCAGCAGTTTTTTTGTTCATAAATATCTCCTTGATGCGGTTGCAGACCAGACCGGACTGCTTTTTCAGACGACCATCATAACAAAAGCACTTGCAGCAAGTAAATGTTGCAAGTGCTTTTTCAACGAACCGTTATAAACGCTTACTTATTTGGTGATAACGTTTACGAAACCGGAAAGGATTGCCGCGTTAATCAAGTCCACGAAGAACGCGCCGACCATAGGCACAATTAAGAAGGCTTTGTGCGAAGGATCGAAGGTCTGCGTGATGGATTGCATATTGGCAACGGCGGTCGGCGTTGCGCCCAAGCCGAAGCCGCAGTGTCCTGCCGCCAAAACCGCCGCATCGTAGTCGCGTCCCATAAAAACGTAGGGTGGCGAATGTCGCGTACAGAATCATCACGACGGTTTTGTACGGCGAGAATGATGGTTACAGAGGCCCGCCAGACCGGTCAGTTCCCACAATTTCAGGTTCAAAAGCGCCATTGCAAGGAAAAAGCGACAGGGAGGCATTGCCGAATACGTCGATGGCGCGGTCGAACATATTGACTTTAAACGCAGAAGTCAGAATGTTGCGGATGACGACACCGGCAAACAGACACCATACGAATTTCGGCAAATCATACAGATATTCTTTGTCGAAACCGTCCACAATTTCGGCAAATGCCAAACACGCTGCAAACATGGCAAGCGTTTCGACGGCGGATTCGGCGGTGATCAGGCGGGTACGCTTCGCTTGTTCGAACACGTCGTCGGCATGTTCGTCTGCATTTGCCTTTGTTTGCTTTTGATCGATGGGTTTGCGCCCCATTTTGTTGATCAGACGGCGCGCAACCGGGCGCCAATCAGGCCGCCGAATACCAAACCGAACGTGGCGGAAGCCATACCTAATCCGGTAGCACCGACCAAGCCGAATTTGTTTTCAAAGTCAGGACCCCATGCGCCTGCGGTACCGTGTCCGCCGGTCAGGGTAATCGAGCCGGTAATCAGACCGATAAGCGGATCCAGTCCTAAAACCTTCGCCAAGCCGACGCCGACAAAGTTCTGCACGATGATAAATGCCCCTACGACGGCGGTGAAAATCAGCAACGGCAGACCGCCCGCTTTCAGGCGGGAAAAGTCCGCGCTCAAACCGATAGAAGTGAAGAAAATCAGCATGAATGCATCTTGCAGCGGTTTTTCAAATTTGAAGCTCACGCCGTAGGCTTGATGCAGTGCAAAACAGGACAATCGCAGCAATCAAGCCGCCTGCCACAGGCTCAGGGAATGTTGAAATCGCGCAGGAATTTGACTTTGTTTACCAAAAACCTTACCAATCAACAAAACCAATGTGGCGGCAATCAACGTGTAGTAACTGTTAAATTCCCATTCCATAATTGTTTTACCTCTCAAAAATCTCAAAAATGTTTTTCTTAAATCCGCTTTGCGGAATCAAACTATTGGATATTAGGGGATGGGTTAAAGATTGTCAAAGAATAGTTAGGATTTCAGACATTTTTTTATACGGAATACCAAGCAAATAAATGAAATATTTTTAATCATGGCATTACTTTTGACTACTTATTGATTGTTTGTGAATGGTTTATAGGTGTCAATTAAACATTGTTGACAATATATAAATCGGTTTTCTAGAAAAACGTCGTTATCAAAAACAGTACTTTCTTAGTGTTCAGACGACCTTTGGCACACGTCTGTCCATCATTGCCAGGATGATACAGAAAAGTTAATATCCGTTAAATTATGGCAATCGCTGTCGCACATAACAACCTACAAAGGAGCAAACTATGAACTTTCTGACTGCCGTCAGCCGGCAAATGACCCGATTCACCGCCCTGATTATCGTCCCTTGCCTCTATCGTCGCCTTTATCGAGACCCGCTACCTTTTCATGGGTGAAGGCGACACGCAAGTCGTCGTACTCGGCATCATTATGCTCGGCATGGGCATGACTCTAGGCAAAGAAGACTATCAAATTTTGGCTAAACGCCCGCTCGATATTTTCATCGGTGCAGTTGCCCAATACACCATTATGCCGCTGCTCGCCATCGGTATCGCCAAAGCCTTCAACCTTTCGCCCGGATTGACGCTGGGTCTGGTTTTGGTCGGTACTTGCCCGGGCGGGGTTTCGTCCAACATCATGAGTTTCCTTGCCAAAGGCGATGTTGCCTTCTCAGTCGGCATGACCACCGTCTCTACCGTCCTCGCCCCCGTTATGACGCCGCTGTGGATGACTTACCTCGTGGGACAAACCGTCGAAATGGACGGCTGGGGCATGTTCAAGTTTATGTTGCTCGTTACCCTGTTGCCTGTCGTTATCGGCTCTGTCGCCAATATGTTGCTGCACAAAAAACACTGGTTTGAAGATGTTCGCGCCATCATGCCCGCCGTTGCCGTTGCCGCCTTTGCCTGCATTGTCGGCGGTGTTGCCGCCGTCCACGGCCACCGTTTTGCCGAATCTGCCTTAGTTATGGTGCTCGCCATTGCCGCACACAATATCGGCGGCTACATCCTCGGCTATTACAGCGGCGCGCTAACCGGTATGAACACCGCCAAAAACGTACCATCGCTATCGAAGTCGGCGTACAAAACGCCGGTCTCGCCACGGGTCTGAGCGCCAAATTCTTCCCGGGTAACGCCGAATCCGCCGTCGCCACCGCCGTCGCCACCGCCGTCGCCACCGCCGTCGCCACCGCCGTCGCCTGCGTCTGGCACTCCGTATCAGGAACCGTCTTGGGCAACTTATTCGCTTGGTGGGATAGGCGTAAGCAATAAGCTGCGGTGGTAATTGAGACAATAAGAAGGTCGTCTGAAAAACAGGGTAGGGTTTCCCAACCTTGCTTTTCAGACGACCTTTAGATTTTCATATTGCCGTGGATTCGGTTCTTTCAATATCTATTGGTACGGCCCGATGGTTTGGACACCAGGTTCAAAATTTTCAGCAATTAGGGTATTTCCACTGAACCGGCAATTTTGCTTTTTCAGACGACCTTTTTACTCTTCTCTTTTTAAAAGTGCGAAGCCTTCCACTTTGTTCCTTGGGCGTGCGCCCTGCCAGATTTTCGTCCAGCCCGGCGGCGCATCGGTATTTTTAGGCTGCTGCACCAGACGGTAGCGGCAGGCAGCATCGTCGATATGGAGTGTCAAGTCGCTGTATTGCGCCCAAGCGATACGGGCGCGGTGGTCTTCGTTGGCGATGCTGATACATTCGAGGTCGTCTGAAAGCTGTTGTTTCAGTTCGGGGGAGAGGGCGGCTTCCATTTGGAGGACGACGGGTGCGTGGCTTTTGGCGGCGTCGAGCCACGGCAGGAACAGGGTCATCAGCAATGCCCACGCCAGCGTAACGCCTGCCGCCCAGTTGGTCACTGCCTGTCTGCCGCGGATGTTTTTGCGGGTAATCGCCCACAGCCACAGCGGGGTAAACAGCAGGGCGACCGCCATCGGTATCGGGTCGATGTCGGGCGTGTAATACAGGGCTGAAATAGGCGGCGCGTTCGGCGAGTTTGGCAGGCCAGCCGTAGTTCATGGCGAAGAAGCCCGTCCACAGGAAAATGGCGAAAAGTCCGAACGCCATGACGCCGAACCAGTTGATAAACGCCGCCGCGCCGCGCCGCAGTCCGTCCAGTTGCGCCGCGCCGAGCAGGGCGAGCGGGGCAGCAACCGAACGAGGTTGTCTTGGAGGCGTTGCGGGCTGACGGCAAGAATGCTGAGGACGATGAGGAACCACGAAATGCACAATACGCTCCAGTTTTTCGCGGATGCGGGGCGGCTTAACGTCCATGCGGCGAGCGGCCATGCGGGCAGGGTAAACCAGAGCAGGGTTTTTCAGGTAATAGAACAGGCTGAAGGTCGTCTGAAAACCACCCAAGCCGCCGAATGCGCCGAGCGAGTGGTGTTGCAGCCAGACGGAAAACAGTTCGGGCTGCGTTCTGGAGAAAATGAGCGGATAAACCGTCAGCAGCGGCAGTCCGATGGCGAACGCGCCGACCAGCGTCAGGTAATAGCGTTTGACGCGCCATTTCTCATCGAGCAGCAGGGCAGGTGCTAAAAAACATCAGCGCGGCGGTCATCAGATAGCCTGATGAAAGCGACAGCAACGCCCAGCCGCCGCCCAGCAACAGGGAAGAGGTAATGACGCGGCGTTGCGCCAACGAAAAGCCGCACAATATCATGCCCGATGCGGCAAAGGCGACGAAGCGGGGTTGAGGAAGTGCGCGACCGAGAGCAGCCCGATGCTGCCGATCAGGGATGAGGACGACGCTGCGCCCGTGGTGCCTGCCCAAAAGTTGAATCCGGCAAAACCGCAGGCGGTCAGCCCGATAATCGTGAAGAAAACACCCGCAAAACGCGCGGCATCATAAGCGTCCGCCGCCCAAGGCGACAACAGGTGTTTGAACGCCGCCGCCACCCACAAATAGACGGGCGGAATTTGAAAATTCGGCTGCCCCAACACATGGGCAACCAACGGCGTCGTGCCTGCGTCTAAAGGCTTCGACGGCGGTAAAGACGAGTGGGTTCGGCGGGATTCCACAAGTCGTGCGAAAACACGCCCGGCCACAGCCAGGCAAATGCCATCAGCAGCAAGAGCCAGGGTTTTTCATGGGTTTTTGGCAGGTTGTCGCGAATCGGGCGAGGTGTAAGTGAGCATAGCTTTGAGGAGGTTGAATGTATTTTCGTGTGGTTTAGCAAAGATTCGGCGGTAGGTCGTCTGAAAGGAGGGTTTGGTTTTTAATCTGGCGAAAATGCATTTTCAGACGACGTATAAAGCAAAAAGACTGCATAAAATGCAGTCTTTTTATTTCAATAGACGGCGATTAGCGTTTGAACAGGTTGCCGAATTTGTTGTTGAATTTGTCCACGCGACCGGTGGTGTCGACGATTTTTGAGTGCCGGTGTAGAACGGGTGGCACAAAGAGCAAACCTCGATGTTGAAGTTGTCTTTTTCCAGCGCGGATTTGGTGACGAATTTGTTACCGCAAGAGCAGGTAACGTTGATTTCGTGGTAATTAGGGTGGATACCTTGTTTCATTTTGTTTCCTTTCGGTTAAGCGGGCATAGGGGATGTACCCTATGCTTTCAGACAAAGATTCGGATTCTCGCTGTTTTTCTGTTCCGTCAAGAGGATGTTGCCCGAGAGAGTTGGTCAGCGTTGCTTTTGTGTTCTTGAAATGATGATTGGGATAATAAGATACTGAATTATTTATCATATTGTTTATTTTGGTAATTTTTTTGAGAATTTTTGCTTTATTCTTGAACTTTGTGCAAAATAGGGGTCTGATGACAATATATTTGAAATGAGGAACCGTATAGGGATGAAGGCAAGAGTAAATGGTTTGATTCTGCGAGTAATCGGCGGTTTACTGCCGCCGTCTTATGCAGCGTTTTGGGTACGCCTGCTAAAAAGTCCGTGGTTTTTGGCAAAGAGAGTGTCGCCGCATATCGGCAAAAACGTCAATATTGAAAAAGGTGCGTATGTCATGCCGGATACGGTGATCGGCGATAACTCGGGGGTCGGTGTCAATTGCGAAATATGCTACGGTCTGACGATAGGAAATAATGTCATGATGTGGGGTAGGAATGTTTGTTTTATTCCAATAATCACAAGTTTAATCGTGAAACTTTGAAATATGAGGGCTATACGGAAATCAATCCGATTGTGATTGAGGATGATGTTTGGATCGGACGGCGCGCGATTATTATGGGCGGCGTCCGAGTAGAAAAAGGAGCAGTCATCGGCGCAGGGGCTGTGGTAACCAAAAGATGTGCCGCCGTATTGCGTCGCCGCTGGGAATCCTGCGGTCATCAAGAAAAACCTATTAGAAGATTAAGTACACACATCACGTTTTCCAATCAAATATATAAGGTCGTCTAAAAATGTTTTTCAGACGACCTTTTTCGTATCAAAAGCAAATTAGCCGCGCCGCCAGTCGTACCGCCGGCGTTGTCTTCCAGAATGATTTTGTGTTCGTTCAGAAGGTCGCGGATGCGGTCGGACTCTGCCCAGTTTTTATCGGCGCGAGCCTGTTTCCGCTGGGCGATTAAATCTTCGATTTCTTCGTTGGACAGGCTATTAGGATTGATTTTAAAGTAATCTATAAAAGTCAATTTTTGGTTTTCCCCGCCGCCAAGTCGTACCGCCGGCGTTGTCTTCCAGAATGATTTTTGTGTTCGTTCAGAAGGTCGCGGATGCGGTCGGACTCTGCCAGTTTTTATCCGCGCGCGCCTGTTTGCGTCGGGCGATTAAGTCTTCGATTTCTTCATTGGAGAGGCCGTCTGAAACCGCGCCGCCTTGCAGAAACTCAATCGGATCGCGTTGCAGCAGGCCGATGATGCCGCCCAAGGCTTTCAGGCAGCCGGCGAGGTGTGCGTCGTTGGTTTTATTCACTGCCGCTGCCAGTTCGAACAGTACGGCAACGGCTTCGACCGTACCGAAATCGTCGTTCATGGCGGCGTAGAAGCGGCGGGTGTAGTCATTGGCGTTTTCGGACAATTCAAACTCAGCGGCAGGGGTGTTTTTCAACGTAGTGTACAGACGGGTCAGCGCACCTTTTGCGTCGTCCAAATGCGCGTCGGAGTAATTCAGCGGGCTGCGGTAGTGGGCGCGCAGGATGAAGAAGCGCACGACTTCGGGGTCGTATTGTTTCAACACTTCGCGGATGGTGAAGAAGTTGCCCAGCGATTTGGACATTTTTTCGCCGTCCACACGGATAAAGCCGTTGTGCAGCCAGTATTTGACGTGGCTGGCAATACTTTGCCCGTGGTGGGTTTGCGCGTGGTCGTGGCCGCAGGTATGCCCTGTCGCACCGACGCTTTGGGCGATTTCGTTTTCGTGGTGCGGGAATTGCAAATCCGCGCCGCCTCCGTGGATGTCGAAAGTGTCGCCGGAACGGGTTTTCACTCATGGCGGAGCATTCGATATGCCAGCCCGGACGTCCGTTGCCCCACGGGCTTTCCCATGCCGGTTCGCCTGCTTTGGCGGCTTTCCACAACACAAAATCAAGCGGATCACGTTTGAAACCGTCCACTTCCACGCGCTCGCCGGCGCGCAGGTCATCCAGTGATTTGCCTGATAATTGTCCGTAAGCGGCAAACTCGCGCACGGCGTAATAAACGTCGCCGTTGGCGGCAGGATATGCCTTGCCGTTTTGAATCAGGGTCTCAATCATCTCAATCATCTGCGGGATATTTTCTGTCGCCTTCGGCTCGATGTCGGGACGCAAGACGCCCAAAGCATCGGCATCTTCGTGCATGGCTTGGATGAAACGCGCGGTCAGTTTGCCGATGGTTTCGCCGTTTTCAGCCGCACGGGCGATGATTTTGTCGTCGATGTCGGTAATGTTGCGTACATAAGTGAGCGGATAGCCACACTCACGCAGCCAGCGGGCAATCATGTCGAATACAACCATCACGCGGGCATGGCCTAAATGGCAGTAGTCGTAAACAGTCATGCCGCAGACGTACATACGCACGTTTTTAGGGTTAATGGGGGCGAAAGGTTCTTTTTTGGCGGGTCAGGGTGTTGTAGATGGTGGTCATGGGTTTTCACTAAGAGGTGTCGTTAGTATATGAGATCGTCTGAAAAGACGTGAGATAACTATTTATGATGTGAATACAATATAACTTAATGATTTCAGAATGGGTTTATAGTCATTTTGTGTATTTCGTTTGTTTCTCACTCAGTCTTTTGTGCTCAGTCAAATTAGAAATTGCAGGATAATCTTGCATACTCATATTCAGATTCTCCGTATTTCAAGTTCAATACTAAATGTATCTTTTAGATCGATGTTTCTTTGCTGCGCTTGTTCAGCAGTGATGCCGGCTGCAGGAAGCCCAGTTTCACTATCAAACCAAGTGGCAATTGGATAATCCGCTTTCCTGTAGTAATAAACCAATTTTGCTGTTGCACCTTTTTGTCAGATTTTTCCATACGGTATCGTCAATATTTGCTGAAAAATAGGAGTACTTTTTATTGTTATCAGCTTTTGAATCCTAAAGAGATGCCAATGTTTTTCCCACAAACACACTCCCTGACCAAAAATAGTCTTCGTTCAAAAGGCCTGTCGGTATAAAAATTCCCTTGATAAACTGTATCGCTGATTTTTTAAGGAAAATTCAGGTTGGTAAACTGCATACAGCAGTTGCGCCAGCTAGTACGGTTGGTGGTAATCATACAATTCTTTTGCATCATAGTTTTCTACCAGTCTGGAAATTTCAAATTTTCCTGGTGCATTTTTAAACGTAACCGTCAATTCGTATTTTTGATGCTTTTTCGGATTCTCCGTTACAACAGGGTCACTTTCTGCTTTGGGCAGTCCGTAAAAAGTCATAAGCTGAATCAAACATTTTTCCATCCTCCAAGGTGCAAGATGACAATAGGATGGTCAAACCTATTAGGGTTAACACTTTTCTCATTTCAAGATCCTTTGTGGGTACCATCTGATTAAAAATGGAGTTGTCTATGGATAACTATAAGGGTATCTGATTAGTTTGATAAGATTATTAATTCAAGGTTGTAGCTAAATTAAATTGATGTATCAAATTATTTACTAGACTTCCAAGGAGCTGTTAACTAAGCTTTTTGAATACTTCCGCAATTACTTGATTTGTGAACTTTACAAAAGAAGAGTCAAAGTTCCAAAGGAAGTCTGGTCAAACAAATTAATTAGCCAAATGAGCGAGAAAGGGTTCTTTGTTGCTCTTTCGTGCTGGAACGTTTGGCCTTTTTCAACTGCTAGTTCCTGTTGTTTATCTTGGTTTAGTGCTATATTTTTGACGGATTTTTTCATCAAAAAGTGCAACCTGCTCAGGATGTTCTGCAAGTACCTTTTGAGCATATGATCCATCAGTATCATTGATAATCCCTCTTAACATACCTCTGACTTCGTCATATTTGGATTGTGGGATTTGTGTTGCAATAGAGGATGTGGCAACAAAACGATTTGTATTGTTATTCTCTTTTAGTGGAAGATGACTATCGGTTTATAAGTTGGGCAAGTTGGCTTTCAGGGGTATTGACGTTCGCTAGAGAGATTCAAAGGCTTTTTTTCCCCAGTTAAATGCATCTTTCCCCCAGTTAATCGCATCTTTCCCCAATCAGAGTCTTCTTTGCCCCATCTAATTCCATCGTTTATTCTATCTTTAATAAACCTAATATTTCTTCCTGTTTTTGTACGTCTGCTTCAAATTCTATACGGAATTCTTTAATTAGATTTATATGCTCAGAAGCAAAAGAATGGCTTTGAGCGGATAGTCCGCCGTTTTTGAAAATTGTCAAGCCCATGACTTGCTGCGGCACCTACGATTGCAAGTGACCATGTGCGATTTGGAGATGTATTAAAGCGTCCGAAACCCGTGAAGATATAAGGCCACTTTTTACGCCCTCGTGCAGAATAATATTAACGTTGCCTAAATGCGGACTTGCAGAGCTAACAGGATCGATACCACGGACATGATTTGTGATTAATTTGGCATTGGATTGTTTACCAGGCTGTTTCTCATTCAGCTTGGCTGCACCATAGGCATTGAATGTTTCAGTTTGTTGCCCATAATTGTAGCCGCACAATTGTGCTAGAGCTCCGCCGAGAGAGTGTCCTGACTGGTGAATTACGGCTCCCTGGATAACGTGTTTGAGTTAATGATATAGCTATTTCTGTCAATTTCTTGGCATCGGGATATTGATTGTTTCCTGATTGACTGCCATGCCTAAATCGGTCAGTATATATCTGTGGCTTTTTGCATTTTTCAGGGTATGTACCTCTATGAGTAACAACTAGTTCATTGGTGTCTTTTCTGTACAGGACATAGCCGTCGTAGCTCAGATTTAGTATGGAGAGATTTGACAACTTCATATTCTACATTATCAATTCCTCGAATATGTTGACCTTCTTTTAGATTTTTATAAGCTAAATCAGCAGTTGCAAAGATAATTTTGCGTTTTTCATATTTAGGCTCTCCGTATTTTCAAGTTCAATACTAAATGCATCTTTTTAAATCAATGCCTCTTTGTTGCGCTTGTTCTGCTGTAACTCCACTGAAACAAGACCAGTTTCACTATCTAACAAGTAGCAATTGGATAATCTGCTTTTTGGTGATAGTAGATTAAGTTTGCTGTTGTACCTTTTTTTCTGCCATATTTTTCCATACAGGTATCGTCAATATATGCTGAAAAAGGGTACTTTTGTATTGTTATCAGCTTTTGAATTCTAGAGAAACACCATAATTTTTCCCACAAACACACTCCCCTGACCAAAAATAGTCTTCATTCAAAAGGCCTGTCGGTATAAAAATTCCCTTGATAAACTGTCGCTGATTTTTAAGGTAAATTCAGGTTGGTAAACTGCATACGCGGTTGCGCCAGCTGCACGGTTGGTGGTAATCATACAATTCTTTGCATCATAGTTTTCTACCAGTCTGGAAATTTCAAATTTTTCCTGGTGCATTTTTAAACGTAACCGTCAATTCGTATTTTTGATGCTTTTTCGGATTCTCCGTTACAACAGGGTCACTTTCTGCTTTGGGCAGTCCGTGAAAGTCATAGCTGAATCAAACATTTTTCCATCCTCCAAGTTGCAGGCTGATAGCAGAATTACTGAGCCTATTAAGGTTAATACTTTTTCATTCCAAAAATCCTTTCTGGGTTCGTAATTTTATTAAAAATTACATCTTCGGATAGTCAAACCAAATTTAGACTACTATTATTCAGCCTTAAGAATTTCCGTATTTTGTTTTTAGGTTGTTTTTCTGCTGTTTCTATTTCAACCTGCTCCGCTTCAGCTTTCTCGGCTTCGATACGTCAGTCAGGTATTGGTTGATTTGGTGTACCAATTCCCTGCGTGCTCTGGTGGGTCAGCGCACTGATTTGGAAGAGGCGCAGGGGTTTCCATGTCGAATTGGAAGCGGTCATCTGGTTTGGGGTAATCCCAGCCGATGGCTTCGAGGAAGGCGGCGGTGCGCGTTTGGGCTTCTTCTTCGTCGAGCATGTCGAGTTTGTTCAGCACCAGCCAGCGCGGTTTGCCGTAGAGTTCTTCGTCGTATTTGCGCAATTCGTTGATGATGGCTAGGGCTTCTTCAGCAGGGTTGACGGTTTCGTCGAAGGGCGCTAAATCGACGACGTGCAGCAGCAGGCCGGTGCGCGATAAGTGTTTGAGGAAGCGGTGTCCGAGGCCTGCGCCTTCTGCCGCGCCTTCAATCAGGCCGGGGATGTCTGCCATGACGAAGCTGTGGTTTTCGTCGATGCGCACGACGCCTAAGTTCGGATGCAGGGTGGTGAAGGGGTAGTTGGCGATTTTGGGGCGTGCGGCGGATACGGCGGTAATCAGGGTGGATTTGCCGGCATTGGGCATGCCTAATAAGCCGACATCGGCGAGGACTTTTGAGTTCGAGCTGCAGGGAACAGGTTTCGCCTTCTTCGCCGGGCGTGGATTGTTTTGGGGCGCGGTTGACGGAGGATTTGAAGTGGATGTTGCCCAAGCCGCCTTTGCCGCCCTTGGCGAGGCAGACGCGCTGGCCGTGGTGGGTGAGGTCTGCGACGATTTCGTCGGTGTCGAGGTCGCGGATAAGGGTGCCGACGGGCATTTTGAGGACGATGTCGTCCGCACCTGCGCCGTAGCGGTCGGAGCCGTGGCCTTTTTTTCGCCGTTTTTTGGCTTGGTAGCGTTTGACGAAGCGGTATTCGACGAGGGTGTTGGTGTTTTCGTCGGCTTCTGCCCAGACGCTGCCGCCTTTGCCACCGTCGCCGCCGTCAGGGACCGCCGCGCGGTACGAATTTTTCGCGGCGGAAACTGGTTGCGCCATTACCGCCTTTGCCTGCGGCGACTTCGATTTTTGCTTCGTCGATGAATTTCATGGTGTTCTCTTTAGTATTTTGGGTTTCAGACGACCTTTTGTGTCGGAGGTCGTCTGAAAAATGGGAATGGGGGATATTATAAGGGATATGGGGATGTGCGCCCGTTTCTCTGTCCCGCTTGGTTTTGCCGGATGTTTTGTGAAAACAGCCGTCCTGAAATCGCGGTTTCGGACGGCTGTTTGCTTTTAGGGATTATTTGGCAGTTTTTGTTCTTCGCGTACTTTGTCTGCAAGCAGGTCTATGGTTTTTCATACCTGATTCCCAGTCGGCAAATTCGACTTTGTATTTGCCGCCGACAATGACGGTAGGCGTGCCGTCAATTTTGTAGGTGTTGGTCAGCTCTGCCATTTTGTCTGCGCGGGTTTGGCTTTCGGGGATTCGTAGGCGGCGAGGACTTTTTGCCGTCAAAAGCGGTTTGCTCGTCCAACCATTTTTTGAGGGTTTCAGGGTCTTGCAGTTTGACTTTCTGATTAACCATAGCATCAAAGATATGGCTGTTTGCAATGTCTTTGGTGTCTGCGACCGCCATATCGACGGCGGCAGCAAAGGCGCGCCAACGGTTTCATCTCATCGCCCCAAACAACGTGTTCAGTACGAAGGTAGGTGTCGTCTTTGAAAGGTTTTGACGTGTTTGCTCAAAACGGGTTCGAGGTGAGGCGCAGTGTGGACAGAAGTAGCCGAAAAATTCGAGGACTTCGACTTTACCTGCCTGCTGTTGGGGAATAGGCGTGCTGAGTGGTGTAGTTAAGCCCCTCAACTAAAGCGACTGGCGCAGCGGAGGCTGCTGAAGCCGCAGGCGCACTGTCGGCAGGGGACGCTGGTTTGGACTTTGTTGTCGCAGGCGGTCAGGGCAAGCAAGGGCGGCGGTAAGAGCCAAGGCTTTCAGTTTCATGTTTACTCCGTGATAGTTTGGTTAAATAGGGAGATTTTATTGCATTTTTGGCGGTTTTGATATATGGTTTGATGTGAAAAAGACGGTTTCATGTAGGGAAATGATGGTGTTGAAAAGAGGTCGTCTGAAAAAGTGTTCTGTTCGATTCTGTCGTACAATACGCGCTTTCAGACGACGTCTGGACTTTTGAAGGAATAAAACGGATGAATTTGTTAGGGGGCTTTGGCCAAGGTCGGCAGCTTAACGATGGTGTCGCGCATACTTGGTTGTGCGCGATACGGTAATTGCCCGAGCGTTTGGTGCAGGTATGGCGACCGACGCATTTTTTGTGGCTTTTAAACTGCCGAACCTGTTGCGCCGCGTATTTGCGGAAGGGGCGTTTGCCCAGGCGTTCGTGCCGATTTTGGCGGAATATAAGGAAACGCGTTCGAAAGAAGCGACGGAGGCGTTTATTCGCCATGTGGCGGGGATGCTGTCGTTTGTCCTGGTTATCGTTACCGCGCTGGGTATTCTTGCCGCGCCGTGGGTGATTGGGCTTCGCGCCCGGCTTTTGCCAAGGATGCGGACAAATTCCAGCTTTCCATCGATTTGCTGCGGATTACGTTTCCTTATATCTTATTGATTTCGTTGTCTTCCTTTGTCGGTTCGATACTGAATTCTTATCATAAGTTCAGCATTCCTGCGTTTACGCCGACGTTTTTGAATATCTCTTTTATCGTCTTTTCTCTGTATTTTCGTGCCGTATTTTTGATCCGCCCGTTACCGCGCTGGCTTGGGCAGTTTTTGTCGGCGGGATTTTTGCAGCTCGGCTTCCAACTGCCTTGGTTGGCGAAACTGGGCTTTTTGAAACTGCCTAAGCTAAATTTTCAAGATAGGGCAGTCAATCGCGTGATGAAACAGATGGCGCCTGCGATTTTGGGCGTGAGCGTGGCGCAGATTTCTTTGGTTATCAACACGATTTTTGCTTCTTATCTGCAATCGGGCAGCGTTTCGTGGATGTATTACGCCGACCGCCTGATGGAACTGCCAGCGGTGTTTTGGGGCTGCACTCGGTACGATTTTGCTGCCGACTTTTGTCCAAACATGCGGCCAATCAGAATACGGAGCAGTTTTCCGGACTGCTCGACTGGGGTTTGCGTCTGTGATGCTGCTGACCCTGCCGGCGGCGGTCGGGTTGGCAGTATTGTCGTTCCCGCTGGTGGCGACGCTGTTTATGTACCGCGAATTTACGCTGTTTGACGCGCAGATGACGCAACATGCGCTGATTGCCTACTCTTTCGGCTTAATCGGCTTAATCATGATTAAAGTGTTGGCACCCGGTTTCTATGCACGGCAAAACATTAAAACGCCTGTCAAAATCGCCATCTTTACGCTCATCTGCACACAGTTGATGAACCTCGCCTTTATCAGTTCTCTGAAACACGTCGGGCTTTCGCTTGCCATCGGCCTAGGGCGCGTGTATCAATGCGGGATTGTTGTTTTTACCTGTTGCGCAAACATGGTATTTACCAACCCGGTAAAGGGTGGGGAGTTTCTAAGTAAAATGCTGCTGTCGCTTGTCGTGATGGGCAGCGGGCTGTGGGCGGCGCAGACTTACCTGCCGTTTGAGTGGGTGCATGTCGGCGGTTTGCACAAAGCAGGGCAGTTAGTGCATCCTGATTGCGATAGGCGGCGGTTTTGTATTTCGTTTCGTTGGCTGCGCTGGGTTTTCAGACCGAGGGATTTTCAAACGGGTGGAAACGCATTAAATCGGAAGTATGGGAAGGTCGTCTGAAAAACTTTAAATATGGGTTTTCAGACGACCTTTTCGTTGAAAATCGCGCTTATTTCAACGCTGCCAGACAATCCTTCACTAATGCCGATACTTTATAAATCATGCCGCTGTACACTTGGACGGCGGTTGCGCCGAGACGGATTTTTTCGGCGGCGTCGCTTGCTGTTCATAATGCCGCCTACGCCGATAATCGGCAGCTCGCCGTCGATGTGTTCCGCCAACATTTTCAGCGCCAGTTGCTTTTTCGCGCACAGGCAGACCGCTTAGAGCCGCCCTGCTCGCCTGCGAGAGGATGGCTGCCGAGGCTTGATTTGTCGATGGTGGTGTTGGTGGCGATGATGCCGTCCATTTCGACGGATTTGACAACGTGGGCGATGTCTTCGATTTGCGCTTCATCCAAATCGGGGCGATTTTGACGGCGAGGCGGACGTATTTTTCCGTGCTCAGCGGCAAGCTGCGCCTGTTTGTTTTTCAAGGCTTCGAGTAGCGCGCTCAGTTCGTCGCCGCCTTGCAGTGCGCGGAGGTTTTGGTGTTGGGCGAGGAAATATTGACGGTAATGTAACTTGCGTGTGCATAGGGCTTTTTCGAGGCAGATTAAATAGTCGTCGGCGGCGTTTTCGATGGGGGTTACGGCGTTTTTGCCGATGTTGATGCCCAACACGCCTTGATAACAGCTTTTTCGATGTTTTTGAATCATGGCGTCAATACCGTGGTTGTTGAAGCCCATGCGGTTGATGATGCCTTGGTGTTCGGGAACGCGGAAGAGGCGCGGCTGCAGGTTGCCGGGCTGCGGTTTGGGCGTTACAGTGCCGATTTCGAGGAAGCCGAAGCCGAGTGCGCCCAATGCGTCTATGTATTCGCCGTTTTTATCGAGTCCGGCAGCCAGTCCGACGGGATTGGGCAGAGGTGATGCCCATGAGTTTGACGGGCTTGGTGCGGTTGTCGAAAAATCGGAAGCAGGCCGAGTTTGTATACTTTGTTGAGCGCGTCGAGGCGTGAAAATGGTGGGCTTTTTCGGCATCGATTTTTGAACAGCAGGCTGCGGGCTAGGGAATACATGGGTTTCTTTTCGGATGATTGGCAAACCGCCGTATTTTACCCGAAACTGCCGTATTTTCCTGCCGGCCAAACAAATCTTCAAAGGAAATGCCGTTTTGAACCGTCTTAAAATCCGCTATACAATCATATTGATAACGTCGTCTGAAAGGATTTCTGATGAAGCCTGAACTGATTATTTTCGACTGGGACGGAACGCTTGCCGATACGACGCACCCGATTATCCGTACGTTCCAACAAAGTTTTGCCGACTGCGGTTTAAAAGCCCCCGATGCGGATGCCATCCGTGCCTTAATCGGTTACAGCCTGCCCGAAATCATCTTCCGCCTTGCGCCTGATGCGGGCGAGCACCTGCGCGAAGAATTGGCGGAAACCTATGCCGCGCATTATCTGAATCCGAACAATCACAATATGACCTTGTTCCCTGAAGCCATCCCTTGTTTGAACACTTTGAAACAACAAGGCTTTTGGCTTGCCGTAGCGACAGGCAAAGGGCGTACGGGTTTGAGACAGTTCTATTATGCAGACGGGTACGGCGGATTTTTGGATGGCAACCGCCTGCGCAAGCGAATATGCGTCAAACCCGCGCCCGATATGGTTTTTGCCTTATGTTTCCGAATTAGGGCTGGAGCCTTCGCAAACTTTGATTGTCGGCGATACGACCCACGATTTGGATATGGCGGCAAATGCGAAAGCCCCAGCCGTTGCCGTACCGACCGGCGCACATACCGCCGCGCAACTGGCAACGCGGCCGAATTTGGCAATCTTGAACGATTTGTCCGAGCTGCCCGGCTTTATCGCGCGTTTATAATGCGTGGTCTTCATTTCGTTTGCTGATTTTAAAAAAGGTCGTCTGAAAACCCGCTACTTTTGTTTTCAGATGACCTTTTAGCATGAACTTCTTTATCGTCTGCCCGCGATAACGCGCTTTACCACCTGCGCCATATCGGCAACCGCATTTTTCAGCGGTATGCGGGTAAAGGGCGGGTTCGACGAGTTCAATTCATTGAGCAGCAACCTGTCGCCGATCAGCGTCCCGTCTATGCGGGCGTATGCCGGTATTTTAGGCAGCATGTCCAATATCTGCCGTGCGGTTTCGATTGCTTTTTCCGGTGGCGCAGCGGGGCTGACGGCGACTCCGTAGGCGGAATTGGCGCGCCATTCGCCTTGGGGCGGCATACGCAGTACGGCATGGCTGAAATGCCCGTCCAAAAAAACACCAGCGAGGTTTCGCCCGCCGTTTCGATTTCGCGGATATAAGGCTGGACGATGACGCCTTGCGGATAATCCCCGCCTTCAACGACACTTCTCCTCCCTGATTTTCGCCACGCCGCGTCCGCTCTGCCCGATAACGGGTTTGACGACCGCTTCCCGCCAGCCCCGATTTTTTAAAATGTCTTCCAATTTTTCTTTTTCAGACGACGTCTGCACGCTCGGAATCACGTCCGCCCTCCCATTCTGCCAAATCGCACAAATAACGTTTGTCCATATTCCAACGCATCAGCCCGACGGGGTTGATAAAACCTTTGCCCGCACGCTTCCGCTTCGGTCAGCCACTGCCCAAACGCTTCAGGCTCCGCCGCATAATCCCATGCGCACAAAGGCAGGATGAAGGCGGATTTCGGGCGGTTTTGCCAGGGCGCGAAGGCGGTGGGGATGTTGTCGTGCGTCAGTGCATCCGCCAGCGGCAGCAGGTTGGTCGGCGGCTCGGGGTAAGCGAGGCAGGTGGTAATTGTCAGCATGGCGGACTTTTCGAAAAATGAAATGGCAGAATATTGACAAGGGGTGATGTCTTTGCTTGATGTTTCAGACGACCTTTTATAGTGGATTAACTTTTAAACCGGTACGGCATTGCCTCGCCTTAGCTCAAAGAGAACGATTCTCTAAGGTGCTGAAGCACCAAGTGAATCGGTTCCGTACTATCTGTACTGTCTGCGGCTTCGTCGCCTTGTCCTGATTTAATTTAATCCACTATATCGGGCAAACGGTAGGCGTCGTCTGAACAACAAACACCATCACGCTTGTAATAAAAACTTCTCTGAATAACGGAACTTTTCCGTTTATTTTAAATCTATTAGGCTTGCATTAAAAATAAGAAAGATTCTTATTCATATCTAAATTAGATATAACATTATTTATTAAAAAGGATTTTACTCTAATGAAACTGTCGCGCTTCTCCTCCCTTGCCCTCGCCGCCGCATTGGCATTCGGCACTGCCGCCGTCCATGCCAAACCGGTTCAGATTACCGATGTCAACGGCCGTAAAGTAACCGTCGACCTGCCCGCCAAACGCGTGGTTTTTGGGCTTTTATTATCAAGACTACATGGCCATCGGCGGCAAGGACGCGCTGAATAATGTGGTCGGCTTCTCCCAAAGCGGTTTCAGGTGAGCTGGGCGCCGCCGAGCTGGGCAGCATTCAGCAAAGCCGTGCCCAGTTGAACCAGCTGCCGACGTGGGCGAGGTGGAAGTCGGCACGTTCTCCGTTGAAAAAGTATTGGCATTGAAACCCGATTTGCTGATTTTGGCAGACTGGCAGTATAAGGCTTTGGGTTCAGACCTTGACCGCATCAACAAGGCGGGCATTCCGATTGTGGTGTTGGACTACAACGCGCAAACGGTCGCCAAACACATCCAATCGACCAAACTTATCGGTACGCTGACCGGCCAGCAACAAAAAGGCGGACAAATTGGCGGCGGACTACAAACGCATCGCCGATACCATCCAAGCGCGTGTGAAAAAGCCAATCTGCCCAAGCCCTAAAAAGTGTATGTCGAGTTCGGCAACAGAGCCTGCGGAACACAGCGTAACCTTCGGCAAGAGCATGTGGGGTTCGATGGCGACACTGGTCGGCGAGCAACAATATCGCCGCTTCTTCGGTCGAGTTCTACGGCTCGATCAATCCTGAAAAGTCCTCGCTGCCAAACCCGACGTCATCGTGATTACCGGCCGCGAAACCGAATTGAAGAAAAGCCCGACCGCCATGGGCGATGGGCTGGGGCATTCCGAAAGCCGAAGCGGAAAAAACGCTAGCCGGTTTTGCCAAACGCGCCGGCTGGGCGAACCTGCCTGCGATTAAAAACAACCGCCTCTACGCCGCCTACCACTGCCAACTCGCGCACGCTGTCCGACAGCGCGTCGATTCAGTTTATGGCCAAAGCGATTTATCCGCAGTTGTTTAAAGATTTCAACCCTGAGAAAACCTATCTGGACTTCTACCGCCAAAACCTGCCGGTCGCACCGAACGGCACGTTCTACCTGTATCCGAAAGGGCAATAAGGCTGGTTTGCGGATTTCAGACGACCTTTTTATACGAAAGGTCGTCTGAAAGTAGCGTGAGCTGCTGATGGATGATGTTTGCGGAAATGATGGCGAACGGTATGAGGTTTCCTGTTTTCGTGGGCAAAGCCCACGCTACGAATTCCTTCGTATCGAGCAGGGAGTGCCAGGTGGGTTTGACTGTTTTTGCCCTTTCCTAGCCCTCTCCCGCGGGGAGAGGGATCAGAATAACTGAAGTCCGACCATTGTTGTGATTCCCTACAATTTGCTCCCTCTTTCATGGGGAGTAGCATTTGTAGAAATGATAGCGAATGGTATGGGGTTCCCTGTTTTTCGCGGGCGAAGCCCACGCTACCACTTCAACGGTACGTTCTACCTGTATCCGAAAGGGCAGTAAAACGGGCTTCTGGGTTTCAGACGACCTTTTTATGCGGAAGGTCGTCTGAAAGTAGCGTGGGCTTTGCCCACGGATAGCGTTTGCGGAAATGATGGCAAATGGTATGGGGTTTCCTGTTTTCGTGGGCAAAGCCCACACCACCACTTTCCGTCGTGCCGAACGGGGAGTGTCAGGTGGGTTTGACTGTTTTTGCCCTCTACCTAACCCTCTCCCGCAGGGGAGAGGGAACAAATAGCAGAAAATCAAAACAATGGTCGGACTTTACCCTCTCTCCGTGGGAAAGAGAACAAATTGCAGGGAATCACAACAATAGTTGAATTTCAGTCATCCGATTCCCTCTCCCCGTGGGAGAGGGCTAGGGAGAGGGCTAAGCCGTCTGGAACGCCGTTATCCCAATTTGCAAAAACCACCCTTCAAAACGGATACAGACAAAGAGATTGTCGGGCATGGATGTCCGACCTTGTTCCTTAATTTCAAAGGCTATGAATGATTCGGTTGTCGCCGAGATTGTGAAGAACCAGCGCAGGCTAGAAGGCAAGCGTTGGTTGATTGTTTTGATGTTTTAATCATCGCGGCGGTCAGCTTTCTATTCGACATCGCCACCGACCGGCGATGACAGACACGCTGCCCGTCGGCGAAGTGGTCAATGTTTTGCTGGGTAAACCCGAAACAGACGAGATGAACCGCCTGATTGTGATGGATCTGCGCCTGCCGATTGCGGTGATGGCGCTGGTGGTCGGTGCGGCTTTTGGGTGTCGGCGGGGCGGAGATTCAGACGTTGTTGAACAATCCGATGGCCAGCCCTTATACGCTGGGTTTGGCGGCAGCGGCGGGTTTGGGCGCGTCGGTGGCGATTGCGTTCGGCGGTTTCGGGCTCGCCTGAAAACAGTCGCCGTTCCCATCGGGGCGTTTGTGATGACCATGCTGGCTTCGGGCATCTTGTTTCTGTTTGCCCTCGGCGCGCCGCTTCAATTCAGCGATGCTGGTGTTGGTGGGGATTGCGCTTTTGTTTCTGTTTCAGTCGATTCTATCGCTGATTCAGTTTATCGCTGCGCCTGAGATTTCACAGCAGATTTTTGTTTTGGCTGTTTGGCAGTTTGAACAAAAGCAACTTGGGAAACGGTCATCGTTACGGCGGCGGTTACGGCGGTATGCGTGCTTTCTGCTTTCACGCGATGTGTGGAAGTTGACTGCGCTGCGTTTGGGCGAAGAACGCGCCGTCGGACTGGGCATCAATCTGCAACTTTTGCGCCTGAAAACGCTGGTGCTGGTGGCGGTGATGACGGCAACGGCAATCAGTTTTCGTCGGCGTGATCGGCTTTATCGGACTGGTCGCGCCGCATGTGGCGCGGATTCTTTTGGGCGAAGACCAACGCTTTTTTCCTGCCCGGCGCGATGCTGGCGGGGGCGGCGTTTTTATCGGTCGCCAGTGTGTTGTCCAAGGTGATTATCCCCGGGCGCGCTGTTTCCGGTGGGATTGTTACCGCGTTTGTCGGCGTACCGTTTTTTCTTTTGGATTGTATTGTCCAAGCGGTAAGTTTTTTCGGACGGTCTTTTTGTTGCGACGGGGTCGTCTGAAACTGTTTTTATTTTTACAGAGAGAACCAATGAAACCCTGTTTGCCGTATTTTAACCGCCGCCTTGTTCAGTCTTGCCGTGCAGGGTGTTTGTGCCGAAAGTGAAAAACGCTCACCGACGTACGCGGGCGCGAAGTGCGGGTCGATGTGCCTGCCAAACGTGTGGTGCTGGGCTTTTTATTATCCTGATTATATTGCCGTATCCGGTGTCGATAAATTTGACAATGTGGTCGGTATTTCGCGCGAATTTTGGGAGAAATTCAACTCCGGCAGTTGGTCGCTCTACCGCGCCAAAATCCCTTCGCTGCAAAAAGCATCGGCGACATCGGCAATGTGAACGCCGGTACATTTTCGTTTGAGAAAACCTTGGCAATGAAACCCGATGTGGTGGTGTTGGCGGATTGGCAGTATGACACGTTGAAAGAAGAAATGCCGCGTTTCGAAAAAGCCGGCATTCCGGTGGTTGTGGTCGATTTCAATGCGCAAACGGTCGAACGCCATACCGCCAGTGCCAAACTTTTTCGGCGAAATCGCCGGTACGCCGGAGCGTGCAGGGCAGATTGCCGGCGAATACGCCCAAGGCATGGCCGACATTCAAAAACGCGTGGCCGAAGCGGGCAAGCCCAAGCCGAAAATCTATATCGAGTTCGGAGACAAGGGTCCCGCCGAACATAGCTTTACTTTCGGCAAAAATATGTGGGGTGCGATTGCCGATACAGTGGGCGGCGACAATATTGCCGCAGCCTTCATCAAAGACTGGGGGGCGATTAATCCCGAGCAGTTTCTTGCCGCCAAGCCCGACGTTGTGATTATTTCCGGCACCGAAGCCGGACTGAAGCAGCCGGCGGCAATGGCGATGGGCATCGGCATCGAAGCCGCCGAAGCGCAAAAACGCTTACAGGGTTTCATCCGGCGTGCCGGTTGGGCGGAAATTCCCGCTGTCCGAAACGGCCGTGTGTTCGGCATTTACCATACTGCTTCGCGTTCGCTTTCCGATTTGGCATCCGCCCAATTTATCGCCAAAGCGTTGTATCCCGAAGCCTTTGCCGATGTGAATCCGGAAGAGACCTACCGTGAATTCCACCGTAAATACCTGCCGGTCGAGCCGCAGGGTACTTTCTTTATCCGTTTGGGTTGCGACGGTTTGGAAGACTGCAACAAACAAGCGGCTGCCGACACTGTTGCGGCATCAGCCGAAAACCGTCGCCGAACCGTCACTATGGCAACGTATTAAAAAAACTGGTTTGCCGCCCTCTTTGCTTAAAGGTCGTCCAAAATGCTCCGACTGGAAAAACGTACACATCCGACGCGGCGATTATGTGGTCGCCGACAGTATCGATTTGACGCTGGAACAAGGCAAAGTCTATTCCGTGCTCGGCTCGAACGGTACGGGCAAATCCTCGCTGATGAAAACGATTTTTCGGCGAAGTGGCGCACAAAGGCACCATCCGCTACGGCGACGAAGCGTTGAGCAAAATCCACCTGCAAAGCTGGCGCAAACGCATAGGCTATATGCCGCAGGACACCGCCGCCGAAGCCTCGCTGACCGCGTTGGAAGTCGTGTTGCTCGGCCGCATGGACGCGCTACATGCACGTCGGCGACGAACTGCTGCACGAAGCCGCAAGTATCATGGCGGAGCTGGGCATCGGCCATCTGGCGCACCGCGACGTCATGCGGCTTTCCGGCGGACAGCGGCAGCTCGTCATGTTTGCCCAAGTCATGCTGCGCCGCCCCGAAATCCTGATGCTGGACGAACCGGTCAGCGCGCTGGATATGCACCACCAGTTGAACCTCTTGGAGCGCGTGGTGCAATACACGCACGAACACAATCTGGTTACGTTGATGGTGTTGCACGATTTGAGCCTCGCCGCGCAGTTTTCAGACGGCGTGATTCTGCTCGGCGAAGGCAAAGTACAGGCGCAGGGCGTGCCGCAGGATGTGTTGCAGGCGGACATGATAGGCAGGCTGTACAAAGTGGACATCGAACTTTTATACGACAGCAAAGGCCTGCCCGTTATCCGCCCGATGCGGCAAACGGCGTAACTTAATCGCTCCTGCAAATGTCGGATTTGAGCATCCGGCCTGCGAACTCCCTGCAACTTATCCCCTCTCCCGCGGAAGAGGGTTAGGGAGAGGGCGGTAAGCCCAAGGCTTGCCTCTCCGACTCATCAGCCCGACCCATATTTTTTATCCTTAGAAAGGACTCTCCCCATGAAAAAATCCCTCTTCCTCCTCATGCTGACCGCTTCCCTCGGCGCATACGCCGCCAACCACGAAGTCAAAATGCTCGACAACGGCAAAGACGGCAGCATGGTGTTCGAACCCGGCTACGTCAACGCCAAAGTCGGCGACACTGTAACCTTCAAAGCCGCCAACAAAGGCCACTGGGTGCAAAGCAAAGCCCCTGCCCGACGGCGTTGCCGACTTTCTCTCCGAAGACGGCAAAGACTTCACCCTCAAACTCGACAAAGAAGGCGTGTACGTCTATACCTGCCCGCCGCACCGCATGATGAACATGAGCGGCGTAATTCAGGTCGGCAAACCGGTGAACAAAGCCAAAGCGCAAGCTGTCGTGAACGAACTGGAAAGCCGTGCCATGCAGAGCAAGGGTCGTCTGAAAAATACATGCAGCAGGTCAAATAAACCGCCACTATGCAACAAAAGGTCGTCTGAAACCGTTTTCCGTTTTCAGACGACCTCTTTAGTTTTGGACGATAGCTTTATTGCCCTTCCGCCGAAATCTTCTCGTTCAGAAAATCAATAAAACTGCGCACCTTCGCGCTTAAGAACGCCCCTGTCACATAAAACCGCGTTTAATTGATCTACCTGCACCCGATAGTCCGGCAGCAGGCTGACCAGTCTGCCTTCCGCCAAATCCTGCCTGACCGACCACAGCGGCTGATAGGCGACGCCCGCGCCCGCCCTGACCAATTCGCGGATCATCAGCGTATTGTCGCCTAGAATCACCGGATTGAGCGTCAGAATGCTTTTTCGCCCGTTTTTGATGCGTGATTTCCAAATTGCGCTGGTCGGTGTAGGACGGCAGGATGGCGGGATGGCGCATGGCTTCTTCGGGCGTTTGCGGGTGCCGTGTTTCGCCAGATAGTCGGGCGAGGCGAGCAGGACGAATTGGATTTGCGCCAGCGGTTTGACGATAAGCGACGGCGACAGGGTTTTTGAGACGCGCAAGGCGAGGTCGAAGCCTTCGGCAATCAAATCGACGTGGCGGTTGTCGAGTACCAAAGTCGAGCGTGACTTCGGGATAGCGTTCGCGGTATTCCGCCAGCCAGTTGCTGATTAAATTGCCCGCAAACCAAAGCGGCATGGTCACGCGCAACATGCCCTGCGGCGTGTCCGCCCGCCTGCGGCTTTTTTGCGCGGCGGTGTCGAGCGTATCGAGCGCGTAGCTGCATTGGCGGTAGTATTCTTCGCCCGCTTCGGTCAGGTGGAGAGTTGCGGCTGTTGCGGTGCAGCAGCGGCTTTTAATCGAATTTTTCCAGATGGCTGACGTGTTTGCTCGCCATTGCGGTGGAAATATCAAGCTGCTCGGCGGCGCGGGCGAGCTGCCACTTTGGACGACTTGGCGGAAAACTTTGAGGCTGAACAGGGTATCCATGTTTTCTTTTAGGAAACATTGCGTCAATGAAAGGAGTATATATCTACTGCCGGTAATTATCTATACTGCGCAGATAAGATTAGTTTTTCATTTCGTTCTTACATTTTGATTAGGAGTATCCCTATGTCTGCAACCTGCGCCCGTATCCAACCTATTTTTATTGTCCGTATTGCGTATCGTAACCGCTACCTCTTCCTCTTGCACGGTACGGCGAAATTCTTCGGCTTCCCGACCGCCATGGGCAGCGGCTCGCCCGAAGGCTTTGATGCTGGTAGCGGCATTTTGAAATCGTCGGCGGCATCATGCTGATTCTCGGAATGTTTACCCGTCCTACCGCCTTCGTCCTGTCCGGTCAGATGGCGGCCGCCTACTTTATGGCACACGCCTCCCGCTGTTCGGCGCTGTTCCCGCTTGCCAACGGCGGCGAATCGGCGGTCTTGTTCTGCTTCGTGTTCCTCTATCTCGCAGCAGCCGGCGGCGGCTCTTTTGGCATTGGACAACCCTGTTCGGCAAAGACAAAGCCTGATGTACCCAAAGGTCGTCTGAAAACAAACAAAGCGGGTTTGGCGCATCCATTTCCCAACCCGCCAACCGATTAAACATCAATCAAAGGAAAAACAAAATGACTTATCAAACCTTGCAACAAGCGGCAGAAACCCGCCGTTCCATTTACGCGCTGAACAAAAACCTGCCTGTCAGCAACGAAGAAATCAGCGAAATCGTCAAACACGCCGTCTTACACACGCCTTCTTCCTTCAACTCGCAATCCACCCGCGTCGTCGTCCTCTTCGGCGAAGAACACGGCAAAGTGTGGCAGTTGTCGAAGACGCATTGCGCGCCATCGTGCCTGCCGAACAATTCGAGCCGACCGCGCAAAAATTAAACCTGTTCAAAGCAGGTGCGGCGACTATTTTGTTCTTCGAAGACCAAAACGTCGTCAGGCCCTGCAAGAGCAGTTCCCTTCTTATGCCGCCAACTTCCCAGTCTGGGCGACCATGCGAACGCGATGACGCAATACGCCGTCTCGACAACGCTTGCCGCCGCCGGCGTGGGCGCGAACCTGCAACATCTACAACCCGCCGCCCGACGCCGCCATCGCCAAAGAATGGAACCCTGCCCGAAAGCTGGCTTTGCGCGCGCAAATGGTTATCGGCGGCATCGAAGCGCCTGCCGCGAAAAAGCCTTCGAGCCTGTGGAAAACCGTTTGAAAGTGTTCGGCGCATAATTGCCCGTCAAACAGAAAAAGGTCGTCTCGAAAACCAACTTCGGTTTCAGACGACCTTGTCATTCAAAACAACTTGCGCTTATTCTTGCGGAGGACATAACCCTGAACAGCATCCGCCCCTGTCCCCGAAGAAATACTGTTCCATCTGTTGCGCCAAATATTCGCGCGCGCGCGGGTCAGCAAGGCTCAGGCGGTTTTCGTTAATCAGCATGGTTTGATGGCGCGTCCACGCATTCCAAGCCTCTTGGGACACATTTTCAAAAATACGCTTGCCCAGCTCGTTGGGCAGTGGCGGAAATTTCATACCTTCGGCCTCTTTGCCGAGTTTGACGCAGTGAACCATACGGGTCATGGCGGCTTCGCTTCATGATGGTGTTTCAGACAGCGCGTATTTTTATCGTATTGCCTATTTGTAGGAAAGGCTGCGAAAAACGGGCAAAATCTGCCTAATACGCCGCTTTTTAATTCAATACAAAAACATATGTTTATAAAAATAATATACGGCGCATCGAAATAAACCTTGCGTTAAAACGCCGTTTTTGGTTTTAATGCACATCTCGCAACGAAACAGCGAAGGCCAGATAGCTCAGTTGGTAGAGCAACGGATTGAAAAATCCGTGTGTCGGCGGTTCGATTCCGCCTCTGGCCACAAAAACAAACCGCCTCAGGCGGTTATTTTTGCCCACTTCCTAGAATTATTTCTCATTTTTCAAGGTCGTCTGAAACAAGCTCTGCAGGTTCCGCCGAAAGAAATGTTCAGACGACCTTTTCCCTTCTATCATAAATCATTTCAATTAATCCATCACCAAAACATCTCAATAAGGACAGATTAAATTGCGGCGTGCGGCAACACCAGCCGTGTTTACTATGCTTCTTAACTAAAAACAAACATTCTTATCCTATTCTTATCTCATTCCAACGTTCTCCAAAACATCACTAATTCTCCTCTAACCTCCCCTCTAGAATGATGTTCAGATAAAAGAAAAACAAGTCTCCTCACATAACGATAGTCTGCTCACACTGACACGGACGGAACATCATTTTCCCCACCATCGTTTTTCCCCTAAGGAGCGTATCATGAAACTGAATCTGCAAAAAACCACCGCTGCTGTTTTGGCTGTTTTGTTCAGCGCAGGCGTATTTGCCGCCAACAATGCCTACAATCCATTTGATTACGGTTACCAAAAACCACAAATACGGCAAAAATGGGGCAAACCCGCATCTGAAGCCGAAGGCGAAAAAGTGATGAAACACGCTGCCTACCGTTCAGGCGTGCACTACACCAACGTCAACCGCATGCCCGGCAATGTAGACCGCAACGGCGTGAAAACCGTACAGGTTAACGACGCATACACCCGTCAAAACCTCGGCCGCTATGCGTTCAACACCATCAAGAGCGGTGGTTCGAGAGTACTACGGCGAGTGGGTCGGTAAAGAATACGCCAAAGGCACCAACCGCGGTGTTTTCTACTCAGGCGACAAACGCGCTACCTCTATGCCGGTATCCGGTGTAGCCAACTACGCCGTCAAAGGTATCAACAACTACACCGGCAACAACCCGATGGTCGGTACTTTGCGCGCAGACTTCGGTCAACGCGTCTTGGCAGGTTCTATGAAAAACAACGCTGTACAGATGGACATCCATTCCCGCATCAAACCGTCCAGCGCATCGTTTGAAGGCTACGCCCGCGCCAACGGCCACTTCGGTAAAACCGAAGGCCACTTCTTCGGTCACAACGCAAGCGCGCTGGCCGGTGTTGCCAAATTTAAAACCGACCGCAACTTGGATACGGCATACGGCGGTGTGAAACGCTAAAATCCGTAGTTAAGTAAAATAAAGCCTGCTTCACGCAGGCTTTTTTAAACACCAGCCCGCCAACCTTCTCAAGGTCGTCTGAAACCCGCCGACCGGAAAGCCGACACCATGTACAAACCGTCTGCCTGCCTTATCCTCTTTCTCGCCGCCCCCGTCCTTGCCGCGCCCCGTTCTGACTTTTCAGACGACCGTACCGCGCAACGCCTGTGGCAGGATACCCGCCAAACCATGCAGGAGCAGGAACAAAAAGTGCGCGAATACCGCCTCGACATTCCCGCCGAACACATCGGGCAGACAGCCGAAACCGACCCCGAAGCCGACCAAGGCGAAGCCCTGTTTAACGCCGTCAACCGCAGCGACTGGCAAACCGTGCGCCCGCTGCTCGAGCGTTATACCCAGCAAACCGAATACGACCCCGACATCGCCCTCTTTGCCCGCGCCTCGCTCGCCCGCGGCGAAGGCAGGTGGAAAGATGCCAAACAAGACTACGAAACCCTGCTGCAACGCCATCCCGACTTCACGCGCGGACGGCTCTGATTACGCCCGCCTGCTCTTTGAAGGTCGTCTGAACCGCGAAAGCCACTTCCGAATTCATGCGCCTGCAAAACGAAGACCTGCCCGAAGCCGTCAAAGAAAACATCGGCCATTTCCGCGATTCCTTAAACCAACGCCAAAGCTGGCAGGGCAGCCTTTCCGTCGGCGCCGTCCACAACAGCAACATCAACGAAGCCAGCGGCAAAGTATGGTGTAAAACCGAAATCGACGGCGAATGCTGGGAAGAATTTTCAGGCGACAAAGCCCATTTTCCGCCAACGGCATCAAATACGAAGCCGCCGCCGTCCGCCGCTGGCGAGATTAAAGGACATCACGGCATCGCCGCCCGCGCGCTCGGCTACGGCCGCTTCTACCGCGACCATAAAGACTTCAACGACACACGCTCAACCTCAGCGCAGGCTACCAGTTTGAAAACCACCGCCACACCTTCGCCCTCGCCCCGCTCGTCGAATGGAACGGCAGCGGCGGCAAAACCCTCAACCGCGCCTACGGCGTGCGCAGCGAGTGGAACCTCGACAAAGGCAGCTGGACGTGGAACACCGAAGCCGAGTGGAAACACCTCTCCTATTCCGACAAAACCCGCCTGCTCGACGGCAGCCTCTTCTCCGTTTACAACACCCTGTCCTACTTTCCCGCGCAACGACCTCATGCTCTACGGCGGCATAGACTGGCAGCAGCGCAAAGCCAAAAGAACCCGTGGACGGCTACCGCCTCATCTCCGCACGGCTGGGCGCGGCAAAAATGTTTGAAGCCGGCTTCGACGCCTCCGCCTCCGCCACCTTCGGCATCCGCAGCCACCGCGAAGAAAAACGCCGTACTCGAACAACGCCGCCGCGACAAAGAACAGACCTACCGCCTCAGCATAGGCGCGGACGCTGGAAATTCGCCGGCCTCAAGCCCGTCCTCAGCTACAAACACCGCCGCGTCCACGGCAACACCGACTGGCTATACAGCTACAAACAAAACAAGTCGGTCTGTCACTGGTCAAATCGTTCTAACGCAGGACGCAGAAACGCAAAGGTCGTCTGAAATTCAGTTTTCAGACGACCTTTTTCTTTTCGACTCTATTCGAGCATTGGGTTGAAGATTGGTTTATTGCAAACAACCTTACCCAAACACGGCTTTCATTTTCACAATCAAGGATAAGGGTGTGCCACCAATTTCCCGTCGATGTATTCGCCGATATAGACTTTCGAGACATCAAGGTGGAGGCGGTCAAGTTCCTGTTGCAGCCACTCGTCGTCGCGTTTGATGATTTTAAGATGTCATGGTCGATTTGCCCGTCGGTAATCAGGGGATAACGCAGGCTTTCGTCGCCGTATTGGATGACGTTGAGCTGACCGTTTTGTTCCATGACGGCGCGTTTGACGGCGGCGATTTCGTAGATGCCGGCGGCGCGGAGTTTGAACATGAGGTCATGCGCGCTGATGCCGTTTTTCATACATTCTTCTGCTTTGGACTTTGCCGTTGACGATGATCCAAACGGATTTGCCGTCAATCACGGATTTGACCCAGCGGTTGTGGTTTTTGATGAATTTCAGACTCAAGACCAACAGCGTCCACAAAAACTCAGTACGAGGAAAAATTGCAAAAAGCCCGATGCTGTCGCTGTAAATCACGCCGCCGATGATGCCGCCGAGAACATAGTTTTGCACTTGGTCCATGGCGGAGGTGGGGGCGAGGTTGCCTTTACCTAAAAGGTTGATTTGCAAAACCAAACCTAAAATGCCCATAAGAAGTTTGAGGGCAAGGAGGGAGTATGCTTCCATGAGTGTGTCCTGTTATTCTTTGTCGATGAGTTCGATGTTGTTGTTGACCAGATTGATGGGCGTGAGCGTGTAGGCAGAGAAGTCTTGATTGAAATGGACTTCGTAGTATTGTTTTGATACCGACGATCATGCCGTTGTATAGGTGCGTGCTGTTGACGCTGATGTCGGTTTTTCCACTTTTTGGTTTTCAATCAAGGCATTGAGAAAACCGACCATGCGAGGTGTCGGCGGCGAAGTTTTGGCGTTCGCTGTACGAGGTATTGGATGCCGCTGATGAGGATAAGCAGCAACAGGGCAATGATGCTCAGGTCGCGGTATTTGGTATCCATGCGGTGGCGCAGGTATTGCGACACGGCGAGCAGGAGGACGACGAGCGCGGCGAAATCAGGACGTATTTCAAGTAGTCGTTGAAATACATATGGTTTTCAAGATAAAAGTAGTGAAGAATTTCATGATTTCAAATGATTTGAGGAAAAGGTGGGGTCGTCTGAAAACGGTTTCAGACGACCTTTTATGATTTGGAAGCAGGTTTTGTCCGAGCCGCATCAGTTGATAAACCCGTCGTCTTTTCATTTTCTTTTCGGAAAATACTGACCGATCAGCAGCAAGGCGGCTAGGGATGATGACAAACAGCCCGCCATGGTCAGGGCGATTTTGATGAACAATTCTGCTTCGATAAAAGAGAAACCAAAGTTGCAAGATCAGCAGCAATACCCAGCCGACGAACAGCCCCAGACAAGCATAAACGCCGAGCTAAACACGTTCCCGCTCCAAGATGACGAGATAGGCTTCACGCACAAAAACAGCAGCATACGGCGTTGGTCTTTTCATGGTAACGACACGCCAGCCTTCAGAGGTTTGGCTGTTGAGAACGCGCTGAGTGACGGGATTGACTGCTGCGCCGAAAAACCAGACTGGACAACTGGTTTTCCTGATAAACTGACGACTTTGTATTCTTTCGCAGGATTCCCGCTTTAACATAAGGGATCATCTTTTCAGACGACCCCTAAGTTGCTAATGATGAAAGTAGCAAACCTTACTTTTATTGCCCAACTGCGGCAATACCGAACCTTCGCCCAGCGACAACAAACCGCTTTGCGAGTAGATACCCAGTTTGGCGCGGGTGTCGGTGATGTCGAGGTTGCGCATGGTGAGCTGGCCGATGCGGTCGAGCGGGGGTGAACGCGGCGTCTTCGACTTTTTTCCATGCTCAGGCGTTCCGGTTGGTAGGTCAGGTTGGGCGATTCGGTGTTCAGAATCGAGTAGTCAGTTGCCGCGGCGCAATTCGAGGTGACTTCGCCGGTGATGGCTTTGGCGACCCAGCGTTGGGCGGTTTCCGCGCAACATGAGAGCTTGGCTGTCGAACCAGCGGCCTTGTAGAGCAGGCGGCCGAGGCGTAAGCCGTTGATGCGGTATTGTTCGATGGTGTCTCTCGTTGTGGATGCCGGTAACCAAGCGTTCGTAGGCGATGTGGAGCAACGCCATGCCCGGGGGCTTCGTAGATGCCGCGCGATTTGGCTTCGATGATGCGGTTTTCGATTTGGTCGCTCATCACCCAAGCCGTGGCGACCGCCGATGCGGTTGGCTTCGAGGAAGGAGTTCGACGGGGTCGGCGTATTCTTTGCCGTTCAATGCAACGGGCACGCCTTCTTCAAAAGCGCACGCTGACTTCTTCGGGTTTGACTTCGACGTTTTCGTCCCAGAAGGCAACGCCCTATGATGGGTTTGACGATTTTGATGCCGCTGTTGAGGAATTCCAAATCTTTGGCTCATGCGTTGCGCCGAGCATATTGGAATCGGTGGAGTAGCTTTTTCAACCGACATTTTGTAGTTGAAACCGTTGGCAATCAGAAATTCGCTCATTTCGTGGCGGCCGCCGAGTTCGTCGATAAATTGTTGGTCGAGCCAAGGTTTGTAGATTTTTCAGCGCGGATTGGTCAAGAGACCGTAGCGGGTAGAAACGCTCGATGTCGTTGCCTTTTGTAGGTACTGCCATCGCCCCAAAATGTTGACGTCGTCTTCTTTCATGGCGGAGACGAGCATGGTGCCGGTAACGGCGCTGCGAGAGGCGTGGTGTTGAAATAGGCGATGCCGCCGGTGGAAACGTGGAACGCGCCGCATTGGATGGCGGCGATGCCTTCGTGTGCCAACTGCGCGCGGCAGTCGATCAGGCGGGCGTTTTTCCGCACCGTATTCCATCGCTTTTTGGGGATGGCGTTGTAATCGTCTTCGTCCGGGCTGACCGAGGTTGGCGGTGTAGGCGCAAGGCAGCGCGCCTTGAGTTTCATCCACAACAGCGCGGCGGAGGTATCGAGGCCGCCGGAGAAGCGATGCCGACTTTTTGACCGATGGGAGGTGTTGCAGGATAGTATTGTTTTGGCTCATGGGGAATCCTTTGGACTGAAAAATAAATGGGCGCAGCCGCCCTTTTCGTAAAAATTAGGTTTATTATCTAATAAATATTGCCGACAATCCAGCCGAGTAAAACCAAATAGGTCGGCGGATTCGCATTTGAAGTGCAACTTTCCATAACAGACAGTGATGCGGTAGCATACGGCCTTTCCTGCAAGAAAGATTGCCATGAGCTGCATCACAACTGACCCAAGACGAACGATACCATATCCAATACCTGTCCCGCCACTGCACCATCGCCGAAATCGCCAAACAGCTTAACCGTCACAAAAAGCACCATCAGCCGCGAAATCAAGCGGCACTGTAACCAAGGGCAGCAATACAGCGCGCCGATAAAGCCCAACGGCAAAGCCGGCTGACCAAACAGCACCGGCGAAAACCCTATAAACTCGATTCGCAGCTGATTCAACACATCGACACCCTTATCCGCCGCAAACTCAGTCCCGAACAGAGTAGTGCCTACCTGCATAAACACCACGGGATCACACTCCATCACAGCACCGTTTACCGCTACCTTCGCCAAGACAAAAAGCAACGGCGGCACTTTGTGGCAACATCTCAGAATATGCAGCAAACCCTACCGCAAACGCTACGGCAGCACTGTACCAGAGGCAAAAGTGCCCTGACCGCGTCGGCATGAAAACTGACCCTGCTATCGTCGACCGGAAAACCCGCATCGGCGATTGGGAGGCCGACACCATCGTCGGCAAAAATCAGAAAAAGCGTTATTGACCTTTTGGTCGAACGCACTACCCGCTACACCATCATCTGCAAATTAAAGAACTTAAAAAGCCGAAGACACTGCCGGGCGGCCATTAGGGTATTAAAGGCATATAAAGCCAGAGTCCACACCATCACCATGGATAACGGCAAAGAGTTCTACCAACACACCAAAATAGCCAAAGCATTGAAGGCGAAAACCTATTTTTGCCGCCCTTACCATTCTTGGGAGAAGGGCTGAATGAGAACACCAACGGACTCATCCGGCAATATTTCCAAACAAAACCGATTTCCGAAACATCAGCGATCGGGAGATACGCAGGGTTCAAGATGAGTTGAACCACCGGTCGAGAAAAACACTCTGGCTACGAAACGCCAAGTGTTTTTATTCTTAAATCTGTTCCAACCACTGGTACCTCTAGTGTTGCACTTGAAATCTGAATCCAAGGTCGTCTGAAAACGGATTTCGGTTTTCAGACGACCGCGTCAATCTTGATTTAAAAACAGCATTTTGCATACAGCTCCGACAAGGTCGCTGAGCCGATATCGCCGAAATCCTGCAAGCCTGTGCATTCCGGCAATCCGATGGCGGATGTAATTTACGGACTCCGGGGTAAAAAGCCGGCAGACGAGTAAACGACTGTACTGCGGTATATACCGTCCGCGGCGTATCGTACGGCTGCTTGGGGACGAGCGCAATCCGGTAGATATTAATGATTCTGCTTCGTTTCGTATCAGTAAATACCGCCACGCCGCAAAAATCCTCTAAAGGCAGTGTTTGCGTGCTCGCGGCTGATTTTCCAAATCCTTCTTCTGAAAAATACGATTTCGCGGCTGCGTTTATAAAAATCACGCCACAGCGACCATGCGGAAAAAGGCAAAGAGCGTTAAGCCCAGTGCAATGCCCCAGCCTTGTTCCATCAGTATCAAACCCAAGCCGAAGACGGCAAAGAAGACACTTTCCAAACAGTCAAGCCAGTTTTTCGGTTGTTTCAAACGATATTCGTGCATGGTTTTTCCTTTTGTTTAACCCTTTGGAAGCGTCCGGACATTTTCAGACGACCTCCGAGAAGAAAGATTATGAAAGACCGACAGCATTTGTTCAACCTCATCATCATCGGCGACGAAATCCTGCACGGCAGCCGCCAAGACAAGCATTTCGCCTTTTTCAAATCCCTGCTGGAATCGCGCGGGCTGAAGCTCAATCAGGTGCAATACCTGCCCGACGAACCCGATTTGTTGGTCAGACAACTGCGCCGCAGCTTTTCAGACGGCCTGCCGACTTTCGTTACCGGCGGCATCGGTTCCACGCCCGATGACCATACCCGCCAAGCCACCGCCGCCGCTTTGATTTGCCCGTCGTCCGCCATCCCGAAGCCGCCAAGTTCATCGAAGGCGTTACCCTTAAACGCGGCGAGCCGCTTGACGCACCCGAACACGCCCAGCGCCTGAAAATGGCGGATTTTCCCGCAGGTGCGGAACTTGTACCCAACCCGTTCAACAACATCGCCGGATTTTTCCATCCGCGAACATTATTTCTTCCCCGGCTTCCCGTGATGGCGCACCCGATGGCGGAATGGGTCTTGATACTTATTACGCCGACCGCTTCAACCAAAACCGAACGCGGCAGCCGCAGTGTGTATGTGTTCGGTCAGCCCGAATCGCGCGTCGCCCCTGATTATGGAATACGTCGAACGCACCTACCCGGGCGTGCGCTTTACAGCCTACCCAGCGTCGGCTGGCAAAATGCGGACGGAACAGCGGTCAAGCCGCATATCGAGTTCGGCATCAAGGCGGAAGGCAGGGCGTGCCGCGATTTGGACAAAGCCTGGGACGAAGTATTGCAGCGTTTGAAAGATGTGGGCGCGGAGTTGAAAGATACGCCTGATTGAAGCGCAGGGATGAATAAAAGGTCGTCTGAAAACCTGTATTGGTTTTCAGACGACCTTGAGTCTGTCAATCTTTTGCCATGATCTTGGAAGCCGCCAGAAGCTTTAACAACAAACGGCTGCGGAATACATGGCACAAAAGGCGTACGTCGCGTCGGCGGTTGAATTTGCTGGGATAGCCCTGGCATTCGGAAATCGTAGCCGTTTTCTTCCAGCCTGCGGAACAGTTCGTCCCGTAGAAACACCGCTTTTTAAGCATCGAAACCAAATGGATGAATTGAAGGAATCCCGTATTTCCAATAACCTGCTGGGCAACTTTGGGCGGCTGTCCCTGGTGTAGCGAGCAGGCGCGTATATTCCCTTACTGCCAAACCGATGTCGTCGAGGTATTTCTTCGTCTGCTCGGGCGTACGCTTTGTTGCGCATAGCGGATTCGGGGTTATCGACATAATCATAAACAACGGTATTGCTGGCAATGACGGTTTTGCATTGCAAAAATACTCGGTCAAAAATACGCCGTCTTCCAAATATTTCATGCCTTCGATAAATTTCAGACCCTGCTTTTTCCAACAGGTTGCGTTTTGTAGATATACGCCCAAACGCACGACCAAAACGGATAGCGGTCCTATAATCCGCTAAACCGATAACCCTCATCCTCATTGGCAGGGATAGCGCGCATCAACATTGAATTGGAGCATATCCGCATCGGAACGTTTTCATTTTTCAACCAAAATCTGTCGCAAGCGGCGGATCAACATTGTCGTCGTGATCCATAAACATCACATATTCCCCGCGCACTTTGGACAAAACCGATATTGCGCGCCCCATTGACTCCGCCGTTGAGCGTATCAATCAACTGCGCCTGCAATTCCGGGATGTTCATTGAAAAACTGCTGAACTGAGCCGATGTATCATCGGTAGAACCGTCGTTTACAACAATAAATTCTATCCTTCGATAGCCTTATGCAGACCTGCAAAATGACGGCACAAACCTGCCGCAAATTTTCCGCCATTATAGACTGGGACGATGAGTGAAACAGTTATCGACATAAATCTGCATCCCTGCTGAGTAGGTTAACCGATTAAAGATAGACATTCACGGCGCATTTTAAGTTTCAAGTTTAATATTAAAGACACTACTAATTTTACCCGGGTATTTAAAAAGGGATCGGTTTTGTTTGAAAGTATGATAAAGCAGCAGGATGGTTTAGGATGGAGAGTTTGAAAATGTAGGTATTTGTGAATGAATATATCCTCAGGATAAAGGAGGCTCAATTCCCTATTGTATGTTTATCCATTTGACTATATAACAAATATGCAAGATAAAAAGACCTGTTTTTAAACAAGGTCTTTTTATCTGGTGGAGGTAAGGGATCGAACCGCTGACCTCTTGCATGCATCGCAAGCGCTCTACCAACTGAGCTATACCCTCGAAATTTGGTGGCGAATCAGGACTCGAACCCCGGACACAAGGATTATGATTCTCTGCTCTAACCGACTGAGCTAATTCGCCGTTTCGTGAAGTCGCTATTATATGTTGTTTTTGAGTTTTTGGCAAGTTTTATTTTGTACTATGTTTTTGTTTTTGCTTTTTAATGGAATAAAAACATGGATGAGGTCGTCTGAAACACCGTTTCAGACGACCTGTGTTTGGAGGACGGTTTGAGTGGGGATTTCAAAGTTTATGGCAGATGTCGCCGAAGCGGAACCCCTGTCCAGTCGATGCCGATGTTTTTGCCAAAGGCGATGACTTTCGAAGAGTTCGCCCATTTCGTGTTGGTCGGTCAGTTTTTGTACGGCGAGTGCTGACACGGAGGTAGTCTGCCGTACCCTGGTGGGGCGGTTTGCGCCAACAGGTCGGTAATGCCTAGGCTGAATAGGAAATGAGATTGGGGCAGGTAGCCGATGAGGTCTAGTCCACCGTCGGTGCCTGCTTGGGCAATGTCGGTAAAGTTGACATGTGCGGTCAGATCGGTCAGACCGATATGGAAAAACGGGTCGTGAACGGTGTGGTGGCGGTAGTGGGCGATGAGTGTGCCTTCGTCGCGTTGCGGGTGGTAATACTGGGCGGCGTCAAAAACCGTAGTCGATAACATCATGCCGCCGCGTGTGATTTTCTGCGCGAGGGTAAGAATAAAGGCGTATTGGGCGGGTGTAGCTCGCTGGTGTAGGGGGTGTTCGGTTTCGGGAAAATAGGTGGCGGCTAAACAGAGGAGGTCGGGTTGGTTTAAGGGTTGCGGACTTTGTTCGAGCTGTCCGTCGGGGTTAACGGAGACGCCGATGTGTTGAAAGGTGTTTTGGGTGCGGCGGATGATTTCGACAGGCATGGCATCGAGGACTTCTGTTGCCGATGATGATGCCGTCGAAGGATTCGGGCAGTTCGGTCAGGTGGATGACTTTTGTGCCAGTTGCGGGTGGTGTGTTCGGCGATGAATTGGCGTTGGCGTTCGGCAAGCTCTGGTGAGAGTTCGATGATGTAGTAATGCTTGAGGTCGTCTGAAAGGCTTTTCAATAAGGTGGCGGCGAGATGTCCCGTACCTGCGCCGAATTCGTAGATGTTGCTGGCGGTTTGCGGGAGTAGCTCGGCGAGTTGCCGGGCGAGGGCTTTGTCCGAATAATGGGGAGGGTGGGCGCGGCGATAAATCGCCGTCTGTGCCGATTTTGTAGCTGCCTCCGGTGTAGTAGCCGTATTCGGGTGTGTAGAGTGCAAGCTCCATAAATCGTGAGAAAAGGAATCCAGTTATTTTGGGCTTTTATTTCCTGTTTGATTATTTCGAATAGTTTGGAACTTGAGGCTTGCGCGGCAGGAGGGAGGGAGGTGAGCTTCATAATTGTTAGATAATGTAAAAATTTATGAATTTGTTTGTCTATTATAACGTGAACGAAAAGGGCGTTTTTCATATACTATATGTTGTGTCTAAATAATATTTGCAATACTACATATTGTGTTTTTAAAAACCAAATCGGGTAAAATGGGTGGTTCGGCTTTGTTTGTTTGTTTGGTTAAAATACTGTTTTTAATGATTTTGTTCTTGTATATGTACTGGGATTTTTAGAGTAGGGCGATTTGACCGAGGCGTTAAAATTTTTATAGTGTGGGCTAGTGGGGCGATGTGGGTAAAAGTGTTCGTATTGCCCATTCCGATTTAAACCGATAGGACGAAATTGTGTTTTGGTGGCGCTCACGAATTGAGTATTGACAGCAAAGGGCGGTTGGCAATTCCCGCCAAGTTCCGCGATATTTTTGCTGCGCCATTATACGCCGTCGATTGTGGTTACTTTGGATTCCCGTCAAAAATTGCTCGATGTATCCGGAGGCTGAATGGGCAAAGGTTGCCGAGCAGCTTTTGCACCTGAAAACGGCAGGAAATCTGATGTTGCAGCGTTATCAAAATCTTCTGCTGCACAATGCGGATACGCTGGAATGGGATAGCGCCGGCCGCGTACTGATTCCCTGCCAATCTGCGCAAACGGGTGGATTTTTGAAAAAGACGTTACCTTGGTCGGTCGCGCCAACCGTTTGGAAATTGTGCCGTGATCAATGGGAAGCTGAAATGACTCAGGCTTTGGATGATGATCCCTGAAGAGTTGGCATTCCAATTAAGTCAGACGGATTTGTAATTGTGAGTAATGCTGAATATCAACATATCACCGTTTTGTTAAATGAGGCGGTTGATGCTCTGGCGGTTCGTGAAGACGGTATTTATGTGGATGGGACGTTCGGCAGGGGAGGGCACTCCCGATTGATTTTGTCCCGTCTGGGCAGTCAAGGTCGTCTGATTGTGTTTGATAAAAGACCCGCAAGCGATTGAGGCGGCGCAAAAGCTGGCCGAGCAGGATGGGCGCGTTACGGTAGTCCGCGACGGATTTTTCAAGTTTTCAGACGACCCTGGATAAGCTGGTTATTGAAGAAATAGACGGTGCGTTGTTTGATTTGGGGATTTCGTCCCCGCAGATAGATGATGGCGCACGAGGTTTCAGTTTCCGTTTTGATGCACCTTTGGATATGCGCATGGATCCGACACGCGGAATGTCTGCCGCAGAGTGGATTGCAACAGCATCGGAACAGGATTTGCACGAGGTTATCAAGAATTATGGTGAAGAGCGGTTTAGTCGCCAGATTGCGCGCGCCATTGTTGCGCAACGGACAGAAAGTCCGATCGATACAACCCGCAAGCTGGCGCAGCTCGTGGCACAAAACGTCCGTACTCGTGAGCGGGGGCAAGACCCTGCGACGCGCACCTTCCAGGCAGTTCGCATCTTTATTAACCGCGAGCTCGAAGAGGTAGAGGCGGTTCTGCCGCAAGTGATGGGTCGTCTGAAACAGGGCGGGCGTTTGGCGGTTATCGCGTTTCATTCGCTTGAAGACCGCATCGTGAAACAGTTTGTCAAAAAATATTCGCAACATCCTCCTTTGCCGCGCTGGGCGGCAGTAAAAGAAGCGGATTTGCCTCTGCCGCCGTTAAAGGCGGTGGGAAAGGCGATAAAGCCGGGTGTTGAGGAAACCGCCTCCAATCCGCGGGCGCGCAGCGCAGTTTTACGCGTGGCAGAGCGGACGGGCGGTGAGATTGCAGAATAAGCATTATGTGGGGCAGGTGTCCTCGGAACAAACAGATTGAGGTCGTCTGAAAACAATGAATAAATTAAATATCCTTTTGTTGGTCTTGGTATCGGTATCTGCTTTTGCGGTGGTCACTGTGCAAGACCAATCGCGTTTGCACTTCATCGCTTTGGATAAAGCGCAAAAGCAGGAAATCAAGCTTGATCAGGACTATGCACGCTTGAAATTGGATCAGGCGCGGCTGGCGAACCACAAGCTGATTAAGGTGGCGGCTGAGAAGCAACGCCTCAAACCGCCCGGCGCGGATAATACCGTGATGGTGGAACGAAAAAAATAATATAGCCGGCTTTATCCGGCACTGCAAATTGGTGCCGTCGGATAAAGACACGGTTCAGCGACATGAATTGAGATGTTAAGATGTTGATTAAAAACGAATATAAACCGAGCATGCTGCCCATGACAGCCAAAGCTAAAAAACCCATCACCAGTGATGGGCGGATTTCTTTGGTGTTGTGGCTGATTGCGGCTGCGTTTGTCGGACTGCTGGCTCGCGGCATCTATTTGCAAACCACGCAGCATGAATTTTTGAAAAATCAGGGCGATCAGCGTTTTGTCCGTACCCCTGACTTTACTTTGCGTCGCGCGGCACGATTACGACCGTAACGGCGCGACTTTGGCGTTGAGTGCACCGACTGAATCCTTGTATGCCGCGCTTCCGGTATGGAAGAAATGCCGACCGCCGAACAGATGGCTAAGTTGGCGGCTATTGTTGATCTGCCTGTTGAGGCATTGCAGGAGAAATTGGCGAAAAAAAGATAAAGATTTTTATCTATCTGAAGCGTCAACTCAGCCAGGAAAAAGCAGAAGAAATTAAAGCTTTGGGCATTAAAGGCTTTGGCATTCCAAAAAGAACTGAAACGCCATTATCCGATGGGCAACCTGTTCGCGCACGTTATCGGTTCCACTAATATTGACGGCAAAGGACAGGAAGGCTTGGAATTGTCGCGTGAAGACAGTCTGCATGGTGCGGACGGTGCGAAAGTGGTTTTTGCGCGACAATAAAGGCAATATCGTCGATAGTTTGATTCTCCGCGCAACAGCGATCCGAAAAACGGGCAGGACATGGTTTTGTCTTTTGGATCAACGTATTCAAACACTTGCCTATGATGAGCTGAATAAGGCAGTGGCTTATCACAAAGCCAAAGCAGGTACGGTTGTGGTATTGGATGCGAAAACCGGCGAAATCTTGGCTTTGGTTAACAGCCCTGCCTACGATCCGAATCAACCGGGCAGCGCCGATAGCGAACAGCGCCGCAATCGAGCCGTTACCGATATGATTGAGCGGGTTCTGCAATGAAGCCGTTTACGATTGCCAAAGCATTGATTCCGGCAAAGTCGGTGTGGCTGATCGTTTTAACACCATGCCTTATAAAATCCATCTCCGCTGACAGTGCGCGATACCCATGTGTATCCCTACTTTGGATGTGCGTGGCATTATGCAAAAATCTTCCAACGTCGGTACCAGCAAACTGTCTGCAAAAATTCACGCCCTAAAGAAATGTATGATTTTTATCATGATTTGGGTGTAGGCGTGCGGATGCACTCCGGTTTCCCCGCGAGACGGCCGGTCTTTTGAGAAGCTGGCGCAGATGGCAGCCGATTGAACAGGCAACCATGTCTTTCGGTTACGGTTTTGCAATTGAGCCCTGCTGCAATTGGCGCGTGCTTATACCATGTTGACACACGACGGCGAATTGTTGCCGGTCAGCTTTGAGAAACAGGCGGTTGCGCCCAAAGGCAAACGCGTCATTAAAGCTTCGACCGCGCGTGAAGTGCGTGATTTGATGGTTTCTGTAACCGAGCCCGGCGGTACGGGTACGGCGGGTGCGGTAGATGGTTTTGATGTTGGTGCGAAAACCGGTACGGCGCGTAAGTTGGTCAACGGACGTTACGTTGATAACAAACACGTGGCAACTTTCATCGGTTTTGCTCCTGCTAAAAATCCCCGCGTGATTGTGGCGGTAACCATCGACGAACCGACTGCCAATGGTTACTACGGTGGCGTAGTGGCAGGTCCGGTCTTCAAACAAGTCATGGGTGGCAGCCTGAACATCTTGGGCGTTTCCACCAAGCCTCTGACCAATGTTGCAGCCGTCAAAACACCGTCTTAATCCGAGTATCAACGAGATTATTTTATGTTCAGCAAGTTAACCCCTTTAGCTGAAACCAACATTCCGCCTCTGCTGTGTGCAAACGCAGCAGGGCGTTTGTTGCATTCAGACAGCCGTCAAATTAAACAAGCGCGATATTTTCGTTGCCTGTCAGGGCGAATATACGGACGGCCGCAGTTATATCCCCGCAGCCATTGCCAACGGCGCGGCTTTTGTTTTTTGGGACGACGACGGCAAATTTGCGTGGAATCCCGAATGGAAAGTCCCCAATCAAGGCATCAAAGATTTGAAACACCGTGCCGGCATGTTGGCGGCGCAAGTTTACGGCAACGTTTCAGGCGACCTCAAAGTCTGGGGCGTAACCGGTACCAACGGCAAAACCTCTATCACGCAATGGCTGGCGCAAGCCGCCGATTTGTTGGGCGAAAACCGCCATTATCGGCACGGTCGGCAACGGCTTTTTGAGGGCGAATTGGAAGAAACCACGCATACCACCCCCGCCCCCGTCGATGTCCAGACCCTGCTCTACCGTTTCCGTCAACAGGGCGCAACAGCCGCCGCGATGGAAGTCTCCAGCCACGGCCTTGACCAATCGCGCGTCAACGGCGTGCCATTCCGCAGCGCAATCTTTACCAACCTCACCTGAGACCACCTCGACTATCACGGCACGATGGAAGTTTATGGCGCCATTAAGTCACGCCTGTTTTACTGGCACGGCTTGAGTCATGCCGTCATCAACGTAGATGACGAATATGGCGCAGAACTCGCAGGTCGTCTGAAAAAGACCGTCCTGATTTGACCGTTTACAGCTACGGCTTCAGCGAACACGCCGACATCCGCATTGTTCATTTTACCGCCTCTTCAGACGGCATGGAAGCCGTATTTCAAACCCCGTGGGGCGAAGGCCGCTGCCGTACGCGTCTGCTCGGACGGTTCAACGCGCAAAACCTTGCCGCCTGCATCGCCTTGCTTTGTGCCAACGGTTATCCGCTTGGTAAAGTATTGGATGTGCTGGCAAAAATCCGTCCCGCCTCAGGCCGCATGGACTGTATCATGAACAGCGGCAAGCCTTTGGTCGTTGTCGATTACGCCCACACGCCCGATGCATTGGAAAAGCACTCGCTACTTTGCAGGAAATCAAACCGCAGGGTGCGGCTTTGTGGTGCGTATTCGGCTGCGGCGGCAACCGCGACCGCGGCAAACGTCCGCTGATGGGCGCAGCAGCCGTACAGGGTGCGGATAAAGTCGTCGTAACCAGCGATAACCCGCGTTTGGAAAATTCGCAAGACATCATCAACGACATCCTGCCTGCCGTGCCCGCGCCCGAATGTGTCGAAGCCGACCGTGCTGCCGCCATCCGTTACGCAGTCGAACGCGCCGCCACGAACGACATCATTCTGATTGCCGGCAAAAGGACACGAAAATTATCAGGACATGCAGGGTGTGAAGTATCATTTTTCTGATTTCGAAGTTGCAGAGAAAGCGTTGGCAGAACGAATATAAAATAGACAATTCAAAGTTTTCAGACGACCCGAAGGCCATCAAGGTCGTCTGAAAACGTTTATCCCCTACAATAAAAAGCAACACGACATACGCATTACGGCACGTCAGCCATTAAACCTATCGTACAGTTGTTTCAGACGGCCTCTGATTATCGTTTCAAGAGGCCGTCTGAAAAATGAGGAGACCGATTTGATGCTGAAAATGCCGACAAAAACCCTTTTAATCAGTGCAGCCATGATTTTATTTTGCAGGCTGTACCATCAAACAACTGCTGCGCCCGAATGCCGAAATTGCCGAGCTGAGGGCGAAAGAACCGCCGGCGGCGCAAAGCCTACCCAATCCTGTTAAAGGCAAGCGTTTTGACGACACTCTGGGCGCGGCGCGCAGTCAAGGGCGCAGACATGAAGGCGTGGATATTTTCGCTAAGAAAAACACGCCGATACGCAGTACGACGCCCGGTATCGTAACCAAAAATTGGGCGCAAACCGATTGGGTGGTAAAGTCATCGGCATCCAGCGACCGGGCGCATGGCACTACTATGCCCACCTCAACAAATTCGCCAGCGTCCGCCTGTACTGAGAGTGTGAAAGAAGGACAGGTCATCGGCTATGTCGGCAAAACAGGCAACGCTAAAACCACTCCCGCCCATTTGCATTACGGCGTGTATCTGTTAAGCGGTGCGATTAATCCGTATCCGCTGATTAATCAGGAAACGATAGGTCGTCTGAATTGAATATGTTTTTTAGATTGTCTCGTACACTTTCTATTATCATTTTGTTTTTATTTATTTTTTAAATGAGGTTTGGCTATGAAGTTTCTTAAATTAACAGCTGCTTTTAAATGGTTTTTGTCATGCATTAGCTATTGAAATTTTACGCTAGAGCAACAAAACATACCAAAAAGAATTATCGGTATTTGTTGGACATGATGATTTATGGGCTTATGTGTATCATGATTTGGATGGAGATGGGGATACAGATGCTTTGTTAATAACTAAAGCCTGAAAAATAAAATCACTAACTGCAAAAGAATAATCTTGTTCTTTCTATTTTGAAAAGAATAAGAATGGACGGCTTATAAAAGTAGCAGAAAATAATAAGATATTTTTATATTCCAAATCCCCCAAACACCTCCAGCGAAGATTTTTCAAATTCCAAAAATCAGTTCAGCATTTATCAAGAAATACATGCAGGGACTTCTCAATAATAGTACCTATACTTTCCGTAAATTCAAGAATGGTCAGTGGTATTTGACAGAGATGGAAAATCACAGACCGTCAATAACCCAAATACAGGAATGGTTGATGTGGCTACAGATTTAAAAAGTATCCTAAAAATCTTAAGAAAATTCATTTTGATCAGTTTAATCCTGATTCATTAGTAAGAGAATTACATAGTAAATGAAAAATCTAAACAGGAGTTGTAGTATGATCTTAAAGAAATTTTTTATTGTTAGCTGTAAGTGGAACTGCAATGTTGCCAGCTTATTCAAAAAGGCTATATTTCTTATGATGAATCATTTAACCAACGGGATGGATATTAGATTTTCTTCTAATCAATGTAACGCATTCTGGAAAAAGTTATATGAATGTAAAACACATCTATCAAAAATCCCTGCCAATCAAGCAAACTTTAAAATTGCATACTGCTTGGATAAATTTGGATTATGCTGTTTATAATGGGAAATTAGATGATAAATATGCAGATGATAAATATTCTATTGTTTTCTAGATATTAACGGAGATGGTGTCAATGATTTAATTATTCAAACAGGAAAAAGGTGCTTACAGTCATCCGTCATATAACATCTATTTATATCGGAAAGGAAAAATTCATTTATAACCGACCGCTTTCTCAATTAACCATTGGTACAAATTCTTTATTCAGGGTAAATGGCAATATTTTAACGGTAGGTAAAACAAGTGGATGCTGTGAATATAATAAATTTATATAAATTACATAATGATGCAGTTAAGCTAGTGAGAAAAAGAGACTGAGGTATGTGAGTCATCATCAGAGAAATGTTAAGTTGAAAAGAGAAAGTTATATATAGTTTTGATTGTATGTGGGTAATACATTTATTGAATTGATTCAATTTGAAAAATTATATGAGAGGTAATATTATGAAGAAAAATAATGGTTTTGAGCTGATTGCTGTATGATGCGATAACTGATGTTTATGCTAAAGGAAAGATGGCTGTTATTGCTGATACGCTGCCGCAAATTAAAAAGATATTGCAGGGAAGTTGAGAAATGCCTGCTATCTCCCGGAGCAAGGCAGTGGGAACGATTATGTCAATGTGTGCTATGGCGAGGCAGCAGATGGTTTTCTTCATGTAGAAACCGTTATGTCAACTTGAGTTTAGCTCGGGCAGATAACCAGCTGTTGAAAGAGGAAATCAGGAAAGATCAATTATTTCTCAAACAGCAGATTCAACAGTGTGATGAGTTTCAAGGAGCAAGTGTTCCTCCAGCACAAAAATTGAATTGGATTACTATATGTAAATTGCAACGTTCGCAGCATATGCAGAATATTTTTATCGACCTTCTGATGTTGAAATTAAGAAGGATAATATTCGCAATCTTGGAATGTTTTTTAAAAAGAAACAGTAAAGAGCTTGATTGAAATTAATCTATTAATTATTATGAGTTTTTGAGATGGTTAATTTAAATGCAAATCAAAAGAAATTGTATAACTTATCCTTAAAATATAATGAGGATCCCTAGCTAAATGGCTGGCTATATATGAAATTGAAAGTACAAGTGGTACAAATATGAAAGCAAGTTCAGGAGCGACTAGGGCATTTTCAAATTATGCCTCAATTTTATAAAGATTATGTGTAACAGAGATGAAACTATGGATTTGGAAAAATCATTTTCTTGCGGTTAGGCAACATCATGCAAGGAATTCTGCACAATTGCGAGCAAAAATTAGGACGTGAATTAACTGCTGCGTAATATTATTTAGGACATCAGCAGGGATGGACTGGCAGCAACTGCGCTATTATCTCATCCAAAAGACAATGTGGTGGATGCACTGGCTGCTATTGTCGTCGCGAAAAAGCAGAAAAATTCAGTTAAGCAAAATGGTGGGAAAACGAGTATGACTGCTGAACAATTTGCCAATATGTGGATAAAAAGGGCAGATGGTCTTCAAGAAAATATAATAACTCAGGATATGGTCGTAAAGATCATCAAGATGATAAGCTTAATCTCCTGGAGAAGGATACTAATACCCCACAATCCAAATATGAAGAAACCCGTTCCATGCTTCAAAACTTCCTGAACGATACGACGGTTCATATGCAAAAACTTCTGGCAAATCATCCGGAAGAGGTTGCCAGCTTTAACGAAAATTCAAGAGTATCGAGCAAACAAGGTTGCAAGAATTGACTGAACGTGAAAGTAGAAATACGCTGCAACAAGAGGAACAACAGCGAGCTTTTTCTCGTTCTGTATAATTTTTGTATGTGTATTGATATTTAGTCTCCTATGGAAGTTTATCCATAGGGAGTTTGGATTGACATGTGAGATTAATAATGAATGAGTTGGAAACTACTTTCGGAACGAATACAAAACCTATTGATCGATATGGTCATGGTTACTGGAGAAATATAAAGATGATAGTGGAAAAATTGTAGATAACGTTCAAAAGAACTAGACAAATCTTTAATTCAGCAACGCAAGATGATGGTTGATATGGTTAGGGATGATGTCCTTCAGCAAGCATCCATACAAGTAAAAGGCGTACACTGAAAACATGGATGGGGCAATGAGGCAGATGGTAGAGCAGATTCGTGAGTTCAATACATATTTACATACAGTTAAAAGTGAAAAACCAAAAATATTTAGAATAACTGTATTCAGCACGGCAATTACGTTGGCTACAAGTTAGTGATTGGCGGTATTGCACTGGCTATTCGGGCATTATTTCTCAAAATTGGAAGCAGATATGCTTAATAAAAATTAATAATGCTGATATTGTCCGTTGTGAGATAGCCTTTGTGCAAAAACAGGAAGAGTCAGGGAATAACGGTTATCGAGTGATTCAGCAACGATTTTCGGATAAAATAGTTATTGTTTAATTATAAATTAGAAAAGAAACCATGAAGTCACTAGAACCTAAACTTTATCTGCCAAACCCTCAAGCTTCCGACGTCGTCTGAAAACAAACCTGTTTCGCGCATTGTTACCGACAGCCGCGATATCCGCGCGGGCGATGTGTTTTTTGCTTTGGCGGGCGAGCGGTTTGACGCGCATGATTTTGTTGAAGACGTATTGGCTGCGGGTGCGGCGGCGGTTGTGGTTTTCGCGCGAGTGCGCTGCAATGGACGGCGTTGAAAGTCGATGACACGCTTGCCGCGGTTGCGAAAATGCTGGCGAAGGCGTGGCGCGATAATGTGAACCCGTTTGTGTTCGGCATTACCGGCTCGGGCGGCAAGACGACGTGCGAAGAAATGTTGGCTGCGGTATTGCGTCGCCGTTTCGGCGATGATGCCGTGTTGGCGACGGTGGGCAATTTCAACAACCACATCGGATTGCCGCTGACTTTGTTGAAATTAAATGAAAAACACCGCTATGCCGTGATTGAAATGGGCATGAACCATTTCGGCGAACTGGCGGTTTTGACGCAAATCGCCAAACCAGATGCTGCCTTGGTCAACAACGCCTTGCGCGCCCATGTCGGCTGCGGGTTTTGACGGCACGGAACGATATGCCAAGGCGAAAAAGCGAGATTTACTCAAGGTTTGGGTAAAGACGGATTGGCTTTTGATTCCGTGCGAAGACGAACATGCTGCCGTGTTTCAGACGACCTCCCCAAAGTCATAAGCAGCGGACTTTTTGGCGTCGATAGCGGCGATGTCCATGCGGAAAATATTGTGCTGAAACCTTTGTCGTGAATTTCGATTTGTGTGTGGCGATGAGCGCGCCGCCGTGGTGCTGCTCTGTTCCCGCCGCCAATGTCCAACGCCGCCGCTGCCGCTGCGTTAGCTTTGGCAGCAGGTTTGAGTTTGACGATGTGGCGGAAGGTTTGAAAGGCTTCAGCAATATCAAAGGTCGTCTGAACGTCAAAGCCGGCATCAAAGGCGCGACCTCGATTGACGATACTTACAACGCGAACCCGATAGCATGAAAGCCGCGATTGACGTGTTGGCATGCCTGCGCCGCGTATGTGATGATGGCGATATGGGCGAATTGGCGAGGACGAAGCCGCAGCCATGCACGCCGAAGTCGGCGCGTACGCCCGCGACCAAGGCATCGAAGCGGCTTATTTTGTCGGCGACAACAGCGTCGAAGCGGCGGAAACGTTTGGTGCGGACGGTTTGTGGTTCGCCGCCAAAGACCCGTTGATTCAAGTGTTGAGCCACGATTGCCCGGAACGCGCCACCGTGTTGGGCGAAAGCGTCTGCGCTTTGATGAAGATGGAAGAAGTGGTCGAGGCATTGACGACAAAGAGGCCGTCTGAAAATGAAAAACCGACGTTTTTAAAGCCTTTATTGCTGATTGCCGCGCTGATTGGCGCGTTTTATGCCGGAATGCGGACGCAGGCTCATCTTTATGAAGACCTCTGTCTGACTTGGGCGGCGGCAGGAATCCGGGAAATTATCCGATGCGTGATTGAGAAAGACACCAACGCAGCTGTCGCTCAATCAACGCTGCCATCTCTCAAAACAACGGATAACGGGTCTCGCTAGAAACCTGCATAGAGAGTGAACTTCAGCAGGCGCTGACCGTCATAAGCAGCTTGATCAGCATACAGGTCGTCTGAAACTTTTTCAGACGACCCATCAAACCAAAATTTAAACGGGCGATAAGCCCAATGTAACAACAAAACAAAAGGAAGCCCCATGTTTTATGGCTTGCACATTTCAGTCATTGGTTGACCGGTCTGAATGTCTTTCAATACACCACATTCCGCGCCGTCATGGCAGCTTTTGACCGCTTTGGCGTTTTCGCTGCCGCTCATCTCGCGCACCATCCGCAAATTGACGCAGTTGAAAGTCGGGCAGGCGGGTACGCACCGACGGCAGCCGCAAAACCACCTCATCAAAAACGGCACGCCGACGATGGGCGGCTCGCTGATTCTGACCGCCATCACCGTATCCACGTTGTTGTGGGGCAACTGGGCAAACCTGCATATTTGATTCTTTTTGGCGTATTGTTGCCACGGGCGCACTCGGGTTTTCGACGACTGGCGCAAAGTCGTCTCATAAAGACCCCAACGGTGTTTCCGCCAAATTCAAATGGTGTGGCAGTCAAGCGTCGCCATCGTTGCCGCGCTTGCCTTGTTTTTACCTTGCGTCCAATAGCTCCAACAACATCCTCATCGTTCCTTCTTCAAACAAGTCGCTTTGCCGCTGGGCGTGGTCGGCTTCGTCGTCCTGACCTATCTCGACCATCGTCGGCACTTCCAACGCCGTCAACCTCACCGACGGCCTTGACGGACTTGCTGCCTCCCCGTTGTCCTCGTTGCCGCCGGTCTCGCCATCTTCGCTCACGCGCCAGCGGCCATGCCCAATTTGCCCAATACCTGCAACTGCCTTATGTCGCAGGTGCGAACGAAGTCGTGATTTTTCTGTACCGCCATGCGGCGCGTGTCTCGGATTTTTAGGTTCAACGCCCTATCCTGCCCAAGTTTTCGCGGGCGACGTCGGCGCGCTGGCATTGGGTGCGGCACTCGGTACCGTTGCCGTCATCGTCCGCCAAGAGTTCGTCCTCGTCATCATGGGCGGATTATTTGTCGTTGAAGCCGTGTCCGTTATGCTTCAGGTCGGCTGGTATAAGAGAACCAAAACGCATCTTCCTGATGGCGCCCATCCACCACCACTACGAACAAAAAGGCTGGAAAGAAACCCAAGTCGTCGTCCGCTTCTGGATCATCACCATCGTCTTGGTGTTAATCGGATTGAGTACGCTGAAAATCCGTTAAATATTCCGGATCAATATCGAAAAGGTCGTCTGAAACAGATTTCAGACGACCTTTTTATTTTTTGAGAGAAACAGAAATCACAGGATTTGCTTTGACGGCTTGCAAAAGTATCTGTTTGAAACGATACGGCGATCATTGTCCAGGCCTTTTAAACTTAATCGGCATTACTCCGCCCAAATCACTGTTTTCCGATGCATCGCGGCGCGGTTTTCGAAAGCGACGTCGCGCACACGGTAGCCGAAGGTTGCGGCGACGGACAAGCCGTAATGTTCAGGGTCGAGCAATCCGGCTTCGGCAAGGATTTTTCCACTGCGGCATATTCCATGCTCTTCGATGGCGCAGGAATCGATGCCGAGCATCGCCGCGCCGGTAGCATATTGCCCAGCGCGATGTAGGGTTTGCTTGCTTGCCCAGTCAAACAGGGGCGCGTTCGTCGTCGGCGATGGGCATATCGTGGGTTTGGAAACGGCGGTAGCGTTCAAATGCGCCCGCCCGTTCTTCGGCGGTCAGACCGCGTCTGTCCATCAATTCTTCAAAAGCAGGGCTGTCGTAGCGGGCGTGTTTCTCGAGCCAACAGGAAAACGACGTGGCTGGCATCCGAAATGGAAGCCTGCATCCCCAGGCGAAGGGTTTGATTTTTCGCGCAAAGCTGCGTTCTGTACGACCACAAACTGCCACGGCCTCGCAGCCGACGGAGCTGGGCGAGAGCCGCCTCGAAATCAGGATGGCAGCAAAATCTTCAGCACTGATTTTGCGCGCGGGTCGTAGTAGCGGACGGAAACGCGGCGTTTGAAAAATTTCTGAGGCTTGTTCGCGGTCAGTATCATGATGATTCCTTTGATTGAGTATGAAAGGGCTTTCGGACAATCAGAATGGTCAAACGTTCGCAAAGTTTGCAACACCAGCGGCAGCGAAAACCGTTTGACGGTTGTGTGCAGAAAGGTAGGCGCGTTAATCAACTCCAGCGATTTCAAGCCTTCGCGCCCATCGACAACAGGATCGGCTTTGCCGCGCAACACATCGACAACATTCCGATATACAGCGGATGTCCGAAACCGTACACCGACGTGGTTTCGTAATTGGCGGTTTTGACCTGTTCGTCGTAATCGCGTTCGTCGGCAAAATTCCATTCCTGAATTTCATTCACCGCCATGCCGCCTGATGCGTACCGTGCCGGTTTCGCCCAAAATGGTAATCGAGCCTTCGAGGTTTTTCGGTAGGTGCACATGGTTACCGCCATCGAACCGAGCGTGCGTCGCGCCAATGGAGGTTCATCACGCCCGTGTCTTCGGCTTCACTTTTGCGGTGGGTCGCAATCATCGCCTGCACTTCCGCCACCGGGCCGATAAGCCATTCCATCAAATCAACGTAGTGGCTTGCCTGATTCATGAACGCGCCGCCGTCCAGCTTCCAAGTGCCGCGCCAACCGCCTCCTTGGTCGTAATACGACTGCGGGCGCGTCCAAAAAACATTCAAATGCACCATATAGATTTTGCCGAAGCGTTGCTCCGTGACCGCGCGTTTGAGCAGTTGCAGCGTAGCGTTCAGGCGGTTTTTGTTTCACCACAAACAAGCTTTTGCCCGCTTTGTCGGCGGCTTGAACCATGCGTTCTCCGTCCGTAAAGCAGGTTGCCATCGGCTTTTCGGTAACGACGTGAAAACCCGCTTCCAACGCTTCAACCGCCTGCTCGGGATGCAAACCAGACGGCGTGGCGATGACGATTACGTCGGCATCGGTTTCGCCAGCATGTCGGTATAGCGGGCATAGCCTCGCGCCGGTATGCTTGACCGCCGCTCACGCGCGGCAGGATCGATGTCGCACGGCAACGAGTTCGCAATCTTCTTGCAACACTCAAACGAACCGAAATGGTTGTTGAAATACAGCCGCAGCCGACCAGGCGAATTTGATTTTGCGGTTTTGAATGGTTTCAGACATTTTCAGACAATGTTCGCATATGTAAAAGGGAGATGAAGTATAGTGAAGTTTTGTGAAGAAGTATAGGTGGGAAAGTGGAAAAGGTCGTCTGAAAAGTTTTCAGACGACCTTTTTCTATTTCCTGAACTCTTCCCTGACGATGTCGAGCCAAGCCCTGAGCGCGGGGGTGGGACGCTGGTGCTTTTTCCACGCCATGGTCAGTTGCCAGCGGATTTCGGGTTCGGTCAGCGGGACGGCGGCGAAGGTGTCGGGGTTGATTTTGCGGGCGTAGTATTCGGGCAGAAGGGCGATGCCCATATGGTGCGCCACCATGTCGGCGAGCAGATCCCCATTGTCCGGTGCGGCAGACGACGTTAGCGGCCTTGGCTGCGGCAGCGGTTTGAATGGTTTCGTTAAGAAAACCCTGAGCCGAACAGGATAAACGGTTCGTGCTGCAGGCTTTTGAGGCTGAGGGCGGCATGGCGGGCTTGGGCGCGCGGCATGAGGACGACGAGCGGGTAATCGCACAGGACGATGCTGTCGAAGTCTTCGTGAACGGGGGCGAGCAGTTGTCCGGCGTCGAGTTCGTTGTTGCGCAGGGATTGCTCGATGGCGAGCGAACCTTGTTCGAGGAAGGTCGCTCGATGCGCAGGGCTATTGGCGGCGGAAGCGGAACAGGGCGTTGCTGAGCAGGTCGCCGCCGAGCAGTGCCAAAACCCAGCCGCAGCGTGCCGCTTTTGATGTGGCGGTAACCGTCGATGCGGGCGAGCAGCAGGTCGCGTTCTGCAGGAGGTTCAGCGCGTGGCGGTACACTTCTTCGCCGATGGGTGGTGGCGACCCTGGCGTTTGGTACGTTTTCTTTAACCAGTAGCGGCACACCCAGCTCTTCTCTCCAATGCCTGTATGGTTTTGCTGACGGTGGGTTGGGTCAGGTTGAGTGCGGATGCGGCGGCAGAAAAACTTTGCAGGCGCACGAGTTCGGCAAAGCAGTGCAGGCTTTTGAAGTCCATTATTCCTCTTTGCATGATTTTAGTTCAGATAATTCATATTATGCGCAAACCGCATCCTTATAATCAAGCCTTCGTTTTGGATTACGGATGGATAAACCTTATGGATACGCTGACGCGATTTTTTCAGACGACCTTGCAGCTTGCCGTAGTCGGCTTGGTGTGGCTGGTGTCGGATTTGATGCGTGCTGCCCATCCGCCTGTTTCTTCGGGCGTATTGGGGCTGTTTTTGATGCTTGCGCTGTTGGGTTTGGGCGTGATTAAAACCGGCATGGTCGAGCGCGGTGCGAAATGGGTGTTGGGCGAGCTGGTGTTTTTCTTTATTCCGATTATGGTTTCGCATTGCAATACCGCGATTTGCTTCTTTCCGAAGGCTGGCGGCTGGCGCTGACCATTGCCGTCGGTACCGCGCTGGCGATGATCAGCACGGCGTTGACGCTGGAATTTCTGCTACCGCTGGAAACGCCGCCTGTATAAAAACTGCACGCCTGATAGGGAACAAAATGGATTCGCTGCGCTTGTGCTTTTATCTGACCTGCTTTCGCCTATTTCGTGAGCGAAAAATCTACCGTAAAAACCGCTGATGATTTTCCTGCCCGTTGTTACTGTTTCGTGTCAGCACCATTGTCCTGATGCTGCTTTTAGGCATTTCTCACGACACTTACCACAAATACACGCAAGGCATCGTTTTCCTGCTCACGCCGGTAACGGTCGCTTTCGCCATCCCGATTTACGAAAACCGCGAAGTCATCCGCCGTCAGCTTCCCATCCTGTCGATAGCGATTTTGGTCGGTATGTCTCGTCGGCGTGGCCAGCGCGTTTTTGATGGGCACATGTTCCACTTCGACAGCGAAGTCACCAACAGCCTGATGGCATCGCTTCGATTTCCACGCCGTTTGCCGTCGTGCTGGCAAGTGAACCACGGTTCGGCGTCGCTGGTGTCGCTGTTCACCATCATCACAGCTTCGTCGGCAGCGATATTCGGCGACGTGTTTGTAGCGTCTCACCCGCATCCAGCTTCACACCGCCAACGGTGTCGCACTGGCAACGCCGCCCACGGCTTCGGCACTCCCGCGCCGGACAACGCCACGAAACCGAAGGCGTGATGGCGAGTCGACGGCGATTTTGGCGGGCTGTTTATGGTCGATCATCCAGCCGAGCATGGTGCATTTGGTGGTTTGGCTGATGGCTGAACGGCAGTTTTACAAAGGTATTGGCAACGTCGTCTGAAAAAGCCGTTAAGTAAATTCTGATGGCAGTATGGTGCCTTGCTGATATTGCAGAAATATAGTGAGGGCGCGTTGCCTGTAGAAAAATGATTTGGTTTGAGACCGATTCAGCAGAATCGAAAATACCCATATCGGCGTTGCACCCGCTTATGCTTATGCGGGGCAGGCTGGGCAAAATGATGGAATTGAGCTTTCTTTGAATTGACTGTGTTGATGATAAAAAGGTCGTCTGAAAAATTTTCAGACGACCTTTTTGATGACAAACCTACCCATCGTCAGGCTTTTTGGTTTTTCTGACGTAGTGGCGGTTTTTGTGCCTCGGTAGGCGTGATGCAAGAATAGTAGTAGTCAGATGCTGTTAGCCTCGCGTTTCATGCCATTGAGGATAACCCCTTGATGGGCGATTTTGTTTTGACGCAGGCGTTCCGCGCCGATAGCCAGCTCTTTGGTAGTTGTAGTTGCCGTAGCGGCCGACCAGAAGCGACTGTGCCTGCATGTTGTCCGACAACGACGGTCATCGGTTACCGCCAAAACAGGCGGGGTGTCGATGATGACGTAATCGTAACGTTTTTGCGCGTTTGACAACAGTTCTTTGAAAACGGTTGTCCATCAGTAGCTCGGACGGATTTTTAGGATAGCCGCCGGCACTGATGAGGTGCAGGTTGGGGATATTGGTCTGGATAACGGCTTGGGCAGGGGAAACTTCTCGGACAAAATGTCGGACAGGCCGAATTCAGGTGTTACGTTCAGCAACTGATCCAGATAACCTTGCGCATATCGGTACTCAATCAGCAGGACGCGTTTGCCGGACTGCGCCATCACGGTGGCAAGGTTGGCGGAAATGAATGATTTACCTGCTTCCGGAGCCGCACCGGTAATCAAGAGGATATTATTGCGGGCGTCCAGCATGGAGAAGTAAATGTTGGTACGCAGGGCGCGGATGGCTTCGACGGCGATGCGGTACTGCCTTCGCTTTGCCAAAAGATAGGTGGAACGTCCTTTGAGCGATCTGAACTTGCGTTTGATAAGGTCGCGTTTTTGCTGGTTTTTGAATGCGGATAAGCGCCGAAACTTCGAGATCGAGGGCTTCGATTTCTTCAGACGACGTAATGCCGCGGCGCATGCGGCCTTGCGTAGAGAAACCACATGGAGGCAAGTGCGCCTGCGGCAAGCGGCCCAACGCTGTGATAACGGCTTTGCGGGGGCAATCGGCTTTTTCCGGCGTGTAGGCATGGTCAACGACACGGACGTTGCCTTGCGCACCGGCTTTCATGATGTTGAGTTCTTGTTGTTTCGCCAAGAGTTGGACGTAGGTCGCTTGGTTGGTTTCGACGTCGCGGGTCAGGCGGATGACTTCCTTGCTGGGTGTTGGGCAGGCCTGCGATTTGCTGGTTGATTTGCTCTTGGCGCGTTCGAGTACCGCCAATTTGTCCAAAACGGCTTTATAGGAAGGGTGCCCGGAGTGTATAGTTCTGCCAAACCTGCTTCTTCGGTTTTGAGCAGGGCGACTGGGTTTCGATGCTGGTCAGGCTTTCGCAGCCTTTGGACTCAAGCGGAATGTCTAGAGAACCGGATCGTTCGCGGTAGCGTTGAGTTTGTTTTCCCGCATCTTGCAAGGTTTCTTTCAGACGAGGCACTCTTCGCTGATGAACGCCAAAGCCGCTGGAAGCGACTGAACATCGCGTTCGCGGTTTTGGGAGACGTAATTGTCAGCGATGCTGTTGAGAATAGTGCTGGTAGGATCAGTATCGGTATAGGAAAGGCTGATGATGGGGCTGGTTTTTACCTTTACTGATGACCGAGAGCTTGTTTTTCAGATTTTCGATAGCACTGAGTTTGGAGAATTTGGTCAGCCTCGAAATCTTGATCTCGCCTCAGCAAGAATGCGGTCTACTTTTTAGAACGGTTTCGTTATTGATTTTAAGGTGCACCGACTAGCGCTTCTTTAGTCGTACCGTCAGGAGTGTCAGCAGGTAGGTTTGCTGTCTTTTGACAGTCAGTTTGAAGGGTTTGTTGATCCAGTCCTGAGAACGGTAAACGCGCCGATTTTTAACATCGGGTCGTCGCTGCTACTATGGAGGTTGTGCATCATATTCCCGAAAAATCGGGAAGTAGGTGGCTTTGATTTCTTGATCGTTGCAGGTCTTCAACGGTTTTGCCTAATACCAAAACGAGATTGAACGAGCTCCACTTCTGCTTCGGACGGTGCAGGTTCGCTGGAAAAGCATATTGTTGATTTCGGTTAGAATCTGGTTTTTGTTTGGTCTCGATTTCCAACATGGCGTCGGCATCGATAGAGCGGGTGGAGGCCAAACCGATTACGGCACCTGCCAATCCGCCTGCCAAGATTGCGGCGGCGATTTTGTTTTTGTTTTGCCACAGGCTTTGCATTTGTTGGCCGAAGTCGATTTTCGTCGTTAGCGGCAGGGGCTGATGAGGGATATTGTTTGTACATCAGTGGACTTTCTTCTTAAAACGGGTTCTGTTGTGCGGAGGATGGAGATTATTGCTCTGCCTGTCCGCTCAGTTTATCCGCCCATGTATTGGCGGCTTGTTCGATTTGTAGGAAGACCGCTTCGAACATTTCACTGCTTTGTTTGAATGGGTCGGGTATATCGGCAGCCATTGGGCAAGCAGGCTTTACTGCGCGCAGACGGCTGGATGTCGGCAACCATGTCGATATGTGCCGCTCCACGACCAAAATCAAATCCGCTTCGTCGCACATTTTGGGTGTGAGTTGGCGGGCGGTATGTCCCGTGACGATAACGCCGTGTTTGAGGGCGGTTTTAATGGCTTGGAAGTCTGCATCTTTTCCTGCCAATGCGTTAATGCCGGCAGAACTGATACGGTGGTTGGGCAGTTTTTTCTGCAAAATACGTTCTGCTGTCGGAGAACGGCAGATGTTGCTCATACATACTACTAAAATATTTTGAAACATAAGGGAAGCGGTATCTTGTAGGGTCAAATCATTATAAAACAGTTTGCGGCTCGGATATTTTTTCAGTCCGGATGGTAATTTTGTTCATGCACCATTCAGGACGATTCGTACCCGAACCGATCTATTTTGCCTGACAACGGGCTAGTTGTCAGGCTGTCAGGTTATTTTGAATGTGTTGTCGATAGAGTTGACGTTGGTTACGAAACTGGTTAATTGAGACACTACGCGGTTCCAACGGGTAATCGGTGCGGCAGTTACATAAACGATGTCGTTGGGGCGAAGGTCAAAGTCGTTACCCAATGCGTCAAGCAGTCGCGTCTTTCAGGTTGCTGGTAAATGTGATAGGTTTGACTGCGTCTTCAGGCGCGCGGCGGATGACGAATACACCGGTTGCATCGGCTTGCTTTGGTTCATCCCTCGGCCTCACCCAGTGCCTGTGATGATTTGACGGCCGTGATTGTCGATAGGCAGGGTGGCTGGCGGCCGACTTCGCCCATGATGCTACTCTGCTGTTGCTGTTGTTGGGGATGTAAACGATGTCACCATTGCTAAGAGGTGGTTTTGCGACATATCGCCGTACTGCATGATGTTTTGCAGGGAGATGGTGCGGTCAACGCCGTTGTGCGTCCATTTGACGTTGTGGGTGTTGCGTTTTGCGCCACGCCGCCCGCTTGATTGACGTAGCATAGCGATGGTCATGGGGACGTTGGTAATCGGCAGTTGTCCACGGCTTTCCGACAGCTCCGGAAATGGAAAATGCGTTATGAGCGGAATTCGATACGTTGAGTGGTAACTTTGGGGGTTTTTAAGATAGCGTTTCAGACGACTTGTCAGGATGTTTTGCAGCTCGTCTTGGTTTTGCCTTTGCGCTTGGATTTTGCCGACCAGCGGGTAGCGATGTAGCCACTTTCGTCCACCCAGGCGCCTCGGCTGACTTGTGCTTTTTGCGGACCGCTTTGTTGGACGGGGAGTTGGAGGTCGTGTGCGCCCAGACCATGATAAAGCTCAATACGTCGCCTTTGCCGATATGGTATCGGTAGGCGGCTTGCTGCGTGTCGAGGGCTGCGTTGGTTTGCGACAACACCGGCGGTTTGCGCATCAACGAGGCCGAAGGTAATCGGATAGATGGCAACCTCGCTTGTCGAATTTGGTGTCTGCTACGGTTTTCGTCATATCGTAAATGATGGTTTTGTTGCGGTGTGCTGATGGTGGAGCCGGGCATGACGGTAGTGCTGTTGCAGGCGGTCAGTGCCATCAGCGACAGGCTGATAAAGGCAAGCTGTTTTTCATGTCGGTATCCTTGTCAATCTGAGTCATCGGGGTCGTCCAGAAAATTTTCAGACGACCTGTAGGTATCTTACTTTATCGGTGGTGTCGAACGTGTCTGCTGCCAAAACCAAATCGCAAATATCGTCTTTTCGGATTAAAGCTGGCAGGGGCTTCGCGAGCAGGGCGCGCAGGGTTTGTTGATCTGAATTTGAGCACGCTAAGTCCATACGCATAATTATGTCATTTAATTGCGCCCATGGCAGCATTACTTCGCTGGCGGTCATAATTCGGGGATGAGTGGTTTTTGCACTTCATCTCCGATGAGCAACTCTTCGTAAAGTTTTTCGCCCGGACGCAGTCCTGTAATTTTTAATTTCCGATATCGCCGTCGGGATGTTGAGCATCTTTTCACTCAGGCCGCTGCTGCAATCATTTGTTTGGCTAAGTCAATGATTTTAACAGATTCGCCCATATCCAACACGAATACGTCGCCGCCTTTTGCCCATTGCGCCCGCTTGAATGACGAGCTGGGCGGCTTCGGGGATGGTCCTACAGCAGCGCGACGTCTTGGTGGGTCAGGGCGATGCGCTTCGGCGATTTGTTCTCTCAAAACACGTGACGACGGAGCCGGAGGAGCCTAAAACGTTGCCAAAACGCACCATGCGAAGCGGGTCTGTTGGCTGTTCAGGCGGCGAGCGCCTGCAGGCAGAGTTCCGCCATGCGTCGCTGGCACCTATGGTATTGGTCGGGCGTACAGCTTTGTCGGTGGAGATGAGCACAGGCGCTGACCCGATTCGATGGCGGCCTGCGCACAGAGAGCGTGCCGAAGACGTTGCGGATGCCTTCGATGGTGTTGAACCCGACCATGGGGACGTGTTTGTAGGCGGCGGCGTGATAGACGGTTTCAACGCCGTACGCGGTCGCGACGCTGATCAGCGGCGTTCTTTGCTCTTTGCACGGAACCGAGCAGGGGGACGACTTCGATTTGACTGCCGGCGGCCGCCGAGTTTCGCGCAATTTTTGTCTATGCTGTACAGGAGAACCCGGACAGTTCGAACAGCAGCAATTTGACGGGCGGCATTTCAGGATTTTGGCGGCAGAGTTCGGAGCTCGATGCATCTGCCCGCACCTGTTACCATTACGGTTTGCTTGAGAGTCTGCGCCCATGAGTTCGGGGCGCGAAGGGACGATGGATCGTGCCGAGTAAACATCGACGACGGAGTTTTTTCAGCGCGCTGACTTTGATTTTGCGTCCACCAAGTCTTTTCATGCCGGGGATGGTCAGTACTCGCATTTGTATTTTCTGAGGCTTTGGATGATGCGGCGGCGCGTTCTTCCGGAGTGAGCTGGGGATGGCGAGCAGGATTTTTCCACACCGTAGCGGTCGATGAGCGATTGATGTCTCTGGACCATGGGACGGTCAGGTCGTAGATGACGGTGCGGCGGATTTGGGGGTTGCGTCCACAAAGGCGACAGCGGAATATTCGTTGACCCGTTTGATGGCTTCCAAACAGTTGGCGGCCGGATTGTCCCGCTCTGTAAAATGATGACGGGCACCATTTGCTGTGGCGGTCGGTCAGGATGGCACGCAGAATCATGCGCGAACTGGTAATACAGACGACCAGCAAAGTGTGAAACTAAACGACGGCAGGGTGCGCGCGCTGGTGCTCAAAAATCAGGTAGTCAGGCAGAACAAGACGGCTGAAATCAGGCTGCCGAATGCGGCGGCGGTCAGGACGCGGCACCGACGAAGCGGGTAACGGCGCGGTACAGCCCCAGTCTCAACAAACAGCGCGATGGTCAAAAGGCAGTCTGGAGCCGAAGGCATCAGTTCGCCAGTCGCTGCCCATTCGTCGGAATATTGGGCCTTTAAGGCTTTTGTGCAAACCAAAAGGCGATAAAACCATCAAAATATCGCGGATGACGAAGAAGGTTTTTGACGTTGCGGGCAGGGATAACAGGGTTTCCAAATCATGGTATATTCTGAGTAATGTTGTCGGACAGGGTTTGTCAGACGACCTCAGCTACGAAGGTCGTCTGAAAAAGACGTTTGTTGCTACGGGAGCATTGGTTTTCCGTATGTGTCGGCTGCTTGCCGGTTCCCTTTTTATTCAGCTGAAGTGAACGCCGCCGTCCTGATGATACGGGCGCGGCGGTTTGTACTTTTATGCTGTGCTTGCTGCACACAGCTTGATGTGTTCTCGCAGAACGCGATTGTCGTCGTCGGTCGGCGTCGGATGCACCAAGAACATCAGGCTGGTGTCGCCCAGTTCGACGGCGTTTTTCAGCCGCTTTTGGCCGCCACGGCGTGTTGTCGAGGCTTTTTCCAAAATAGACTTTCGGAGCAGCTGCCTTGATAGCAGGGGACTTTGCGTGCGTTCAGTTCGTTCACGATGCGGTCGCGCGTCCAGCCTTCTTTGAGGTGTTCGGGTTTGACGAGGGCATAGAACTTGTATTGCGCGTGTTCGATGTAGTCGGCGACTTCAATCAGACGGATGCTTTTGAATTTGCCCAGGCTTTCGCCAGCTTGGCGGCGTGCGCTGGCGGCGTGCGCGTCCATTCGGACACACGTTTGAGCTGGATGCGGCCGATGACCGCCTGCATTTCCATCATGCGCCAGTTGGTGCCGAAGCTTTCGTAGCGCTAGCGGAAGCCGGGGCGTGTTCGCGGTGTACACGGCGTCATAGCTGCCATGGTCTTTGTACGACCACATTTTGCTCCCACAGCTCTTTTGTCGTTGGTGCGTGACCATGCCGCCTTCGCCGCCGGTGGTCAGTGATTTTGTCTTGCAGAACGACCATGCGCCGAGCGTGTCCGATGGAGCCGACGGATTTGCCTTTGCATTTTCGCGCCGTGCGCTTGGGCGCAGTCTTCGATAACCCGCAAACGTCATGTTCTTCGTTGTTCATGATGCCGTCCATTTCGGCGGGCATACCATGGCGAGGTGGACGACGATGATGGCTCGGTATTCAGCGTCAGCACGGCTTTTACGGTTTCCGCGCTGATATTTTGGCTGTTTTAAATCCACGTCGGCGAACACGGGGTTTGCGCCTGCGGTAACGATGCAGCAGCGAGGCGAGGAAGGTGCGCGAGTAACGATGACATCGTCGCCTGCGCCGATGCCCATTGCTAGCGCAACATCAAGCGCCAGTGTGCGCCGTTGGAAAGGGCGACGGCGTATGTGCGTGCCGGGCGAAGGCGGCGAATTCTCTTTTCAAATTGCGCGTTTCGGTGCCCGTCCAGTAGTTGACTTTGTTGGGACAGCAGGATTTTAGACGGCATCGGCTTCTTGGGCAAGCCTCGGCCACGGGAGAGGGATGTGTTAAGCACTGGCTTTCCTGCGAAAAGGCTGGTGAGCTCTTTGAAAGCGACTTCTTCCAGCAGTTGGCGGTTGATCAAGGTGTATTTTTGACCGTCGATTTTCGACGTATGCGCCGTCATAAGGCGGAAAACCAGAAGGCGCGGATCTCGACATCGTCGCTCATGCGGATTTGCTTCATCGCTTCCATTTCATCACGGCTGACGTAGCGGCCGCCGATGCTGGGCGTGGTCGCGTAATTTGGCTTGCGCTTCGACGGCGCGGGCGATATGCGTTGTGCAAACAGCAACCAATGCCTGCATGGTCTTGCGTTCGAGCGATTGGGCTGGTTTCGGCAGAAGAATCAATGGGGAAGTACCACTTCGATGATTTCGCCGTGTGTCGATGGAGGCATCGACGTAGTGGGCGGTGCTGCCCATTCGACAATTCGTCCATGATGGCAAGGTTATAGCCGCCCGTGCGGCATCTGTATTCGGGCAACAGCGGTGGAAGTTGATCGACCCAAGCGCGGGACGGTCAGAATTCGTCGCGCAGTTTGCGCCATGTAGAGTACGGACAAACCAAGTCGTATTTCAGACGACCTTCTTTCATTGCTTCCAAGGCGGTGTCAAAGTGTAGAGCGGCAAGTCCACTTTCTTTGGCGGCAGCCCGTCGCGAGCCTGCAGGTGGCTGTCGGTCAGTACGCCGACGATTTCGATGCTGTTTTGTGAAGATAAGAGCCGGAGCAGGGTTGGCGGAAAAGCCGTTTACGTCCATGAATAATATTTTTGTCATGAAATAGTCCTTTTCTGGCATTGTGAGTGTACGTTTGATTATGCAATGGCTAAATGCTTGAATCGATTAGGAAGCTAAACTTGAAGGGAGTCAATCCAAAAGTGGGATGATATTCTGTACACTAAAACTTTCAGGCGGAGATGTGGATATTACGCCCGGAGGGACGCAAGCCCATGGTAATCCAGCCCAAAGCGTTCGGCGCGATGAAGTCTGGAAAGGTTGTCGCTGATGTAGATGAAACAGTCTGCCTTGCCGCATATTTGTTCGTAAATAGCGGAAGCGTTTGCCATCGGGCTTTTCCAGGCGCAGGCTTCGGAGACGAGGATGTCGTCAAACAGGGAATACAGCCCCAAGGCTTCGGTTTCAAGCGTTGGGTCAGGCTCGCCATCGGTAATCAGTGCGCGCTGCGGCGAAGGGCGCGGTCAGCTCGGACAGGAAATCCGGCGAGGCATACGGCGTTAGCGTCGGGCAGTGCAGCCAGTACTGCCACAGAAGAACCTGTTTTTCCGATCGTTGAAACCGCAGTGGCGGCACAACTTGTCCAGCCAGTCTTTGCCGTCGGGGTCGATACTGCGCTATAGGTCGTCTGGAATCCCAATCGGGATACGAGGCGGCGACGGTATCGACGATCGCACGGATGCCGGAGAGCTTGTTCGTGATTCCGAGTACAGCGTATCGTCCAAGTCGAAGAGGCAATGACGGCGGTTTCTGGATTAATCGTTTTCGCCATGAACCGAAGACCTGGCATCGTAGCGCAGCATGATGAGGTTGTTTTCTCGCTCGTCTGAAACGGGATTTCTTCGTTGCGGAAGTATTCGTGCATCAGCCAGCCTGGGTAATTGCCTGCCTGCGATACGTCAGGAAGCCGCCGCCGAAGCGGGGTTGATTTCACGCCGTAGAATTCGCCGGTTTCTTCGTTGCAGAAGAATTGCGCCATGATGCAGCCGCGCGCACCTTCCAATGACCGCCATTTTTCCAGCAGTGTTTGCGTAGGAGGCTGTTTTTGCGGGTAATGCCTTGCTGACTTCGCCGGTACGCACTTCCAAGCGTTTACGCGGATGGCGCATTTGCAGCGACCTTGATGGTCGTAATACATATCGACGGTAAACTCGAAAAAATCGTTTTCGATGTCGATAAGCTGGCAGAACATTATTTGGGATCTGCCAATACTTCAGGGTGTCAGATCGGCTGGTGTGTTAATCCGTTTGTCGCCGATGGCGCGGCTGCCGTCGTAAGGTTTGGCGCTAAGGAAACCAACTTCTCGCGGTCGTAAATTTCGGACGAGCGTATGCCGTAGTGGGCAAATAGGGTCGGCAGTTTTACGTTTATCGCGGCATCGCGCAATAAAGTCCGCATCGGAAACGATGATGGGATACCTGCCGCTTCGAAGCGGCCGCGTTCGTTTGCCAGTTTTTGCAGTTCGGTGTCATGGTGGGGATGATTAAACCGATGTTTTTCTCGTACCGCCAGATCGAAGATGCTGTCGATATACGAATCCGAACTGATCAGCGGCACTTCGAGACGAACCGTCCGAAAATGTGGCAGGCGGAGACATACGATGGTACCAAGTCCGTCGTCAAAATCTTGACATCGTCTGAAAACTTGGCGGCTCGGGTTTGAAATCCTGTACTCAATTCAAACTCGTCTTCCTGCGGAAAGGATAAGTACGTTATCATCTGTGCATTCCCTGCGAAACACGGCATGGTGGCTTCTCCTCAGCCGAAATGCCTTCTTTTGATAAAGAACTTTTTGACCGTCAAAAACAGGATTTTCATATCCAGCCAAAAACTGTAATGGTCGATATACCAAATATCGTATGCGAGACTTTTCGTCCCACGAAAGCGCGTTGCGTCCGTTGACCTGCGCCCAACCGGTAACGCCGGGCCTCATTTCGTGGCGGCGGTTTTGAAATCTGTTGTAAAAGCGGCAGGTAGCCCATCAACAGCGGTCTTAGCCGACCAGGCTCATCTCCTTTTAGAACGTTCCAAAGCTCAGGAAGTTCGTCCAAGCTTGTCGCGCGCAGTTTCTCGCCGAAAGGGGTCAGCCGCTCACTGTCGGGCAGCGGCCGTTTCTTTATCGACCGCATCGCGCATGAGCGGAATTTGATCATTTTGAACGGTTTGCCGTCTTTGCCCGGCCGCTCTTAGCGCGAGACTACTGGTTCGCCCAAGTTTTGCGGATGAGGCATATCAAATCAAAAAGCCACAGGGCGAGAGGAAAATCAGTCCTGAGGCGGAGGCGATGATGTCAGACAGGCGTTTGAAGAATTTTACTCATGGGCTAATCTTTCTAATCAGGGTTGACGATTTTTGATACGCCACGTCGCGCTTGACGGCGGACGATTTCGTCGGATTGAACAGGGTCCGTTTTTGCGCGCCAAGACATATCTTGGCGGCTTAAATGACGAAGCTGTCCACATCGCGGAACGGTAGTCCGCGTACGCGGCAGCAAGGCGAGGACTGGCAACTTCGTCGTTGACCTGGCTGTTTAAAATCGGTTTTGCAATGCCATGTAGCCGGACGGTCGGTTGGTGATCGACCGCATGGCGTAGGAATGTTGGCGTTGACCGAGATGCTCGCAGCCTTTGAGCGACCGACATCATTTCGGCGTAAGGGGATGTAGCGCCGTAAACACTTTCATACCGTCGCAGTCGCAGTGTGTGTGAGCTGTCCAAATCAGCCGCCGCCCGCGATGCGGACAGCTCATTTCTGCGTCGTCCAACAGTTTCCGAGACGCCTTTGCACACGGTTTCCACGTCATAGCTGTAACTGAGCGTACCCAACATGAAGAAACGGGTTTTTGTCGTCGCCGAAAGTCTGCCGGCGCGGCATCGAGTTTCGGAAAATCGGCACCGATATGAGACGGCTTCGCGTGCGTTCGGATTGGCTTCTTTGGCGCGGTCGAGTATGCCTGCGATACGGCAGCCAGCGCGTCGGCGATGCGGTAGAGCACGGTTGGCGCGGGAAGAGAAGCGCAGGTTGTGCGAGTCAAAACGGCACGACCGAGGGAAAGGGTCCGGCCATACGTCCTGCACGTCGGTAATCAACATAGCTTAAACGCGCTTCGCGTCGCCCATGAAAGCAGGTTGAAAGTGGCGATCAGCGGGTAGATGGCGGAAAGACGACGTGCCTTGCACGCCCGGACGGCGGTTGTTCCAGCCATTATGCACAAAATGCTGCGGAGCACATGCATATGGCTGACGTGCGCGGTCCAGCGAGGACGTTTTGCCTGTAGCCGCTCTCTTCCAGCAACGCGGCTTTCCAGACGACGTGCCGCAGGTAGTCGCGTCTTCAGGTCGTCTGAAAGATTTGTCGTAGTGTTTGAAATTGCACCGGTGATCGGCAATACATCGTGAAAGACTGCGACAACAGCTCCGGCAAAGATACTGAAGCGGTTAGAAGTGATGCGAAGCTCGGACGGCGGCGAACGATCAAAGGGGGCGACGATGGTGATCTTCATATTTTCGAGACGCCCTCTCTCCATATCGTAATGACGGCATTGTGGTGCGATAGTCGTCATCGGAACATACAAGGTCTCAACGTGTTATGTACAGGGCTTTGCCGCATTTTCTAACGCTGGTCAGGGCTGCTTGATGGGATTGATCGACGGCTTCGATAAAAACTGGGCGTCTATCGCCGAAGAAACAGTATCCGGCGGTTTCGCCGGTGACTGGCGGTATTCGGAAATACCGCCCATGTTGCGGCGAACTGACGGGCGTGGCGCAGAAGGCCGGCTTCGGGATGTTCGGTGCCGACGCCTGCCGTGATCGCCGATACAGTGCGGCGTGTTCGTCGAAATATCCACGTCTTTGGAAATAACCGAGTCCGATCGCGCACGCCGCCGAGAAGGTGACTGTCGTCTAGCACTTTGGAGCGTTTCTGGCGCGCGCTCAGATTGTCCATTTTCTTGCTCTGCCTGCTTACCGTTCAGGCGTACAGGCACTATTGCGGTCGGTACCTTTTGCCTTAAAGATGTCCAGCATCACATGCACAGCGCGGACGGTATCAAGCGCGACAGCGTGCCAGAGCATAACGTAGTCTTTGGCGGTCAGGAACGTAATCGGCTTTGTGCAGGGGCGTTGTGGGTGTAGGTGATGCGGTTGGCAGGGAAGCGGTGGCGGATGAGGTTTTTCTGCTCGTGCTGCAGTTGCCGATGATGTATACGCCCAGTTTGTCGAGAGTTTGTGATTTTCGGATAAAGTTTCGGCATCCAAACCGCGCGCGTGGTAGAACACTTTGGTTTTTCGGCGAAAGTTTTCGCCGCGATGGCACATGCGGAACGATACGCGCCATTTGGCGGTGGATGATGTCGGGTTTTCTTGTTTCAACATCTTCATGTAGGCGAACATACCTTTGATGAGCCAAGATGCCGCCCTGATAAAAATCAATCGGACGCCATTGGATGCCCAAGGCTTGGGCTTCTTTGATAAGCAGAGTATCGGAAGAGGCAAGGACGACCTCGTGGCCGCGTTGTGGCTAACCGTCTAAGCGGAAGGTCGCGTTTTCAGTGCCGCCGAGGCGGACATGGAGTAGTCAAAACAATTTTCATATCGATGTTTTCTATCAAAGGGGTGTATCGGTACGCGTTATACGCCGTATCCGCGCTGCGGCAGGACGCTGTACAGGAAAATCAAAAAGCAGGGCAGCCAAATGAAGGGCACGCAAAATGGTGGACGGGATAAAACCCGCCAAAAGGAATAACCCCGATTGCTGCCAGCAATGACGCGCGCGCTTTTCATATTCCTGCCTGCGGCGACGCAGAAGAAATAGTATGCGGCATAGAATGAAAGCTGCCAATGAAATCGAGACCGAAACCGGATATAGCTCGATAAAGGAAACTGTGCGGGTTTTTCAAACGCTGGACTGTCGCTCAAATGGCCGCCGAAATATTCTTGGAATCCGGTGCTAGCCCAACAGCAAGGAATGGCGGATGTTCCCAGAAATAGTTATAGATTTCCTGACGGTATGCCGACCAGTTGTCAAGCGCCAAATCAAAACAGGAATAAATACAGGCGTGGAATCCACAAAAGGCATTGCCGTGCAGGAAAAGCAAGAAATCGGCAATGTACTGTTTTCGGAATCATTGACAGGCCCGCGCCTGTAACGCCTATAGTCATCAGCGTAAACAGCCCGTTGTTACGGTAAATCAGGTTCAGGATAAAACAAAATGATGTAACACAAAGTGGCGGTACGCGACGCACTGGCAAAAATGACTACGCTCAAACATAAAAAGCATCCAGCCGAGCAAATATTCTTTTTACCGACATCAATATTGAAAAATACTAAAACGGCGGTGCGAAACAGAGGGCGGTCGTGCCTAAGTTGTTAGGATTAAAGAAGAAACCCGCCAACGATCACGTCAGTCGCGGTACTTCATCTGCTTGAGACAGATTGGATGCTGAGTCAAAATCTCACAGCGGGCGGGATGACGATGAATGCGCAGAAAAGAGCATGTGACGGCGAATAAACCACCGGATTTTCTATGCAGCTCAATACCAGGTACAGTAGATAAAACAGGCTGGGTAGGGACGGGAAGAAAAACGTATCCATAATCTGACTGAATCCGTGTAGTAGCATAACGGATGGATGCCGCCCCCAACCACACGATGGTAAGCGCCGCCAGTATCCTGCCTGCTTTGCCGTTGAACCGTGAACTTCTAATGCAAAATCAACAGGCGGTAAGGCAGCTAGAGATGGTCAGGGGGTTGGTCATACGCGGAATCCGGCTTTGTACGCACATCAACTTTAGCATATGGCGGTTGAAATCGTGTATATCAGCGTAATGTATAAAGTTTTATGTTTTGAGTTTCACTTTGTTTCCTGAGGTGGGACGGTTTCTCGAAATATTATTATATGCGAAACAATTTGTCGACCACAGAATCCGACTGAATGCGTCGGTAATGTATTGAGCGGTATATCGGCCGAGTTCGATGATTTTGTGTCTGTGCTGAAAACTGCGCTGCTTTTCTTGGATTATCTTTTCGGGACGACTCTTGACAGTAGCTGCTGCCGAGATGAGGGACGACTTTCGACGCCATATCAGATAAGAAAGTCCTGCCAGCTAAAAGCAAGGCGAACAACGGATAGTTTTCCTTTGTGCCGAAAATAGGTGTAGCTCACATAAAAGCAGTACGCTCAAAGCGTATTGGTATAAATTTTCGCCGCGGCAGAGTCACATACCCTAGATGAAAATTCGGTTTTGATGACGCAAACACCCAAAACGATATTGCGCTCGCTATGGCCGCACCACGCGCCCCCAAATGGGGAACCAATAGCGACAGCAGACCGAAATTGATGGCAAGGACAATGTTGGCTGCTGTAATCAACCAAGTCCGTTTGACGAAACGTTCAATCTGATACCGCTGACTTCCGTAAGCGTATAAAACATCGGATACAACATGCGCGAGTAGCAAAAACTGTACCGGAGCGTATTGTGTCGGGCAATATCCAGCAAACGACGGGCGGAAAATGCCGATCAAAACAAATCATCGCACGTGATTAATTTCGGTCATCGAAAGAGTGATACCGCCGACGTATCAAAATGGGTTTTGATCTTCCACGCTATTTGAACACAAAAGCGCCCAAATGGTTGAGAATACGCTTTGAAAAATCAGGCAACCGCGCCGAAGCTGACCGCCATCAGAGTAAATGCCAAGCTCATCAAACCCGCCCATCTGTTTGAGTGAAAAACGGTCGACTGAAGTTAATCTTTAATAAGCAAATTTCCGAGATGCGGGGTAAGCCGTGGCGTAGGCATGATGAGTTTCAGACGACCAAGGAGCGTGCAGCATGCGCAGTTGCATGTCTGGTTTGGCATGTCAAAACAGCGACAGTCAATACTTTCGCGCCACGGTGTAGGCAAGAACGAGACTGATGGTATCAGTTTGACACCGCTGAAAACGAATAACAAAACCAACACCAAAATCAGGAATTTCGGTGTAAGTTGGCTGAGGGAAAAGGCGACGGCCTTTTCCTGCATCCTCAGTATTAGGGAGAGAAACCGCGCAAACAGGCTGGTCAACAGGAAAATTAAAAACAATAAACCCAGGGTTTTATCTTGCAAATCAAAAATTAAATCTGCCGGCCAAGCTGTATTCCATACAAGCACTGCCAAAATCACGGCAGTCGTTAAAACGAAAGGTGACAGGCTGATGGATTTTAAACAGGGACGCTTTATCTTTAGCGGCGTAGTATTCGCGGATATATGCCTGATCCAAACCCAGTCCCAAAATTAGGATGGTCAGGCCGGAGATGGTTTGCAGTAAGACGATACGGCCAATGTCTTCCGCAGGGTAGCACCATGAAATCAGCGGAAGCGAGAGGATGCCGAAAGCCGCGCTGCCTATCTGGCCTAAGCGCATAGCCGAGTATTTTTATATTCATAAACAGGTGGGTTTGTTGCAGCCAAGATTTTCAGACGACCTGAAAACGCAGCCGCATCATGCAAATAAGAGCTTTCTTAGGTCGTCGGAAAACAAACGGCCTAGAGCAGCCGACTGCCCTGCCGAAACTTGTCGGCAAGCAGTCTGCCTGAATCGTCAAAGGTGTTACGCCTTCACGACTTTCGGATTTTTCGCAGGGAATTTGCCGCGCGTATCGACAATCAGTTTCGAGTGTTCGGCAGTCATGTCATAGTCAAACTTGTCATGGTCGGTCGTCAGCACCACACAGTCGTATGTTTCGCTCACGGTTTCCGGCGTCAGCGGCTCGCTCTTCAGGTCGAAGTATGGTGGTGGCCGAGGATGTGCGGGAACTCAAGCTGACGCTGCAGGGTCAAGTAGGAAATGTTTGCACCAATTTGTGCTGCAGGCAGTATCACTTCACAGACGGACTTTCGCGCATGTCGTCCACGTTTTTCTTGTAGGCGATACCCAAAACCAAGATTTTTGCTGTCTTTGATGGAACGGTTGTGTTCGATTCAAAGCCAGGCCACTTTGCTGATGACGTAGTCGGGCATGTGGGAGTTCACTTCGCCTGCCAGCTCGATGAAGCGGGTGTTCACGCCGTATTCGCGCCTTTCCAAGTCAGGCAGAACGGGTCGATGGGGATACAGTGTCCGCCCAAGCCCACGGGATAGTAGGCAACGAAGCCGGAACGGTTTGGTTGCCGCGGACGATGACTTCGTGAATATCGACATCCATTTTGTCGGCGACGATTTTCATCTCGTTGCACTGCCGATGTTCACGGCGCGGTGGATGTTTTCCAGCTTTGGTCAGCTCGGCGGCTTTGGTGGAGCTTACCGTACGACTTTGTCGATGGCAGGCTGATACAGCGCGATACCGACTTCCAAACAGCGGGGGTATGACCGCCGATGACTTTCAGGATGGTACGGGTTTCAAAATTCAGGTTGCCGTCTTCGCGTTCCGGAGAGTACAAGAACACGTCTTTTACCGACTTTCAGCCGCCTTCTTTCAACACGCGGCAGCAATTCTTCTTCGGTCGTACCAGGGTAGGTGGTGGACTCCAAAGACAGCACTTGACCGGCGCGCAGGTAAGGTTCGCGCGTCGGTGGTGTCTGATGATAGGCTCATGTCCGGCTCGCGGTAGTTTGTTCAACGGAGTCGGTACGCACAAAATCACGGCTCACTTCGCCGATGCGTGAGAAGTCGGTGGTGGCTTCAAACAGAAGGCTGTGAGGCGGCGGCGATTTTCTGGCAGGGAATACATGCTCGATGTAGGTTTCGCCTTTGTTGAGTTTGTCGACTTTGGTTTTGTCGATGTCGAGCCCAAAACCTGATAACCGATGTCCACATAGCGGAGCATCAGCGGCAGGCCGACGTACTGAGCCGACGATGCCGATTTTGGCGGTTTTATCTGCAAATTTCGAATGGTCGGTATTTTTCATGATAGGTCTCATGTGATGGAAAACAAATAGACGCGACCGTATCGGATTCGCGTCGTGCCCACCTGATGGAGGCGGGCAGGTAAAGAGGTAGAGCTGTTCGCAAGTTTAGAGTAAAGAGGAAGAAAAAGTTTTATGCTTTATACGAAATATGGTGTAGGTAAATACGACAGCATTATAAAAATATGCATATATTATAAAACAATGATGACGATGGAATAGATAAATCTTGTTGTTTTTAATGTATATTATTTCTCATGTTACAAAAATTTGCATTGTAAATACAGATAATTGACAGGCGATGGATTCCAAAATATTTTCGTAAATTAACCAAGCTTAGGTTTTTATAAAGTCCGGTCTAAAATGAATAAGGTCGTCTGAAAACCTGAGTTTACAAGGTTTTCAGACGACCTTTGCCATATTTGGCGGTTAAGCGGCGGCAACGGTAAAGCGTTCAAACAAATGCGCTTTGTTTTCCGTGTCATCGGCGATGGCGATCGCCAATCTGCCGCTGATGCCTGCGGATTTTACCGTCCATCAGCAAATCGTCTTTGCCCGACGGTATTTGCCGGTTTTGCTTCGCTGAAGCCGCCGTCTGCGCCAGTCGTACCGGTGGGGAAACGAAAGACCAGTTCACATCGCAGCGCGCAGGAGTGCCGCCAAAGATGGCGTGCGGCATTGGCGCCGTCGTAGATTTCTTTGGGGAATTCGGGCGTATCGACAACTTGCAAATCAGGCGCGGCATACAGGGCTGCCGCGCCGCCGACGATTAAGAGATACGGCACTTGAGCCGCTTTTGCCGCTTCGACGATATTGTTTGCGCCGCGTGAAAATCCGCGCCAATATTGGGATTGGTCTAACCAGGATTGAACGCGCTGACCACGGCGTCAAAAGCCTGCCAGCTTGATCGGCGAAGTCCGCTGCGTTGACATCTGCGGAGACAGCGGCAACATTTTGTGCTACGGAATACTTTGTCCGTGTTGCGCGCAGAAAGCGGTTACTTCATGCCCACGACCTGCCAATTCTTGAACGACTGCGTTGCCGACATAACCTGTTGCGCGCGATGACTGCGATTTTCATGTTTGACTCCTTGTTGAGGTGTGATTGATTAGATGATGGTGCATTGTAAGGCCGTCTGCAAACGCTTGATAATCCCTGATTTGCTGTTATGATTGTGAAGTTAGACTAAACAATCGATACGAATGCAAGACATCAAACCCCTGCTCGTTTTCGCCGCCGTCCTCGAACACGGCAGTATGAGACGCCGCCGCTGCCGCGCTGGGCATGACCCCGTCTGCCGTCAGCCAGCACATCAACCGCCTCGAAACCCTGCACGGCATCAAGCTGTTAAACCGCAGCACGCGCAGCCTTTCGCCTACCGATGCCGGCAGAGCGTTAGGCGAATACTGCCGCCGCCTTGCCACGACTGTTGCCGATACGCATACCGTTATCGACAATCTGAAAACCGAACCCGTCGGCGGATGCGTATTTCCCTGACTTCCCACCGTCATCGAGGTCCCGCGCTTTTCAGACGGCATTTTCAAGATTGCGAACCGAGGTTTCCCAAAATCCGCCCCGTCCTCAATTTCAGCGATACCTTGGACAATCTGCAACACAGCCAAACCGACATCGCCATACGCGGCGGCGACCGCGCTTTGGACGATCCCAATTTGGTTGCGCGTCATCTCGTTACCTGGCCGTACACCATTTTGCGCCGCGCCCGATTATCTCGACCGCCATGCCGCCCATTACCCATCCCTCGCAGCTTCACGCCCACCGCTGGCTGCACTTCCGCCCGTCCGCACGACCTTGCAACACGGCGGCGAAAGCTATTTTCTCGACGTCGCCGACAGCATCGCCTGCACGCATCTTGCTGCCGTCCGCAGCCTGACTGAACGCGGCTTCGGTTTGTCTTTGCAAAGTGGGCGGCGAAGTTCGAAAAATCGCCCAAGGTCGTCTGAAAAAGCCGTTTTGCCCGAATGGACGCTGCCGCCGGTCAGCCTTTTATTTGGCGACGCCTTACCGCGTCCAGTCCGCCAAAACCGAAGCCGCCGTCCGTATTTTCACAGAAAGTTTCGCCAAGGAAGCAGACGCATGAGCGCGGAAAATTGGAGCGTTTACCTGATTTTGTGCGAAAACGCGCGCTTTACTGCGGCATCAGCAACCGCCCGCAAGAGCGGTTTGCCGCCCACCTCGCCGGCAAAGGCGCGAAATACACGCGGCTGAACAAACCGACGGCGATGCGTATCGTTTCGAGACGACCTCTCCAAAAGCGAGGCATTGAAACAGGAAATCGCCATCAAAACTGACGGCAGGAAGAAGAGGAGTTGTGGGAAGCAGCGGCGGGAAATACCTCCACTGAGCGGTGGTGCGAATTTTTGCCCGAGGCGCATATGGAAAAAGGTCGTCTGAAAAACAGAATTCAGACGACCCTATTTCTCTGTAAATCTCTGAATTTAACATTCTTGAAAGATAGGTTGAAATTCTCTAACCGGCAGCATAGTATAATGCCCGCTTCCCGCAAATCTTGAGGCCGCCATGAAACCGATACCCTATATCCCTTGCGGCTGCGCTCTGCCTCAGCAACTCAGCCGTATCCGCAAATCCGTTACCTATATCTGCAAAACCGCAAACGGCATTGTCTTTACCAACCAGAAAACCGGTGCCGAATGTACCGTGTCCCATAGTTGACGGCGGCGCGACCGTCAGCAACAGAAGAAGCCGACAGCGCTGTTCCCGAAACGGTCAACCCTAAAAGAAGCCATCGGTCAGGGCAGCCCCGAAATTGGACGACATTAAAGATCCTTCCGCGTCCGGCAGTAAGCAGCGTAACCAACACCGCAGAAGCCGCCAATCCCTCGCCTGGATGTGAGACGCGCAACCAGCCGGATACCAAAAGCCGCCAAAAGCTCGTAGCCGCAGAGATGAACCGCAAAGCGAAAATTCTTCCTGCGCCGTTGTATCCGCACCTGCGAAGCCCCAAATGTCGCAAGCAAATCCTTCAAAAAGAAGTCCGCAACAGGCAGGCCGCACTCGCGCGTGCCCAATCCCAACTCGCCACCGCCCGCCGTCAGGGGATCAGGCAAAAATCAACCGCCTGACCCGTGATGTCAGCGACGAGGCAGGGCGCACATCCGCGCCATGCAGAGCGAAAATGGGGCGTTGATTCTTTTTACAGCTTTATTGCAATCCACTTTCAAAAGGTCGTCTGAAAAGTAGCGAACCCGCTATGATATTTCAGACGACCTTGCGTTGTGTTCCTATGTTTGCTGGAGAGTTTGAAGATCGAATGTATAGTGATTAACTTTAAACCAGTACGGCGTTTACTCGCCTTGCCGTACCATCTGTACTGTCTTGGCCGTCGCCTTGTCTTGATTTAAATCTAATCCACTATAGCGTGAGCTTGCGCCCACGAATGCAGTTGGTGTAAAGGCAGAAGGAAAGTTGTATTGTCGCGGCAAAGTCCGCGTTACGGTTTCATAGCAACTCAGCGTAGAAGGTCGCCTGGTGAAAGCATCGGGCTTTGCGATGCATGCATTTTCAGACGACCTCACGTCGTTTTCCTAGCCTCGAGTGAGGCGTTTAAAAGATCGGAATGTGGGCGCGGGCTATGCCCACGAATACAGTTGACGGGAGTTATGGCGGAGGAACAGTTGTATTTTCCCGGACTGGCGCAGGCCTGCTGTCAATTCCTTCCTTACACTAGAAGACGATGGCCGCAAAGTGAAGGATTAATTCTACAAAATCAATACCAGTTGCAACGGCATATTAAAAGTTCTTTTCATTATATTCATTCAGTATAAACATAATACAGACATAGCCATAAATGCAGTATGAGAGTTTGGCATAGAATTGCAGGATAACATACATAGTTCCACTTATAAAAGTAAATATGCGTTATAGAAAACCTGCGTAAGATTATCGGAGGTTTATTTTGAATACAAACGGCAATTTGATGAAGTTTCATATTATATTCTATTGATATAGATATGTTCTAAACAAATGTACTTAAGTGACACTAACGTCAACCTATTTGATTTTCAATAATATATAAACAAAATAAATGAATGCCTGTCTCATAAAATCCGCGTGTGCCTTGAAGAAGAGATTTGGCGGCGGACAGTGCGGGGAGTACGTCTTGTTTTGACTGTATGTATTTGAATTCAATCTGATATAATAAACCAACCAAGAGAGATTGTTATGAATAAGATTTTCAAAGTTGTATGGAACCGTACCATCGGTTCTGTCGTCGTTACTCCGAATTGGCGAAAGGGACGTGTCAAATCAAGCAGCGAAGGTGCTGAAGGGGATGTGCGCGCCTCAGAGGAAGGTCGTCTGAAAAACCTTATTCAGACGACGGCGTTGAGCGCGGCATTATTGACTTTCCGAAGGGGCTTGGGCAGGTTGCGCCTGCCGCTGCGGTTGCAAATGTGGAGGTGGTCAGAACTGCAGTCAACGGCGGCTGATGCTAGGTACGGGGGCAGTGCAGTTGGTGCCTATTCGCGTGCGGAGAACAAGGGTAACCGCCCTCATGGTTTAAACACGGGTACTATTGCAATTGGTGGTAGTGATTCAGGTACGGCTACGCGCTGATGGTAATAATGCGGATTATAGCCGCTGGTACGATGCAGCAATTCAAATGGGGCCAAGGCGGTAACCATCGGTCCAGATGCGCTTGCTACAGATCAATGGACTACTGCTTTGGGCTGGTCGCCGAGGCGAAGGCACAGGTGCAGCAGCCGATTGGTAGTTGGACACGGGCAACAGGCCAGTTTGCAGTTGCCATGCTGGCGGTAGTGACCGCTTTGGGCGAGATGCCAATACAGAGTTGAATGACGGTAGTGGCGCGACTTTTGGCCTCAGCTCAGCAGTACCGCCATTGCGTCGACGATGCGCGTAGCAAGGATGATACGCTTGCTTTCGGTACGAATGACGGAACTACGGGCGATGCCGGTTGCATGGGACGAACGCGATGCATCATTCTTAAATCGATTGCTATCGGTAAAATACACAGGCAACAGAAGAGGCTTCATCGTTATTGGTAGTGGATGATGTTAAATATGGAGAGATTAAATCAACCTCAGACAAGTGTATGCTATCGGTACGGGAGCTATGCAGGAAGAACCAAGCGGTTACATAGTCGGATGCCACTGCTTCGGTCAGCAATCAGCCTCATTGGTAACAATACCCGTGCGGAAGGGACTCGTCTGTTGCGCATTGGTGGCGATGACTGGGATGAAAGCAAAAACTGTAAATGCACAGTACAAAGGTATTGACTGGTTCTGATATGAGCAGGGGTATGCGGGTGACAGAAGCAGCTACCGCAGCGGTTGCGGTAGGTGTGAAGGCGCGTGCGACTGGGTGCTCTGTCAACGGCTTTTTGGGATCCAGGTTCGACAGCTAGTGGTTTGGGGCATCAGCATTCGGTGTGGGTGCGTCCGCCACTCAGGATAAATCCGTTGCTATTGCGCGGGCTCGACCACAACCATTAATGCGGAAAAATGATAACTACTGCGTCGTAAATGGTATACCTATGGTGGTTTCGCGGGTACCAGACAACAGACGCACTGGTTCTGCAGGTTTTCTCGGTTCGGTAGGCTACGGAACGCCAGCTAAAAATGTTGCCCCAGGTGCGATTCCTCAACTTCCACCGGCGCGATTAACGGCAGCCAACATACGCGCGCGCTTCAGGTTCGGACTATCGCCAAAAGCAGTTGCCGATGCATTGGCGGCAGCGCAGCTGTGGTGCACTGATTCTAGCAAACAATCAAGGTACGGTACGCTGCCGTCTATGCGATGTGTCTCAAAGGCAATGCGACGCCGAATGCCGCGAGGCAACAGTGCGACCAATTCAATACGGCAGCCGCAACCAACGTAGGCGGCGCGTTGACCAGATCTCAATGCCCTACGTCAACCAAGGCTTTGCCGTCAAAAAGACAATGCGGGCGCGGCGAAGGGCATTAGTTGCGCCCGGAGAAAGCGTGCAATTTGCCGACGGCAGTAGCAACTGCGTTACTGTTGATGACCGAAGCAAACGGCAATACAAGTCAAATACGACGTTAAGGTGGACGACAAAACCATCAAGGTTGTTGACGGTAAGCGACCGGTACGTCGCAAACCCATTTACAGCGTCAAAACGAAGATCAAACTAAAGGCAACTACAACAACGACGGTGACAGGCGACAACGCGCTTGCTGCAGGCGGTAGATGTTTCGCGACTGCCAGTCGTACAACTGCGGTAGGTCTGAAGGCGCAGGCATCGGCTGAATCTGCCATCGCAGTCGGTGAGCAAAACCAGCGGCGGCGAAAAACGCGGCAGTAATCGGCAACAAAGTCCGTCGAAGCAGCCGCGCCTGCTGCCAGTCAACGGTACGACCACGGGCAGAGGCTCGCCGTGCGGTGCGGCCATGCGGTACGAACGCGACCGCCGTCGGTCAGGGCTGCAAATGCTTTTGGTCAGAATTCCTGCAGGCGGTCAAATTCCAAAGCCTCGGCAAATCCCAGTGAACCATTGGCGACGCAAACGTTATTGACGATTCTTCTTCTGCCATCGTAAGTCAAGCGACTAAATCGGGTGCATCTGTTTACATATGCATTGGCGAAAAGCTTTATGGCAGTGGAAATGCGCAAGCTAATGCTAATGCAGATCGCCCTCGGTAAATGAATCCAGCGACGGGCAAAACTATTGCATTTGGTCACAGCGCTAATGCTGCTAAAAACCAAGCAATGGCTTTGAATACTGTCACATCTGCCGGATATACCGTTGATTAGGGATAAGCGAAAAGCAACAGCGACTAAGGCAACGCCTTGGTTCTAGTGCCCAGGCGACAGGTGCCAATTCCGTCGCAACAGGTGTCAGGGCAGCCATGCGGATGATGATTAGTTGTTAGTCAAACGCAATGCATCAGAGTCGGCAATCGCTGCCAGCAAAGCACGCATGGCATGGAAATTCTCTGCCCGGCAATAGTGCGAATTCAATAGTAGCGTGCCATTGCAGTTGGTTTGAGAGTGTGAGCGGCGGTCGAATGCAGTTTCTACGGTCAGAAAGCTTATGCATGAACACGGCGTTGCCATCGGCAGTGAAAGCAATGCTGCACAGGCCCAGCCATCAGCTATCGGTAACAAAGCCCAGCTCACGAAAATACAGCTCCATCGTTATCGCTGGAGAAGCGAAATCCAATAATTCACGCCTGTCGTTATCGGCTATCACGCTTCGCAAACCAATCCGGCAATGTCCGCATCCAATCAAGATACCAATCAAACTGTTGCTATCGGTGCATATGCCAATGCATGAAGCGATCAATCGACGCCATCGGTAACAATGTAGATGCAAAAGGGCACTCTTCTATCGCCATCGGTGCAGACGACTGGGATACCGTTGCAGTGAAGAAGCTGTACGGTAAGGGTAAAACGGTTAAACAAGTTTATCAAGACTATACCGGCGATGTGATGGAAACCGGCAGTTATACTCATACGACTTCAAGCGAAGCTGCGGTAGCCATTGGTACTAAATCACAGGCAATAGGCGAATTATCCACAGCCTTTGGTACGGGTACGATCGCTGAAGGCGTCGCCTCTGCCGCATTCGGTATGGGCGCGAAAGCCACAAAGGCAACTCTGTGGCAATCGGTGCGGGCAGTACGGCCTACAACCGATGCAACCGAAGTCAACGAAGTCTATTGTCAACAATCTGAAATACTCAGGTTTTGCAGGCGGCAAATAAGTTAATCCGGCGACCAAGTGTCTTTCGGTTCGGCAGGCTACGAACGTCAACTGCAGCACTGCCGCGCAAAATCTCTAATACTTCTACCGGATGCCATCAACGGCAGCCAGCTGTACGCGGTACAAAACGTTTTGATACTGCCAAAACCGTTTTGAAAGACGTAGGTAATGCAAAGTTGGCTGAAGACGGCAGTATTACCATGAGCAGACATTGTATACCGGTGCAGGCAACATCCACGACGCGACCAGTTGTGAAAAGAGACTGCCGAGAAAGGTTGGAAGCTGAAAGTCAATGAGAGGCGTCGTCTGATCGATCTGATGATGAAGTAGCCGATAGAGAGGCAAAAACATCAGTGACCCGCAACGGTAAGAACATTACCATGTCGACTGCAGAAAACGTTGAGTTCAACAGCAACAGTTGGCGACGCATCGGACCTCCGCTGGACTGGCCACGCCCAGCGTTACGCAGGCGAACAGCGTACTCGACGACTGACGGTCTGACCATTGCCAGTGGTGCCAATCCTGTGCTTTCACCAAGTCTGGTCTGAATAACGGCGGCAACAAGATTACTACAGGTTGCCAAAGGTAGAAGAGACCGATGCGGTTAATGTCAGCCAGTTGAACTTGTAGCCAAAGCGTGTTGAATACCAGCATTGATCCGGCGACAGAGGTTGTAGAGCTAACCTGACCGTCAATCATGCCGACGGTACGGCAGATTCAGGCATACCGTTCAGACGCATGAACGAGGGTTGGTAGAAGAGTTGAACAGTCACGAACATTGCAGCGGATAAAGGCGATGCAGACAAAGTCAACTGAGCAAACCGTTACCTATACGAGCCAAAGACAAGAACATCGCGACGACCGCGGACAACAAAATCGACTTCAGCCTGGCTGCAAGATTACCGTTGGCAAAGCAGGTCAAAACCCCGGTTGTGATTGACGGTACGAACGGTACGGTAGGCGGAGACCGACCAACAAAACCCTGGGGTGCGACTCGGTTACCAGACAAAGCTGCGACCGAAGCTCTGAGTTGGATGCTACCAAGCGAACCTGAAGACTATCTTGGGTGGTAAGGCGGCCAACAACAACGGCAACGTAACGACCAGCAACATCGGCGAGACCGGAGCAGACAACGCTCGCGACGCGATCAGAGCTCGTGAGAGACTCGCCGAGCAGGCTGGAAGCTGAAAGTCAAGAAGAGGCGTCGTCGAAAAATCAGTCCTGATGATGAAGTAGCCATTAAAGAAGGCAAAAACATCAGTGACCGCAACGGTAAAGAACATTACCGTAGCGACTGCAGAAAACGTTGAGTTCAACAAAGCAGCAGTTGGCGACAGCATTCTGACCTCTGCCGGACTGGCTACGCCTAAAGTTACCGCAGCTGACAGCGTACTGACGACTCGACGGTCTGACCATTGCCAATGGTGCCAATCCTGTGTCTTTTGACCAAGTCTGGTCTAATAATGGCGGCAAGATTACTAAGGTTGCCAAAGGTACAGAAGAGACCGATGCGGTTAACGTCAGCCAGTTGAATCCTGCAGCCAGCGTTGAATACCGGCATTGATCAGCTTGGAGAGGTTGTAGAGCCTAACTTTACCGTCAATCATGCCGACGGTACGGCAGGTACACCTGTGCATACCGTTCAAGACGCATTTGAACGAGGTTGGTAAAGTTGAACAAAGGTCTGAACATTGCAGCGGATAAAGGCGATGCAGACAAAGTCAAACCTGGGCGAAACCGTTACCCTATACGAGCAAAGACAAGAACATCGTGACGACCGTGGCGGACAACAATCGACTTCAGCCTGGCTGACAAGATTACCGTTGGCAAAAGCAGGTCAAAACCCGGTTGTGATTGATGGTACGGAACGGTACGTAAGCGGACTGACCAACAAAACCTTGGGGGTGGACCCTGCCATTGAGACAAAGCTGCGACCGAAGCTCAGTTGATGCCGCCCAAGTGAACCTGAAGACTATCTTTGGTGGTAAGGCGGCAGCAACAACGGCAACGTAACGACCAGCAACATCGGCGAGACCGAGCAGCACGCAGCGTTCGCGACGCGATCAAGTCAGTGAAAGAGACTGCCGAGAAAGGCTGGAAGCTGAAAGTCAATGAAGAGCGTCGTCTGAAAAATCAGTCCTGATGATGAAGAGCCATTAAAGAAGGCAAAAACTATCAGTGACCCGCAACGGTAGAACATTGCCAGCGACTGCAGAAACGTTGAGTTCAACAGCAACAGTTGGCGCACTTTCGAGCCCCTGCCGGACTGACTACGCCCAAAAGTTACGTAGCAGCAGCGTACTGACGACTGATCAGTCCGACCATTGCCAATGGTGCCAATCCTGTGTCTTGACCAAGTCTGGTCTGAATAACGCGCAACAAGATTACTAAGGCTGCCAAAGGTACAGAAGAGACCGATGCGGTTAACGTCAGCCAGTTGAATCCTGTAGCCAAAGCGTTGAATACCAGCATTGATCCGGCTACTGGAGAGGTTGTAGAGCCTAACTTTACCGTCAATCATGCCGACGGTACGGCAGGTACACCTGTGCATACCGTTCAAGACGCATTGAACGAGGTTGGTAAAGAGTTGAACAAAGGTCTGAACATTGCAGCGGATAAAGGCGATGCAGACAAAGTCAACCTGGGCGAAACCGTTACCTATACGAGCAAAGACAAGAACATCGTGACGACCGTAGCGGACAACAAAATCGACTTCAGCCTGGCTGACAAGATTGCTGGCAAAGCAGGTCAAAACCCGGTTGTGATTGACGGTACGAACGGTACGGTAAGCGGACTGACCAACAAAACCTTGGGGGGTGCGGACTTTGCTACTGCAGACAAAGCTGCGACCGAAGCTCAGTTGGATGCTACCCAAGTGAACCTGAAGACCATCTTGGGCGAGAAGTCAAGAATGAACGGCAATGTATCCACCGCGCAACATCGGGCGATATACAGGAAGCCAACGTCCACGAGGCGATCGAGTCAGTGAAAGAGACTGCTGAGAAAGGCTGGAAGCTTGAAAGTCAATGAGGCGTCGTCTGAAAATCAGTCCTGATGATAGGTAGCCAAGTAAAGGCAAAACATCAGTGACCCGCAACAGGCAGAATATTACCGCAGGACTGCAGAAAACGCTGAGTTCAACAGCAACAGCTTGGCGACAGCATTCTGACCCTGCCGGACTCGACACGCCTAGGGTTACCGCAGGCGACAGCGTACTGACGACTGGACGGTCTGACCATTACCGGTGCCAATCCTGTGCTTTGACCAAGTCTGGTCTGAATAACGGCGGCAACGAGATTACTAAGGTTGCCAAAGGTACAGAAGAGACCGATGCGGTTAACGTCGTCAGTTGAATCCTGTAGCCAAAGCGTTGAATACCAGCATTGATCCGGCTGCATGGAGAGGTTAGTAGAGCCTAACTTCATCAGTCAATCATGCCGACGGTACGGCAGGTACACTCTGTGCATACCGTCTCAAGACGCGTTGAACGAGGTTGGTAAAGAGTTGAACAAAGGTCTCGGAACATGTAGCGGATAAAGGCGACGCAGACAAAGTCAACCTGCGCGAAACCGTTACCTATACGAGCAAAGACGAAACATCGTGACGACCGTAAACGCGGACAACAAAATCGGACTTCAGCCTGGCTGACAAGATTACCGCTGGTAAAGCAGGTCAAAACCCGGTTGATTGACGGCATGAACGGTACGGTAAGCGGACGACCAACAAAAGCTTTGGGGTGCGGACTGCTACTTCAGACAAAGCTGCGACCGAAGCTCAGTTGGATGCTACCCAGAGTGGGTCACAAGACCATCTTGGGCGGAGAAGCCAAGAATGAGAACGGCATGTATCCACTGCCAACATCGCTGATACAGGCAAAGCCAACGTCCACGAGGCGACTGGTCGTGAAAGAGACTGCCGAGAAAGGCTGGAAGCTGCAAGCGAACGAAGGTGCTGAAGAGAGAAGTTGCTGCGAAACGGTTAACTTCAAAGACGGCTAAAAACATCAGTACAGTGACCCATGACGGTAAGCAAACTCGCGCAGCTCTCTGACGAGTAGCCTTTAACAAAGTAACTGCTGGCGACAGCGTATTGGACGGCAATGGACTGACCATCGCCACGGCGCAGCGGCAAATGCTCCTGTCTCACTGACCAAGTCTGGTGCAACGGCGGCACAAGATTGCCAAAGTAGCCAAAAGGTACGGACGACACCGATGCAGTAAATGCTCAGAGCAAATCAAAAGCGTTAGCAACAGCGAACACGACCGTTGGTGCGGACGGTTCCGGTACGGCTCGACTTACCGTCAAAACAAGCGGACGGTACGGTAAGTGCACCAGTGCATACCGTTCAAGAAGCATTGGACAAAGTCGGCGACGAGTTGAACAAAAGGTCTGAAGACTGCCGCAGACAACGGTAATGCGGACAAAAGTCAACTTAGGGCGAAACCGTTACCTATACGAGCAAAGACAAGAACATCGTGACGACCGTAGGACAACGAATCGACTTCAGCCTGGCTGCACAAGATTACCGTTGGCAAAAGCAGGTCAAAACCAGTGTGATTGACGGTACGACCGGTACAGTAAGCGGACTGACCAACAAAACGTTAGGGCGGTGCGTGACTTTGCTAGCAAAGGTCAAGCTGCGACCGAAGAGCAGTTGAACGAGCTGCAAGCGAACGTGAGTATCTTGGGCGGCAACGCAGCCAACAACAACGGCAACGTTACGACCAACAACATTGGTGGCACAGGTAAAGACACAAAGCCACGAGGTTATTGCCGCAGTTAAAGAAACTGCCGACAAAGGCTGAACCCGAAAGCGAACGACGAGACCGACAGCGAGAAAATCGCTGCGGGCGCCACCGCACCGTGAAACAAAGGGTATAGAACATCCGAGTGAAACGCAGCGGCAAAGATCGACGGTTGAGAACTGAAGACGACGTCGGTTTGCTCGTGTCAAAGCTGATTCAGTAGAAGCTACCAGCGTGGCTGCCGAAGCGTTATCGCAGGCAACAGCGTATTGACTACCGATGGTCTGAAGATCGGTGCAGACGGTTCTCCGAGCCAAGTATCCCGACCATGCCGGACTGAACAACGGCGGCAACAAGATTGCCAACGCAGCCAAAGGTGTGGCAGATACCGATGCGGTTAACGTCAGCCAGCTGAACCCGATTGCCAAGCGTTGAATACCAGCATTAACCGACTACCGGCGCGATTGAAGCTCCTGTCTTTACTGTAACCAAAGCAGACGGTACGAAACATGAAGCCGTAGGCACGATTCAAGACGCTGGATAAAAGTGGGCGAAGAAGTCAGCAAAGGTTCTGAACATCGTTGCGGACAACGGGTCGTCTGAAAAGTCAACTTGGGCGATACCGTTACCTAGCAAGCAAAGACAAGAACATCGTTACCACAAGCGGCACAGGCAAAGCGATCGGCTTCAGCCTGGCTGAAAGTCCCATCGGCAAAGACGCAGCGAACGGCGGCAAACCGGTCGTGATTGACGGTAAAGAAGGCATTGTCAGCGGACTGACCAACACCACATTGGGCAGCGCCCCATTGGCCGGATCGAACAAAGCCGCGACCGAAGCCCAGCTGGATGCTACCCAGGTGAACCTGGCAAACATCTTGGGCGGCAACGCAGCCAACAACAACGGCAACGTTACGACCAACAACATTGGTGGTACAGGTAAAGACAACGTCCACGAAGCCATTGCCGCAGTTAAAGACTGCTGACAAAGGCTGGAACGAAAAGCGAACGACGAGATCCGACAGCGAGAAAATCGCTGCAGGCGGCACCATGTGACCGTGAAACAAGGTAAGAACATCCGAGTGAAACGCAGCGGTAAGAGCTGACGGTTGAGACTTCAGACGACGTCGAGTTCTATCGCGTTTCGCTACTACCGTGCTCGCCGACAGCTTCATCTCCGGCAACAGCGTACTGAGCGGAGAAGGTCTGAAGATCGGTGCGGACGGTTCGCCAAAAGCCAAGTGTCTCTGACTGCGGTCTGAACAGCGGCAACAAGATTGAACGTAGCCGTAGCGTCCGGACGACACCAGACGCCGTCAACGTCGCCCAGACTGAACGAACAACTCGCCGCCACTGACCACCACCGTCGTCGCCGGTGAAGAACGTGACCGTCAGCGAAAAAGTGGACGGCAACAACACCGAGTACACGGTTAACGCCGACAAAGACCACCCCTCAGCCAGGCGGCTAACGGTGCGGTTAAAGTCAGCGAAGGTGCGAAAGATCCGACAGTGTTACCGATTACGCCCTCGACCCGACCGACGAAGCCAGTACGACATCGCCAAAGGCGTCGCGGCGAAACAGACGCGAGTGGACAACAGGCCACGACTTTGCCGCCGACAACGGCACGACCGGTGCGAAGAAACTGGGTGACAGCCTGAGCGTCAAAGGCGACGGCAACATCCTGACCCGCGCCGACGAAAACGGCATCGGCTCTCTCTTGCCGACAAAGATTACCGTCGGCAAAGCAGCAAAGGCAACAAACCGCTCGTGATCGACGGTACCGCCGGTCTGATTTCCGGTCTGAGCAACACCACCCTCGTGGTGCGGACTTTGCCACTAAAGGTCAAGCCGCAAGCGAAAAGCAGTTGAACGCAGCCCAAGCCAACCTGGCGAACCTGCTCGGTGGGTAACGCGGCCAGCAACAAAGGCAGCGTGATCCTACCGACATCAGCGGCACAGGTAAAGACAACGTCCGACGCCATTGCCGCAGTCAAAGAAACTGCCGACAAAGGTTGGAACCTGAATGCCAACGGCGACCTCGTCTGATCGGCGCAGGCGACACCGTGACCTTCAAAAGAAGCAAAAACGTCAAAGTCAGCCGCAACGGTAAACATCGCCACCGTCGCGACTCAGACGACGTCCTTCGACAGTAACCGTAGGCGGCAGCGTCCTGACCGACAACGGACTGACTGTGAGGCAACAACAAGGCAGGGCAAACTGTCAGCCTGACCAAAGACGGTCTGAACAACGGCGGCAAACAAAATTGCCACATCGTGCCAGAGGTACGACGACACCGACGCAGTGAACGTTGCACAGCTCAAAGCAGCCGCAGCGAAAGCGACATCCAAAGTGGACAGCGGCAACGACAACATCGTCGTCACGCAGAGCAAAATGCCGACGGCAGCACCACTTACAAAGTGGCGACCGCCGCAACCTCAAAAGCCGACGAGCCACCGCAGGCGATACCGTTGTGAACAACGACGGTGTCAAAGTCGGCGACAAAGTGGTTCTGATGATGTCGAAAGCGGTCATGATGAACATCAAAACGCGACGGCATCAATACCGGCAACAAAGCCATCAGTAATGTTGCCGCCGGTGTGAAAGACACCGATGCCGCCAACGTCGGACAGCTGAACCGTCCCGACTGCCGCCGCCAAGACCGAAGTCGAAGCCGGTACCAACATCGCCGGGCGTCACACTGGCAAACAAAGGGGTGCGAACGGTCAAACCGTTTACACCGTCAACGCAGACGGCGCGAAGCGATCTCCGCAGGTTCCGACAACATCATCGTGACCAAAGGCACACAGACGCTAATAACGTAACTCGACTACGCGGTTGACCTGTCTAAAAGCCGTCAAAGCCGACATCGCCAAAGGCGTAGCGGCGAAAAGACGCAGTGAACAACAAGGCATCAGCTTCGCAGGCGACAGCGGCACGACCGTTGCCAACAAACGCAGCGATATCGTTGCGTTAAAGGCGATGCCAACATCACGCCACCGCAGGGTGCGAACGGTATTCAGGTCCGGCCTCAGCAAAGACCTGAAAAGTCGACAGCGTCAAAAGCAGGCGATACGGTTGTGAACAACAGCGGCGTCAACGTCGGCGACAAAGTGGTGCTGGGCAAAGACGGTCTGAAGAGCAGGCGATGTCAACATCACTGCCGAGGGCATCAACGCAGGCGGTGAAAGTAACCGGCGTCGCCGCAGGCTGCATCGCCGCAGGAACGCTTTCCGATGCGTCAACGGCGGACAACCGCACCAAGTTTACGAACGATCGGCAGCAACGGCGGCAACGTCAACCTGCACCGCCGTCAGTCGAAGCAGACAGCAAAGCAGGCTTAGATATCAAAAACATTACCCTGGTGGACAACAGCAACAATCGAACGTGACCAATGTCACGAACGAGACCAAGATTGCCCAGTCCAACGGTTACAGCCTCGTGACTCGACGTCGAAGACCAAGGCATGCCGTGACCAACAACGTCGTGAAGCCGTAGGCCGTATGAATTCGAACAAGGGCATCAAGTTCTTCCATACCAACGACGGCGGTGAACTCGACGTACGGGCACGCAACAGCGAAGACTCCAGCGCGAGCAGCGCCATACGCCACGGCGGTCGGCCACAAGCCGCCTAAAAGGCACAACGCCTATCGCCATCGGTAAGGCGCCAAAGCCAACGCCGAGAACACCATCGCCATCGGTACCGGCAACATCGTCAGCGGCAAAAACTCCGGCGCCATCGGTGACCCGACCGTAGTAGCGGCAACAGTTCTTACTCCATCGGTAACAACAACAACGTATCCGCCGACAACGCCTACGCACTGGGCAGCAACATCAAAGCCACGGTTAAAGACTCCGTCTACCTCGGCGACCGCGCCCAAACCCAAGGCATCCGAACGGCTGATGCAGCCAAAGGCGAAGCCTACACCTACGGCGGTCTGAACGACAAAGCCGTGGCAGGCAAAAGCAGGTTCGACTGCCGCTGCGAACAAAGTGGCAGGTGTCGTTACCGTCGGCAACGGGTACAGGACGAGACCCGTCAGGTACAAGGTGTGGCGGCAGGCGTGGTATCAGCGATTCTGACCGATGCGATCAACGGCAGCCAGTTGTATTACACCAACCAGGCGATTGCCAACGTAGCGACACAAGCGACGGCGGCGAAAACCGAAGTTACCGCAGGTAAGAACGTCGTCGTTAACCAAACGACCGGCAACAGCGGCCAGACCGTGTACAACGTTGCTACTACCGATAAAACTCCGACGTAACCAGCGTGAGCGCAGGCGGTGTAACCGTTAACGCGCAAGGTGTCAGCATCGCTGCTCCGACCGCCCATAATCCGGCGAATACCGTCAGCCTCAGCCCAATCAGTCTGGAACAACGGTGGACAACGCATCGTCAACGTCGCCCCGGCGAAGAAGGTACCGATGCGGTCAACCTGAACTCAGCTCGCCGGCGTGGGTAACGCCCTGCAAAACAACATCGAACGCGTCGGCCAAAAAGCCTACGCAGGTGTAGCGGGTGCGATTGCACAAGGCTCGATTCCGCAAGTTACCCGTCCGGGTGCGACCGGTATCGCGTGGGCGGCTACTACGGTGGTCAATCCGCCATGGCAATCAGCGTGTCTGCGATGAGCGACGGCGGTAACTGGGTTGTTAAAGGCAACTTTCTGCCAACACAGACGGTCACGTCGGTGTCGGAGCAGGTGCGTTGTACCAGTGGTAAAGCTAACGGTTCTTAGCGAAGTAAGCAAAGGTCGTCTGAAATCAAAACAGGGTTTTCAGACGACCTTTTTACTATCTTCGCTATGAGGATAAATTGGTTTTATTTGAAATTCATGGCTGGAAGGATGATGGAGAGTTGTTTCTTCTGGAAATCTAGAGCAACTTGTCACGATCTTTTTAGACGACCTTTAGTGATTCAGTTGCAAATCCCTGTAAACGTCCGCCCGCCATAAATTTCCAACGCGATTTGCGTTGTGAGTGTTAATGCTGCCATCCCCATCGTGGTCGTCAAGGCCAGGTTTTAGTACAGGATGAGCCTGTGTGCAGCGCACCGCCAACCTAGAGCCGAACCAGCATGTTCCCAATCCTGCAGAAAATATCTTATTGGATAGGTCAAAGGTCCGCCGTCGATCCAGTAACGGCCAAATCCATCCATAAAATGACGTGCAGTGTCTGTTCTGTTTCTCGTCATCGAGAGGTAAGCCGCGAGTCGTATGGTGCATCTATGCGGCCGGAGGCAAATCGCAGCTCACGGGCTGCTCTGGAGAATAGGGAGCGATCGCTGCGTCCCTTGAATATCCTGCTGCTTGGCACAGACTGTTTATCGGCGGTGTTCCGAGTTGGTTGCGAATGTTGTTGATCAGCTGTTGGTAAGCGACCACTTTGATCTCGTCTGCTTGGCCAGCCATTGTCCGCTATCTTTGCCTGATGCTTGTTCAGACGATCCCATTTGTCCGTAACATCCAATGCGGGCTTAATTTGCCAGTCTTGCACGGATTGGGTAATAAGACAAGCCACCAAATCCAGCGAACAGGGAGGACGAACTGCCAACCCTCGTCCTGATAAAAATCAGATGAGTCCGCGACATAATTCATCACGCCTCGCCGCATCGCAATACCGATATATTCGCCGCTCAAAGCGACGCTTGACTGGTGCAAAGCTCATCTGCTGCCATGAGCGTAGCCAACGCGGTAGGTTGTTGCTGTGGAACGTTTGCAGCAGTTTTTGCGTGTTTCAGATGCAGACTGCCGTCCCATAACAACGCCCGTAAAATTTTGATGTTTCAACCGCTTTGTTTGTGTAAAATGTCCGAAGCGCAGCATAGACTGGTTGAAGGCGGGCAGGGTAAGAGATGGGACGGATTCGTCGCTTGGCGGTTCAGCGATGGAACGGCAAGGGTCAAGGTCTCATGGCGTGCGGCAGGTTGGGAGAAAGCATCATTTTAAGGGAGAATACGGGCCATCCTCAAAATGGCGCCTACCTGAGATAGGGCGTTTGTGCTAATATACGCGATTGTGCAGTATAATTACGGACGTAACTCCAGAAAAACGGGTGTAAATCAAAACAATAGCTGATACGCCCTATGGTTCCCAGTGTGCTGTTTGCTGAACTATGAAAAAGTCGTCCTGAAAGACGGATAAATATGCAGAGCAGTCTTCTTTTTAAAACGAAAATCACATTTCCGTGCCGGATTGATAAAACCGGCAACGCACCGCCGCATTACGTAGCGATAATTCGGCGTTCGAAAGCAGCGCGATACTTATGCGCCGACGTTTGCACGCCGACCTATCCGCTGGTCTCTGTTGGGCGTCGCTGCACTGTTTCGCGGCGCAATGACTGCCTGCGCAGTGTCGAACCTGTTCCGAGTATCAAGCGATTCAAAGTCGAGCGCGCGTTTCGAAGAGACCGCCGGCGGTTGTCTGTTGAAACCGGTAATTTTCAGTCCAGTTTTCGGGCGCAAGAAGTCGTTCAGCGGGCGACTCTTCTCGCCGACATGCTTACCCGCATACAGGTGTACCTCAAACCGACATCAAAGCAAATCATGGCGAAAAACAGCAGATCGCAAATATGCAGACAGTTGCGCCAACCAATCCGTGTCAACATCCGCGTCGATTCATCAGGTCAGGTAACGGACGTACAGTCACGGATGAAGAGATTTGAGCGCAACCTGTCGCTGTTGAAAAAGTCAGCTGGCAAATGGCAGCTGCTTCATCTGAAGTGGATATGAAGACATGCCGACCCTTTGCATGCCGTCGTTGTGCGCGACTTCGCACAGCAGTGCAATGGCGCAGGCAGAAATACCCTGTCGAAACTGCGAGTCGCTGAGCGAAATTTTCTCTGACGTACTGAGCTTGGAGGACTGAAAGAAGGCGATGTCGCGTCATCGTGTAGCAACAATGTATTTCCGCGGACAACAAATGGCGTACAGGGCAATATTCTGGCGGCTGAAATCGTCAAAAGGCGGAAAAAGCTACAGTCGCTTATTACTAGCCAGGCAAAGGCGACGAAGAGAGCGGCAGCTATTATGACTAAAAGCGGTAAATCGCTCCAGCAGCGGGCTTCAACATCGAGCCGGTCGTCTATACGCGCATTTCATCGCCGTTTCGCTATTGGTCCACCCCGTCTTTGCATACCGTCCGTATGCATACGGGTATTGACTATGCTGCTCACTACCGGTACGCCGATTAGAAGCGTCTGCTGACGGCGTGATTACCTTCAAAGGCTGGAAAGGCGGCTGCGGTATTACCGTTATGATCCGCCATTCTCAACGGCGTTGGAAACCTTATGCGGGCATATAGGCGCGTTTACCCCTGCACCAAGGTATGGGTGCGTGCAGGCGAAGTGATCAGATTTGGTGGTACGACGGGACGTTCTGCGGTGCGTCCGCATCTGCACCATGAAGCGTCGGCGCAACAGTCGGCCTGTCAACGCGACTACGCCGCTGCCTGCCGACACCTAAGCTGACGCCAACCAACGCGAGCTGCGTTCCGTCAGCTGCTCGAAACCGGCAACATACCATACGCTTCTGTCCGCGGACTGTCCTGTTTCTGTAAGCAGCAGTTGGATTAATCAGCGTCTGCGGCATGGTGTGAGGAGCGATACTTTAAGGTCGTCTAGAAAACCAGGTTTAAGGCTTTCAGACAACCTTGCATTGGGATAAATGCGAAAACTCGAGTTCTGGCTTGGAGCAAAGTCTGGGAGAGGCTGCAATGCTGAATGCGCCGAATCCTCACGATACAGGTGGATTATCTTTTAAACCAGCATGGCGTTGCCTCGCCTGCCGTACCATCTCGTACTCGTCATAGTGCTTCGTCGCCTTGTCCGTTAAATTTAATCCACCATATCAGGACGGTATTTTGAGTCGATATGTATTTATCGTCATTTTGAAACATGTCTTCATGGCGAGGAGGGAGTCATTTGCTTTTTGAGCTAAGAGCGAGCGAGGTAATATTTTATTTTCATGTGTTATGTTGTGTGACTGCTGTAAGAGACTCGTTTATCAGGGTCGTCTGAGACAGACTGAGGTTTCTGACGACCTGATACGGGTACGCAGTTTCGAAGTTCCTTTCCAGTTTTTCGTAAAGAAACCGTCTGTTTGGCGAGGGGAGCAGAATGCAGTGCCGTCAGCTTCTTCGTCAAGATATTCAAAATCACGCCGTAGGCGGCGGGAAGAAGAGGGTGCAAATGGCGAGTTTGAACAGATAATCGATCGAAAGCGATGCCCTGACGCAGTTTGCCGCCATAAATTCATCGCTGCTGGCGTAAAAGGCAATGGCGAAAAATACCAACGTATCCAAGTGCGTTGCCGATGACGGTTGATGCAGTCGGGGCGATCCCTCACGCTTTCAGACGACGTAATTTGTTGAACACAAAAATATCAAGTTTGTCCGAGGTGCGTGGCGGCAAAGCTGGCTAAGGCGATGCGTCCGACAAAGGTGTTGAATTCGGACAGCGCGCCTAAGCCTGTCAACTGCCGTCGTGGAACAAAACGGAAAAAGATGTAGGAAAGCAAAGGCGGGAAGCCAGCGGCCCAAAAGATAATCCGCCGTGCCGAGAGTGCGAACCGAAAATGCGGACGGTCAGGTCGGTGGCAAGGAAGATGAAGGGAAGGAAAACGCGCCCCAAGTGGTGGATGCCGAGAAAATTTGGAAGGGAACTGCGCCAGATGGTTGCTGGCGGCGATGATGAGATATGGAAAAAGCACCAGCCAGAAGAGTGCCTTCTGTTGTTGCGCTGTTGTAAGATTCGTACGCGAAATCTTTCGAGAGGGCTTTCAGACAACCTTTCTCGTGAAAAAGGTCGTCTGAAAATGCTGTAAAGGGATGGATTATTGGCTGTCGTGTTCAAACAGGCGTTTGCGTGCCAGTGTTTCAAACTCAATGCCTGCTTTTGCCCGTAATTGGCAAAAGGGATGAATGGCGATGCCGCCGCGCTGTGTGAATTCGCCGAAAAGCTTCGATGTATTTCGGATCCATCAGGGCGATCAGGTCTCTCATGATGATGTTGACGCAGTCTTCGCGGAAAATCACGCCGTGGTTGCGGAAGCTGAAGAGTAGAGTTTCAGGGACTTTGCTTTCCACCATTTTGAGTGTGCGGGATGTAGCGGATGTAGATGGTGGCAAAGTCAGGCTGCCCGGTCATGGGGCAGAGGCTGGTGAATTCAGGGACAGACGAGACTTGACAGAAATAGTCGTTGTCAGGATGTTTGTTGTCGAATGCTTCGAGAATTTCAGGAGCGTAGCCGGTCGGATATTGGGTTTTTGATTTGCCCAGCGAGATGCCTTGCAGCTCTTCGGTATTGCCGGGACATGAGGGTTTCCTTAGTTTTTAATGTGGGAGGTTTTCGAACCACGAAGGGCGGATTGTAATATAAGGCAGGAGTGATGTAACCTCTATTCAGCATCGGAGGTCGTCTGAAGATATTCACAATTAAACGATTTGAATTGTAACCACAATTTTAAAAATGATTAAAAATATGAATTTTTCAAATGATTGCTTTATTTTCCAAGCTTATTTCTGTCAATTGCGGGTAAATGAGGCTGTGGTAAGAACTAAGCAGATGTTTGAGAAAGTTCTAAGAGTCGGTTTGATGGAAGACAAAAATGGGTAGTTCAGCTCGAATGCAAATATGTTTTTATGCATAAAAGTACCACTCGTTATTAACTTTAACCGATTGTCAGATTTTCATCAGAAGAATAGTCAAATTGATTAGTATGTTCACATAAAATAAATATTTGGTGTGATTCAATGATTTTTCATCGTTGCCCTCGTCAGGCTCGCGATTAAAGTTGGTAATTAAGAGGAATAAACCATGAGTTTTTCACAAAACCGATTTGACCACGGCATTAAAACCCTATCGACCGTCGCCCTCAATTTTTCCGAGCAAACCAGACCAGGGCAGGCGAGATGTTGCGGGTCGTAACCGAACGCCTCAGTTCGCATCTGAATGACAATCTGAGTATATGGCATCAATGAAAACCTCTGAGTGTTTGCCTTGATGGCGGTTTACGTCAGCCGAACAGTGAAATTTTACCATCAGCTTGGGTGATTTGATGGATCTGACCCGTACCAGCGCGACCAGATTGTCGGACGAAATGGTCAGCCGGGGCTGGGTTGCACGCTATATCAACCAGCGGCGACCGCCGTCAGATTGTGCTAAGATTGACCGCAGTGGTTTTTATCCAAAAGTAGGCCGCAGGTTTCAGTACGAGCCAAGAGGCTTGGAAGATTTCGCGATGAAGATTACAACCAGTTGCAATATTTGTTGGGTGGCTACTGCATAAGCTGGGGCTGATAAGCGGATGGCAGGATGTGCGGATACCGATGATGAAAACGGAGTATTCCATGAAAGTCAATCCTGCAAACAGGGAATCTGTATCGTCTATTCTGCTTTCTGCCTGCGCTCAATTCGGTAAACAGGCTCCTTTGGAAGAACCTACCAGTGCGGGCTATCTGAAGGTAAGTCTGCAGCCATGGTTCAAGTCGTGGTGGATGCATGAACGACCAAAAACTTATCCAATTAGTTGCACTCTCATCCGTAATGCTCGATTTGCGTAGTGCTGAGCGCGCTTCGAACAAGCACTAGCGCAGCTGGGAATAATTGAAGCCGCAAACAAAATACAAATCAGGTTGTCCCGCGAGGGCAGGGCTTATGTTGCTCCTAAAGCCTTCATCCAGTCATATTGATGACCATACCTTATTATGGCAAATACTGCTTTACAGGGTACTTGGTCGTTTGATTTTGGGGTGAAAGAACCGAGAAGCAGGCCGCTGTCCATATTAGAAAAGCGTAAAGGCCATTCTGTACGAGGCTCATCAAACGCGTATTGATATCGCTAAATGCGGTTGCATCCACAATATATTCACATGGCAGATGTTGTTAATACAACAAAATCTATTATCCGGAGCGTATGAAACATGCAGACAAGATGCAGCACTGATACGCATGAAGTTAATGCCGCCTGGCTTCTGCAGAATCGCTTTATCCGGTTGAAAATGCAACAGCAAAGTATGCGGTTGGAAAAGCTGGGTTGGCGCCGAATTGCTAAAAGTGCGTCATGCTTTAGCAATGTTAAGCGGGACAACCTGACGGTTTATCTTTGTATATGCCTGATGGCAGTTCCTGTTGTTCCAATCAATAAAATCCATGCAGATTTGTTAGTGCCCTTGATATTGCTCAGAAAAGCTATGTTGGAATCTCGGTTCAATACGGTTAAAGAGCGTGAAGCTGGGTTCATCCCAATATAGAACTCAAAAGTTTTGGCAGGTCTGGCACATATTGATGCTTTTAATGTTGTACGAGGGCGTACATCAGGTATATGATCGGCGTACTTGCTGCCTTCATCGCAATTTTACTTCAGGACATTACAATCTAAAGTTGGCGGGGCGGCGTGCCGAATATAATGAACAGGTAGCCCTATGCCGTACTGCTGTTTTAAATGCCATGCGTGCTGCTGCCGATACGGTTGTTGATTATCAAAATAGCAGAAACGACAAAGCGTTTGGGAGAAAAATGCAGAAACTGCAGAAGAACAGTCCGTAATGCGAATAGTGCGTCAATGTCGGGGATTAGATAGTGGTCTATCTGGCTCTGCAAAACAGAGAACGAACTTCTCAATTAAAAATGCAGAAAGCACAATATCAAGCCGAGTCATTGATTGCATGGAGCAATTTAAATACCCAATTAGGGCGGAGGGTTTAAAAGCTTGAACTTTGGGACGGATGTCTCAGTACAGGTAAAGATACGTCTTGAGGAAATCAATGGCAGCTGTTAATCAAGCCGCCATTTTGCTATTTCTCTTGATTGCTAATAGAGTATAAGTGGATTGGTAAAAACTAAGAATGTAAAGACAGTTTTATAGAAATGCCAATATGATCCTCAACCAACGTACTATATTAGTTTTCCCTTTGGTGTATTTGAACCATAGGGATAGATTGTTTAGGAGCGATGACTAGGTTTCAAATCATGTTTTGCTTGAGAAAAACACAAAACCCGTTACTTAAAAAGCAGAGGTTTTGTGTTTTTCTCAGTTTGAGTATCTGATATAAGAAACAGTATGTCTCTCGTATATGCGCACTCCGATAAGATAGGAAAATGAAGAGGGGATCGTTGTTTGTGACTCGAAGCAGGACGGCATCCGGTAATGGTATTATAATAATAGTAATTATACTAACAAATTTTTACATTAGATAACTGTTTTGAGAGATATGAAAATTATGGGGTTGGAGTAAGGTCAAAGTAAAAGATAAAACTACTTAGGTATCTAGTTGATTTTATTGGTGTCGAATAAGATATTCTGAGCAGCCATTGGTTTGTTGGAGCTACGGTGATGTATTAATTAGAAGGTGGGTTTGAAAGCAAATACTCATTTTTAAATAGCAGATTCTTATGAGTCTGATAGGCGCGATTGTATCAAGTAGAGGCCTCTAAATCTATCTAAATATGTATCCTTAAAATAAAGCGGCCTTGCTACTTAATGACAAGACCCTTTATTTTCAGTACTTTAAAATTTTGATTTTAGAATAAGAGTCCTAACTGTTGTGTGCCTGTATGCTTGGCAAAACCGGTTCTTCTTATAACTCTTCAGCTCCAGGGCTATGAGGTTTTGGGTATCGAACATATTATTGTCAGAAGGTTGACAGTACGTCTAGATGGTTGAGGGATCGGGTGTGGTGCTACTCCACATTTTCTAAGGCATAAATCGGAGACTGTAGTCGTCATCTCCTTCATATAATACTCGCCACCATTAGAAACTATGCCTTCAGTGTGCGTTTCATGCCTTTGTTCTCAGTACCTTTGAGGGCGGTAACATATAATCTGCCCAGACGGAACTGCACGTACCATCGTTGGCACGCCCCATGCTGCGGGGCCCATCAAAACCAACATAAACAGCAGTTACCACTTTAGGATTGAAACCGACAGTCCGTGCATCTTTATTTGTCATTGGTCTGTTCCGGTTTTTCCGGCAATGTCACTCGACCTAATGTTGATGCACCTCGAGCAGTACCCTGCACGAACGACATCTTGCATAATTTTATACATGATATATGTCGTTTCGCGGTCAATCGCCTGAGGCGCATCGCGCAATAGGGGTTGCATCTGTGCTTTCAGACGACCTTGGCTATCGTAGATTTTGTCAATCACATAAGCTGAGATTTTATATCCGCTTATTAGCTACACTGTATGCTTGCAATGGCAGGGAGTAGTTTCTCCATTACCCAAAGCCATTGATAAACTTGCGGGAAGACAGACTGGTTTGAAACCAGCATTGAGCATATTGCTGGTATATCCAATCTCAATGGACATCAGGATGCGTGATGGATACTATATTTTTCGATGCGGTCAATGCTTGACGCAGCGTAATATAACCAGAGTAACGCGCCATCTGAATTTTTGCACCATACATTTCCATTTGCCCTTTTCCCAGGTAGTGATATTGGAGCGTCATTGATCATGGTTGAGGCCGTCATGCCTTTAGCTAATGCGGCAGAATATACAAAAAGGCTTGAATGTTGAGCCCGGTTGGCGCATGGCCTGAGTCGCACGGTTGAAGGTCTTTGCTATGATAGTCATACAGCCCGCCAACTAATGCTTGAACAGCCCCGGTTTTGGCATCTAAAGATACCAATGCACCTTGCAACAAAGGTTCTTGTACAACAGTCCAGCCGTTGCCAATATTTTTACTCTGATGACAGAGCCGCGTCGGATACGGTCTTCTCCCATTTTTCATTATTAACCGCTTTGGCTGCAAAACCCAGCGATTTAGCGTCAAAGAGTCATTTTACGGCCAGTTGGGCAGTTGGATTTGTACTGCTTTCCGGGAGGCTTCTAAGACAACCGCAGGAACCATTTTATCCACAGTATATAAAGTAGATAAATATTGGCTGACTGTTTCTTCGACATCATCTGTTTTGCTGAGGTCGATATAGTTTTCCGCTCCTCTGTAACTGCTGCCTCGGTCAAAGTTTCTTAAGACTTTGCGCAATGCTTCGGTAGCAACACGCTGATTAGCGGTATTTACGGTTGTATAAACGTGAAAACCTTTGGGTGTAGGCTTTCTTCGCCCATATTTTTCGTATAGTTCTTGACGAACCATTTTGCTACATACAACGCGTTTTGATCAATTTTTGTACAAACCGCTCGTAATGTAATCTCTTTCTCTTTAATGCGTCATCACGTTGTTGAGGATGCAATCATCCCTTCTTCCAGCATATTGTTCAGATATGTTTGTGCAGTCTTGGCGCGTTCAGGGTTCACAATGGATTGTATGCAGGAAGGAACTCTTTAGGCAGTCCGACAGCATGGCAGCTTCGGCCAAAGTCAAATTCTTTACTTTTTATTGGAAATAAATCTGTGCTGCCGAAGCAAACCCATAAGCACGCTGCCCCAAATAAATCTGGATTGGCGTAGTTCTAAAATCTTATCCTTGCTCAAAGATTGTCTGATTTTATAGGCTAAAAGTGCTTCGTTAAATTTTCGGTAAATGTACGTTCACTGCTTAAATAGAAGTGGCCACCTGCTGTGGCAATGGTACTTGCTCCGGATTGAACGCCGCCTGCAACGATATTACTAGATTGCGGCTCGGGCAATACCCCAAACATCTACTCCCCAATGTTCGTAAAAACGTTTATCTTCCGTAGCGATGACTGCATTCTAAGAGTGTCGGGAAGTCTTTGATTTTAGTGAAATTCACGTGGTGCTCATCCATAGACGCGATGATTTGTCCATCTGTCGAGTAAATGGTCAACGGCATTTTTGAGGTTGGTAGTGTGTAAGGAGTCTAAGGGAGTTTGGGGATAGGTTACTAAAATTGCTATAGCAATCAATCCAGTAGTATTGCTAGGGCCTAATCAAACCGATACAGGTTGTTATAATCTTTTAATCTTGACTGAGTAATAATTTTCTGCCATTGTTGGTATTAAATAAAGTAAAATAGATGTCGATTTCTAAGACACGGCATTTTCTCGTGTAAAGAGGAAGTCCTTTACGGATATCGAAAACGAGTTTACTCACTCCCTAATAATACAGGAAATCTTATGATTGGCTTATCAAAAACCCTAAAAATACAACTGGTAAGGCTGGAAAGTCCTCTAGGGTTAAGCAACCGTTCTGCTATCGGCATCGATATTAGTCAGCATGCCATCAAGATGGATTCAGCTGTCAGGGCGTAGTTTAAAAGCCAAATTCAGTTGGAAAAATACGTTTATTACCAAATTACCTAAAATATTGTAAAGGTAACAAAATTCAAGACTACGACCAACTTGCTACTTATTTGCAGCATACATATTCGCAATTGCGCAGTTCTTGCAAGAATATTATTGCAGCCTACATCCCTCAAGGGTTAGCGACGAATTGAGCAAGTGGTTTGTCACACAAAAAGATACTGAGTTGGATTTAGATGAATTTGCAGAATCTGAAAAATCTCCTCAATCAGCCTATCGATGAAATAAACTATGCGATTATCAGGTTGTCAGGTGCGTCCAGTTACCCGGCAGGCAGCAGATTTTGACGTTGCAGCGCGTAAGGATGACGTTGAACCCATGATCGAAATGTTTGAGGGGCGGATTGCCATTATCGGCGTTAGATTTTGGATTTTATTGGCGCAGCGTAACGCCTTTCGTATTTTGGATTAACCAGTATGCTCCTGAATTGACAAATGAAAAGTTGCTATCTTTGGTATTTATGCAACACAGATGTATGCGTTGATTATTCAAAATGGCACAAATTTTATATAAGCAAGAAATGCTGTGAGTACTGAGCAATTTGAACCATTGATTCAACGTATATCAGGTTACGGAAGAAAAGCCGCTCAAATGATGGTATCTGCGAACAAGCCGGCTGATTATCAAACACAAATTGCAGATCGCTTTAATGTCCAAGTGGCCTGCAGAGGTGCAAGAGTACTACAGTTTTATTACACAACACAGCCGACAGATGCTTTTTCGAATGTGAAGCATATTTTATTAACTGGCTCTGCATCACAACAGGCTGGTTTAGCTGAAAGCATTTTTCGCAACCACTACATGCAGCACACTGTATTCAGCCGGCTGTTACATAAGTGTAGAGCGAGGCGGTAAAAGGTCGATTTGTCGCAGTTGCATTGAGTGCTCCTACTTTGACACTCTGCATTTGGATTGGCTATTAAGGGAGTGTAATGCCGACCGAATTAATTAAAATTAGCAACTTCTTCCATAGAGAAGAAATTAAGCGGCGTAAAAGACAGCAATTTAAAATTTTTAATGGCTCTTTCATTGTTGCTGATAGGAGTTGGTTTGTCTGCATGATAGCTTGTGGCCATTAATAATGCTGTAGTGATCAGAGAAAGTAGGAACACATTTTTGGAAGCAGAGAGATTACCAAATTAGATAATGATTTAGGAAAATACAAAAATTACAGCAGGAGAAAACTTCTTGTGCACAAAAGCAAAAGTTGAGGAGTTGCAGAGAAAAGCGCTCTCCAAGCTGCATATATCATCGACAGTTTTGAATGTGGTTATTCCAGATAATACTTATATCACATCTCTTGAAAGCAGGAAAAATCCGACCTCTTGCAAGATTACAGGCCGAGCGATTGGCGGATAATAAAGAGTGCCATGTTTATGCGGTCTTTTGCCAAGTTACTAGGTATTTTGCTATGCAGCCAGAACTGGAAATTAAGAAAATAGATAATTATCAAGAGTTTAATATTAAATCTGTGACTGGATACTAAGCGAGTATTTCCAGTCAAGTCGGAGAGAGACACTAATGATAATCCGACGAAAGCACAGAACGGGAGGGAAAATAAATGGCCTCAGCAAAAGTAAAGAATTTGGATATTCAGAATTTATATTTGTTGAATCCTGCTGCAGTTTTGTATTAAGCTGCATTAGCAGTTGCAGGAGTGTGCAGTTGGCTGCGGAGTAGTATTTTCACCGTGCTGTGAAACACTCTCAACCCAAGAGGCAAAGGAGGCAGAGTTAGTGAGCATATACGAGATAGAGTATTGAGGCTGCAAGTTTGGATAACGAAAGCTGGGTGTTTTCTATCTATTCGTTCTTCATTTGACATCTTGTTAAAACAGCTGCGACCCGAGTGCTGAAATTTCACTTTGATTCAAGAACTGCACCAAGGGCGGGTTCAGCAAACGGTCTTCGCTAGATAGTGTAGTTCCACAGGTTCCGGTCAATGATGGGCCGATACAGAAGTTGCCGTATGTGAATATCGATTGCGGGCAAATCTAATCTCTAGATTAACCAATTTGCTAGAGATGTTGGTGTTATCGCGAATTATTATACATTGGAGTCGTTAAAAATATCGTCGTATGTTTCCAGATGGTATAGCAAAAGATGAAGTAAAACGATACTTTAACACTCGAAGCAATTGCGACGACTTATAAAGCCTGCCCGGCAGATGAGTGGCGGCGGAACTTGCCGCTGCCAGCAGAGTCGCCAGCACAGGGAGGATTCAGAAAATGGCTAGCAATTCTGAACAAAAATAATAAATGATAGGAAAATCATGAAAAATAAAATTTTCTTACTTACAAGTATCCTGTCATTGACGGGGTGTACACCGGCATATGACGACGGACGATAGTGGATGACTAAGACACGTCAGGATGCCAAGTCTCATATCATTCCATTTGAGCACTCCCGGTGGTGAACCCTCCGGCTGTTTATAATCCACCGGCTTACAGTGGTTTAAATGCATTCGATTTTCGACAGGTTGGATAATGCACCTAAAGGTGTCACTTGCCCCGAATCCTAATCGTCCAAAAAGAAAGCGATGCAGCATTCAGCGTAGAAAATATGCGGTGCGGGATGCTGAGCAATGGCGGTAAAACTCGCAGGTTTGTGATATAAATGGGACATGTCTATACAGTTTATCGGGAACTATATCGGACAAAAGTATGGGAAAATCCAGCATTACTGATGAGTTTGATTGTTTTGACAGAATTGGCTGAGGATAGTTCGGAGCAGTGCTTATCGAAAGGGCGTGAATTGCCATTAAAAGCTAATAATGCTGGAAAGTGTCTCAAAATGATGTCGGTGACAAGCTGAGCAACGAATTCAAACTAATTTAAGGGTCTCACTTCATGAAAACTGAGAATATTGACGAAATGTTGCCGGCATCGGTATGATTGCGGCTGCACAAATTGCGTTGGCAGGTAATATTACTGATATTAATGTATCAACTTTGCCGGATAGTCAAAGAAAATTATCAAAACTACGTTTTTGACCGGGATGTGATTGGCCTGAGTGGCTGATGCATACATCCGCCTGTCCCGTGCTCTGTTGCCAAACACAATATGAATTGGCTCAACCTGTATTGGAATACGCAGCATCGGCTGTTAAATCAAATTACTGCGTGCTCAGAATAATGACCGATCTTTCGGCATTGTTTTGGGATTGAATAAAGCAGCGCAAATATAATACCGTCACATGGTAATGAAGTATGGGTATTCGTTACAGAATCATCCGATCCGAACCGCAACTTCTACGGCTATTTCAAAGCCGTGCAAATGCACGGAAAGGCAAGCTCCTCTGAAACAGTTAAACAAACGGTAAATTCAGCTAATATTGACTTCGAGGAAAGGTGCACATAACTCAGGTATTGTGGAATTGAATGCGCCTGCTTTCACAGGCAAACCTGAGTAAAGCAACAACGTGATCGAGGTGATTATTACTCTGATTATCCGTTGCCAACACAAGCGCAACGCAGTTTTGGATGTGCCGATTTCAGTACACCGGTTAAAAATATTACGTTAAAACGTATTGGAAATGATGCCCAACTCATTATTCATAATGGCAATTGGGATTTCAATACCAAAAGCTGCAAATGGTCAATTTGCTTTTTGAAGTAATGCCTAAGTCCGTGGGTACGGGAATCAGTGGGTTGAATGCAAATCCAAACAAATCTTTCATAGCCGTAAAATTTCCTGGATTTCCAAGATGTTGAAATACGTACATTTTGCAAATCCTTGCAGAAGAGTCAGGGGTTATAATATCGTAGTGAGTGATTCCGTGAATGCAAAATGACACTTTCTTTGAAAGTGTGCCTTGGGATCGAGGCTTTGGATTTGATTATGCAGGCGCGTAATTTGGATATGCGCCGACAAAACAATATCATCAATATCGCACCTCGTGATGAATTGTTAGTAGAAGATAAAGGCTTTCTTGCAGGCAGAAAAGAAATTGCCGAACTGGGCCTTTATGTTCCCAAACCTTCCAATTGAAATATAAGAATGTAGAAGAGTTCCGAAAAATTTGCGTTTGGACGACAACAATAGTGGAAACCCAATGGTAGAAATACCTTGTTGAGTAGCCGTGGCAGTGCTTTTGGATTGATCCTGCAACGAATACATTGATTATTACGGATATCGAAATGTTGTAGAAAAATTCCGTGTTGATTGAGGAATTGATGTCCGACTCGTCGGTTATGGTTGAAGCCCGTATCGTTGAAGCAAAAAGACAGTTTTTCGCGCGATCTGGTGGAAATTTGCGTCGCAGGTTCCAAAACGCGACTGCAACGCTGAGTAACTCTTGGAGTAATCGCAAGATAACCATAATACTAATTCGGCTGTTTTGCGAGGCGATGCAAATTACCGCACATGGTCTTTGCAGTACCGAATATTAGCCTCCTGCGGCAGCGGCGACTAATCAATATTGCTCTAGTACGGCTTTGTCATCAGGTGCATTGGGTTTGGAAATTTCTGCTTCGGAAGCTACCCGGTAAAAGTAAGACCATTTCTATCGCGCGTCCTGGACTCAAGACCGTAGAGAAGCTACTATTGAGTCCGGTACCGAACACCATATCAGGAGGCTTCTTCCAGTGGTGCAACTTTCGGTTTGTTCTAAAAAGCCGTGTATGGGCTTAACGGTAACGCTGAATGTACGCCTGATGGTCAAGTTATCATGACCTTAAAAATTACCAAAGATACGCGTCAAGACTGTACAGTGGACTCTTTTGATTACGAAATGTATTCAGACTAAAAACTTGAATATCAGAGCAATGGTGGAAGATGGTGGACGTTGATTGTTGGCGGTATCTATGAAGAAGATAATAGCGATACGATTAACAAAAGTACCATTATTGGGCGACTTGCCAGTGGTAGGTAATTTGTTCAAGTCCCGTGCGAAAAAGAAGAGTCGTCGTGAATTGCTGGTTTTCATCACTCCGCAATTATGGATGGTGTAGGCAATCGCTACATTAAAATTGGAAAAGGCATATATTCGGAAGGGTATATGCCTTTTAATTGACACAAAGTAGATAGGGAAATTTTAGGGTTTTTGTTCATTTTGGAAGGAATATACGAAATATCCATAAATGGTAATAGCTATATTCGATGATGTATTTCTATTTGTTGAGGAGTTCAATCTAGACTTCGCCACATAGTAAGGGATATTGAGTTTTTATACACTGAGGCTGCTTTCATTCTAAAATTGTTTGCGACAAATAAGTGGGATGAAGCTGCTATTACTATATAGAGGTCGTCTGAAAACATTACTTTAATCTTTTAATGCCATCCATGGTCTTAGGTAAGCAGGTTAAACACGATATAATCGGTATTGTTTGAAAAACTAAGTATAAATAAGTACCAAAAGCATGCCTGGCGTATTCATAAATCTTGTATCGGATGAACACCTTCATGGAAAAGCTCAATGGTATTTAATCCTCATCGGATTGATGGGGGCAGGAAAAACAACGCCTCGAAGGCAGTTTGCTCAAATGTACGATTGCCCGTTTTATGATAGTGATTTGGAAATTTGCTCAGCGTCAGGTGTTTCTATTTCACTATTTTTGAGATGGAGGGAGAGGAAGGATTCCGACACCGTGAGACTTTTGATGCTGGAAAAAGCGTCGGCATTAAACGGCATTGTGTTGTCGACGGGAGGTGGCTCGGTTTTGCGTAAAGAAAACCGACGTTGCTCGCGTGAGCATGGTACGGTGGTTTATTTGCATGACTACCCTGAAAGTACTGTTGGAGCGTACAGTTATGATAGCAGCCGCCCGCTTTTAAAAACGGACGATCCTCTAAAGAAATTACGTGAATCGTATACGGCTCGAGATCCGATGATCGAGACCGCGCATATCGTTATAGAGTCGGAGGTTGTGCAAAACCCTCTGAAAAATTGGTTGAATGTTTGATGGGCAGAACCATTGAATATGATGATTGAAGGTGTTGCTTTTGTTGATTAGGTCGTCTGAAAATGTAATAAAAACGGTTTCAGACGACCTTCAGTTATATGTTTGCAGTCCCTATTGGTTTTGCTTTTGATAAAACGTTCTTTATCTAGTCAGTTTTCAACAGACGCAAGCGTATATCACTTTTTGCATTGTTCCCACATGATTTATTTTGACAAGTGGTCTTCTCCTATGCGTACTTTTGACTGTTCAAAGCCCGTCGCATCAATATCCTATTTTTATCGGGTACGACCTTATCGGTCAGGCTGGTAGTTTACTCAAGTCTTATTTTGGAATAAAACGGTCGCAATCATAACCAACGAGACTGTTGCGCCTTTATACCTGAAAAGTCTTCAAATGAGTTTGGATAGAATCGGTATCAGGCATTTCAGCATTATCTTGCCGGATGGCGAAAAATATAAAAACTGGCAGACATTGAACCTTATTTTGACGGATTGATGGAAAACAGGGTCGAACGGAAAACTACACTAATTGCGATTGGGTGGCGGGGTAATCGGCGATATGGTCGGCTTTGCCGCTGCAACGTACCAACGAGGTGCGCCGTTTATCCAAATCCCGACAACTCTGTTGAGTCAAGTGGATTCATCCGTAGGTGGGAAGACGGGCATCAACCATCCGCTTGGAAAAAATATGATTGCGTGCTTTTACCAACTGCAGGCGGTCTTGGCTGATTTGGAAACATTAGAGATCTTACCGCGCGGAGAATTATCGGCAGGTATGGCGGAAGTTATTAAATAGTGCTTGGCGATGTTGATTTCTTTGAGTGGTTGGAACAAAACGTTGCGGATTTGATGGTGCAAAACCAAGAGAAATTGACGCGGGCGGTATATCACTGCTGCAAAGATGAAAAGCCGACATTGTTGCCAAAGATGAAACCGAACACGTATCCGCGCGTGGCTTTAATCTTGTCATACTTTCGGACACGCCATCGAGGCGGAAAATGGGTTACGGAGTATGGCGGTTACATCATGGCAGTGCGCAGGTTGCGTGCTGGCAGGTAGATTATCCGAAGAATTGGGTGAAAATTTCCGATGCGGACACACGTCGAATCGCTGTTTTAATGGAGGCTGCAGGATTGCCGTCATTGCCGCCTAAATTCCTGTTTGAAAATGGATCACCATATGAGCCATGACAAAAGGTCAGTAGCGGCGTGAGCGTTTTTATCGGGCTGAACTGTTTGGGAGGCCAATATACTAAGTTAAGCGATATTGATATTTTGAAACGAACTTTGCAGCCGTATTTATAATGGTTCTTTTGCAAAGATTCGAATGATCTAAATCTGAAATGAGGATATTTTGTCAAGAATGATAAATAAAAATCTCCAAGCCAGTGGCTTCTGCATAGAAGAGATGAAGAACGATATAGACTTTTGAGGTATTTTAAGTGCATGATGCGATAATGTTTTGCTTGAATGGATGGAATCTTTTTAGGATTATGCAACATTTTATAAAATCGATTACGCTTTGTAAAACATACAGCTTGCCTGTATTGGAAAGAAACCGGATTCTGTTTTAACTGCCGATAGAACAAGCGTACAAAGTACCGTTAGGGGCATGAGATGAAGATTAATGGCTTTTTAAGCTGTTAAAAGGCTCGACAACCTTGTCAATCGTTACGTTTAAGTGCTATGGTCAGTACGCCGACAGTTACCATGCCCAAACTATCCATTCCTGCATGCTGGGGCGTTCGTCCAAAAAGACCACCGCCATCAGTGCGACCAATACCAAGCTGAGTTTATCGACGGGGCGACTTGCGAGGCATTACCCAGTTGCAGGGCTTTGAAGTAGGCGAGCCAGGATGCGCCGGTGGCGAGGCCGACAGAATCAGGAAGGTCCAGTTTCTTCCTGAGAACCCGTTCACGCCCTGCCATTTGCCGGGTATAGGTCAGGAACAAGACCAGCGCGGCGAGGATGACCAGCGTGCGGATGAAAGTGGCAAACCGAATCGATGCCATGCAAAACCCATTTTGGCGAAAAATCGCTGTCAACGAGGCAAAAGCCTGCGGAAGCTATGCCCAAAAAGCCATGCGTTGCTGCTCAAGTTTTTCCTTTTCGATCAAAATCCGACCTATGGGGGATGGAAGAGATACTATTTGGCGTCCCCATATTATATCCATCTGATGATGCGGATGCTCATCATAACACCGGATAGGTGGTTTAACGGAAAAAGGCCGAATCCTCGACTCGGGTTCGGCCATTTTGACGGTAGGATGATCTGAAATTTTATCGGCGGTACTAGGGCGGAATCTGTTTTCAGACGACCTATTGTTTGTCAGATGACTTTTCTTTAAATTCGCTCAAGCCGTCATCGGCATAGCCCAGGAAGTCGGCGTGTCATCGCGATGACGACAATCCGTTGATTTTCCCGCCGGTAAGCGGCAGGAAAACAGAGGTTTTGCTGCGTTTGTTTTGACGAAGCGGCTCAAGATGTCCGCTTCGCTCATGTTGCGGCGATGGCAAGTTCTGCCAAAGGTTTCATCGCACTGCGGATCTTTCGCACGTTCGGCAGGACTGTCGGGCCGCCACCACTCGGGCGCATACTGGGTTCTATACCTTGAGGGAAAAGCTGAGGCTTGCTCGTTTCTTCAGGTTGCAGGTTCGTGCAGACCGACGCGTTTGATGCCGAACCACGGCAGCTGGACGTACTTTCTTCAGGGGCTTTTGCTATCCGCTTCGTCGATTTCAGCGGCGGTAACAATGTTGATGCGGTCTTTTTCAAAGGCTGCAACGACAGGTCGCGCTAGGAAACGCTCGTAAACCGTAAATCAGAGCGCGGAGCTGGATGATGCCCTGACCAAGAAAAAGTCAGTAATGCGTTCGCGCAGTCTTAGGGCTGGCGAGAATCAGTGTCAGAAGGGGCGCAGACAATATCGACCGAGACGACGAGTTTGTACAACTCAAACTCCGCTCGCAGTTTCTGGAATAGGGGTAGGGATACCAGACAGCGAAGACCAAAAGTGCCGCGAGTTGCAAGTATCAGGCTGACGATAAGATGCCAGCCTGCGTTTTGAGAGCAAAACGCCAACGGAGAGTTTGGGGTTTTCCATTTGTTTCCGTAATGTAGTATGAGGGAATTGTTTTTGAGGTTTGGTATTATCTGAATATGGATGACAGCATAGAGCTTCAGGGTACGAAACGGCGGGGTGGTGACAAACAAAATTGGGATGAAGTCGTCTGAACCAGACGACCTTTCTCATGAACCGATTTATTCGGCTTATTCTTTTCAAAACGCGTCAATCAATTCCTGTGCGCCGTCGTCTGCCAGCTTTTTGGCGACTGCGCGTCCAAGCGCGTCGGCGTAGGCAGTAGGGCTTGCGTCTCGCCTGCAAGATTACCGAGCCGTCGGGTGTCGACCAGCCCGCGCAGGGTAAAGCAGTCCGTCTTCTTCGGTGCAATGCGGCGAGTGGCATCTGCAGCTTCCGTGCGCGCGCGCGAGGCGCGTTCGGCAGTCTGCAGGCGTATGTGACGTCGTGGTTTAAGGTTTCAAGACGTCCAAAAAGGTCGGTGCGGTGTGCGGCGATTTTCGATGCTCAACGCGCCTTGTCCGGCGGTGGGCAGCTGTCGGCTTCGGAGAGAATCAGGCGGATGCGTTCGTCCAGTTCCAAACGCTGCAATCCGGCGGCGGCAGGATGCGATAGCATCGTGTCTGGGCGTTGTCGAGTTTGGACAGGCGGGTTTGCGTGCCGCGCGCAGGCGATGACTGCGGATAGCGGGCGCAGCTGGGCTTCGCGGCGCAGGCGGAGGTGCCGACAATCGCGCTTTGGGCATTTCTTCCAAGCGCGCGTATTGGTTGGATGCGAACGCGTCAACGGATTGGCGCGCTCGCCGATGGCGGCAAGGGCGAAGCCTTCGGGCAAACCATCGGTACGTCTTTAATCGAATGCACCGCCAAATCGGCGCGTCCATCTTGGAAGCTTTTCCAACTTTTGATAAACAGGCCTTTGCGCCGATTTTCGACAGGGTTTTGTCCAAAATCTGGTCGCCGCGCGTGGTCAGTGCCCAAGATTTCGACTTCGCAGTCGGGATACAGGGTTTTCAGACGACCTGATATGTTTTGCCGCCACATGGCAAAGCAGGCTTTCAGCTGGCGATAACGAGTTTTCGGGTTCATTTTGCAGTTTCTGGTTTTTCAATTCATGAGGCGGAAGTTCGACGAGTTAACACAAACTTTCACGGTAACTGCTCGACTGTACTTGCCCAAGGACCGAACTGTTGCCTTGGTTTTTGCTCCTTTGGTCAGCACTTTCCCCATGACATTGTTCAGGGTAGCGATTATATGAGTCGGAACTCTGCCGGTTCTTTTCTACTTGGTCCATCAGGCTTTCGCCGCCGTTGAGGAAACAGGTTTTTCCATTGGTGGTAGTCAGCCTGTTCGAAGGAATAATGGACTGTTCCTGTCATTTTGACCGTATCGCCGCTGTCACTTTCACTTCTGCCGGTTTGGCGGTCGATGTTTGTTTGCGGGGAACAGGCGGTCAGCAATCAGTATGGGGAAAAGAAATTTGTTCATTTGAAATTACCGTGGTTGAAAAGGTATTCTGCTGAGAAGCTGTCGAAAAGCCGTTAAGCACATCTGCTGCAAGGAGACAAATTATACGGTGCTGGCATGATGGTGGTCATACCGTAAAATAAAACTTATTCTCTAAAAACATTTTAAACCAACAGCCCGTGTATGGCGCGCCATATCCCTTTTCTTATCGTTGCAGCAACGTTTTCGCTGAATTTGGCCTGCTCAACCGCCGCTAATCTTCCGAGCGAACGCGATTTTACCGCTGGACATGGCTGCGGAAAACGAATACCGCCGCGCCGACATCAGCCTGATTCTTCCGGACGACGAAGAAGCTTGCGCCAAACCGCGTTACCGCGGTAAAAAGACTACACGAATGTGGTGAGTTTTGCCTTGAACGAGGCGAAATTCTGCCCGATCGAGTTTCAGACGACCTCTGCGGCGATTTCGATCATCTGCCCGCAGTCGTGCTGAAAGAAGCTGCCGAGCAGGCAAAACCGCCGAGCACTTTTGCCCACCTGACCATGCACGGCACGCTGCATCTGATGGGCTACGACCATCGAAGAGGCCGAGGCAGAAGAAATGGAGGGCTCGAACCGCTCGATGCGGTGCGGTTATCAACCCCTGCAAGAGGACGAATACTGAAATGGACGACACCCGGTCGAAAACCGACATTTTTCAACGTTTGATTTCGACTTGTCGGCGAACCTCGATTCCGCCGAGATACTCAGCTCTGCTGCGGCAGCGCACGAGCAGGAAGTGTTTGACGCGGATACACTTTTGCGGCTGGAAAAAGTCCTCGACTTTTCCGATTTGGAAGTCGCGATGCCGCTTGATCACCCTGCAGCTACGCGAACGTTTTTGAAAAGAAAAACGACAGCATCGGCGCATCACGCTCACGTCATCGAACGCCTATCTCGCTTCCCCGTCATCGGCGAAGACAAGACAGTCCTCGGCATCCTGCACGCCAAAGACCTGCTCAAATACATGTTTAATCCCGACAGTTCAACTCAACCATCCTTCGTCCTGCCGTTTTCGTACTGAAGGCAAATCGCGCTGAACGCGTGAAAAGAATTTTCGCAGCAGCGCGAAACCACATGGCGATTGTTATCGACGAATACGGCGGAACATCAGGGTTTGGTAACCTGAAGACATCATGAACAAATCGTCGGCGACATCGAAGACGAGTTTGACGAAGAAAGCGCGGACAATATCCACGCCGTTTCCACCCGAACGCTGGCGCATCAATGCCGTAACCGAAATCGAAGACATCACGCCTTTCGGTACGGATACAGACGAAGAAGCCGACAAAGTATGGCGGGTTGGTATTCAGGAATTGGGGACACCCGCCCGTACGCGGCGAAAAAGTCTGATCGGCGGTTTAGAAGCTTTACCGTCGCCCGCGCCGAGCAACCGCCGGTTGCATACGTTGATGGCGGCACATGCGTGAAAATAACGGGACGTTGTCCGATAAAGAAAGAAGGTCGTCTGAAATATTTTCAGACGACCTTTATTCGTCAGCTGAACCAAAAGCGGAAAACCAAATAAAAAACCAATGCCAATACACCCTGCCCAGACGACCAGCTCATAATCCTGCAACAGCCTGTCCTAATCGGTAAACGGATTTTTACGTTCGTCTTCAGGCAGGGAAGGCTGGGTGTTTTAGGTTCGGTCATGTTGTCGGGCTCTCGTCGGTAATCGGATAAAGGCGTAAGGTTACGCCGTAGCGGGAAAAGATTCAGTTTCGCTGCATTTTAGCAGCGGATTTCTTCGCTGAAAGCCTGTTGCCGTCATGGCGGGCTGTTCCGCCATAATCCTTGCTTTCCGAATATCTTTTAAAGCAGGGAGATATGGAAAAATCCGTACCAAAATATGCGGCATTACCCGGCCCTGAAGATGCGCACTCTGTGCCGATGTGGGCGCGGATGCCGTCGGGCTGGTGTTTACGCGCGAAAGCAAACGTGCGGTAACGGCGGCAGCGAGCGGGAAATTGCGGCTGTTGCCGCCCTTTGTGTCGGCGGTTGCGCTGTTTGTTAATGAAACGGCGGACAATATCCGTCAAAATCTTGCGCCAAGTGCCGATGAGATCGTGATTCAGTTTCACGGCGACGAAGACGATGACTTCTGCCGTCAGTTTGACCCGGCCGTATCTCAAAGCCGTGCGCGTGCAGTCCGCCGCCGATATTCAGACGGCCCTGCACCGAGTTCTCTAACGCGCGCGCGCTGTTGTTCGACGCCTACCATCCGACCGAATACGGCGGTACGGGGCAGAGTTTTCGATTGGACGATGCTCCGCGGCAATATCGGCAAACCGTGGATGCGGGCGGCTGACGCCGGAAAACGTTGCCGATGCGGCGAAACCAGCGGCGCGGCGGCGGTGGACGTCCGGCGGCGTGGAAAGCGCGGCAGGATTGAAAGACAAGGAAAAATAGCGGCGTTTGTGGGGCTGCAAAGGTCGTCTGAAACTGAAAATCTGATTTTCAGACGACCTTGTTGACTAAGCGAATGAGATGGAACGTTATTCTGCGTACATTTGAAACTGCTGGGAATGGCGGTGATGTAGGGTGCGTCTTGGCCGATGGGCGGATGTTGGGCAGTCGCCGCCGCTGCTGACGAGCGGGGCGGTTCGGTTTGTACCGGCTTTCGGTTTTGCTGTTGGGTTGGTTGTTTGCAGCGCAGCAGGTTTGCGACTTGGCGGCTTTGTCGAGCGCGGCAATGGCTGGAGCTTGACGGGCTGCCGCCTGTCGGGGGTGTGCGGCCAGTGCGGTGTTTTTATGCTGGGTTTGCAGGCGATGCCGGCAGGGTAAGGCGGCGGTGGTTGTGGCGGTGAATCCCGTGCTGACCGCTGCTGGCAGCTGGTTTTTCGGCGAGCGTTTAAACGCGAAGATTTAGCGGGCTGTTGTTGGCGGTTTAGGTGCGATAACGGCGGTAACGCAAAGGGCAGCCGTTGACGGTATTGTCGGGCGGCACTCAGCGGGAGTGGTTGATTTTCGGCTGCGTGGTCTGCTGGGCGGCTTATACCTTAATCGGGCGTGCGGTTTTGCGCGGGATAGACGCGCTGACGGTAACGGCGGCAACGTCGTTCATCGCGCGCTGATGTTGTCGGTAGTGGCGTTGTGGACGGACGGACTGCCGTTTGAGGCAATGGCGGCGATGGATACACGCGGTTGGACGGCCTTGGCGTGGCTGGTCATCGGCGCGACGGTATTGGCCTACGCTTGGTATTTTGAAGGCGTGAAGACTTTGGGTGCAGGCAGCGCGGCGGCGCATATTACGCTCGTGCCGATTTTTCGGTATACTGTCTTCGGCGTGGGTTTTGGGCGAACCGCTGCATATTTCGCTGGTTGCGGGCTGCGCGGCGGCGTCGGCGGCATGACGTTGATGCGGGTATGGGCAGAAGGTCGTCTGACAGGTTTTAAAAGCCGTACTGAGACTATGCTCTTTATCAACTGGAGAGAATGGGTCGTCTGAAAATGTTCGGGACGACCTTTTGTTTTGAGCAGTTCAACGGGTTACGCTGCGCCAGTCGCTTTCGGAAATAGCTGACGAGGATTTGGTTGTTCAGATAGTTCGGCTCGACCTTGCGCCTTGCCATGTCGGGCGGAAGCGGAACATTTCGGCAGCGGTTTGGGCGTTGAGATAACGTGTGGGAACGTCGAATTTCTGCGGGACGGGAATTGCTTATCGAAGCCTGCTAACACAAATCCCCATTCGCCGAAGGAGGGACGTAGACGTGATAAGGCGCGGTAGAAAGGCCGGCAGCTTCGAGGGTGGCGGACGACCGACCAGTAGGCGTTGAAAGGGCGAAGAGGGCGAGGTGGATTGGACGACGATTTTGCCCTGCGGCTGAAGATGGCGGGCGACGAGGCGGTACATGGGGACGGAGTAGAGTTTGCCCAGCGAGAAATTGGACGGGTCGGGCAGGTCGATGATGATGACGTCGAATTTTTCAGACGACCCCTCCAGCCATTTGGCGGCATCGTCGTTGACGACGTGCATTTTGGGATGGACAGCGAGCCTTGGTTGAGCGAGCTTAAAGGCTGCGGAGAGTTTTAAAAGTGGCGGTCAGTCGGGGTCTAAATCGACCAAGGTAACGTGTTTGACCTGCGGGTATTCAAGACTTCGCGCCGTCAGCCCGTCGCCGCCGCCGAGAATGAGGATGGGCGGCGTTTTGAACCATCTGCATGGCGGGCAGGACGAGGCTTCGTGGTAACGGGCTTCGTCGCGCGAGGAGAAAGTACAAGTTGCCGTTGATGTAGAGGCGGGTGTCGTCTTTCCAGCGGGTTACGACGAGCCGCTGGTAGGGCGAGTGGCTTTTGATAGACGACGGGTCGCCGAAATAGCTTTGTTCGGCTTTGGAAGGAGATGCGGGTCGGCGTAGGCGAAGGCGGCGGCGAGGGCGGACCAGACAATCAACGCGCGCAGGCGGATAGGCGCGGTAGCGGGGCAGTTCGGCTTTGAACATGCGTGCGGTCAGGTAGGCGACGGCGGCGTTGAGGATGCCGAACAAGAGGGCGGAACGCGCCATGCCGAGTTTGAGGGGCGAGAAGAAGCGGGAAGAGCAAGGAAACGGCAGGGAGTGCGCCCAAATAGTCGAAGGTCAGGACTTTGGCAACGAGTTCTTTAAAACTCTGCGCCTTTGCGGTTTAACACGCATCGCCAACGGATTTGCATGCCGACGACCGCGCCGACAATCGAGTACGAAGGCGTAGAGCAGGGTGCGGAACGGGGCGGCGGAAAGCCCGAAGGCGACGAACAACGCCAGTGCGGAAATGCCGCCGATGATGCCAACCAAAAGTTCGATTTCGATGAAGCGGTGCAACACGTCTTCATCTTTGATGTAGCGGGTCAGGTGTGCGCCGATGCCCATCGAGAAAAGATAAAGCCCGATGACGGAGGAAAACTGCAAAATGCTGTCGCCCAAAAGATAGCTCGCCAGCGCGGCGATGATGAGTTCGTAGGGCGAGGCCGCAACTGGCGACGATGAAGACGGAGATGATGAGGGTGCGGTTGGCGGTCATGGTGTGGTAGGAATAGGGTTTGAGCTGCTATTGTATATTGAAATAGGGATGGTCTGCCGCAAAGGTCGTCTGAAAAACTCCAGCCGTTTGTTCAGACGACGTTTCCGTATTTTTGGGGTTGACATGAAAATATTGTCAACAATTTGGGCAACTTTGTCCGATTTATTCTATAATTCTAGTTTCCAAGTTAACCTCGAATTCGGAGAAGACGATATGTGCGTGTATTAGGTTTGGTCAGCCATGAGCCGGTAAACCAGCTTCTGCACGACGGTTTGCAGATGTTGCAGCACAGGGGACAGGATGCGGCGGGCATTGTAACGGCGGAAGGCAGCACGTTTCCACATGCACAAAGGCAAAAGGCATGGTGCGCGAAGTGTTCCACACACGCAATATGCGCGATTTGGTCGGCAATGCGGGCATCGCCACGTCCGTTATCTACGGCGGGCAACGCGGGCAGCAGCGCGAGGCGCAGCCTTTTTACGTCAGCTCGCCTTCGGCATCGTTTTGGCGCACAACGGCAACCCTCCAATACCGCCGAACTGTGAGGAAAAGCGTGCGCAACAAACACCTGCGCCACGTCAACACCAGCTCGATTCCGAAGTCTCGCTCAACGTATTCGCGCACGAGTGCGCCGCGAAGTCTCTAAAACGCCAATCCCCACCGGCTCAATATCGACAATATTTTTCAACGCCGTTGCCGAAGTCCACCGCCTGGTGCGCGGCGCATACGGCGTGGTTACATGATTGCGGGCTACGGCATGCTCGCTTTCCGCGATCGCCTACGGCATCCGCCCGCTGGTGTTGGGTTCGCAAACCGACGAATCAGGCAGAAAAATCCTATGCCGTCGCCTCCGAATCCGTTGCCTTCAATGCGCTGCCTGACGATTTTGGAAACGCGATATCCAGCCGGGCGAAGTGGTATTTATCGGCTTTGACGGCGAATGAGTGCCCGCTGTTGCACCGACCGCGCCAAACTCAGCCCCTGCTTGTTTGAATACGTCTATTTTGCCCGCCCCGACTCCGTGATTGACGGCGTATCGGTTTACCAGTCGCGTCTGGATATGGGCGTATCGCTGGCCGGATCGACGCGAGCTGCCTGTCGGATGATATCGACGTCGTGATGCCCATTCCCACATCAGCCGTCCAGCGCGATGGAACTTGCCGTCCACCTCAAAAAGCCTTTACCGCGAAGGTTTGATTAAAACCGCTATATCGGCCGAACGCTTTATCATGCCCGGTCAGGCGACGCGCAAAGTCCGTGCGCCAAAAACTCAGCCCGATGGAAACCGAGTTTGAAGGAAAAAGCGTGTTGCTGGTGGGACGACTCCATCGTGCGCGGACAACCAGCCGCGAAAATCGTCGAAATGGTACGCGCAGCAGCGCGCGCAAAGTCTATATCGCCTCCGCTGCTCCCGAAGTACGCTATCCCAATGTGTACGGCATCGACATGCCACGCGCGAAGAATTGATTGCCAACGGCGCAGCGGCGGCGAGTGACCCGCCGAAATCGGCGCCGGACGGCATCGTTTTCCAAAATTTGAGCGATTTGGAAACCGTCGTCAGCACTCAATCCGCAAATCGAGATCCTTCGAGTTCGTCCTGCTTTTCAACGGCATCTATCAGAGCCGGGGACATCGACCAAAGCCTACCTCGACCTGTCCGCCGAGAAATCCGGCTGCGGCGGCTGGAAAATCCACCCGGACGGGATGGGACACAGCATCAGCATCAGCATCAGCTGATACGAGGTGACGAAGAATAAAACCGGATTGAACGATTAGACAAAAGGTCGTCTGAAAACCATTTCCCCTTTAAAGGATAGCGGTTTTCAGACGACCTTTCTCACGCCTTCTCCTTAACCGCCCGTCTCAAAAACCGATGGAGTAAACCGGGCGATAGTATCGCGAAGGTAATCAGTTTGCCGTGGAAAAAATGGGAAGAGCAATACGTAACTTC